>JACCDQ012156485.1_pt1 | contig 14063 bp, 17 predicted proteins | sample 7446031 | NCBI WGS metagenome assembly JACCDQ01 (sample SAMN15323442, study PRJNA562643) | freshwater metagenome | isolation source: river surface water | place: USA:Blue River Watershed | collected 2017-08-17 | reverse complement strand
GACAGCACGTTACTCCCCCACAACCGTAATTGGGGCAGCGTTAACAAACGCTGCTTCAAGTGGGAAGGTGTTGAAAATTAACAGCATTTTTTGCGCAAATATAAATGGGACCAACTCAGCAGATATAAGTGTTTCTTACTATGACGGTTCTGTTGATGAATACATTGCCTATGTAATCACAGTGCCTGCAAAAGCAACACAGATAATTTCAACAAAAGAAACTTATTTTTATGTTGAAGAGGGGCATGGTATTAGAGCAATTGCAAGTGCCAACCTTTACTTACAAATAATCATTGGTTATGAGGAGATTTCATAATGGCAAGACTTGGGGTTATAGGTTCTACTAACTTTAAAGGTACGTCTGGGGTTTACAGTTTAGATGATGTAGTGTCTAGGCAGAATGCAAAAAATTTCCTCACTAATTACAGCTATGATGGGATATTTAACCCTCTAACTACCGCAGGGAATGTAGAGGGTATGGCATTTTCTTCGGATGGTTATTATGCCTATTTTATGACCAGGTTAGGGACCAGAACAGGCACTGCGATTTATGTTTATCAGTTCTCCTCTCCTTTTGATCTTTCCACTCTTAATTATACAAACTACAGTTTCCCCGTTGGAGATTATGACCTACAAGCCAACTGCATCTCCACTTTTGGGGGTTCAGATTCTATTCTTTACTTTTCAGGTTATAACTCTGACTGCATTTTTTCTCTAACCAATACAGGCCACACATCAATCTCCCTATCAAGTAGTAACCTTGACAAGTCATATTTAGGCAATCAAGATGCTACCCCTAGATCCCCATTCATTGGAGATAATGGAACTAAACTGTTTATAATGGGTAGCACCAATGACACGGTCTACCAGTATACATTAAGCATACCCTATTCACTAAGCTCTGCATCCTATGCCAACAAGAGTTTTAGCGTAACTACCCAAGATGCGACCCCCCAAGGGATATTTTTAAAGTCTGACGGTAAAAAGATGTACATGATTGGTAGCACCAGTGACTTCATTCATGCCTATACTCTGGCCACAGATTGGGATGTATCCTCAGCATCTTACGATTATGACCCTAAATCGTATCTTGTAACTGCCCAAGCTACCACATCCAGAAATGAGGTATTCTTTGGCAATAACGGTCTAAATATGTATGTGCTTGCAGGGGGCACAACGACCACTGACACCATTTTTCAGTATTCTTTGAGTACCGCTTGGAATGTTACCTCGGCATCTTATGCAACACCTAAAAGCTTATCGGTCAATGCGCAAGACACTGTAACGGAGGGAATGTTCTTTAATGGCGATGGCTTAAAGATGTATACAATTGGGTCAACAAACGACTCCATTTTTTCTTATACCTTGGGTGTGGCTTGGGATGTTACCTCAGCAACTGTAGACTACTCCGCCAAGTCCTTTCTACTTTCTGCCCAAACGAGTAACATTACAAATATTTACTTTAGGTATGATGGGCTAAAAATGTATGTCCTTAGTGGCGCTGCTGCCGCCACAGATACAGTTTTTCAATATTCAATCCCGGCTTTAACGGCATGGGACGTTTCTACTGCTACCTATGATAACAAAAGCTTCAGTGTAAACCCACAAGATGCGACAACTCAAGCTATATTCTTTAGTAGGGGGAGTCCAGGGGATGGCACAGATGGTAAGAAAATGTATACTCTTGGCAGCGCAAATGATACAATTAACTCCTACACTTTAGCTACAGATTGGGATGTTTCCACAGCAAGTGCAGATTATGCTCCCAAGTCTTTTCTGGTATCTTCACAAACCACTACGCTTTTAGATGTATTTATAGGCAGTAATGGTACAAAAATGTATGTCCTTAGTGGCGCTGCTGCCGCTACGGATACGGTTTTTCAATATACTTTAAGCACTGCCTGGGATGTTTCTACCGCTTCATACGATAGTAAATCATTTAGCGTCAACCTTCAGGAAACAACATCTCGGGGGATGTTTATGAGGTCGGATGGGACACGGATGTATATTGTGGGGACAACTGCAGACAGAGTGTTTCAATATAATTTAAGCACTGCCTGGGATGTTTCCACTGCATCATATTCAAATGTGAGTTTTAGCGTAGCCACTCAAGAGACTGCTCCCAGCGCCATATTCTTCAGTTCTGACGGTCTCAACATGTATGTTTCCGGTTCAACCGGAGACGATGTAAACCAATACTCATTGAGTGTTGCTTGGGACTTAAGTACCGCAGCCTTTGTTAGAGTGTCTGCATCAATTGTGGAGGGAACTCCAGAAGGTTTATTCTTTTCCTCTGATGGTAGTAAAATGTTCATCAGCGGGACGACCAACCAAGCCATCAGGGAGTACACTCTTCCCACTCCTTGGAACCTGACAACAATTACCTTTGTCAGAGCAATACCCATATCGTTCGTAGACACCGCTATAACAGGGATATTTTTTAAGGATGACGGAAACCAACTATACATATCAGGAGACACTACAGATACGATTTATCAAATACCTTTAGGAATAAGCTGGTCACCCGGAAACATGGTAGGAAGATACTATGTAGGGGATCGTGAAACCTTGGGAACAGCGTTATACATCAGCCCGAACGGTTCAGACCTTTATATTGGGGGTCAAACTGGGGATACCATCCTTCAGTATAGCCTTTCTAGTCCATGGGACATCTCCACATCCTCCTATGTAAGAACTTCACCGACTATTACTGAAGCCACTCAGACAGGTATTTATTTCAGCAATGATGGGCTTAAACTGTTCGTAATCGGTACAACTGGACAATTTATTAGGGATTATTCCTTATCCGTTGCTTGGAATGTATCCACGATCACGTTTGTGAAGGTCACAACTGTTGCTTATTTAGATACTTTACCGCAAGGGATTTTCTTCAAGGAAGATGGATCAAAATTTTATATTGCTGGTGATACCACTGACAGGGTTTACGAGATTTCACTATCCCAGAACTGGAACCCTGCAAGCTCAGTTGGACGATTTTGGGTAGGGGATTACGAAAACGTTCCAAGAGCAATGTACATAAGCCCTGACGGGCTTAACCTGTATGTTTGTGGAACTTTCACAGACGCAGTTGTTCAATACTCTCTATCGGTTGCTTGGGATGTTTCCACTGCTACTTATGTAAGGACGTCTGTTACTGTCGGGGATAGCGGTTTGACTGGTTTATTTTTTAGAGACAACGGGTCTAAAATGTACGTCATTGGAACCTCTGGGCAAACTGTTAGGGAGTTTTCTGTAGCAACACCTTGGAATCTATCCTCAATTACTTTAGTAACAGCGACACTATCTTACGCCTTGATAGACACTTCTCCTCAGGGGGTCTTCTTTAAGGACGATGGCTCAAAGGTGTACACAATGGGTAATACCAACGGTAGAGTATATGAGATATCTCTTTACGAAAACTGGAATACAAACACAAGGGTTGGGCGATTTTTCATAGGGGATAGAGAAACAGAACCACGTTCTATGTACATTGCTGCAAACGGAACAGACTTATTTGTGGCTGGACAAACCGGGGATACAGTAATTCAGTATTCTATGTCCGTACCTTGGACAATAGCATCTGCGACCCATGTTAGAACCTCTCCTAACATCGGGGAGGGGACTCAATCTGGTCTGACTTTTAGCGACGACGGGGTAAATATGTTCATCACGGGTGTGTCGGGTGACACAATTCGTTCATTTACTCTCTCCCCGGCATGGAACGTCACATCCCCCACCCTAGATAGAGCTTTTAGTATAAGTTTTGAAACTTCCCCCAGCGGTTTGTTTTACTACAATGATCCCACAGTGGGAAATGACTATAGCCATTCTATCTATCTTACAGGGACATCTAATGATTCCATTTTCAGGGTTAATTATTCCGCCACTCCCCCAAATTCTTTAGTCGGTTACGCACCCATATCAAATCAAGAACCTAACATCAAAGGCATGGTTGTACAGAGCGATAACACTTATTATGTAAGTGGTGGGAATGGGGTCAAAAAGTTAAAACCCACAAGTGTTATAACTTTAGGGGAATTGAACACAAGTATGTCCCTATTGCAGTCTTATGCGTTTACAGGGGCAGGGGGTATTTCTTTTAATTGGAACGGGACAAAATTATATATCGCAACTCTTGACACTGCTGCAGATGGGGGCAGACAGGTCAGACAAATTGACCTATCAGTCCCATATGATTTGACAACTGCTACACTAAACTCAACTGAAATAATTGCACTAAGCGGCCTAACCGGGGCCATAACCACTGGCGCTCAGGCCGTATACATGGTTCCAGACAATTCTAAAATGTTTGTTTTAAGTTCTGTAACTAAAGGATTATACCAATTTACCCTTAAGTTCTGATCATGAATCTTTATTCCTTCAAAGGAGGTGAACCCACGCCCATACCTTTCAGCATCACCTTATCGAATGGCTTCACTCGTACTGATCCTCAAACTTTTACTGTAGATGAGCTAGTAGATGCTGGATTCAGAGGCCCTATCGATAAGCCCCCCTACGACCCAGAAATAGAAACTCTGGAATGGGACGGCTGTGAATACATAGTCGGACCCTATAGCTTAGAGGAAATTGGAAATCAATGGGAAGTCGTAAGGAAAATGAGAAACGAGTTACTAAAAGAGTCAGATAGAAGCCAAATAGATGATTTTGACTTAGGCTTTACAAATAAAAGCAGTTGGGCTCTTTATAGACAAAATCTTAGGGATTTGCCTCAGAACCAATCCAATCCTTTCGACGTAATGTGGCCACTTCCACCCTCTGAATAAGTTTAACATTACCCCGAATGGTGGGAATATGCGGGTTACATAGAAGGGCCTAGTCTATGTAGCAATAGGACACTTCCATAGTTTCACAAGACCTTAAAGTCTCATTCAGGTACTGGATCGCCTCGTCCTCTGAACCGAACTCTTGAGGTAAAGGTATCCAGTCATTCGGGACAGGCTTCCCATTCACATGAATCATCTTATCTGTGGGATAACTAGGGAACAGGTACTTAAGGGTTAGAAGGTTTGAGACGTACTGCTCAATCCTCCAATGAACTGTTCCGTCATACCAAACATTTCTGGCAAGGCGATAATCTTTATTCTTAGGGGCAGGCCTTTCTTCCTTTTCCGTAGGGTAAGATATGGGGACTTGGAGTAGGGCAGCCACTAAAGAAACAATATTCCTCTTAATCATTTTGGGAGGGGTCAGAAAACATAAATAAATTCAGATTTCGTTAAAAAAAAAAGCCCAGTGAAGTCACTGAGCCAGCGTTGCATCAAGGCGAAGACCGTCCCTAAAAATTGCCTGCCGAAGGTGGCTGGGGAACTCTGTCATAAGACCCAGTGAACCCAACGTATTTGTCTTAAACATTTTGTTGAGTTCCTCCCGGATACGTTCCACCGAAACCTTAGAGAGCATTTCAGAGGCAAACTCTGACATGCAAACTTCCTTGGCTTCCTCATGCAGATTGAACCCCTTCGTGACATGGAAACGAAAAAATCTCATCACACGGAGGCCATCCTCTTCGATACGATTTTTAGGGTTTCCCACAAATCGGAGCAGGCGATTTTCCAAATCGGAAACACCACCAACAAAGTCAATGAGATTACCGTTGATATCTCTCGCAAGCGCATTGACAGTCATGTCCCTTCTGAAAATATCGTCTTTCAGGGTGCCAGGGACTACCCAATCAGGACGCCTGCCATCGCTGTACGGGCCGTCCCGCCTTGCCAAGACGAAATCTGCAACAGTTGTCCTTGCGGACAACGGGTGCCCCTCAGGGACCCGAGCACGGATCGTGAGAAACTCCGGCCTGGACTCAAAGATTTTAAAACCACTGCCGGAAAGATGGGCTTCCAGAGCCGTGAAGGCTTCCGCAGCCGTGCCAAACAGGCCCTCCCCCGCAACCACAGAGAAATCAATGTCCTTGGTGGGGATGCCGAGCAGGGAATCCCGAACTGCTCCCCCAACCTCAAAGAACTGAAACTGTTCTGCTTGACTTGCCATGGTTCATGAAGCGGTGGGCGGCTCCCGCCCTTACCCCCATATTGTAGCGTGCCCGAAGGCTTAAGTCAACCTCTCACCCAGCCGGATCCTGGGATCGGATTCCTGGGCATGACTTCCACCTCGCTCCCCCCGCAAAGGGGGAGACGGATCAGGTAAACATGGTTTTTTGTCCATGCGTATAATTCCCCCTTGATGCCCGAGGCTAGGGCTATGGGCTCACCTGTGCCATCACATTGAATGGGTTTATCCATCCAAAATGGGTTGGAAACGGCCTCCACATCGTTGACAGTCTCCCCATTAGCTTCAAGAGCCTCCTCAAGCATCTCCCTTAGGGATGTATAGTTAGTTGCCTCCATTTTAATCACTCTCCTTTCTCAGCATTTTGAGCAATCCTAACCCACTCACGAATACAATTCAAGTCGAATTGGGTCAGGGGTTGAGTTCCAGAAGCACGATTATTCCAGTAGTCATAACCTTGGGAGGTATGATCAAAGGCGAAAGCATCATAAAGTCGGGGGAAATTACCGTTGAGAACTTCTAGGGCAGCGTCAAGAGCAAAGCTTTGAGGAATGTTAGAGGTTTCTACGATAGCGAGTTTCCTATCTTGGGCGAAGCCCTTTAGCATGATTCCGCCAAGTTTGTAGCCAACCATTCCAGAAACCTCAGAGAACAAGTCCTGAGAATTCGGGTTAATAACTTCTTTGGTCAAATCAATGGCCAATCCCATCAGAGCATCAGCAACATCCTCAGTGCTCAGAAACTCTTCTACAATCTCCTGGGCAATTTCCAACTTAAGCTTTTCTGGGATTTCCATTTTGATAAACGGTTGTTTGCTTTGGGGCTTACGTCAAGTATTGTAGCGGCCCTAACAGGACCTGTCAACCTTTTGCCTTTTGCTCTGCAAAAGAAGGGTTAATGAAACCTTAAGAAAAGGAGTGGGAAAGAATTTGGATATTGCCCCTAGAGCAGTAAAGGTTCACAACACCTTCACAAAACCATGATTCTGCCTTCCCTTTATTGGACCGCAGAACCCTGTCAAAGAGCAGCCTGCCGTGTTCATCCAGATCGCTGGCAAAAATCTGGCTTTCGTCGGACTTAAGCAGGAGCAGGGATGCAAGGCGGTATTCAGGAGTGAGCATTGCTATGAGGCTAAGGTTCCCCTCAGCATACCATGCCTAGAGCCAAAGGTCAAGGGTTCCTGGAAAGATAATCACTCAACCCCTCCTCTAACCCTTCTATCAGAAGTTTAACCAGTTCCTCATGTGTCATACTGCCATAAAATCCTGACCCATGACTCCGTTTTTCTACTAATTTCTGCAATGTCAGTATTGAAGTTTTCACCCCTCTAGTGAAACCGTCTCTTTCCCCAGCCCTATAATATCTCTCAACTTGTTTAAGCTCATCGTTCAAAAAATCATTCATCTTTCTTTAATATTTAGGTTCACAAGGCATAAAACTCAAATTCCCACTCCTCTTCCCTATACTTATTGATCTTCATCCTTAGTTCCTCGCAATGGGTAAAGTGACGGATCTCTAAAAATAAGGAGATTTCTTTCGAGTTGGGATAAAGGTTTAGGAAACCATCGTTTCCATCTGCGACAATTTCATCGAATCTTTCATCACCTTTGCAAAAAGCAGAGTCCACCACACCTGCCGGTTCCTCATAAAACTCTTCATCTCCAAGGTAGTAGAAATCATCTCCAACATTGGGGATAGGCCCGTCGTAACCCACAGGGACAGGGTAGAGCGACTTATAAGGCTCATTTTCATACGTCAAACACCACTTTTCGTAGGCATTTAGCTTGTCGTTGAAAGAACCTTTAGAGAGAATGTCCCAGGTTACGCCATCAGAAGTTTGCCACAGGTTGAATTCCTCAGTTTGTTGAAATTCCCTGCCCGACTTTGTAAAAACTTGCCGGGTTGCCTTAAGGTGAAGATTAATACTCATTGCTTCCATGTCGCATTTACTAAGGAACTATAGACCTTAAAATCCAAAGGCATATAAAAAAAGGACACTTTGGATAGTGTCCCTGTCGGATTAGTTTTGATGAAATCAAAACGGGGTTTCCCCAAAGGTTTCAGGAAGGTAAGGAGAGTCAAATAGCCAATCCTTAGCTCTCTGTAATACAACCGGATCCCCTAGATTAAGGATAGGGATTCTCTTAGCAAAGGCCATGCGCAATGCCTGCCCTGTTCCTCCAATTGTCTTACCACCTCTTGTCCATGCAATAACCATCTTTACTGGGGAATCCATGTTAAACCCCATAACTTGCATGGCATTTCTTGCCATGAGTTTCCTAGGAAACTCGGATAGCTTCTCAGGACAAGGATGATATTTGTCTACGGTTTTGTCTGCCTCAGAGTAGGCGGGGGATTTTAAGGCATTTATAAACCCTTGCCTATTGGCTGATTTCCCATTGAAAAAGGAGGAAGGTAAGAAAATCTCCATGTTGCTAGGGTCTTGGACCCCTTCTTCAAAAGCAGAATCAGCCCCGTTAGCACCACCTGATCTGAGAATCCAACCTTCCTTTTCCAACCTTGCCGCAATTAACCTGATGAGCTTAATGGCATCCTTGGGGGTTTTCCTGGAGCCTATTCCAGCATAAGCAAAGTATTCTCTCTCCATTTCAACCAGTGTTTGTTTCCCCCCTATTGTAGTTACGGATATTCAGAGGGACAAGACAAGTACAGTCAAACCCGAGAGAGCAGAGATTCCAACGACAAGGTTACGGATGGGAGTTAGAATTGCGAGGGAAGGAAGAATCATTTTAGAAATGAGTTGGTGAGCCGGGATGATCAAAGCTGTTCAAAACATTGACAACATCATCATATTCTGCAAAGTTGGGATTAACAAATTCCGTCCACACATAGTCTATGTGTAACTTGAAATGATCTGCAAATTCTTCGCATAAGTCAAACTTAGCAAGATCCTTGATGCGGTTTGGTTCCAAGTTAAATTTCCCTGATTTGTTTAAGCAAGCAACAACTTATTCACCCTATATTTCGTCACACCCAGTCGGCGGCTGATTTCAGCTTTGCTGACTCCGGCACGGTGCCACCTCTTGGCACGCTCCGAGTTGGTCTCCAGCGCCCAAGCAATCATAGCACCCAGAAGCAGGACAGGCATCAGAATCCAGAAGACGAAGTTCATCGTTAAGAAAGCAAATGGTTTGTCAGAGAGGGGGCAGCGCCCTCGCCTCCCGACCACCAGATTGTAGCACCTTTCCAAGGCTTTGGCAACGTCCTGCCGCCATCCTCAAAGAATTGTCACGATAACCTAACAGAGCACAAAAAAACCCCGTCACCGGGGCTTCTCTAAATAATTAGAAGGTTTAATTACAAACCTCTATCGCAAAACTCTTGCCCAATTTCCCAACCTTCAGAGTACCCTTCCCTCTCGGCATCCTTCTTTAACATAATAAAAAGATGCCGGATTTCGGAACGGCACTCTTCAGGAGTACCATACCTTACAAAAATCTCAGTTAGCCTACTGTTGTAATCAAACATCGTCACACCTGTTGCGGGAAAGTTTAATCAGCCTCAGCTCCTCCTCCAGTTCCCTGATTCTCAATCCTAGAGAGGATAATTCTTCCGGCGAAGGCTTCGATGTTAAGTAAATCTCCTTCCTTCCAACCAATAGCTTCAATAAGTTCATCGGGGAAATCCAAGACGAGGTTGTCATTTTCATCTACTTGTAGGGTGGTTGAAATTCCAGAATTTTGCAAGTTGTTGTTTGTCATTTTTTTAAGAGTTGTTCTCTCTGATCTGAAGATTAAGGGTGGGGCTAGCCATCAGCATATCGTTCCTCATTTGCTGCATTCTTAACCTGTTTTTAGTTGTTGCTGGCAGCTCTGCTACGGTTCTTAGTAGTTTCTTCCCGTCAAATTCCTGGAGCTTAAGGATCCCAGGCGGGAAGTTCCTCGGTGGTATCATGGTTTAGTATTTCTAGGGGTATTATAGAGGTTGATTCGGTAGACTCCCCCTCTTCATGGAGGGAACGGGTGGCTTTCCCTACAGAACAAAAAATCTTCCCCCTCACATTCCACCCATAACCGTCCCAAAATTTCCCATCTGCTCTAACAATCAAAAACATCGCCCCAGAGTGGTTGAAATTCCTCTATTATTATAGGCAGCGTAAAGGGATTCGTAAAGCCCTTAAATCAAACTCCCAAATAAGATTGAAGAAGATACATGTCAGTTAGGATTCCGTCTGAAATATTCTGAATGTGGTTGGAGAGACCAATAATCCTGGGGTCACCTTCTGATTCCTCACAATGCTGCATACAAATAGCAAGGGAGCTGCTCAAGGTAAGAAGGTAGTCTAGAATGACATTGCCCAGGTAGTGGCAATCATAATTCTTCATAGAGATGCCGGGACCCGAAAACTGCTCAAAATCAGGGTTATACCCGAAAGTTCTATATGTCTCTACAAGACCATCCATAAAACCGTTAAGGTCATCATAGATTCTCCCAAAAAGTAAATGGGCTTCGTAGAAATTGGAACCTCTCACGTTCCAATGAGCCATTTTGCTGACAATAGTGGCGTCATTAAGAGCTTTAACGACCTTGTTAGCATAGATATGTAAATTATTCATTTTGATTTTGAATTTGCTTAGCGTAAAGTTCTATAGAAACCGTATCCTCCAACTGATGGATGGCCAAGAACTCTCTGTCAGGGTTGTAATTAGCCAATGAATCTAGCAATTTGCCTGAGAATTCAGGGTCAGAGTGTTTAGGTAACCTATTGACAAAAAGAATAACCTCGTTCCAAGGTAAAAATCTGCATTCATCTACAGAGTATACATGGACACCCCTTAGCCCTAAATGCTTCTGAAAACTTGAAACGAGGTGTTTCATTTTGCTACCTGTTAATCAGTAGCGAATTTGCCACTTCCCGTTAGACTTCTCTGAAATCTTGAAGGGGAATTTTTTAGCGTTTTCGTTAGGTGGAGAATCATAAAAGATTCCGGCAAAAGATTTACCATCTTCTGACAGAAGATAGTTGTTATCTTCGTTGGGGGGATTTCCGTCCTTGTCAGTTACCGAGGTTACACCGTCAAGATAAACCGAAGCGATAACTTTTTTAAGGAAAAGTTCAATTTTCTTAGACATATCGTCTGCATCAGCAAACTCAAAGTCATCCTCGCTGAACTCAAATGGTTCCTCCTCGACTTCATACAGCAGTTTCTCAGCTTGAATCTCTTGGATAGACTCGGAGAAGGGCCATTCGGTAGGATTGACTCTAATTAACTGATCGACAACTTCCGAAAATTCTTCGTAGGAAACCCTGGAATTAGGGAAGGTAACTTTATCCAAAGTATTGAGCATGGACACAGTGCCATCACTGTATTCATAACCCAAGGATTCCAGATAGGAACTGGGGATGTTGGATAGGTTACCACCGGAGGTTTCCCATAGCATATCTACAACTCTGCGGGCATTAGCCTCAAAGTTTTCATCCTTACCATAGTAAGGGTTTCTGTCCATGACCATATTTCTGAATGTGTGGTTGACACCCTATACTTTACCCACGTTTGTCAAAGGGGTAAAACACTATAGATATTCAGGTTAAAAATGGTTAATCATAGCTTTCATGTGAACTATGCAGATGATGTAACCCCTTCAGACATCTTAAGGGCTCAGCAGAAGGCGGTAGGGGGAGCCAGGCCCCGTTGCCAGAAAGGCAAATCGTGCTCAGCCGCTTGCGTGTTCCGTGGCGACCGCTGCCTCGTGGAAATCCCTGTGTCACCCGCTCAGGCTCTTACAAAGGTTAGGAACGAAGTTGAATCAGAGAAGACAAAACAGCTGCAACTAATCAGAACGGGTGACATTACTCCCAAGGACAAACTGCAAAAATCCGTTAGAGATTTTCGTAGAGGTAATGAGTTGGAAATAAATAATGCTATTAGAGAGGGTTCTAAGGATGAATACGGCAAACTGCGCCAAAAGGTGATTGACTATAACAAAAATCTTGTTAGAGAGGGTATCGCAGATAAGACCGGGTTGGTTAATGTTCCCGTGACATGGGAGAGGCTACAGGACATTTCAAAAAGATATGAAAAGGCTAAGGATGCAACTGAAGAAAGAATGATTGCCCTAGCAAGGTTGGGAAATAGGGAAGCTTATGACAAGGAAGAAAGAAAGTTAATGGCTATTCAAAGGAAGATAGGGGTTAAACTTGGGGCTGACGACGATATGAGAAGGAAGGGAGAGATATGGGATAAGGAAGATGGGGATAAATGGAGTAGGAACTATTTTCTCAAGGCATTATCGGAAAGTCCAAAGTTGAAAGGTGCCACTATCGAGCATGACGGTAGAGGGGAATTAGACATTAAAAAAACTATTGGAAAAAACACGGTTTCCATTAGTTTGTATAATAGTGAGAGTGGTATTGATACAAGTTTTCAGATTAACGGGTCATATGCTCGTATGGATAGGGGAACTTCAGAAAATACCCGACTTGTCCTATCGATAAGAAGCATGTTCAAGGACATTGTTTCCAATATGGATGAGGGGACAGTGTTGAAGTGTTTTCCATACAACGGGGATGGGTATGGGGATGAAAGGCGCTCCGCCTATGAGCGGTTCGGGTTTAAGAGTTTTGGCAGTGGTGGGACGATGTACGGAACCGTTTTCAATGGAAAGGTCACCCCTGCTGACAGAGATGACCTGGATGAGTATAGTTCAAGATACGGGTACGATGATGACAGACTTTTCTAATTTCCTTCTTGTCCTTTCACCCATTCTTCTATTTCCCTCAATCTCTTTTCGATATCGGTAACTTTCCTGCTAAGAAGGGAAACACTGTCTGCGACAGATCGGACAGAGTGGGAAAGGGATTTAACTGATTCGTCAAGGGATTGCGACAGGATAAGGAAGGCGTTTGTCATTTCTCAACTTATTGCTTCCATACCTTAAATCGGATTCCTTGGGGAAGCAAGCAAATGTCGGCAATCCCACTATTGCCAGGTTGAGACTGTAGCAATGGTTACTTATCTGTTAAGTCATTCGTTTGGCTCCCTGTCCTTCGCAACTTCCTTGGCAGCCTGGCGCTTGGCCAGGACTCGTGGGTCAACGCCAAACCAGTCGGGGGCATCGGCACGGGCCTCCATCTGGGTTTTCGGGCGTTGGGTTTTCGGGGTTTTGTCGGTCATGGGTCGTTCCTCATAGATATGTATTGTAGCATACTGGCCACAGGCCAGTCAAGTAGCAGCGACTTGCTGCGCAAGTCAGGGGGGGGTCAATTCTCAATAACGTCGAAAACGTGGTAGGTTTCCCCACCATACTTGAAAACTCTATACCTCCCTGTGTGAGTATAATTAGTGGTTCCAGGGGTAAGTACCTCCATCTCTCTGGTGATCGACGTAATCCCTTCGACGCCAACCCCGTGTTTATTTACCGCCCTGAATATTACCCGGTTATTTTTATCCCAAGTGGTCATGTTAGCAAACTTGGCGGCAACGGATAATGCAGTTGACCATGAAGCCAGACCGCCATCCACAAACTTACCCTTCATGTTAGCAGACTCAATTATGTTATTTAACGTGTCCTGATCTACACGGATTCCCCTAAACTTAACAATTCTCTCTTTTGGCATGAGGCTAAGTAGAGCTTGCACTCTATTGGCTACCTTCAACCTCTCTTTCTGGATCATATTCAGCGGCTCACCTTGCATAGCCTTGTGTTGAGCTTCCCTAATAGCTTCATAATCAGATCCTGTAAACCCCTTAATAGTCGTGATAGCCGCATCGAATACTTTACGACCTCCCAACTTCTGAATGATTTCATCTCTTACGGCTTCGGCTTTAGGGTCAGAAGAGTTGTAAACATCTAGGATTTGCTTAGCTCTGTTCTGGAATTCAATGGCTTTAGTATCAACATTATGCTCAGTCTTTTTTACAGTCTCTTTAAACTGCTCTTCCGTATTCATCTTAGGCAAAAGCATTTTTCCCTTAGCAACTACGATGTCTTTCTTATCTACCTTTGTTTCCCAGGGAACCTCAGGGGTTTTATCAGGTTTACCTAAGGTTTTGCCTAACCTGTTATACAACTTT
>JACCDQ011775930.1_pt1 | contig 14063 bp, 14 predicted proteins | sample 7446031 | NCBI WGS metagenome assembly JACCDQ01 (sample SAMN15323442, study PRJNA562643) | freshwater metagenome | isolation source: river surface water | place: USA:Blue River Watershed | collected 2017-08-17 | reverse complement strand
ATTCAGCGCCAGGCCGCCGACTGGCCGCGCCTGCTGCAGGTGCTCGAGCGGCTGGTGATCCTGCTGCCCGAGGACTGGAGCGAGCGGCGCGACCGCGGGCTCGCGCTGGCCGGACTCGGGCGCATCGCCGAGGCCAGAGCCGATCTCGAGACCTATCTGGTCCAAGCCGAGGACGCGCCCGACCACGACCTGATCGCGCAGCGGCTGGCGCAACTGCGCGGCGGCGGGATCTAGCGCTGCCTTTGGCATGCAGCAAAGACAACGGGACCCCTGGGGTCCCGAGGGTCGCAGGTTGATCGAGGCGATGGGCGGGCCGCCAGAAGAGGCGGGGGAAGGGCGCTGCTGATGAACTGGCCCAGGAGTAGGGCTTTGTGCCGGTCGTGCCGCCCAATCCGCAGCGCAAGCAGCCCTGGTCACTCGACAAGCAAACCTATCGGCGTCGCAACGAAGTCGAGCGGCTGTTGCGCAGGCTCCAGGCCTGGCGCCGAGTGTTCACTCGCTACGACAAGACCGACGTGATGTTGGCGGCCTTCATCACCGTAGCGCTCATCGCCGAGGCGCTACGATTGCGTTAACAGGCCCTAACGGCACACTCAATTGATCGATAACCGTTCGGGTGTCGGGGCGCACGCCGCGCCACCATGCAAAGGCCTCGGCAGCCTGTTCGGCAAGCATGCCAACGCCGTCGGCCAGTTGTGTGACACCGGCGCCCTGTGCCAGACGCAAGAAGGGCGTCAAACCCTTGCCATAAGCCAACTCATAGGCCAGGGCTCCGGGAGTGAATGCCGTGGCCGGCACCGGCGGCAGCTCGGCGCGCAGACTGGCAGATGTGGCGTTGAAGACTATATCGAAGGCCTCGTCGACCAGGTCCCGGTAAGCACATGCACGGACGTTGCCCTGGGCCGCACCGATTCGTGCCAATTCCCGGGCCTTCTCGATTGTGCGGTTGGCAATGACAAGTTCTGCCGGCTGTTCCGCCAGGAAGGGCAACAAGGCACCGCGCGCTGCGCCGCCCGCACCCAACATCAGCACGCGCTTGCCACTCAGCGCGTGGCCCAGGTTGTGCACCACGTCGCGCACCAGGCCCACGCCGTCGAAGTTCTCGGCCAGCACACGCTCGCCGTCGAACTTCATCGCGTTGGCTGCGCCGGCCAGTTCAGCCGCGGGCGATCGCTCGGTGGCGTATGCGAAGGCGTCCAGCTTGAAGGGGGCCGTGATGTTCAGGCCCTTGCCGCCCGCGGCGCGAAAGGCATCCACCGCCACCGCGAAACCACCGATCGGGCCTTCGATCTTGGTGTATTCCAGATCCTGCCCCGTCGCCTGTGCGAAGGCGGTGTGGATGAGGGGCGACTTGCTTTGGGCAATCGGGTTGCCAATCACCGCGTAACGGTCGGTCATGGGAGTCTCTCGTGGAATGACAAAGGTTCAACGGCTGTAGAACACGCCGTCGGCTTGCAGCACGGCGATCTCATCGTCGGAGTAGCCCAGACGAGCCGCCACTTCGGCGTTGTGCTGGCCCAGGTCGGGCGCGACCTGGTGGATAGTGGTGTCACAGTCCGAGAAACGGAACGGCAGGTTGGGCAGGCGCAAGGTCCCGTGGCGTGGGTGTTCCTGTTCGACGATCATGCCGCGGGCCTGGATTTGCGGGTCGTTGATGACCTCGTCAATGCGTTGCACCTTGGCACAGGGCACGTCAATGCCGTCGAGCAGCGCCAGGATGTGTGCCACGGTATCATCTGCCACCCATTGCTTGACAGTGTCCATGATCTCCACACGGTGCGCGTTGCGGCCGTTGAGACTCCAGAAGCGTTCATCGTTGCCAAAGCCTGCCGGGCCGCCTTGTTGTTCGAGCATGACTGCAAAGCGTTTCCAGGCATCGTCCACCTGGGCGGCAATCACCAGGTCGCCGTCCTGCGCACGGAACACGCCATAGAGGGTGGACGTGGGCATGTCGTGGCCGGTCTGCTGCGGCAGGACGCTGCCCCCCGACAAGGTGTAGCACTGCACCGCGTACTCGTGCATCGACACCAGGGTGTCGTACAGCGCCATGTCGATGTGCTGGCCCTTGCCTGAAGTCACCCGTCCGAGCAGCGCGGCGTTGATGGCCGCCACCGCGTGGATGCCGGTGTACATGTCGCCCAGCGAGATGCGCAGCAACGGCGGCGGTTCGCCCGGTGTGCCCACCATCTGCATGATGCCGCTCTTGGCTTCGGCGATCAGCCCGAAGCCGGCGCGGTGCGAATCGGGCCCGGTGTGGCCATAGGCCGAGATCGAGCAGTACACCAGCTTGGGGTTGCGTGCCGACAACTCGGTGTAGCCCAGGCCCAGCTTATCGAGCGCGCCGGGGCGGTAGTTCTCGATGAACACGTCGGCTGAGTCGCACAGCTTTTGCATGAAGGCTTTGCCACGCGGGTCTTTCATGTTCACGCACACCCCCTGCTTGCCCATGTTGAGCTGCAGGAAGTAGCCGCTGGTCTGGTCGTCCAGCACGTGGGCGTGCTGACGGCCAGCGTCACCGCTGCCGGGACGCTCGACCTTGATGACTTCGGCGCCCAGGGCCGCCAGGCAGCGGCCCACATAGGGGCCGGCCAGGAAGTGGCTGTAGTCGATGACGCGGATGCCGGCCAGGGGGAGGGGTTGGCTCATGTTTGTCTCCTGTCTCAGAAGCTGCCGGGGCGACGCGGGATCATCAGGCGGTGCTCGCCCTGTTGCACCACTTGGCCATGCTGGTTGATCAGTTCGGACGGCAGGATCACGATGCCCCAGCCCGGGCGGCTCTTGGATGCACGCAGTCCCGTGACGCTGAAGCGAACATGCAATGTGTCATTGATCTTGATGGGCAGCAGGAAGTCCCAGGTCCAGCCCAGCGACATACCGGGCAGGAAGCGGTACTCGCTGCGCGTCTTCAGACCATCAGCAATCGACAGGCCGAACAGCCCATGCGCGACGCGGGTGCCGAACGGCGTCGTCTTGGCGAAGTCCTCGTCGATGTGCACCGGGGTGTAGTCGCCGGTCAGTTCGGCGTAGGCGTTGATGCGCGCCTCGGTGACCTCGTAGGTCGGGCTGATGCAGACGTCGCCTTCCCGGGCGTCGTCCCAATGCTTCTCTGGGGTTTCGAAATGGATGACGGGGGCCACGAGTCTCATGGTGGTGTCCTGATGGGGTGTCAAGCGCGCGGCTGCACGGCCAGGGCCTGCGCGACGCTGCCGGGCGCGGCCTGGATCAGTTCCACCGCCAGGCCATCGGGCAATTGCAGCCAATTGCGCCCTTGCGGCAGCACAGTGATGCCCCACGCGGCGGCCGCATTGATGGCGGCGTCCAGGTCGTCGACCATCACGCCCAGGTGTGCCAGCCAGCCGGCATCGTTGCTGGGTGGTGCCTCGAAGTCGGGCGTGGCCATGAACTGAAGGCCACCCAACGTCCAATATTGGCGCGGATCGTCGGTAGGGCCATCGATCTCGCGAACGTCCATTCCAAGCACTTCATAAAAGAAGCGAATGTGCCAGTGGATGTCTTTGACTCGGATGGCTACATGCTCGACGTAGGCACGGGTGGGAGGCTGGAAGGGCATGATTGGGGTTTCTTGATTGAGTCGGGAATCAGCCTTGGATCTGGCGTTCAATGCCCTTGATGCAGGCCACCAGCGTGGCGTTGACCGGGGTAGGCACGCCACATCGCTGGCCCCATCGCACGACGGCACCGTTGATGAAGTCGATTTCTGTGATGGAGCCCTTTTCCAGGCTCTGTAGCATCGAGGTCTTGAAGTCGTCGGGCAGTCCTGCCGCAGCCTTCAGCCAGGCGGAACGCGGATCGGTGAAGCTCAGGTTCACACCGCTGGCGCGCGCCACTGCCATGGCCTCCTGCACGGCGGCGATGGCAGTGGCCTCGATTTCGGGGATGCGGTACAGCGGACCGTAGGGCAGCCGGGTGATACCGCTGAGCGCGCCGGTGGACACGTTGATCAGCAGCTTGTCCCACATCGTTCCAACGATGTTGTCGCTGACCGTGGTGGCCAGGCCCGCCGCGTTGAGGACGGTGGCAATGTCTTGCGCACGGTCGCTGATCCGGCCATCCAATTCGCCGATCAAGGTTTCCTTGCCTTCGACACCGGCAACGATGCGGCCCGGGGCCAGCAACACGCCGCCGACATAGGTCTTGCCGGCCAGCACGCGCTCGTGGCCGACGATATCTGCCAGGACGTCTTCGTGGCCCAGGCCGTTTTGCAGCGACAGCACGACCGTTTTCGGGCCGACCAACGCCGTTGCAGCGGACATGGCTTGGTGGGTGTGGAAGGACTTGACCAACACGATGACCAGGTCGACCGTGCTTTCCGCTTCGGCACGGGTGGTGGCGCGGACACGGACAGCACGTTCGCCCTGCGGTGTGCGCATGAGCAGGCCATGGCTGTTGATGGCGTCGACGTGCGTGGCGTTGCGGTTGATCAGTACCACCTCGTTGCCGGCCTCGGCCAGCGTGCCACCGATGGCACATCCCAGGGCGCCGGCGCCCAGCACTGCTATCTTCAAGTCTGTCTCCGGTGTATGACTAGAGCCGGATTCTGGACAGACCTTGATGTTGCGTCTATAAAGTAATTACAATATTTTTCATTGTGTTTTTCAATACATGACTCCTGAATCACCCCTGCTTGAACCCCGCTGGCTGCAGTTCTTCGACGTGCTGTACCGCTCGGGTAGCGTGACGCGCGCAGCCGAGCAATTGGGCGTAAGCCAGCCGACCGTCAGCATCTGGCTAGCTCAGCTTCGCAAGGCCTTGGGGGATCCCTTGTTCGTGCGGACGCCAAGCGGCATGCAGCCGACACCACGCGCAGACGCCCTGATCGAAACCGTGCGCAGCGTGCTCGTTGGCTTGCACCGCCTGGGCAAGATTGACAAGCCATTCGATGCCTCTACCGAGGAGCGCATGTTCCGGATCTTCATGACCGATGCCAGTCATGTGACTCTGCTGCCTCGCCTTTTCACCCACATACGAGCGCTGGCCCCGGGGATCAAGCTCGAGGCAGTGAGCATTGCGTCAAACATGGCAGAGGCGCTGGAAGCGGGCGAGGCTGACTTAGCCATGGGACTTGTCATCGGGCTGGAAGCCGGTTTCTATCAGCAGTCACTCTTCGTCCAAGACTGGGTATGTTTGGTGAATTCGCAACATCCACGGATCGACAAGAAATTGACGCTTTCAGCCTATGAGCGAGAGGCACATGTCGGAATCGTTGGTGGTACTGGACAACGCCTGCTCGAAAATGCAGTGAAAAAGCTGGGGGTCAATCGAAATGTGGACTTGAAGCTCCCGGGTTTTCTGGGGCTGTCGGCCATCATTGCAACCACAGACTTGGTCGCTACCCTGCCGCGTCACATCGGCGAGACGCTCGCGAGATCTGCGGCGGTGCGTGTTTATCCTTGTCCAATAAAAATCCCGACCTTTGTCGTCAAGCAGCACTGGCACGCCCGGTTTCATCACGATGCAGCAAACATCTGGCTCCGCGGCGTATGTGCCGAGTTGTTTATGGACTCGACAAAGATTCGTTCAGTGCAAGATTAGGCCGGGCAGGCTTGAATGGCCTGTCAGCGAAGACTCGTCAATCCACCCCGCCGGCAGCGCCTGCTCCAGCGCCACCCGTGCCATCACGCCCACCGGCGCATGCCGCTCAAACCGCTCCAGTACCTCTGACCTATCGCACAAGGCTACAGGCAAAACGGCAACACCTTGAAAGGGATGCCTCTCAGAGCAGACGGTATTTCTTGAGCTTGTCGTGCAGGGTGGTGCGCGCGATCTGGAGCGCATCCGCCGCGCGCGCGATATTGCCTGATTGCCGCCCGAGCTCGTCGATGATCAGCAGCCGTTCGTAGCGTTCGACCGCCTCGTTCAGCGAGGGCGCCACCCGTTCGCTGCCCCCGCCGGGGTTGCGGTCTATGCCGAGGGCATGGCAGTCGGCTGCGTTGCGCAGTTCCCGGATGTTGCCGGGCCAGTCCTGTGCCAGCAGGCGGCGCAGGATTTCCGGCGGCAGTGTCGGGGGTGGGCGGTTGTAGCGTTTGGCCGCCTGCAGCAGGAATTCGTTGTAGAGCTCGGGAATGTCCTCGCGCCGTTCGCGCAGGGGCGGCAGTTCGATCGGTACCACGTTGAGCCGGTAGTAGAGGTCGGCCCGGAAGCGTCCCTGGTCCGACAGGGTCCTCAGGTCGGTCTTGCTCGCTGCCACGACGCGGCAGGAGACCGGGATCTGCTGGTTCGAGCCGAGTCGCTCGATCACCCGCTCCTGCAGCACGCGCAGCAGCTTGATCTGCATCGCCATCGGCATCGACTCGACCTCGTCGAGGAAGAGGGTGCCGCCGCTCGCATATTCGATCTTGCCGATGCGGCGTTTCTGCGCCCCGGTGAAGGCGCCGGGTTCGTGGCCGAACAATTCGCTGTCGAGCAGGGTCTCGGACATGCCGCCGCAGTTCAGTGCGACGTAGTTGTCCTGTCTGGCGTGCGAGAGGTCGTGCAGGCAGCGTGCCACCATTTCCTTGCCGCTGCCGGTCTCGCCCACGATCAGCACGTCGACCGCTGCGCCTGCCACGTCGAGGATGCGCTGGCGTACCCGTGCCATTTGCGGCGAACGCCCGATCAGGCGGGTTTCGAGTGCATCGCGGTGTTCCAGTCGTCGGCGCAAGGCCTCGACTTCTAGCACCAGTTCGCGCTTCTCGAGTGCGCGCCCGACCACCTCGACCAGATCGGCGGTCGAGAAGGGTTTCTGCATGAAGTCGTAAGCACCGCGGCGCATGGCTTCGACCGCCAGCGTGACATCACCGTGGCCCGTGATGATGATGACCGGCAGTCCGGGGTCACGTTCGGCTACCTGGCGCAGCAGACTCAGTCCGTCCTGTCCGGGCAGGCGCATGTCGGTCACGACCGCACCAAAAACCTCGGTCAGCAGCGCGCGTTCGGCCTCCTCCGCCGATGCCAGTGCGACGACCGGTATGCCGCCGAGTTGCATTGCCTGCTCGCAGCCCAGTCGGACATGGGGGTCGTCCTCGACCAGCAGCACTTTGAGCGTGGGTTTCATGGGAGTTGGCAAGTATGGAGGTCGGGCAGGATGATGATGAAGCGGGCGCCGCCGCCCTGGGCGGCCTCGGCCCTCAGGTCGCCGCCGAAGTCACGCAGGATATCGCGCGAGATGGTCAGGCCCAGTCCCAGTCCTTCGCCGGGCTGCTTGGTCGTGAAGAAGGGCTCGAACAGGTGCGCCAGTGCCTCTGCACCCAGGCCGCTGCCGCTGTCTTGCACCGCCAGGATGATGCGGTCGCCCTCGCGCTGGGCCTCGAAGCGCAAGCGGCACACCGCAGAGCCGGCCATGGCATCGAGGGCATTGCATATCAGGTTGACTAGAACCTGTTGCAGCCGGTTCGGGTCGCAGCATGCCAGCCACTGACCGGGCTCGAAACCACGCTCGACGCCGACTTGTTGCTTGAGCAGGCGCGGATTGAACAGGAACAGCGCGGCCTCGACCGCGCGCGCCAGGTCCACCGCCGACGACACCGCCGGTGCCTTGCGCGCGAAGGTCTTGAGCGGGTTGATGATGTTGCCCATCTGGCCGGTCAGTTGTCCGACCACAGCCAGATTGGATTCGGCGGTGGCCTGGTCGCCGCGGCGCATGAATTCCGCCGCATTCTCGGACAGGGTGCGGATGGCGCTCAAGGGCTGCGACAGCTCATGCGTGATGCCGGCGGCCATCTGCCCGACCACGGCCAGCTTGGCCGCCTGCACCAGTTCGTCCTGGGCCGCGCGCAGGGTCTGTTCGGCGCGCTGGCGTTCGGAGACTTCGCGCTGCAGGCTCGTGACCGCGCGGCTCAGGTCGGCGGTGCGCTCCTTGACCTTGCGTTCGAGCTGCTGGTGCGAGCGTTCCATCAGCATGCGTGCCTGTTCCCGGCTGCGCGTCAGCCGACGACGCTGGCTCAGGTACAACCCGCCCAGCAGCATGCAGCCGAGCGCCGCTACGGCCAGCGCGGCATGACTGATGGCCTGCGAGGCCACCGGGCGCAGATCGGTGAAGACGATGATGCGCCATGTCGTCTCGGGTAGATTGCGCGACAGCGCGAGATAGGGGCCGATGCCGGAGAACTTGCGGACATCGTTGCTCAGGCTTTTTGGCAGGCGTACCACCGCTCCCTCGTCCGAGCCGTCCGTCACGATGTTGAGGCTGTGCCGGCCTACGGCCTGCCCGGCAAACTGGCGCGGATCGATGTCGCTCAGGGCTTCGCCAGGCAAGGGTTGCAGGCTGGCGTAGCGCCATTCGGGCGGCGAGGAAAGCAGCACGATGCCGTTGTTGTCCACGATGACCGCCGGGCCCTCCTGTGTCAGCCAGCGCCGTTCCAGCTCGCGTATGCTGGTCTTGACGACGGCCACGCCGATGACCTGCCAGTCCTGTGCCTCGTCCCGGATCGGCTGCGCGAAGTAATAGCCCGCTTCGTGGCGGATGTGATCGATCGCGTAGTGGCGCGCTGGCGAGCCCGAGGCCGCGCTGCGGAAGAAGGGCATGTAGGACAGATCGGCGTCGAGCAGATTGTCCGACAGGATCCAGTCGCTGGAGGCGACCACCCGACCCTGCACGTTCAGCACGAAGATGGCCGGACCGCCGAGGTGGTCGTTGAGCTGCTGCAGGAACCGGTTGGCGCCCTGTCTCAGCGGCGCCTGGTCGGAGGTCCTGGCGCGCAGCAGGCTGATGGTCTCGCGGTTGAGCTGGATGGCCGCGGGAATCGCGGCATGCCGGCTCACCATGCCGTCGATGGCGGCCGCCCGCACGGCGAGCTGGTGCAGGGCCGCCTGCCGCATGCGCTCGATTCCGTTCCGCTCGGAATGCCGGAACGCGAGCCAGCCGGTCGCGATCAGGCCGACCACCGCCAGCATCAGCCACAGGACGGACAGCAGCTTGAACGGCGGGGGGGGCGTGTCGGGGTGTTCGGCGGACATGGACGGTGGCGGGCAACGGGGGGCATCTTACGGCCACTGGCCGGAGCGTGGATCTCTTGTCTCCCGCTGCCGTCCGCCGGATCGCCCGGGAGGGGCTGGTGCGGGGGGGTCAGTGCTGCAGGATCTTGGCCAGGAACTGGCGTGCACGTTCCGAGCGTGGATTGCCGAAGAAGGCGTCCTTGCCGTCATCCTCGACGATGCTGCCCTGGTCCATGAAGATCACCCGATCGGCAACGCGCTTGGCGAAGCCCATTTCGTGCGTCACGCACATCATGGTCATGCCTTCCTGGGCCAGCTCGGTCATCACGTCGAGCACCTCGTTGATCATCTCGGGGTCGAGCGCCGAGGTCGGCTCGTCGAACAGCATGCAGATCGGGTCCATCGCCAGTGCGCGTGCGATCGCCACCCGCTGCTGCTGGCCGCCCGAGAGCTGGCCGGGGAACTTGTGCGCGTGCACCTTGAGCCCGACCCGGTCGAGCAGCTTGAGGCCCTTGTCGAATGCCTCGTCCTTGCTGCGGCCCAGCACCTTGATCTGGGCGATGGCCAGGTTGTCGGTGATGCTCATGTGCGGGAACAGCTCGAAATGCTGGAACACCATGCCGACGCGCGCGCGCAGCTTGGACAGCTGGGTCCTGGAGTCGCCGACCGAGGTGCCATCGACGCTGATCTCGCCGGACTGGAACGGCTCCAGTCCGTTGACGCACTTGATCAGCGTCGACTTGCCTGAGCCCGAAGGGCCGCAGACCACGACGACCTCGCCTTTCTTGACCGTGGTGCTGCAGTCCTTGAGCACCTGGAAACTGCCGTAATGCTTGCCGACGTGGGAAATCTGGATCATGAAAATCTCCTGGGGTGCGGCGCTCAGGCCGGACGGTATTTTTTCTGCAGTTGCTTGACGAGGGTCGAGGCCGTGAAGCAGATCACGAAATAGACCAGACCGGCGAACAACAGTAGCTCGATCAGGCGACCGTCGCGGTCACCGACCTTGTAGGCGGCGCCGAAGAAGTCGGCCAGCGCCGAGACATAGACCAGCGAGGTGTCCTGGAACAGGATCACGGCCTGTGTCAGCAGCAGCGGCACCATGTTGCGGAAGGCCTGCGGCAGGATGACCAGCTGCATCGCCTGGCGGTAGTTCATGCCGAGCGCGTAACAGGCGCTCAGCTGTCCCTTGGGCACGCTCTGGATGCCGGCACGGATGATTTCCGAGTAGTAGGCCGACTCGAACAGGGCGAAGCCGGCCATGGCCGAGGCCAGGCGCAGGTCGCTTCCCGCCGACAGGCCGAACAGCTGCTGGATGAAGCTCGGCATGATCAGGAAGAACCAGAGCAGCACCATCACCAGCGGGATGGCGCGGAACAGATTGACATAGCCGGCGGCGAACAGCGAGAGCGAACGCACCGGCGACAGCCGCATCATGGCCAGCAGCGTGCCCCAGACGATGCCGAACAGCATCGCGATCAGGGTGATCTGCAGCGAGACCCGCATGCCGTCCCAAAGGAAGGGCAGGGCGCCGGGGATGGAAGACCAATCGAATTCGTACATGTCACTTGCCTCCGAGATAGCCGGGTACGCGGATACGGTCCTCGACCTTCTTCATCGCGCCCATGACCAGCACGTTCAGCAGCAGATAGGCCAGCGTCACGGCGACGAAGGATTCGTAGGGCTGCGCCGTGTAGTCCACCAGCTGGCGTCCCTGTGCCGCCAGTTCGAGCAGGCCGATGGTCGAGCAGATGGCGGAGTTCTTGAAGATGTTGAGGAACTCCGACGTCAGCGGTGGCACCACCAGGCGAAAGGCCATCGGCAGCATCACGTAGCGATAGGTCTGCGCCAGCGTGAAGCCGAGCGCCAGCCCGGCATTCTTCTGTCCCTGGGGCAGCGAATTGATGCCGGTGCGCACCTGTTCGGCGACGCGGGCACTGGTGAACAGGCCCAGGCAGACCATTGAAGCCAGGAACTGTTGCAGGATCGGGTTGGACTGCTTGTAGGCATCGCCCAGGCTTTGCGGCAGCAGTTCGGGCAGCACGAAATACCAGATGAACAGCTGCACCAGCAGCGGCACGTTGCGGAACAGCTCGACATAGCCGCTCGCGATGCCGGCCAGCGCGCGGTTCGGCACCGTGCGCAGCACGCCGACCAGCGCGCCGAGCAGCAGGGCCACGACCCACGCGGTCAAGGACAGCCCGATGGTCATTTTCAGGCCGGAGAACATCCAGCCGAGGTAAATGTCATCGCCCGCCGCTGTCGGCTGCAGGAAGACATCCCAGTTCCATTGATAGCTCATGGAACCCCCTTTCATCTATCTAGAATCCAGACAACGACCGGGACAGCGGCTGCCGTCCCGGAAACCCGCGAGCGCTCAATACTCCCAGAAGATGCGCTGCAGTTCCTTGCTGTCCTGGGTCTTGGTCATGGCCACGGCGGCCAGGATGCGGGCCTTCTGCGGGTTCAGGTCATGGGCGACCACCCAGTCGTACTGGTCGTCGGGCTGCTCGGCATTGCGCAGCACGAAGCCGCCGGCATTGACATGCGAGGAGCGGATGATCTGCACGCCCTGGCTGCGCAGCTCGCGCAGCGCCGGCACCACCCGGTTGCTGACCGAGCCGTTGCCGGTGCCGGTGTGGATGATGGCCTTGGCGCCCTGGCCGGCGAAGGCGCGGTAGGCGGTGTCGCTGACGTTGCCGTGGCCATAGGCGATCTCGACCGCCGGCAGGGTATCGATCTTCTCGATGTCGAATTCGGAGTTGATCGTGTGGCGCTTGGCCGGCAGGCGGAACCAGTAGTTCTTGCCTTCGACGACCATGCCCAGCGGGCCCCAGGGACTCTTGAAGGCCTCGGTCTTGATGTTGATCATCTTCGACACGTCACGACCGCTGTTGATCTCGTCATTCATCGTCACCAGCACGCCCTTGCCGTGCGCGTCCTGGCTCGCCGCGACGTTGACCGCATTGAACAGGTTCAGCATGCCGTCGGCCGACATCGCCGTGCCAGGGCGCATCGAGCCGACCACGACCACCGGCTTGTCGCTGTGGATGACCAGGTTGAGGAAATAGGCGGTCTCCTCGAGCGTGTCCGTGCCATGGGTCACCACCACGCCATCGACATCGGCCTGCTTGAGCAGCTTGGCGACGCGCTTGCCCAGGGTCAGCAGGTGTTCGTTGGTGAAGCTCTCCGAGGCGATCTGGAACACCTGCTCGCCCCGGACCTGGGCCACGGCCGACAGCGTCGGCAGACCGGCGATCAGCTTGTCGACCGGCACCTTGGCCGCCTGGTAGGTGGCGCTCTTGGAGGCGTCGGCACCGGCACCGGCGATCGTGCCGCCGGTCGCGAGGATGACCACGTTCGGCTTGTCGGCGGCCCAGGCCGTCGAGAGCGCGGCGAACAAGGTGGTGGCAACGATGGCGCAACGCGTCAGCAAGCGATGATTTTTCATGATGGGAGTCTCCTGTGGTTGGTGTGGTGAGATTTATTCGAAGGCCTTGTCGTTCGGCGCCTTGTACAGCGCCCGCATGTCGTCCGAGAGCGGCATGTTCAGGTTCAGGCCCTTGGGCGGGATCGGGCTCATGAACCACTTGGCGTGGATCTTCTCGGCCTCGCCCGAGGTCATCGCCTTGCTCAGCGCCATGTCGACCACCTTCTTGAAGCCGGGGTCGTCCTTGCGCAGCATGCAACCATAGGCTTCCTTGGACTGCGCGGTGCCGGTCACGGTCCAGTCGCCCGGCTTGCGTGCCTTGGCCATCTCGCCATAGAGCAGGGCGTCATCCATCATGAAGGCCATCGCCCGGCCGCTCTCCAGCGTCAGGAAGGACTCGCCGTGGTCCTTGGCCGAGATCACGTTCATGCCCATCTTGCGTTCCTCGTTCATCCTGCGGATCAGGCGTTCCGAGGTCGTGCCGGCCGTGGAGACGACGTTCTTTCCCGTGAGGTCGGCGAAATCCTGGATGCCGGTGCCCTTCTTGGTCATCAGCCGGGTACCGACGATGAAGATGCTGTTGGAGAAACCGACCTGCTTCTGGCGCTCGGTGTTGTTGGTGGTCGAGCCGCACTCGATGTCGACGGTACCGTTCTGTACCAGCGTGATGCGGTTGGCTGAAGTCACCGGCATCAGCCGGATGTCGAGCTTGGGTAGCTTGAGCTCGGCCTTGATGCCGTCGACCACCTTCAGCATCAGTTCGTGCGAATAGCCGATGACCTGCTGCTTGTCGTCGTAGTAGGAGAACGGAATCGAGGACTCGCGGTGGCCCAAGGTGATAGAGTTGCCATCCTTGATTTTCTTGAGGGTCGGTGATTCCTGTGCCTGGGCGCCGAGGGCCAGGGCGCCGAGCATGGAGGCGATGAGGACTGAACGTTTCATGGGCGGGGTTCCGGGACGGGGGGCGAAGCCGACCATCGGCTTGGCTGCCTTGATCTACGCAAGTGGCATGCCAAGCCTGGCACCCTTGGGTGAATTCATAACTATATGATTTTCAATGAGAAATTCTCCGTAATAAATCCTGGCTGTCGGATTTCCGGCATTCCTGCCGTCGCCGATGTCGAATTTCCGAGCCCGGGACGGGTCCCGGACCGTTGACCGGTCGTCCCCCCCCGCTGACGCCAGCTTGTGCGCGGACATGAAAAAAGGCCCGTTGCCGGGCCTTTCGTGAGCGGGGGAGATGGGCTGATTTTCAGGCCACGACGACCTGCTCGCCAGTGCCCTGCTCGGCGATGCGGCCGATCTCGTAGACGCTTTCGCCCAGCTCGCGCAGGGTGGCTGCGGTGGCGACAGCTGCCTCGGCGTCCACCACGACCACCATGCCGATGCCGTTGTTGAAGGTGCGGTTCATCTCGATGTCGTCGATGCCGGCCGTGGCCTGCAGCCAGGCGAACAGTTCGGACTGTGGCCAGCTGCCCTTGACCAGCTGGGCGGCCGTGCCTTCGGGCAGCACGCGCGGGATGTTCTCGAGCAGGCCGCCGCCGGTGATGTGCGCCAGCGCCTTGATCGGGTGCTGGGCCAGCGCGGCCAGCACGTTCTTCACGTACAGGCGGGTCGGCGCCATGATGGCCTGCTTGAATGGCTGGCCGTCGAGCGTGGCCGGAACGGTGCCGGCCGCTTCGGCACGCTCGATGCACTT
>JACCDQ012227661.1_pt1 | contig 14064 bp, 11 predicted proteins | sample 7446031 | NCBI WGS metagenome assembly JACCDQ01 (sample SAMN15323442, study PRJNA562643) | freshwater metagenome | isolation source: river surface water | place: USA:Blue River Watershed | collected 2017-08-17 | reverse complement strand
TCGTAGCCGCCGATCAGCGCCGAGCCAGTGGTCAGCGGCCGGCCTTCGCTGATGACGCCGGCCTTGGCCGTGGTGCCGCCCATGTCGAAGGCGATGGCATCGCCCATGCCCAGCTGGGCGCAGATGGCCTGGGCACCGATCACGCCCGCGGCGGGGCCGGATTCGAGCATGCGCACGCAGCCGACCTTGGCGTGCTCCACCGGGAACAGGCCGCCGGTGGACTGCACGATGTAGAAGTCGCCGCCGAAGCCCTGGCCGCTCAGGTGGTCCTCCAACTGGCCCAGGTATTCGGACACGCGCGGGCCCACGTAGGCGTTGGCCACCGCGGTGGAGACGCGCTCGAACTCGCGGTATTCCTGGCTCAGCTCGTGCGAGGCGCAGACGAAAGCACCGGGGATCTCTTCCTGCAGGATCTGCTTGACGCGCTGTTCGTGCGCCGGGTTGCGGTAGCTGTGCAGCAGCAGCACGGCCACCGCCTCGATGCCCTGGCCGCGCAGGTCCTTGGCCAGCTCGCGCACGGCGGCCTCGTCCAGCGGCTTGTGGGTGCTGCCGTCGGCGCGCAGGCGCTCGGCCACCTCGTAGCGCAGCGAGCGCTTGACCAGCGGCTGGTGCTTGTTGAAGAACAGGTTGTAGGCGTCGGGCCGGTTGACGCGACCGATCTCGTAGATGTCGCGAAAGCCCTCAGTGATCAGCAGCGCGGTGTTCGCGCCATTGCGCTCCAGCAGGGTGTTGATGGCGATGGTGGAACCGTGCAGGAACAGGTTGCCGTCGCGCCAGTCGATGTCGGCGCTGGCGATGGTGGACTGGATGCCCTTGACGAGTTCGCCGTGGGTGGACAGGGCTTTGCCAAACAACAGTTTGCCGGTCGCCTCGTCGAAGGCTGCCATGTCGGTGAAGGTGCCGCCGATGTCAACGGCGATGCGCAGGTGGGGTTTGGGGTTCGGGGTGTTCATGGGGGTCTCCGGGTCGGACGGCGCGTCGGTGGCGTTCAGGCAGCGCTGTGGTCGGTGCCGATGCGGTTGCGCAGCACGCCCAGGCCGGTGATCTCGACCTCGGCCACGTCGCCTTCCTTCATGTACAGCGGCGGCTCGCGGCGATCGCCCACCCCGCCCGGCGTGCCGGTGGCGATCACGTCGCCGGGCGACAGCGGCGTGAAGCGCGAGACATAGGCCACGATGGTCGGGATGTCAAAAATCAGATCGCCCACGCTGGCGTGCTGCACCACGTGGCCGTTGACGCGGGTTTCCAGCGTCAGCGCGCTCACGTCGGGCACCTCGTCGCGCGTCACCAGCACCGGGCCGAAGGGCGCCGTGCCGGGGAAGTTCTTGCCCGGGGTGAACTGGTGGGTGTGCTTCTGCCAGTCGCGCACGCTCACGTCGTTGAAGCAGGCGTAGCCGGCGATGTGCTCGAAGGCGTTTTCCTTGGCGATGTGGCGGCCGCCTTGGCCGATGACAAACGCGAGTTCACCTTCCCAATCGAAGCGCTCGGAGAACGCGGGTCGCAGCACCACGTCATCGTGCGCGGCCAGGCTGTCGTTGAAGCGCAGGAACAGCGAGGGGTAATCGCTGTCGGCGCGCTTGGTCTCGGCCACGTGGCTCTTGTAGTTCAAGCCCACGCAAATCAACTTGCCGGGGTTGGGGATCACCGGCAGCAAACGCACTTGGTCGGCAGCCAAGACCGCGCCACCGGACAGGGCGGCGGCAGCCGCTGCGCCCAACGCCTGCGCCGCGATCGCCGCTTTCAGGTCCGCGCACTGGCTCTGGAAATCGGCGGGCACGGGCCGGTACTGGCCCGCTTCGGTGACCACGCCGTAGGTGGGTTGGCCGTTGGTCTCAAAACTTGCAAAGCGCATTTGGGTGTCTTTCCAAAGAGGCTCCCACAGGGAGTCGGTGATGTATGGACCGAAGTTTAGGAAGGCTCGTGGCATCTGAATAGAATGAAACCAGGCATTTCAGACATGCCAAAAATGTGATGCCTATCCACCCAGGAGATGACCCATGTCCCGCGCCACCCTCAACCCCAACGATTTCCGGCTGTTTCTGGAGGTGGCCGAACTGGGCAGCTTCACCAAGGCGGCGGCACTGCGCCAAACGGTACAGTCGCACATCAGCCGCCAGATCGGTGAACTGGAGGCGCAGTGCGGCGGCGCGTTGTTCCATCGCACCGGCCGTGGCGTGACCTTGACCGACCTGGGCCTGCACATCCAAACCCGCGTGCGCAGCTGGGTGCGCGACACCGATCAACTGCTGGCCGACATCCGCACCGATGCCGGTGTGCCGCGTGGCGAGGTCAAACTCGGCATCCTGCCTTCCGCCGCCCACCCCTTGATGACGCGGGTCTACCTCAAGCTGCAGACGGCGTACCCGCAAATCAAACTGAACATCCGCGAAGGCCAAGGGGGCGAGCTGGACACCTTGCTGGACACCGGCAGTGTGGACATGGCCGTGCTGTTTCGGTATCAAAAGCCGAGCAGCCCCGACGAAAAACTCTTGGCCACGGTGGGCACCTACCTGGTGTCGAGACCGGGCGACCCGTTGACGAAAAGCGAGACCGTCGATTTCTCGCGGGTGGAAGGGTTGCGTCTGGTGCTGCCGCGCCGGCCTGCCCACTGGCGCGCGGTGCTCGATGAAACGGCGCGCGGCAAGGGCTTCACCCTGCAGGCCGAGGTGGAAGCAGACTCATTGAAAGTGCAAAAGGAATTGGTGGCCCTGACGGACCACCTGTATTCGCTGCTCGGTCCATTCTCGATTGCCGAAGAACTGCAATCCGGTCGCTTGCAGGCGTCACGTCTGGTCAACCCCGACTGCAAGCGGCACGTGACCCTGGCCTTGCCCAAACAAGGGCAACTCACCCCTGCCAGCAAAATTGTGGCCAGGTTGATTCAGGAAACGGTGGAGGGTTGGGGACAGCAGTTGAGTGAACCACCGAACCCGAAGCAGGCATAAAAACGCGTGGTCAGAACGACCCACTACGCCCCTATGGCGTATTTACGCAGACGAACGGATATGGCCGAATGGGAGGTGTTGAGTCGCTTGGCCAATTTTCGGGACGAGGGGTATTGCGCAAAGAGCCGCTGCAAAAGGGACTTCTCGTAATCCGCAATCGCCTGATCGAGACTGAGCACCTGGTCTTCGCTAAGCACGGTCTCGCCACTCTCGGTTTGTGCCAGTTCAAGATCGTGCACATCAATGACCAGGCCTTTGCAGAGGGTCACGGCGCGAAAGATAACGTTCTTGAGTTGCCTGACGTTGCCCGGCCAGGGGTTTTTCAGCAAAGCGGTTCTTGCCGACTGCGTGAGACGCATGGGCGGGCGCCGCACCTGCTGGCAAGCGCTTTTCAAAATCGACTCGGTCAACAACAAAATATCACTTTGCCGTTGCCGCAGTGCGGGCACATGCAGGTTCAGAACATTGAGTCGAAACAACAAATCCTGCCGAAAAGAACCCTGCACCGTCATGTCCTCAAGCGACCTGTGGGTTGCACAAACAATGCGCACGTCCACTTTGAGTTCCTTTTCTCCACCAACGCGACGAAAGCACCCGTCGTTGAGAAAACGCAGCATCTTGGCTTGCAGGTAAGGGGACATCTCGCCCACTTCGTCCAGAAAAACCGTGCCACCGTCGGCCAGTTCCAGCAGGCCGGGCTTGCCGGTGCGCGATGCACCGGTAAACGCACCTGGCGAATAGCCAAACAGCTCGCTCTCTGCCAGGTTCTCTGGCAAAGCCGCACAGTTCAAAGCAAAGAAAGGCTGGAGCTTTCGCTGACTGACTGCGTGGCATGCGTGGGCCAGCAATTCCTTGCCCGTGCCGGTTTCGCCCGTGATCATCAAGGGCGCCTCTACCAGGGCCATGCGTGCGGCACGTTCTTTCAACTGGTTGATTTCTGGTGACGCGCCAATGATGGTTTCAAAACCGCCCGCATCGTAGTGCTGCAAGGCATTCAACCGGCCCCCAATGCGGCTGTAGGCATGGAGGGTAATGAGTGCACCTGCCACCCGCCCATTGGCTTCACGCAACTGGGTCGCTTCCAGCATGTAGCGCTCCTGGTTGAACTCCACTTCCATGATCGGCAGGTGAAAGTGGTGGTCGGTCAACATCGTCATGTAATCGGACATGGCAATCAGTTCCTGAAACTTTTGCCCGACCAACGTTCCGTTGGGCAAACCGCTTGCCTCTATCGCGGCCCGGTTGGCAATCACCACCACACCGTTGGCATCAATGGCCAACAGCGGGTCTGCCTGTGACGCCATGATGGCATCCAGATACAGGCGACGCTGCGCCCCCGGAAGAATGCTGACTTCCTGTACCGACAGCACCCCTTTGACCCATCGCAGTTCTTCGGTCAGTTCTTCTAACCCGCTGGCGCTCAGCTCCGGAGCCTCCAGGTAGATATGCGGGGGGTCCACCTCACTGGCGACGACATTGAACGAACGCCGTGACAAGGACTGCAGGATTTCCTGCGCGATGCCTATTCGATCTTCAAAAAGAACGTCGATGCGCATAGGGTATTCCATGAACTGAAATCAATACGCCGTATTGTATTCAATACACCTGCCAAACACCCCCCGATGGCCCGGGCCAGCAAGCGAAACAAGGTCGCGCCACCCCTCCGAGGCGGAACGAAATCAATACACACAGGCCTTCGCATGTTTTAGCAATTTCATATAAGTCATTGATTTATATAAAGAAAATAACTGGCATCAAACCTGCTAAACAGTTTGCCAAACCGGGGCTTGTGCGTTGCGTCCAAGGCCCGGCCATCGAAAAAACATGGAGCCATCTAAGTGTCTGTACTGATTCTTGGCAGCGGTGTTGTGGGAACCACCATCGCCTACTACCTGGCCAAAGCGGGCCACGAAGTCACCGTGCTGGACCGCCAGAGCGGACCGGCCCTGGAGACCAGCTTTGCCAATGCCGGCGAGGTGTCACCGGGCTATTCTGCCCCTTGGGCCGGCCCCGGTGTACCGCTCAAGGCCATCAAGTGGCTGCTGATGCAGCACAGCCCACTGGTCATCAAACCCATGATGGACCCGGCGATGTGGAAGTGGGGCCTGCAGATGCTGCGCAACTGCACCGCAGAGCGCTACAAGGTCAACAAGAGCCGCATGGTGCGTCTGGCGGAATACAGCCGCGACTGCATGCAAGAACTCCGTGCGGAAACCGGTATCCGTTACGACGAGCGCACCCAGGGCACCCTGCAACTGTTCAGGACGCAGAAGCAATTGGACGCAGTGGGCAAGGACACCGAAATACTGAAGCAATACGGCGTGCCCTTCCAGGTGCTGGACCGTGCGGGCTACCTGGAATATGAGCCAGCGCTCAGCCATGTAAAAGAAAAATTTGTCGGCGCGCTCAGGCTGCCGGGCGACGAAACGGGGGACTGCTTCAAATTCACCCAGGGCATGTGCGAACTGGCCAAACAGCATGGTGCGCGCTTTCTGTTCAACCAGGACATACAGGAAATTCGCTACCAGGGTGACCGCATCGTGGATGTCAGGACGGCGACCGGCCACTACGTTGCCGACGACTATGTGCTGGCACTGGGCAGTTATTCGACCCACATGCTCAAGCCCCTGGGGCTTGCCATTCCGGTCTATCCGGTCAAGGGCTTTTCGATCACGGTCCCCATCGTGGACCAGGCCATGGCCCCGGAATCGACCATCATGGACGAAACGCACAAAGTGGCTGTCACCCGCCTGGGCGATCGCATCCGCGTTGGGGGAACGGCCCAACTCTCGGGCTATGACTTGTCACTGGATGCGGGACCACGGCGCACCCTCGAATTCGTGGTCAACGACTTGTTTCCCCATGGCGGCGATGTTGCCAAGGCCGAGTTCTGGACAGGACTGCGACCCATGACACCGGACGGAACCCCCATTTTGGGCGAAACCCGTTACCGCAATATGCATCTCAGCACGGGCCATGGAACCTTGGGATGGACGATGGCCGCCGGCACCGGGCGGGTTATGGCCGATTTGTTGGCTGGGAACCCACCCCAGATCGATATGCAGGGTTTGACCATGGCCCGCTACGGGAAATAAAAATGGCACGACCGGCACGCGCGCTCATTGACCTGAAGGCTTTGCGCGAAAACCACCAATGGGCCCGACAACTGACTGTCGGCTCCAAAGCACTCGCTGTCGTCAAGGCAGATGCCTATGGACATGGCGCCGTTCAGGTAGCGCACGCCTTGGCCGATCAAGCCGACGGATTTGCGGTGGCATGCATAGAAGAAGCACTGGAATTGCGAGGGTCCGGCATACAACAACCGATCCTGTTGTTGGAAGGGGTATTCGAACCATCGGAATTGACGTTGGCATGCACGCATGCGTTGTGGATCACGGTTCATTCCCAAACACAACTGGAATGGCTTTTGTCGGCGGGCCTGGATAAACCGCTCAATGTCTGGCTCAAGATGGACAGCGGCATGCATCGCCTCGGTTTTGCGCCGCAAGACTGTCTGGCAGCGTACGCTGCACTGGCCGAATCACCGAACGTCAACCAGATTGTGTTGATGAGCCACTACGCGCGCGCTGACGAAACGGATTGCCCGTATTCCAAAACACAACGCGCGACTTTTGAAGCCCTTGTCGCGGATTTGCCCTGTCAACGGTCGTTGGCGAATTCGGCCGGCCTTATGGCTTGGTCTGCGGGCGAAGGCGAATGGGTGCGTCCGGGCTTGGCGCTTTACGGTATTTCGCCACTCACCGGAAGCCGGGCGTTGACCACGCCACTGCAGCCAACCATGACGCTGACATCAGAACTGATCGCGGTGCGGGAGTTGAATGGCGGCGAAACGGTGGGATACGGCATGCACTACGTCACCCCAGGCATGACCCGTATCGGCGTGGTGGCAATGGGCTATGCAGACGGATACCCACGCGCGGCAAGCAACGGAACGCCGGTGGCGGTTGCAGGCCAACGCACGCAAATCATAGGCCGTGTGTCGATGGACATGCTGACCGTGGACCTGACGCATTTGCCGCATGCAGCGGTTGGTGATCCCGTGGAGTTGTGGGGGCCACAAATCGGGATAGCAGAGGTTGCCAGCGCCAGCCAAACCATTCCTTATGAACTGCTGACCCGAATTACACGCAGGGTGGAGAGGCTTTATCGAAATCAATAACCACCTGATGAGAAAAAGAAATCGCGGAAGAAAGTCGGACGGATACCTCCGTGGTTGAGAACATAAATCAATGAATCAGCTCCGCTGTTACAGGAGACGTGAATGGATATTTTTATACAGCAGCTCATCAATGGGCTAGTGTTGGGCAGCATGTACGCGCTCATCGCGCTGGGCTACACCATGGTGTATGGCATCATCAATTTGATCAACTTTGCCCACGGCGAAGTAATGATGGTGGGGGCACTGACGAGCTGGACCATCATTGGTTGGATGCAGGAATCCATGTCGGGTGCTCCGAGCCTGGTGATTCTGCTGATCGCGCTGGTGATTGCCTGCGTGGTGGCCGCAACGCTGAACTTCATCATTGAAAAAGTGGCCTACCGACCGCTGCGCAGCAGCCCCAAGCTTGCGCCCTTGATCACCGCCATCGGCATGTCCATTTTGCTGCAGACGGTGGCCATGATGGTGTGGAAGCCCAACTACAAGTCCTACCCCACGCTGTTGCCCAGCACACCCATTGACGTGTTCGGCGCAGTGATCACGCCCACGCAGGTGATGGTTCTGGGCGTGACCTTGGCCTCGCTGGCAACGCTCATGTGGCTGGTCAATTACACCAAGCTCGGCCGCGCCATGCGTGCCACGGCAGAAAACCCGCGTGTGGCCGCCCTCATGGGCGTCAAGCCAGACCTCGTGATTTCCGCCACCTTCATCATTGGCGCAGTGCTGGCCGCGATTGCAGGCGTGATGTATGCCTCCAACTACGGAACCGCACACCATGCCATGGGCTTTCTGCCGGGGCTGAAAGCCTTTACCGCAGCCGTTTTCGGTGGCATCGGTAACTTGGCCGGTGCCGTGGTCGGCGCCATCCTGTTGGGCCTGATCGAATCGTTCGGTGCCGGTTACATCGGCGACCTCACCGGCGGCGTGCTGGGCAGTCATTACTCCGACATCTTCGCCTTCGTTGTGCTCATCATCGTGCTGACCCTGCGCCCCAGTGGCCTGCTGGGCGAACGGGTGGCCGACCGCGCCTAAGGAGACCACTACCATGACACAACAAAAGAAAATTCTCAGCTTTATCTTCGCCGGCATTGCGCTGTTGGTATTGCCGCTGCTGTTGCAAAGCTTTGGCAACGCCTGGGTGCGCATTGCCGACGTGGCCCTGCTGTACGTGCTGCTGGCACTGGGCCTGAACATCGTGGTGGGTTACGCCGGTCTCCTGGACCTGGGCTATGTGGCTTTTTTCGCCATTGGTGCCTATATGTACGGCCTGTTGTCTTCGCCACACCTGTCCGAGTCCTTCGCCTGGATTGCTGCGGCCTTCCCCGACGGTCTGCACCAGCCACTGTGGGTGATCATTCCAGCGGGTGCAGGCCTGGCAGGGCTTTTCGGTGTGTTGCTGGGAGCGCCCACCTTGCGCTTGCGCGGAGACTACCTGGCCATCGTGACCTTGGGCTTTGGTGAAATCATCCGCGTGTTCATGAACAACCTGGACGCCCCGATCAACATCACCAACGGCCCCAAGGGCATCAGTTCGATAGATTCATTGCACTTCTTCGGGCTGGACCTGGGACAGAAGCTGAAGCTGGGCACCCTTGAAATCGCATCGGTCTCGCTGTACTACTACATGTTCCTGGTGCTGGTGGTGGGCAGCGTGGTGGTCTGCCACCGCTTGGAGCGCTCGCGCGTTGGCCGAGCCTGGATGGCGATCCGCGAAGACGAAATCGCGGCCAAGGCCATGGGCATCAACACCCGCAACCTGAAGCTGCTGGCGTTCGGCATGGGCGCCACCTTCGGCGGCGTCTCTGGCGTGATGTTCAGCGCCTTCCAGGGCTTCATCTCGCCCGAGTCATTCACATTGATGGAGTCGGTGATGATCGTGGCCATGGTGGTTCTCGGCGGTGTGGGCCACCTGCCCGGTGTGATTCTGGGCGCGGTGTTGCTGTCGGCTCTGCCCGAGGTGCTGCGCTTCGTGGCCGGTCCGCTGCAAGCGGCCACAGGCGGTCGACTCGACGCCTCCATCCTTCGCCAACTGCTGATTGCGCTCGCCATGATCACCATCATGCTGTCGCGCCCGCGCGGCTTGTGGCCCTCTCCCGAGCATGGCAACTCCTTGCAATCGGCCAAATCCTAAGCAGAGGAAAGCAACATGACAGAAATCATATTGAATGTCTCCGGGGTCTCCAAACGCTTTGGTGGATTGCAGGCCCTCAGCGATGTAGGCATCAAAATCCAGCGCGGCCAGGTGTATGGCCTCATCGGCCCCAATGGCGCGGGCAAGACCACTTTTTTCAACGTGCTCACGGGTTTGTACACGCCTGACAGCGGCACCTTTGAGCTCGCAGGCAAGCCCTACGAACCCAATGCCGTTCACCTGGTAGCCAAGGCCGGCATTGCGCGCACCTTCCAGAACATCCGGCTGTTTTCCGAAATGACGGCACTGGAGAACGTGATGGTGGGTCGCCACATCCGAACGCACTCCGGCCTGTTTGGCACGGTGTTCCGCACCGGCAGCTTCAAGAAGGAAGAAAAGGAAATCGCCGAGCGCGCACGCGAACTGCTGGACTACGTGGGCATCGGGAAATTTGCCGACTACAGGGCCCGCACCTTGAGCTATGGCGACCAGCGCCGTCTGGAAATTGCCCGCGCGCTGGCCACCGACCCGCAACTCATCGCACTGGATGAGCCCGCTGCGGGCATGAACGCCACCGAAAAGGTGATGCTGCGCGAACTGATCGACCAGATCCGCAAGGACAACCGCACCATTTTGCTGATTGAGCACGACGTCAAGCTGGTGATGGGCTTGTGTGACCGCGTGACCGTGCTCGACTACGGCAAGCCAATTGCGCAAGGCACACCCGCAGACGTGCAAAAGAATGAAAAAGTGATTGAGGCCTACCTGGGCACCGGCTCGCATTGAGGATCAAGCAAGATGACTAAAACATTACTCAAGGTAAGCGGTCTCCAGGTCGCATACGGCGGCATACAGGCCGTCAAAGGCGCTGATTTCGAGGTGCACGAGGGCGAACTGGTGTCGCTGATCGGCTCCAACGGTGCGGGCAAAACCACCACCATGAAGGCGATCACCGGCACGTTGGGCTTCAAGGGCGGCGACATCGAATACCTGGGCAAAAGCATCAAGGGCCAAGGCCCGTGGGACTTGGTCAAACAAGGGCTGGCGATGGTGCCCGAAGGGCGCGGCGTGTTCACCCGCATGACCATCACCGAGAACCTGCAGATGGGTGCTTACATTCGCAACGATGCCGACATTGCCGTCGACATCGACAAGGTGTTCACCATTTTCCCGCGGCTGAAAGAGCGGCGCGACCAGCTGGCCGGCACCATGTCCGGCGGCGAACAGCAGATGCTGGCCATGGGACGTGCATTGATGAGCCGCCCCAAGGTGCTGTTGCTCGACGAGCCCTCCATGGGCCTGTCACCCATCATGGTGGACAAGATCTTCGAGGTGGTGAAGGACGTGTACGCCCAAGGCGTGACCATCTTGCTGGTGGAGCAGAACGCCAGCCGTGCGCTGGCGATTGCCAACCGTGGCTACGTGATGGAGTCGGGCATCGTGACCATGGGTGGTGATGCCAAACAGATGCTCAACGATCCCAAGGTGCGCGCAGCCTATTTGGGTGCTTAAACGCGGGGCCAATCGTTGATTGGTGGGCACTTCCCTGCGTGCCATTTGGACATGACGAGGCCGCAACAGCCGACTGCATGTCCGAAGATCCAAGCAACACTTTTGTGTACGGAGACATTTCAATGAAATTCCAATTGCGTCATATCGCTCTCGCAGCGATGGGTTTTGCTGCGTCGGGCGCCTTCGCCCAATCCGTGGTGACCATTGCCCACGTCGGCCCCACCAGCGGCGCGATTGCCCACCTGGGCAAAGACAACGAATACGGTGCCGTTTTGGCCGTCGAAGAAATCAATGCGGCTGGCCTGACCATCGGAGGCCAGAAGGTCACGCTCAAGCTGGTAACGGAAGACGATGTGGCCGATCCCAAACAAGGGACCGCTGTCGCTCAAAAATTGGCCGATGCCAATATTGCTGGCGTGATCGGGCACCTGAATTCGGGCACGACCATTCCCGCCTCCAAGATTTACAGCAACGCCGGCATTCCCCAGATTTCGCCATCTGCCACCAACCCGAAATACACCCGCCAAGGTTTCAAAACCACGTTCCGCGTGGTGGCTGATGACACCCAACTGGGTGGGACCCTGGGGCGCTACGCTGTCAACACCCTCAAAGGCAAAACCGTTGCAGTGATTGATGACCGCACGGCTTATGGCCAGGGCGTTGCCGAGGAGTTCAGCAAAGCCGTAACCGCCGCTGGCGGCAAGGTGGCGGCAAAAGAATTCACCACCGACAAGGCCACCGATTTCAATTCCATCCTGACCACCATCAAGGGCAAGAAGGTTGACATCATTTTCTTCGGCGGCATGGACGCCGTGGCCGGTCCCATGCTGCGCCAAATGAAGGCACTCGGTATCAATGCCAAGTTCATGGGCGGTGACGGTATATGCTCCACCGAATTGGTGAAATTGTCGGGTGATGCAATTTCCGATAACCAAGTGTATTGCGCTGAAGCGGGCGGTGTTGAAGGCAAAGCCAAGGCTGGCATGGATGCATTCAAGGCCAAGTTCAAGAGCAAGTTCGGCATCGAAGTGCAGGTCTATGCACCCTACGTGTACGACAGCGTCAAATTGATGGTTGCAGCGATGGTCAAGGCGGGCTCTTCCGACCCCAGCAAGTACCTGCCGGTGCTGGCAGCCACCAAAGACTTCCAAGGTGTAACAGGCCCCATTTCGTTTGACCCGAAGGGCGACATCATGAACGGTGCTTTGACGCTGAAGACCGTCCGCGGTGGCAAGCTGGAAGAAATCGCGGTGATTCGATAATCTGAAAAGGCGGCTGCATGCATTCAATGGAAAACGTGGATGCAGCCGCCTGTCGTTGTTGCCAAATTCAAGCGCATTTCTGCCTCACACGCAATCCACCCACACCGCCCCCGCGTCGGCCGAGCGCACGCAGTTTTCGACCCAGCGCACGCCTTCCACACCCGCCTCGATGCCGGGGTAGCGCAAGGCTTGAAGCGCCGCGTTGTCGCCCCGATCACTCGCCAGCATGGCCTGGGCATAGCGGTAATACAGGTTGGACCACGCCTCGAACAACCCCTCGGGGTGGCCGCCGCCAATGCGGTCGTCGTGCAGCGCGGTGGGATGCAGGTAGCCCATGCCGCGTTCCAGAATGCGCACCGGCTCGCCCTGCACCTCAAAAGTCATTTGGTTGGGGCGCTCGTCCCACCACTCGATGCTGGCCTTGCTGCCGATCACACGCACCTTCTGCCCGTGCATGGAGCCCGCATTCACCGCGCATGACCACACGTAGCCCACGGCGCCGCTGTCGTATTCCATGATCGTGAAAGCGTTGTCTTCCAGCGGGGCGCGGCTTTTCACAAAGCTCTGGCGCGAGCACATCAGCCGTTTGATTTTGAGCTGCGGCAACATCACTTCGCTGAGGTAGAGCGGGTGGGTTCCAATGTCACCCAGCACGTAGCTGGGACCGGCCAGTTTGGGGTCGACACGCCATTTCGTCGCCGGGTTGGCCGCCTCCACCGCTTCGTTGTGAAAACCGTGGGCAAACTGCATGTGCACGATGCGGATTTCGCCCAACTCGCCGTTGGCGATCATCGCGCGGGCTTGCTCGATCAACTGGTGACCGGCGTAGCCATAGGTGACGCCGACGATTTTGTTGTTCGCTGCGGCCAGCTCACGCAGCGCTTCGGCCTCGGCGGTGGTAAAGCACAACGGCTTTTCGCACACCACGTGCAGGCCGGCCTCCAGCGCGGCTTTGCTGATGGCGTAGTGCGTGCCGTTGGGGGTGGCAATCGACACCGCGCGGATGCCGTCTGGGCGCTGGGCCTCGGCGGCAAACATGGCCTGGTAATCGGCATAGCAACGGTCGGCGGCCACGCCCAGGTTCACGCCAAATTCGCGGCCACGGTCGGCGTCGATGTCAAACGCCCCCGCCACCAACCGAAACACGCCATCGCGCAATGCGGCCGAGCGGTGGATGTAGCCGATCTGGCTGTGACGACCGCCACCGACCATGCCCCAGGGGATGGCCGCTGGAACGAGGTTTTCTCCGTTGATCATGGGTTTGTCTCCAAAAAAGCGGGTCCATCGAAGCCCACGCCGCGCAGAAAATCGCGGCTGGCTTTCACGTCTGCCATCACCGAACCGGTGTTGCGCGGGTCGCGCTCCTGCTCCACGGTGATGTAGCCCTGGTAGCCAATGTCGGCCAGGGTCTGGCGGATGCCGTCATAGTCCAGCACGCCTTGGCCGATGGGGCACATCACGCCTTCACCGCAGGCTTCGAAAAAGCGGATGCGTTGGCCCAGCACGCGGTCGAACGCACGCTGGTCGATGTCTTTGAAATGCACGTAGTCGATGCGGTCGGCGAAACGGCGCAGGGTGGCCACCGGATCCATGCCCGCGTAGTGGGTGTGCCCGGTGTCCAGGCACAGGCCGGCCACTTCGTGTGGAATGTCGGCCATGATTTGATCGATCTCGTCGGCAAACTCGATGTAGCCGCCCGCGTGTGGGTGGATCACGGTGCGGATGCCATAGGTGTACCAAGACAGTTCGGCAATGGCGCGGATGTGGCCCACCATCGTCCGCCACTGTTCGGCGTTCAGGCGCGGGGCGCGGTCGCTGTGGCCGGCGGCGTAGTCGCGCTCGTCGTGGCCCCAATCCATCACCACCAAATAAGGCGCGGCAAAGCGCTGGCCGGGCTCGGTGGGCAGCTGGGGCAATTGGCGAATCAACCCGCAAATCTCGTGCGTCTGGCGGATCAGGTTCTCGCCGTTGGCAGCGGCCACCAGGTCGTCAAAGATGGTGCCCGCCACGATGCGCAGGCCGTGCCGGTCCAGC
>JACCDQ011706805.1_pt1 | contig 14064 bp, 8 predicted proteins | sample 7446031 | NCBI WGS metagenome assembly JACCDQ01 (sample SAMN15323442, study PRJNA562643) | freshwater metagenome | isolation source: river surface water | place: USA:Blue River Watershed | collected 2017-08-17 | reverse complement strand
GCGCCTTGGCCTGGGCTTTGGTGGCGTCCATGTAGTGGCGCACCCCGGCAAAGCGCTGAAAGTAGCGGTCGATGTAGTTTTTGGCAGCGGTGTTGTCTATGCCCAATGCCTTGGCCAATCCAAACCCGCTCATGCCGTAAATCAACCCGAAGTTGATGACCTTGGCGTAGCGCCGTTGTTCGCTGCTGACTTCATCCAGCGCCAAACCAAACACTTCGGCTGCGGTGGCACGGTGCACGTCCAGGCCTTCGGCGAAGGCATTCAACAAGGCAGCGTCGTCGCTCAGGTGCGCCATGATGCGCAGCTCGATTTGGGAGTAATCGGCGCTGGCAATGCTGTGCCCGGGTGGCGCCACAAAAGCTTCGCGCACACGGCGGCCTTCGGCAGTGCGCACGGGAATGTTCTGCAAATTGGGGTCGTTGCTGCTGAGGCGGCCGGTCACGGCCACCGCCTGCGCGTAATGGGTGTGCACGCGCCCGGTGCTGGGGTGGGCCATGGCCGCCAGTTTGTCGGTGTACGTGCCTTTTAGTTTGCTCAGCGACCGGTGTTCCAGAATTTTGGCTGGCAACGGATAGTCTTCGGCCAGCTTTTCCAACACTTCTTCGTCGGTGCTGCGAGCACCGGTGGCGGTTTTTTTGACCACCGGCAGCCCCAACTTGTCAAAAAATATTTCACCCAATTGCTTGGGGCTGCTGAGGTTGAACGGCTGCCCGGCTATGGCGTAAGCATCTTGCTCCAGTTGCAAAATGCGCTGCCCCAGTTCGTGGCTTTGCCGCGCCAGGGTGGGCCCGTCAATCAAAACACCATTGCGCTCGATGCGGTAAAGCGCTTCGCTGCTGGCCATTTCCAGCTCGTAAATCGCCCGCAATTTGGCATCGGCCTGCAGCCGGGGCCACAAGGCCTGGTGCACGTCCAGCGTCAGGTCGCTGTCTTCGCAAGCGTATTGCGCGGCGCGGGGCACATCCACCTGGGCAAACGGAATCTGGTGGGCCCCTTTGCCACACAAATCTTCGTAACTCAAGCCTTTGCGCCCGAGGTGGCGTTCGGCCAAGCTTTCCAGGCTGTGGGGTTTGTGCACCTCCAACACATAGCTTTGGAGCAGGGTGTCGTGCGCATAGCCTTGTACCTGGATGCCGTGGTTGGCCAGCACGTGGCGGTCGTACTTGATGTGTTGGCCCAATTTGGCAGCCGCCGGGTTTTCCAGCCACGGTTTCAATCGGGCCAGCACCTCGTCACGGGGCAGCTGGGCGGGGGCATCGGGGCCGCTGTGGGCCAGCGGTATGTAAGCGGATTCGCCCACCACCACACTGAAAGACAAGCCCACCACCTCGGCACGCATGGCATCCAGCGACGTGGTTTCGGTGTCAAAAGCCACCAGTTCAGCGGCCTGCAACTTGGCCAGCCATTGGTCGAATTGCGCCCACGTCAGCACGGTGTCGTACTGGACGGCGCGCTCTGTGGGCACTGGAGGTGGGGTTTCGGCAAACAAGTCAGCGGTGGTGCCCGGGTCTTTGGCCTGCGTCGTTGGTTGGGCCAATGCCTTGGCCAAGCCCTTGAAACCAAACCGCTCGTAAAACGCCAGAAGTTGGGCGTTGTCGCGCTCCAGCAGGGCCAAGCCGTCCATTGCAGGCAGCCCCGACACATACCCCGACAAATCGCAATCGGTTTTGATGGTGACCAAAGCACGCCCGGTGGGCAGCCAGTCCATGGCTTTGCGCAGGTTGTCACCTGCCACGCCTTTGATTTGATCGGCCCGGGCCAGCAAGCCCTGCAGTGAACCGTGTTCCAGCAACCACTTGGCGGCGGTTTTGGGCCCTACTTTTTCAACGCCGGGCACGTTGTCCACGGCGTCACCCACCAGGGTTTGGTAGTCCACCATCAGGTGCGGCGGCACGCCAAATTCAGTGGTCACACCCGCCACATCGCGCACTTTGCCGTTCATGGTGTCGATGATGGTGACGTGCTCGTTCACCAGTTGGCTCAAGTCTTTGTCACCACTGGACACCACCACCCGCACCCCTTGGGCGGCGGCCATGGTGGCCAGGGTACCAATCACGTCGTCGGCCTCCACACCCGGCACAGCCAGCACCGACCAGCCCAGCAAGCGCACCACCTGGTGTATGGGTTCAATTTGGGCACGCAGATCTTCGGGCATGGGGCTGCGGTGAGCTTTGTACTCGGGGTACAAGTCGTCGCGGAAGGTGGGGCCGGACGCATCGAACACGCATGCCACATAGTCGGCGGGTTGTTCTTTTTGCAGGGCCTGCATCATGTTGATCATGCCCCGTATGGCACCCGTGGCTGGGCTGGACGGGTCGCCCGGCACGGCCCGCAAATCGGGCATGGCATGGTAAGCGCGGTACAGGTAACTGGAGCCGTCTACCAGCACCAGGGTTTTTTGGGGTTCGGTCATTGGGGCATTTTCCAGCAGTTTGGGCGCACGGCATCAACGGGTCAACGCCTTTGCCTACAATCAAGCTCTTTTTTTGATGCAACCACCCCCGCCGCGGCGCGCTGTCAGCCCGGCCCCAGCACGCCATGGCCGTATTTACCGACGTCACCCCACAGGAAGCCGCTGCGCTGTTTGAAGAACTGCAGCTGGGCCGCCTTACCCACATGGCCGGTTGTTCTGGTGGCATTGAGAACACCAACTACTTTGTCAACACCGAGCGCGACGGCCAAACGCTGGAACATGTGTTGACCCTGTTCGAGCGCCTGACGTTCGAGCAACTGCCCTTTTACCTGCACCTGATGAAGCACTTGGCCAGCAAAGGCGTGCCCGTGCCCGACCCAGCAGCCAACAGCCGGGGCGAGATTCTGCACAAGCTCAAGGGCAAACCAGCCGCCGTGGTGAACAAATTGCGCGGAAAGAGCGAACTGAGCCCCAGCGCCGACCATTGCGCGCAAGTGGGTGCCATGTTGGCCCGCATGCACTTGGCCGGGCAAGACTACCCGCGCCAGCAACCCAACCTGCGTGGCCTGGCCTGGTGGAACGACACCGTGCCCGTGGTGCTGCCCCACCTGGAACCGGCGCAAGCCCAATTGCTGACCAGCGAATTGGCCTACCAAAACCACGTGGCCGCCAGCCCGGCTTACCAAAGCCTGCCCAGGGGCCCCGTGCATGCCGACTTGTTCCGCGACAACGTCATGTTCGACCAAGGCCAGTTGAGCGGCTTTTTCGACTTTTACTTTGCTGGCTGCGACACCTTTGCCTTCGACTTGGCGGTGTGCCTGAACGATTGGTGCATCGATTTAACAACCGGCGCGCCGGCAGAGGAGCGTGCCGACGCCATGTGCCAAGCCTACGAGGCTGTGCGCCCCTTGACCGCGGCCGAACGCCAGCTGATGCCGGTCATGCAGCGGGCGGGCGCCCTGCGATTCTGGATTTCCAGGCTCTGGGACTGGCACTTGCCACGTGACGCCAGCATGCTCAAGCCCCACGACCCTACCCACTTTGAACGCGTGCTGCGCGCACGTTTGCAACAACTGTGAAGCTACAACACGTTCCAGCGCGTCAAGGCCTGGTGTGGGTGCGCTCAGGCATCCGCGCCTTCATTCGCCAGCCTTTGGCCATGGCGGGCTTGTTCTTTTTGTTCATGATGGCGGTGTCTCTGCTGTCGGTGCTGCCGGTGGTGGGCACGTTGGCCGCTTTGGCACTGCTGCCCGCAGCCACCGTGGGGCTGATGAGTGCCACCCGTGAAGCCGATCAAGGGCGCTTTCCCATGCCTGTGCTGCTGGCCAGCGCGTTCAGGGCAGGCAAAGCCCAGACCCTGAATATGCTGCAGTTGGGTGCCATGTACGCCGTGGGTTTTTTGGCCGTTATGGGCGCAAGCGCCTTGGTGGATGGCGGCGGCTTTGCCCAGCTGTACCTCGGCGGGGGCACCGTGGACAACGCCACCGTGATGAGCGAGGACTTTCAAGGTGCCATGGCTGTCGGCATGCTGCTGTATTTGCCATTATCCATGCTGTTCTGGCACGCCCCGGCATTGGTGCACTGGCACGGCGTCAGCCCTGTCAAAAGCCTGTTCTTCAGCTGGGTGGCTTGCTGGCGCAACAAGTGGGCGTTCGCGGTTTACATGCTGGGCTGGCTGGCCTTTTTTGTTGTCGCGGGTTTGTTGGTGACCATACTGGGCGGCGTTTTGGGCGGGGGCAGCTGGCTGCTCAGCTTGATCTACCCCTTGGTGCTGCTGATGGCAGCGATGTTTTTTACCTCGTTTTATTACACCTACCGCGACAGCTTCAGCGAAAGTTGATTCAAACCGGCGTGAGCTTGGCAATGCTCAATGCCAGCCACTTGGTGCCGTGGCGGGGAAAGCTGATTTGGGCACGGGCATCGTCGCCCTGCCCTTCAACGGTCAACACCTTGCCCTCGCCAAACTTGTTGTGAAACACCTGCATGCCGGCGCGTATGCCGTGCGCAGGTGCCGCTTTTTGCGCTGGCACCGCCCCCGCGCCACTGTAGGCGGTATCTTTCCCGCCCTGTGGGGTGGACAGGCCGCTACGCCCCCAGGCCGGCTGTGCCGCCCCACCCCAGCCTGAGCCTACCGCCTTGCTGGCCGCCCCTATGCCACTGCCCCAACCAGGCTGCATGGGCGTGAGCCATTTCAAGCAGTGCTCGGGCAGTTCATCAAAAAACCGGCTGCGCAGGTTGTAGCGCGTTTGCCCGTGCAACATCCGGGTTTGGGCGTGGCTCAAATACAAGCGCTTGCGGGCACGGGTAATGGCCACGTACATCAAACGGCGTTCTTCCTCCAACCCTTCGCGGTCGCTCAGGCTGTTTTCGTGCGGAAACAAGCCCTCCTCCAGCCCGGTAATGAACACGGCGTCAAACTCCAAACCCTTGGCTGCGTGCACGGTCATCAACTGCACGGCGTCTTGGCCGGCCTGGGCTTGGTTGTCGCCCGACTCCAGGGCCGCATGCGTCAAAAATGCCACCAATGGGCTCAGCGTTTCGCCGGTATCCACCAACAACCCCGCCTCCATCGGTGCCCCGGGGTCTAAGCCTTGACTCACAGGCGACTGGCTCAAGCCAGCGGTCTCGTCCAGCGGCAAAGCCACGGCATCGCGGCCAAAACCCTCCTGCATCACAAAACTTTCGGCGGCATTGACCAGTTCTTCCAGGTTTTCCACCCGATCAGCGCCATCGCGGTCGGCACGGTAATGCTCCAACAAGCCGCTGTGCTGCAACACCAGCTGGATGATTTCCCGCAGGTTGGCCCCTTGGGTTTGCTCTCGCACCACGTCCAGTTTGGCCAAAAAGGCGTTCAAGTTGGCTCCGGCTTTGCCACCGATGGTGCTGACCGCATCGTGCAACGAACAACCCGAGGCGCGCGCAGCGTCTTGTAATTGTTCCAGGGTACGCGCACCGATACCACGGGGCGGGAAGTTCACCACCCGCAAAAAACTGGTGTCATCGTTCGGGTTGTCCAGCAGACGCAGGTAGGCCAGTGCGTGCTTGATTTCGGCCCGCTCAAAAAACCGCAATCCGCCATAAACCCGGTAAGGCACGCCCGCATTGAACAACGCGCTTTCCACCACTCGGCTTTGCGCGTTGCTGCGGTACAGCACCGCTATTTCTTGCCGGGCCATGCCGTCGCCTTTGACCAACTGGCGCATTTCGTCCACCAACCATTTGGATTCCTCAAAATCGCTGGGGGCTTCATAAACACGCACGGGTTCACCGGCACCTTGGTCGGTGCGCAGATTTTTGCCCAAGCGGGTGCTGTTGTGGTCAATCAGGTGGTTTGCCGCCTCCAGAATGTTGGCATGGCTGCGGTAGTTCTGCTCCAACTTGATCTGGTGCTGCACCACAAATTCGCGCACAAAATCGGCCATGTTGCCCACGCGCGCGCCCCGAAAGGCGTAAATGCTCTGGTCGTCGTCGCCCACGGCCAGCACGGCACAGGGGCCTGGCACAAAGCGCCCGTTGCTTTCGTGCCCGGCCAGTTGCTTGAGCCACGCGTATTGCAGTTTGTTGGTGTCTTGGAACTCGTCCACCAACAGGTGCTTGAAGCGGCGCTGGTAGTGTTCCCTGATGGGGTCGTTGTCGCGCAACAGCTCAAAACTGCGCAACATCAATTCACCAAAATCCACCACCCCTTCGCGCTGGCATTGGTCTTCATACAGCTGGTAAATCTCAATCCGCTTGCGACCTTCGTCGTCGCGCGCGGTCATTTGGTGGGGGCGTTGCCCGTCTTCCTTGCACCCGGCAATGAACCATTGCAGTTCTTTGGGCTTGAAGCGCTCCTCGTCAATGTTGAACTGCTTGACCAAGCGTTTGATGGCGCTGAGCTGGTCTTGGGTGTCCAGGATTTGAAACGCCTGCGGCAAGTTGGCCTGCTTCCAGTGGGCGCGCAACAGGCGGTGGCACAGCCCATGGAACGTTCCAATCCACATACCGCGCACATTCACCGGCAGCATGGCTTGCAGGCGGGTCAGCATTTCTTTGGCGGCTTTGTTGGTAAACGTCACCGCCATCACACCCCCCGGTGTGACCTGCCCGGTGCTCAACAGCCACGCAATACGGGTGGTCAACACCCGGGTTTTGCCAGAGCCAGCCCCCGCCAGAATCAGGGCGTGTTCCGCTGGCAAGGTCACGGCGGCCAGCTGCTCGGAATTAAGCGATTGCAACAAGTGCGATGCAGACAAATCGGCCACCAGGGGCCGCAGAGGTTCAGAAAACATGCGGCGATTGTAGAAGCCGCCTACACACAAGGCCCCGCCCAGGCTCAGGGCTGGGCAACGGCCGCAGGGGGGCGCATGACCAGTTCGACACGCCGGTTGGTGGCTCGCCCAGCGGGGCTGGTGTTTGAGACCACTGGCCGGGTTTCGGCATAGCCACTCGCACTCAGGCGCGTGGGATTGATGCCCCGGGCTTGCAAGTGGCGCACCACGGCCCCCGCACGGCCCGCGGCCAATTCCCAGTTCGACGGGTAGCGCGGCGTGCTGATGGGAATGTTGTCGGTGTGCCCTTCGACAACGATGCTGTAGGTCAGCGCCCTGTTGAAGACTGGCAGCAAGCGGTCAATCACATCGCCCGCATCGGGCCCCAACTGCGCATCACCCGAAGGGAACAAAATCTCGCTGCTGATACGAAAACTGATGTTGCCTTGGTTGGACACCACTTCAATGCCCGGCCCCAACTGGTCCAGAGGCAGACCCGCCAGCGGATCGGTTGTACCGCTGACGCCCAAGCGGGTTTCATCGCCAGCACCGCCTTCCGGGGGCAGCGGCAGGGGCAACAAAATTTCCACGTCAGGCTGGGTGTGCTCGGCCTTTTTGCCTGCCTCACCCATGGGTTTGGAAAATGCCAGCATCACCACCATCATCACCAGCAGCAACGTAATCACATCAAGGTAGGTCAGCAGCCAACCTTCTTCGTCCGACTCTTTGGCCGATTCCAGGTGCCAGCGCGCAAAGCTGCCCGCGTGGGTGGTGCGGCGCTGGCGGGGCGCGCCCACCGTCTGTTTGGCGCCAGACGCAGTGCCCTGGGGAAAAATGGGTTCGTTCACGTTGTGCGCTTATGGCAGTCAGCCCTTGGGCTTGTCGCCTAGAACGGGTTTGACTTCTGGGTGGCCATCAAAAATCTCATCTTCAAAATGGGCCACGAACGACTTCAGCGTTTCACGCATCAACGCCGGGCTCCGGCGCGCGCACATCATGGAAATACCCTGCAGCACCATGTTCATCAGCACCAGGCGCTCTTCGGTGCGGCGTTCCAGTTTCACAGCCACGGGTTTGAACACCAAATTGGCCAGCAAAATGCCATAGAAAGTGGTCATCAAGGCAATGGCCAGTTGCTTGCCAATTTGGGCCATGTCGCCATTGCCCAAGGTGTACATCATGTTCACCAACCCCACCAGCGTGCCAATCATGCCAAAGGCCGGCGCAAATGACGCCATCACCCTGAACAACTGGGCCTCGGCCGCCTCCTTGGCGCGCAAACGCGATATGCGCCACTGCAACAAGTCCAAAATGTCCTCTTCAGGCGTGTTGTCAATCACCAACTGCACACCGGTGCGCAAAAATGGGTTGGTCACCCGCGTCAAGGCCTTTTCAACGGCACGCGGGTCGTCTTGCATCCACAACCTTGAAATCGCCACCAATTCATTGATGTCGTTTTGGGTGTAGAGGCGTTCGTTGCGCAATACGGTGGCAATCAAGCCCACCACCCGAAACACCTCTTTAAGTGGGTAACTCAAAAAAGTGGCCGCCAGTGTGCCTCCCAACACAATCGCCAAACTGGGCCAATCGAAATACAGGGATGGGTCGTCGGCAGCAAAAAACAGCACCACACCCAGCAACAAAACGCTGCTGATCATCCCGATCAGGGTGGATGGGTTCATGCGCACAAAAAAGCTCCTGGTTTCTGACACACACGCAGCCCAAGGGCCACTCACCCCATTGTGCTACAAGCGTAGAATCAATCACCGGGCCCAAGTTTCTTGCGTCCGGTTTTTCATGACCGGGCCCAAGCCAAGCGCTCATACCTTTTTATCAATCGGATGAACCGCAATGGGGTCAAGACATGGAAATTTTTGATTACGACAACATTCTTTTGCTGCCACGCAAGTGCCGGGTGAACAGCCGGGCCGAATGCGACACCAGCGTCCAACTGGGGCCACGCCGCTTTCGCCTGCCCACCGTGGCGGCCAACATGAAAACCGTGGTGGACGAACCGATTTGCGTTTGGCTGGCCACCCACGGCTACTTTTACGTGATGCATCGGTTTGACATGGACAACGTTGCCTTCGTCAAACGCATGCACAGCCAAGGCCTGTTTTCGTCGATTTCACTTGGGGTCAAGCAGCCCGACTACGACACCGTCAAGCGCCTGCTGGCCGAAGGCCTCAGCCCCGACTACATCACCATTGACATTGCGCACGGCCACGCCGACAGCGTCAAGCACATGGTGGAACACCTGAAGCAGAAACTGCCCCAAGCGTTTGTGATTGCGGGCAACGTGGCCACGCCCGAGGCCGTGATTGACCTGGAAAACTGGGGCGCCGACGCCACCAAAGTGGGCGTAGGGCCGGGCAAGGTCTGCATCACCAAACTCAAAACCGGCTTTGGCACCGGCGGTTGGCAGTTGTCGGCACTCAAGTGGTGCGCTCGCGTGGCCACCAAACCCATCATTGCGGATGGCGGCATACGCAGCCACGGCGATATTGCCAAAAGCATACGTTTTGGTGCCACCATGGTGATGGTGGGTTCCTTGTTTGCTGGGCATGAAGAGTCCCCCGGGCAAACCGTGGAAGTCGACGGCCAGCGCTACAAAGAGTATTACGGCTCGGCTTCGGACTTCAACAAGGGCGAATACCGCCACGTCGAAGGCAAGCGGATACTCGAACCCATCAAAGGCCACCTGGCCGACACCCTGACCGAAATGGAACAAGACCTGCAAAGCTCGATCTCCTATGCCGGCGGCCAAAGGTTGATGGACATTCGCCGGGTGAACTATGTGGTTTTGGGTGGCGACAACGCGGGTGAACACTTGTTCCTGTAAGGCCTAGAATCGCCACCTGCAGGGACAACCACACATTCAGCGTTTTTTCATTTGTTTGATGCTCCCATGCCCCTGCCCGAGCCCACTCTGAACCAAGCGTCACCTCCAACCCGCCCCCGATTGGCTGTGCTGGGAACCGGCATGATGGGCTTGCCCATGGGACGGCGCTTGTGTCAAGCCGGCTTTGAAGTGACCGCCTGGAACCGATCCCCCGAAAAAGCCTGGCCCTTGCAAGCGCACGGTGCCCAGATAGCGGCCAGCCCGGCGCAGGCGGTGGAACATGCCGATGTGGTCATTACGGTGCTAACCGATGGCGATGCCGTGGCAGACACGCTCTTCAACCAAGGCGTGGCCCAAGCCCTGCGTCCCGGCAGCGTGGTGGTGGACATGTCGTCCATCAAACCCGCACAGGCCGGCGAACATGCCCAGCGCTTGGCTCAGCAGCCCCAGGGGCCTATTGGTCACTTGGACGCGCCTGTTTCCGGGGGCACCTTGGGGGCAGAACAAGGCACATTGGCCATCATGGTGGGTGGTACCGCTCAGACATTTCAACAAGCATTACCGGTGTTTGCCCCCCTGGGGCGTGCCACACACGTTGGCCCAGTGGGCACGGGGCAGCTGGCCAAACTGGCCAACCAAATGATTGTGGGCATCACCATCGGTGCGGTGGCCGAGGCCTTGCTGCTCTGCGAAAAAGGCGGGGCCGACATGGGCCAGGTGCGTGCGGCCATTGGCGGCGGGTTTGCCGAAAGCCGCATTTTGCAAGTGCATGGCGAACGCATGGTGAATCGCGACTTTGCCAAACGCGCCGCCATGACGGTTCAGCTCAAAGACATGCGCAACGCGCTGGACACCGCCCTCCAGCTGTCTTTTGAAGCCCCCATCACCACCTTGTTCGAACAGTTGTATGCCCAAGCGGTGGCCAATGGCCTGAGCGATCAGGACCACTCAGCCTTGTTTGTTGAACTGGCGCGCCGCAACCAGCTGACATGAATCCCAGCAATTTGCCTTCAAACCCCAAAGCGGCCCCACCCAACAGCCTGCGCATGGCTTGGGTGGTGTTTGTCCTGTGCCTGGCCTTTGTCAGCACCGCCATTTGGAAACAATACACGCTAGACCAGACTCGGGCACGCGAGACCGCTGTCGGCCTGGCCAAAGACCATGCCAAAACCATAGAAAGCCGGATTGAACGGCTCATGTCGGCCACGTACTTGATAGCAGCCACCGTGCGCAAAGACCGGGGCGAGGTGATTGAATTCGACTCGGTCGCGCAATCCATATTGCCGATGTTTCCGGGCGTGGCGGCCCTGTCCTTGTCGCCCGGCGGGGTCATCCAGCATGTGGTTCCCATGGAAGGCAACGAGCGTTCTGTGGGCTTTAACCAACTGGCCGACCCGGCCCAAAGCCCCGAGGCGTTTTTGGCGCGCGATACCGGGCAGCTCACACTCGCCGGGCCACTTGATCTTGCCCAAGGCGGCACCGGTGCCGTGGGGCGCCTGCCCGTTTTTCTGCCAGACGAACAACAGGGCGCAAGGTTTTGGGGCTTTGTCAATGTCGTGATTCGGTTTCCGCAGGCCCTTGAATCCAGCGGCTTGCAAAGCCTGGAGGAATTTGGTTACGCATACGAGTTGTGGCGCCAACCACCGGGCAACTCACAGCGCCAAATCATTGCCAGCGCCTACCCCCAGGGCAATAGCAAGGGTTTAGATGACCCCGTGAGCGTTGCGGTTGCGGTGCCCAATGGACAGTGGATGCTCAGCCTTTCCCCTAACGCAGGCTGGTCCAACCGACTGCTGTGGGCGGCCTACGCAGCCGCGGGTTTGGTGTTTTCCGCCATGCTGGCTTACATGGTGAAATTGTTGACCGATCAGCGCCACCACAGGCTGAATTTGGAACGAGAAGTGGATTTGCGCACCAGCGAAATACAAGCGGTTCGCAACCACTTGCAAGCCACTCTTGATGCGATTCCGGACCTGATGTTCGAAATCGACTTGGCAGGGAAACTGCACAACGCCCATGCGTACAACCCCGAGTTGCTGATGGCGCCCAAAGCCGAGATTCCCCAACGCAGCATCGAAGAAATACTCCCCCCCGACGTGTGCGAACTGGCCTACCGGACCATGCACGACGCCATGAAAAACGGGCGCTCACATGGCCACCAATACCGATTGAACACACCAGCTGGCGAGCGGTGGTTTGATTTGTCAGTGGCCCACAAAACGCTCCAGACCAGCCAACACCCGCACTTCATTTTTTTGGCCCGCGACATCACGGAACGCAAGATTGCCGAAGCCGAGCAGCTGTTGGCGGCCAAGGTGTTTGAGCGCAGCAGCGAAGCTTTTCTGATCACGGACGCCCAACAAAAAATCATCAAAGTCAACCCCGCGTTCACCGAAATCACGGGCTATACGCCCCAAGACGTGCTGGGCAAAACGCCGCGCCTGCTCACATCGGGCCGGCAAAAGGCCAACTTTTACCGAAAGATGTGGGCTGAAATTGCAGAAAAAGGCCACTGGCAAGGCGAGATATGGAACCGCCGCAAAGGCGGCCAGGACTACCCCGAATGGCTGTCCATCACGCGGGTGAACGACTCCGAAGGCCAAACCAAGCACTTCATTGCCATCTTCAGCGACACCACCCAACGCAAAGCCCAAGAGGCGCGCATTCGGGCCTTGGCGTATTTCGACCCGCTCACAGGCTTGGCCAACCGCAGTTTGCTAAAAGACCGGGTGGACCACGACCTGAGCCAGGCCAAACGCCACCAAACCCCCATGGCGCTGCTGTTCCTTGACCTGGACCACTTCAAAAACATCAACGACTCGCTGGGCCACGCGGTGGGCGACGAGTTGCTGATCGAAGTGGGGCGTCGGCTTTCGAGCAACCTGCGGGCGCAGGACACCCTGGCCCGCATGGGCGGTGATGAATTCGTCGCTGTTTTGCCCGAAACAGACGCCATCGGCGCTTCCCACTTGGCACAAACCTTTTTGGACTTGCTGGCTCAGCCCTACTCCCTGTCCGAGCACGAACTCAACATCACGCCCTCGATCGGCATTTCAATTTACCCCACCGACGGCGAGGACTTTGACACCCTGTACCGATGCGCGGACACCGCCATGTACCGCGCCAAGCACGACGGGCGCAATTGCTTCCGGTTCTTCACAAACGAGTTACAAAGCAGCTCCATTCGCAGGCTCACCCTGGAAAACGCGCTGCGCCGCGCCCTAGAACGCAACCAACTGCACTTGCATTACCAGCCGCAGCTGTGTCTGCACACCAACCGCGTGCTGGGCGTGGAGGTGCTGCTGCGCTGGCAACATCCCGAACTGGGGCCCGTGTCTCCGGCAGAATTCATCCCTGTGGCTGAGAGCAGCGGTTTGATCTTGAGCATTGGCGAATGGGTGCTGCGCACGGCCGCCCAGCAAGTCAAAAACTGGATAGACGGCGGCCTGCCCGAAATGGTGCTGGCGGTCAATCTGTCTGCAGTTCAGTTCAGACAACCGCGTCTGGTCAACACCGTCACCGACGTTTTGCGCGACACGGGGCTACCGGCACACTGCCTGGAGTTGGAATTGACCGAAAGCGTGGCCATGCACGACCCTGTGAGTGCCATCGCCACCATGGACGCGCTGCATCAACAGGGCATCCGGATGTCGGTGGACGACTTTGGCACCGGCTACTCGTCGCTCAATTACTTGAAACGCTTCAAGGTTTACAAGCTCAAAATCGATCAAAGCTTTGTGCGAGATGTTCCCGCCGACCCCGAAGACGCATCAATCGTCAGCGCCATCATCAAAATGGCCCAAAGCTTGGGGCTGACCACCATAGCCGAAGGCGTTGAGACCGCCGAACAACAGCACTTTCTGCAAGAGCAAGGGTGCGACGAAATCCAGGGCTACTTGTTCAGCCGCCCCTTGCCGCCCCAAGAACTGGAGCGCTTTTTGCGCCAGGCCCTTTAAGCCCAGCGCAAACCCGCATTAAACCGATCAGCGGGGTGAACGGCGTGGGCCCGATGGGCGGCCAGCACCTGCAGCACGGCTGGGAAAACCCGCGCGTTCGCCACGGCCATGGTGCTCGTGCCCACCAAAGCCACCGTTGCCATGGCCGCTGCCACGCTTGTCAGCAAAACCACGCTCTTCAAAACGGCCAGCAGCGGGGTAGTGCTGGCGGGGCTCGAACGCACCTTTGTCGGAACGGCCAAACGACGCAAAACCGCCGCGTGAATCGCCACGCCCGCGCCCGCCTTCGAAAGCGCCCCGGTTGTCATTGCCACGGAACGGCGCACCACGGCCACGCCCCCCCCCCGGGCGGCGGTCACCACGGTCTTCATACACCGGCTTCTTGGGCTCCAGGCCCGGGATGGTGTGGGTTTCGATACGCTGTTGGCTGTAAGCCTCGATCTCACCAATCTTGCGGCGGTCGCGGAACTCGGCCATGGTCACGGCCAAACCCTTGCGGCCAGCACGACCGGTGCGGCCAATGCGGTGGGTGTAGTCTTCGGCCTTCATCGGCAAGCCAAAGTTAAACACGTGGGTGATGGTGGGCACGTCAATGCCACGGGC
>JACCDQ010485601.1_pt1 | contig 14071 bp, 6 predicted proteins | sample 7446031 | NCBI WGS metagenome assembly JACCDQ01 (sample SAMN15323442, study PRJNA562643) | freshwater metagenome | isolation source: river surface water | place: USA:Blue River Watershed | collected 2017-08-17 | reverse complement strand
CTACGGTCGTTTGTGTACCATCGAAACTCCAGAGGGTCCAAACATCGGTTTGATTTCGTCACTTTGTACGTATGCCAAAATTAACAGCATGGGCTTCATCGAAACCCCTTATGTTAAAATTGAAAACGGCAAATTAACCAAAGAGTTAGTTTACTTAACAGCCGAAGAAGAAGACGGAAAAAATATTGCGATGGCAACAGCCGATGTTGACGCCGAAGGAAACTTCTTGGTTGATACATTGAAGTGTCGTTATGAAGGTGACTTCCCGATGAAGACTCCAGATTCAATCGACTACATGGATATTGCCTCAAATCAGATTGTATCAGTGGCCGCTTCAATGATTCCATTCATTGAGCATGATGATGCCAACCGTGCCTTGATGGGCTCGAACATGCAACGTCAAGCGGTGCCATTGTTGCGTCCAGAAGCTCCAATCGTTGGTACGGGTCTCGAAGGCCGTTTGGCTCGTGACTCACGTACGTTGGTTGTGGCTGAAGAAGACGGTGTTATCGAATACGTTGATGCAAATGTCATCAAGGTTCGTTATAACTGGACTCACGAGCAATCATTGGTTAGCTTCGATACCAACGTAACTTCTTATGAGCTTATCAAACATCGCCGCACGAACCAAGATACTTGTATCAACATTCGTCCGATTGTATTGAAAGGTCAAGAAGTGAAAAAGGGTCAAATCCTTGTAGAAGGATATGCTACGCAAGGTGGAGAGCTTGCTCTCGGACGTAACCTTTTGGTTGCCTTCATGCCTTGGCAAGGATATAACTTTGAGGATGCGATTGTAATCTCTGAGAGAGTTGTACGTGAAGATATTTTCACATCCATTCACATCGAAGAATACGAGCTTGAGGTACGTGACACAAAACGTGGTGAAGAAGAATTAACAGCTGAGATTCCAAACGTTTCGGAAGAAACTGTGAAGAACCTCGACGAAAACGGTATCGTTCGCACAGGAACACGTGTCCGTGAAGGAGATATTCTAATCGGTAAGATTACTCCAAAAGGAGAATCAGACCCAACTCCAGAAGAAAAACTTCTCCGTGCTATCTTCGGCGATAAAGCAGGTGATGTTAAAGATGCGTCGAAAAAAGCACCACCATCAATGGACGGTGTAATTATCGACACCAAACTTTTCTCTCGCCCAAGCAAGGAAGAGCGTTCGAAACACAAAGACGAATTAAAGGCATTGATGAAGAAACACGGAAGACAATTGCTTGAACTCCGTGCATTGATGATTGATAAAATGGTTGAATTGCTTGATGGCAAAACAACTGTAGGTGTGAAACATAAATTTGGAGATGAACTTATCTCTAAAGGCATGAAATTCAACCGTGCAAACATCACCAATAACTTATTCCCAGACAAAAACAATTATGTTGATGAAAGTCAATACAATGTTCCTGAAGAAGTAAACTTATTGGGTGATGTAATCTTGGATGGTTGGACAGAAGACCCTGCTTTCAACAAACTAATCGTAACACTTTGTAAGAACTACTTGGCTCGTCGTAGCGAAGTAATCGGTCGATTCAAACGTGAGCGTTTTGTATTAGAAGTAGGTGACGAATTACCAGCAGGTATCGTGAAATTGGCTAAAGTGTACATCGCTAAGAAACGTAAGTTGAAAGTGGGTGACAAGATGGCGGGTCGTCACGGAAACAAAGGGGTTGTTGCTCGTATCGTTCGTGATGAAGACATGCCATTTACGGCAGAAGGTCAGCCAATGGACATCGTGTTGAACCCACTTGGTGTACCTTCTCGTATGAACATCGGTCAGCTATACGAAGTTGTATTAGGTCTTGCGGGTAGAAAATTAGGCCGTAAATATGCTACGCCAATCTTTGATGGTGCTACGGAAGAAGAAGTATCAGCCGAATTGGCAGAAGCAGGTTTACCACCTTACGGACGTTCGCAACTATACAACGGTTTGACTGGTGAGCCATTCGACCAAAAAGTAACCGTAGGTATCATGTACATGATGAAACTCGGTCACTTAGTTGATGATAAAATGCACGCCCGTTCAATCGGACCATACTCACTCATTACGCAACAACCATTGGGTGGTAAAGCACAATTTGGTGGTCAGCGTTTCGGAGAGATGGAGGTTTGGGCATTGGAAGCATTCGGTGCATCGCATATCTTACAAGAAATCTTGACTGTAAAATCGGATGATGTATTGGGTCGTGCCAAAGCATACGAAGCAATCGTAAAAGGAGAGAATTTGCCAAAACCAAATATCCCAGAATCATTCAACGTATTGGTTCACGAATTACGAGGCTTAGCATTAGAGATTACTTTACAGTAGTCTGAAAATATAAAGGTGTGTTTTTCTACGGAATCACACACCTTAAAATGAGCATATCATTTTCACATCAATCATACTTGAAAATGTCTTTAAAGAAAAATAAAAAACTCAACAGTGACTTCCAGAGCATCACTATCAGTTTGGCTTCTCCAGAGTCAATCTTAGAAAGCTCTTTCGGTGAAGTTACTCAACCTGAGACAATCAACTATCGTACTTACAAACCCGAAATGGGCGGTTTGTTTTGCGAGCGTATTTTCGGTCCTGTAAAAGACTGGGAATGTCACTGTGGTAAATACAAACGTATTCGCTACAAAGGTATCATCTGCGACCGTTGTGGGGTAGAAGTTACCGAAAAGAAAGTACGTCGTGAACGTATGGGACACATCGAACTCGTTGTGCCTGTGGCTCACATTTGGTACTTCCGTAGTTTACCAAACAAAATCGGTTACTTAGTAGGTATGTCGTCGAAGAAACTCGACCAAATTATTTACTACGAAAGATACGTGGTTATTCAGCCAGGTATTAAAGGTGAAGATGGCGTTTCTAAAAACGACTTCTTGACGGAAGAAGAATATTTGGACATCATGGACAAATTGCCACGTGATAACCAAATGCTCGACGATAAAGACCCTAATAAGTTTATCGCCAAAATGGGTGCTGAGGCATTAGAAATGATGCTTTCTCGCCTTGACTTAGACCAATTATCATACGACCTTCGTCACGCTGCGGCTACCGATACTTCACAACAACGTAAGGCTGATGCCTTGAAGCGTTTGAAAATCGTAGAAGCATTACGTGATGCAAACACGCGTATCGAAAATAAACCAGAGTGGATGGTTATCCGCATGGTGCCAGTTATTCCACCAGAATTGCGTCCGTTAGTGCCATTGGATGGTGGTCGTTTCGCAACTTCTGACTTGAATGACCTTTACCGTCGTGTGATTATCCGTAACAACCGTTTGAAACGTTTGTTGGAAATCAAAGCTCCAGAAGTAATCTTACGTAACGAAAAACGTATGTTGCAAGAGGCAGTTGACTCATTGTTCGACAACTCTCGTAAAGTAAACGCCGTTCGTTCGGAAGGAAACCGTGCCTTGAAATCACTTTCTGATATGTTGAAAGGAAAGCAAGGTCGTTTCCGTCAAAACTTACTTGGAAAGCGTGTTGACTACTCTGGTCGTTCGGTAATCGTTGTAGGTCCAGAATTGAAACTACACGAATGCGGACTTCCAAAAGATATGGCGGCCGAACTTTTCAAACCGTTCATTATCAGAAAGTTAATTGAGCGTGGAATTGTTAAGACCGTAAAATCGGCGAAGAAAATCGTTGACAGAAAAGACGCAGTAGTTTGGGATATTTTAGAAAACGTATTGAAAGGACACCCAGTTCTTTTGAACCGTGCCCCTACGCTCCACCGTCTTGGTATTCAAGCTTTCCAACCAAAATTAGTGGAAGGAAAAGCAATCCAATTGCACCCACTCGTTTGTACAGCCTTCAACGCTGACTTTGACGGTGACCAGATGGCCGTTCACGTGCCGCTTGGTCAGGAAGCAATCATGGAAGCGTCAATCTTGATGTTGGCGGCTCATAATATCTTGAACCCTGCCAACGGAGCTCCAATCACTGTACCTTCTCAGGACATGGTATTGGGTCTTTACTTCGTAACGAAAGGACGTAAATCAACTCCTACTCACAAAGAGCCAGGTGAAGGTCTTACTTTCTACTCGCCAGAAGAAGTAATCATTGCGATGAACGAAGGTGCGGTTTCAAAACACGCTCACATCAAGTGTCGTGTAAAGGTAAAAGACGAAAACGGCAACTTAGTTTGGAAAATCGTTGATACCGTTGCTGGACGTATCTTGTTTAACCAGTGTGTACCTGAAGAAGTAGGTTACCTCGACGAATTATTGACTAAGAAAAAGCTACAACAGCTTATCGGTCGTGTATTCAAAGAGGCAGGCTATGCTCGTACAGCACAATTCTTAGATGACATCAAGCAATTGGGTTATCAAACGGCCTTCCGTGGAGGTTTGTCTATCGGTTTGGATAACATTATTATCCCAGAAGAAAAAGCAAAACTCGTTGAAGATGCGAAAAAAGAAGTAGAAGAAGTACAAAACAACTATATGTTCGGTATCATTACTGAGCGTGAGCGTTATAACCAAATCATTGATATTTGGGGACGTGTAAATAGTTCGATGCGTGTGATTCTATTAAAACAATTGGAAGAAGACCAAGCAGGTTTCAACCCAATTTATATGATGATGCACTCGGGAGCTCGTGGTTCGCAAGAACAAGTGCGTCAGTTGGGTGGTATGAGAGGTTTGATGGCGAAACCACAAAAGAATATTCAAGGCTCGGTTGGAGAAATCATCGAAAACCCAATCTTGTCTAACTTTAAAGAAGGTCTCGACGTACTCGAATACTTTATCTCAACACACGGTGCTCGTAAAGGTTTGGCCGATACAGCCCTAAAAACTGCCGATGCTGGTTACTTAACTCGTCGTTTGCACGATGTTGCTCAAGACGTAGTAGTAAACGAAATCGACTGTGGAACTTTACGTGGTATTCAAGTTTCAGCTTTAAAAGACAACGAAGATATCGTTGAACCACTTTCTGAGCGTATCTTGGGCCGTACATCGGTTTATGATGTAATCGACCCATTGACTAAGAAACTTATCGTAAAAGCTGGCGAAGAAATCACCGAAGAAATTGCGGCTGAAATCGACGAAACAGCTATCGAAACAGTAGAAATTCGCTCAGTATTGACTTGCGAAACGCAAACGGGTGTTTGTGCAAAATGTTATGGACGTAACTTGGCTACTGGTCGTATGTCGGAAGGTGGCGAAGCAGTTGGTGTAATTGCCTCACAATCAATCGGTGAGCCAGGTACGCAGCTTACACTCCGTACGTTCCACACAGGGGGTACTGCTCAAAACGTTGCTTCGGAAGCAAACATCAAAGCGAAATTTGCTGGAACAATCCAACTCGAAGAAATGCGTACCGTACAGTCAACTGACCGTGAAGGTAACGAAATTACAACCGTATTGGGTCGTCGTGGTGAGATTCGTATCATCGAAACAGGTACAAATAACGTACTTATCGTAAATAACGTACCTTACGGTGCTACATTGGAAGTAAAAGACGGACAACAGGTTAATAAAAATGATGTTCTTTGTCATTGGGACCAATTCAACGCTGTTATCCTTGCCGATATTGATGGTGTAGTAGAATATGATGCAATCGAAGAGAACATAACTTATAAAGAAGAAGCCGATGAGCAAACTGGTTTCCGTGATAAAGTTATCATCGAATCGAAAGACCGTACGAAAAACCCTTCAATTATCGTAAGAACAAGCAATGGTGAAGAAGAAAAAGCCTACAACTTGCCAGTATTGGCTCGTTTGACGGTAGAAGATGGAAAAATCATTAAAGCGGGTCAAATCTTAGCTAAGATTCCACGTGCCATCAACATGAACCGAGATATTACGGGTGGTTTACCACGTATCACGGAATTATTTGAGGCTCGTAATCCATCGAATCCTGCGGTTGTATCGGAGATTGACGGTATCGTACAATACGGTTCTATCAAACGTGGTAACCGTGAGATTTTTGTGGAAGCAAAAGATGGTATCAAGATGAAGTACATGGTGCCTTTGTCGAAATTATTCTTAGTACAAGATGGAGATTTCGTATTAGCAGGTGACCCACTTTCTGATGGAGCTATCACGCCAGCTGATATTCTTCGTATTAAAGGGCCAACCGCCGTACAAGAATACTTAGTAAACGAAGTACAAGCCGTATATCGTCAACAGGGTGTAAAAATCTCAGATAAGCACATCGAAACGATTGTTCGTCAAATGATGCAAAAAGTTGAGGTTATTGACTCTGGTGATACACTCTTCTTAGATAACCAAATGGTTGACAAGTGGGTTGTACGTGCAGGAAACGATAAGATTCTTGACAAGAAAGTAGTAATGGACGCTGGTGCTTCTGATAAGTATAAGCCAGGTCAAATTATTACTGCCCGTGAAATGCGTGACGAAAACAGCCGCTTGAAGCGTGCCGACTTAGCACAAATCGTTGTGCGTGACGCCATGCCAGCCGTTGCTCGTCCAACATTACAAGGTATCACTACGGCATCGTTGGGTACAGAATCATTCATGTCAGCGGCATCGTTCCAAGAAACTACTAAGGTGTTATCAGAAGCTGCCGTAAGAGGTAAGCGTGATACGCTCGAAGGTTTGAAAGAAAACGTTATCGTTGGTCACTTGATTCCTGCTGGAACGGGTAACCGTAAATACCAAAATATCCAAGTGGGTAGCAAAGCAGAACTCGAAGCAGCAGCCGAAAAGAAAAGACAACAAGAGGCAGCTAAACAACGCAGAGAGTATGTTTAATTAATGAAAAATTGAGAGTGATAATTCTCTTTAGATAAAATACAAAAAAAGGTCGAGCATTTTGCTTGACCTTTTTTTTGTAATATTTAATAGCTGATTAGATTTGCTAATAAATCTGTGACCACAATTTTCTAAACCAATCGAACTAAGATTCGTTTTATCTAAATCCAAGACTAAAATTATGAAAAAAGCCCTTTTATTACTTTTACTTGCCATCTCCTGCACAGATATTTATGCCCAAAAAACCAAGCTACTTCTGGCCGAAAAGTAAAATATGAAGCCATAAACGCCAAAGAAAACGAGAAAAATGACCAAGAGTTGAAAGAAGAAATGACAACCTTTTTGGGGTTTGGTTAAGATTATCTCTCAAAGGCGTTTAAGAAACTGTAAAGGAAGACAACAACCAAAAGAAAAAATCAGCATTGCGACTACAAGTGGGTTTTCAGATGCCCAAATACATAAAAACCCAACCACCTCAGAAACTCTTCAAAGTTGGTTGGGATTTAGGGATTTTGCGGTAAAAACTTCTACTCCAGCAAACTCAAAATATCATCTTTTGAGAGCGATTTTACGAAATTTTCTTCGGTCGTGATGAGGTTATCAAAAAGTTTACGTTTGTTTCGCTGTAAAGTCAGAATCTTCTCTTCTACCGAATTTCGGGTGATAAACTTATAAGTAAAAACCGTATTTTGCTGGCCGATTCGGTGAGCTCTATCAATGGCTTGAGCTTCAATAGCAGGATTCCACCACGGGTCAAGCAAGAAAACGTATTCGGCAGCCGTTAGGTTTAAGCCCAAACCGCCCGCTTTCAACGAAATCAAAAAAATCTTAATTGAATCGTCATTCTGAAAAATATCTACTTGCTCTTGGCGGTTGGTAGTTGAGCCATCGAGGTAACAATAATGAATATTGTTCTTATCTAAATAATCTCGATAAATATCCAAATGCTTCACAAACTGACTGAAAATCAGTACTTTATGACCTTCTTCGATGATGGTTTCGAGTTTTTGAAGCACCTCTTCATTCTTACCAGAATCTCCTTCGTAGTTTTCATCAATCATTTGTGGGTGATTGGCCAACTGGCGTAATTTGGTTAAGCCTTGCAGCACAGCCATCTGAGATTTCCCGAAACCTTTTTCTTCAATTTGCTCCAAAATAATATTTCTATAATACGATTTGGCTTCTTCGTAGGTTTTTTCTTGCTCTTCAGTCATATCACAGTAGTGAATACTTTCAACTTTCGGCGGAAGTTCAGTAGCCACTTGTGATTTATGTCGGCGAAGCATGAAAGGCTTAATCAAGCTATATAATCGCTTGTTTTGCTTTTCGTCTTGGTGTTTTTCAATCGGAATCTGGTATTCGTTCTTGAAATAGCTCTGCGTACCCAAAAGCCCAGGATTAATAAACGTCATTTGTGTCCATAAATCCATCGTGCTGTTTTCGAGTGGCGTACCCGTCAGAATCAATCGATTGGCCGAATTAAGCTGCATAACGGCCTTAGAAATATGCGAACTTGGGTTTTTGATTGACTGCGACTCATCTAAAATTACATAATTGAATCGGTAATCCTTTATGACATCGATATCAATGCGAAGAATTCCGTAAGAGGTCAGAATCAAATCATAATTATCAAACTGCTCGGTGTTTTTCTCTCGATTAGTGCCTGTGTAAATAAATGCTCGGAGGTTAGGCGTAAACTTTTCAATCTCTTTTAACCAGTTGTAAATCAGCGAAGTAGGCATCACCAAAAGTGATGGATGCTCGGAAAGGCCTGCTTCTTTTTGCGACTGTAAAAACGCTAAAGTCTGAATGGTTTTACCCAGACCCATATCATCGGCCAAGCAACCTCCCAATTTGTATTCGGACAAGAAACGCATCCAATCGTAGCCAGCCTTTTGGTAGGGTCTTAGATTAGCATTCAAACCTTTCGGAATTTCGTACTGACCTATTTTATCAAAATTCCGAAGTCTTTCGAGTTTCCTACTAATAACTGAAAATGCCAAACCCTCATCGGTCAAATCTTGTACTAAAACCAAATGATGCTTTTTCAGAATCGTTGTATCACTCTCATCAAGTTTATCGACGTAGCTAAAGAGTTCTGAATACCTCGTAAACCATTCTTCGGGAATCACCGCAATCTGGCCGTTTGGCAGCGGAAACTCTCGTTTATTGGCCAAAATCAAGTTCCGAAGTTTCAGAAACGGAATCTCAAATTCACCAAAACGCACTTTTGCTTTTATATCAAACCAATCGTTTTTTTCTTCGATATGTACCTCAATTGACGAATACCCTAAGAAATACTGTTTCTGATTTTGGTTATTATCTACTTGTCTTACTTCATAATTATTTTCTTCCAAAACCTTCGCATTACTCTGCAACCACGAAAAAGCGGGTCGTTTTGGCACTAAACTTCGTCCTTGACGCACATCTAAACCCAATTCTTTTAGCAAATTTACTTGGGCTTTTTCGTACTTCAAATCTCGTTTTACTTTATGAAAAACCCAACTGTCGCCCGCCCGCTCGACGCTTACGTATGCCTCGGCCGAGAAATTATCAAAGCGAAAAGTATAGTTTCCATATTGAAATGATAAATCAAAAACGATTTTGTTTTCTTCATCGTTTTCTTCTTCCTCTTCATTGGTATCAAATAAGCTTACAGCTACTTTTTTGGTGGCCATTACCTCCGACACAGATAAGAGTGGTTTGGGTTCGTGTTTCTCAAATCTGATTTCAAAGCCCTGTGCAAAAACATCGAACTGAGCCACCAACGGGGCAATGAATTTTTGGTAATAGGTTTCCTCAATGTTTCGAGGGATAATAATATGATTTTTGTTCAGAAAAGGCTTTAGTTTCTTTCCATCTACTTGCTTCTCGAAATGATATAATTTATCATCAATGAGCAACCAAGCGGGTTCTTCGCACAAAATGCGGGCATTTTTGAACTGAAAATGTACTCGTTCGCCTCCACATTTGATACTCGGAAAATAATGGGTATTTTCTTCGTTTCTGATAAAATTAAAGTAGGCTTTCGCTCCTTCCTGAATCGTATTGACGGCCTTCCAAGTGGGGTCACCATCGTTGCTCATAATATAAAGCGGCTTTTTTAGGAGTTTCTCCAGAATTTCAGCTCGGTGTTTTTCCATGTAACCGTGAATCGTTTCTTGGAGAAGTTTGTCGCCTTTTTCGGGGTCAAAGATTTTCAAAAAGAAGTCAAGTGGAGCGAGTTTTTTAGGACTAAATTTCTTGACAACGGTATCTTGCTGAATGGCTTCGGTAAGTTTGACGAGCGTAAAATCGTCAGCATCAATTCGCTCAGAAAATTCGGAAATATTTTTCGACGACACACTCTGATTTTGGAGCGTTAATTCGCCTTTACCATTGAGTTGAACAACAAATGCTTCAAATAAAAATCCCAGATATTCATGTTCATACAATGAATAGACCATCTGAAAAGGTTGTAGTGTAGATACTTTCATATTAACAAAATAGGAAGCCCTCCCACTTGGGAATTTGGGTGAAACCAATCTTATCTGTGTCATTTTTCAAACTTAGAATTAAACCAAACCACAAAAATGAACAGGATTAGCCTGTAAATCAAATTTAAGGCACCAAAAAGTAGTGTTTGAAACAAAAATATTAATTGGAACAAAGCCCAAACAACGAATATAGGAAAACCCTAACAGCAGAACAAAGAAGAGGGTGGTTTTTTATTTAATGGAGTATAGTAAATTCACCACTAAGGCACAAAGAACACAGAGTATCACTAAGTGTAACTTCTGTGAACTTAGTGTCTTAGTGGTAAAACTCACACCTTCACTAACTCAACAAAATCAAAGTCATATTCGTTTTTTTCGTCTTTTGGGTGTGAAACTCTGGCTGTTTCTTTCCATTCGTTGGTATCTAAGACTGGAAAAAACGCATCACCTTCGATGCTGGCTTTTACTTCGGTGAGATATATTTTATCGGTAATTTTTAAGGCCTGCTCATACACATTTCCGCCTCCGATAATGAAGATTTCTTCATTTCCTGCATGCTTTTTAGCAATTTCGATGGCTGTTTCGAGCGAGTTGGTCTGCAAAACGCCTTCGGGTGAAATCAAGTCTTTTTGACGAGAAATGACGATATTGGTTCGATTGGGCAATGGTCGGCCGATTGACTCAAACGTCTTGCGTCCCATAATGACCGAATGGCCAGTTGTGAGCACTCTAAACTGCTTGAGGTCAGCCGAGAGTTTCCAAAGTAATTGATTATCTTTTCCGATTACGCCATTTTCGGCAGTAGCTACTATTATTGAAATCATTGATTCAAGTTTTAGGTATTGAGTTTTAGAGAGCTTAAAACTTTGTAAAATTAACAAACTTCTTCTTTATTGTAATTTTATTTCAAGCCTAAGCCCTAATTCCTACAACCTAATACCTAAGCCCTAAAACCTGCCCTTCAACCATCGAAAAATCCCTTCTTCACTTTTATTTTTTCAAAATCAAAATATTTTCCCCAATTTCGAGTTAATATGGCATTGTGGTTGCTTACGTGTAGGCATACATTTACCAACCTCAATCACCATGAAGATACGCAATCACCGAGAATACACAATTGCTTACGAAAAAGCTGCTATAATGATAGACGCTGGTTTTGGCGGAAATTTTGAACGTGAAAGATATTTTCGTGAAATAATAACTGCTATTATTGAGTACGAAAAAATCATGCCGCATCAGACTTTCCCCAATACGCCCGTGAGCATGAGTGCTTAAAACGAGCCTATAAGCCCATGTCTTTTTTTGACCGAGTAAAAAACCTTTTTAGTTCAAAACCTACCGCCCCTTCTTTATCCGACGAAGGAGCTATCGTTTTGAATGCCCCACAAACACCTGTTTCCCAAGAAGTAGCCATTATTCCCACATCTGAAGTGCAACCGTTTTCACCCGAAATGGACATTATACCGTTTTGGCTCGAAAATGAAGATGCCTTGCGTGACGAAGGTGTAATTTTTGGACTTTCGGAAGCGAAAGCTGAAGAAAAAATTGGAGCAATCCGTAATTATTTTGCTCATCAAACTGCCGAACTCGAAAAAACGGTGGAGTATCATTCCGAAAAAATTGGTGAGATTAATTTACTCATTGAGCAAAAGGAAACTCGTATCAACGAGCTGACCGAAAAGGCACGAGTTCTCGAAAATCGTGAACGCACTGACCACCAACTACCACGGACGGTCATAGGTATCGTGCTTTCGTTGGCGATGTGTGTCGGCAATTATTATTTGATTGATGAATCTATTCTAACGAATTTCCCAGAAAATCATTACGTGATTGCACTCGGAATTTTCTTGGCGGGAATGTTCAATTTATTTAATCCAAAATCGCTTTTCCACGAAAAAGAGTCTTCTATTTCGTGGCGACAACTATTGGAAGAAGTCGGAATGCCGCTGGCAGCTTCGGTTTTTGTATTTGTGCAAGCCCTTGATAATCAGAGCCTTCTTCGCTCGTTTGCTTTATTTTTCTTTGTATTTTTCTTGTTTTTGTTTGCTGGAAAATTGCTTTTGAGTAACCTAACCGTACTGAAAACCGATTCGGGAATTTGGTTTGATAATCTTCGCCTACAAAAAGATAAAATCAATAAAGCCCAAGAATGGGAAGAAGAAATAACCAAACTCAAACTCGAAATTGATGAACAACGAGTAGAAAAATGGAAAATAGTTGATGCCCTCAAACTACCCGAAGCCGAACTCAAACGCCTCAACGAACGCCGTGAGATGCTCGTGAAACTCTTTGAAAGTGAATTTAATTTGGCTCGCAGCTACCGTGAAAAACTGACAGGCAAGCAAATACAGGATATTTTGAAATAAGATTTAATTAATACCATTAAGGGAGTCTAAGAAAATAATAGAATATCATACAATTTTATGACTTTAAGTCATAAAAAAGAAAAGATTTCCATTGTTCTATTAGACAGTGAATTAATTCACTGTAAGTAATGATAAAACCAATCATAGAAGAAGAAGAATTTAGTGGAATAAATTTCACCCAAGAACCTCTCCGCAAAGGCGAATACGAAAGCTGTACATTTACGAACTGTGATTTCTCGAATTTACATCTTTCAAATTTCGATTTTGTGGAATGTGAATTTGAAGATTGTAATCTCAGCAATGTAAAACTCAGTAATACAGCCTTAAAGCAAGTTAAATTTAAGAATTGTAAGTTATTGGGCGTAAACTTTGGCGAATGCAATCCGTTTTTATTTTCAGTCGGTTTTGACGAGTGTTTTCTGCATTTAGCAGGTTTTTACAAGCTAAAAATGAAAGGAACGAAATTTAAAAACTGTAATCTCAAAGAAGCAGATTTTACCGAAACCGACCTTTCGAGTGCCGTTTTTGATAATTGTGAATTTGTTTCGGCGGTTTTTGAGCGAACTGTCTTAGAAAAATCCGATTTACGTACTTCACATAACTTTTCAATCGACCCCGAACTCAATAAAATAAAAAAAGCAAGGTTCTCAATCAATAATATCCGAGGGCTTTTAGATAAATATAATATTGAAATAGAAAATTAGTTGAAAGTCAACAGTCAATAGTCGGCAGTCCACAGTAATTGTACTCGAAACTTTTTAGGTGGAAAACCAACATGATTTTAAAAGCAAATAAATATGGAAAATCCAGAAGATTATTATAATTCAGACTTCCAACATGGGTATCTAATCGGTGTTGAGAATATTCGAAAAGATAAAGACCAAGAAGATGACCCTTATGAGGGATACATTTCAAGCCACGTAACCTACGAATGGCTACAAGAACGCATTTCGGAGAAAAAACAAGAAGTGGCTAAAATTGATACCGAAATTGCCGAAACGAAAGAAAAACAGAAAAGTTCGTTCGATAAGCTGCAAGAATACATCATGGGCGTAAATACGCACGGACGAAAAGTTAGTTTCGTGCAAGACCAAATCGACGAGAATTTAGCAAATATCAAACGAATCGAAGGTAAACGTAACCGAAATGAGTCGCCGTATTCGTTGTTTGCAGGTATTTTGTACTTACTGGCGGGTATTGCATTCGTGACGGGCGATTTGATTATCTCGCACGAAATTGTAGCCTATGCACTCAATATCCGTGATAATTATGAGGCTTGGGCATTTGCAATTGGCTTAGCCATGCTTTCGGTATTGCTAAAACCTGCTTATGATAGATTGGTTGAGCAACCGTACATCAACGAATACTCGCCCAAAACTAAGCGTACATACGCTGTTTTTCAAGGATTTTTGGTGGCTTTTTCGGTAGCTACGATGCTTATTTTAGGTTGGTTCAGATACGAAGCCTACAAAACCGACAACCTAAAAGAGAGCATCAACAAGCAAATTAAGG
>JACCDQ012168656.1_pt1 | contig 14072 bp, 31 predicted proteins | sample 7446031 | NCBI WGS metagenome assembly JACCDQ01 (sample SAMN15323442, study PRJNA562643) | freshwater metagenome | isolation source: river surface water | place: USA:Blue River Watershed | collected 2017-08-17 | reverse complement strand
TGGGAACAATATCATTCTGATAGTACATTAAAACAAACACAATTCTATGCAAACAATTAACCAACGTAACGATAAAGGACAGAGAGTAGGCTATTGGGAAGAATATTATTCTAATGGCAACCTTCAATATAAAGCATCTTATAAGGATGGTAAAATGGATGGCCTATGGGAATGGTATTGGGATAATGGTAACCCCTTTTATAAAGGATATTATAAGAATGATCAAAAAAATGGCCTCTGGGAATATTATTATACCGATGGTATCTTAGATGAAACTAGATTTTATGCATACATCAATTAATCAATATAATTCAAACGGAAAGAGAGAAGGTCTTTGGGAAGATTATTATCCTGATGGTATCCTATGGTATAAAGGATCTTGGAAGGATGATAAGAGAGATGGTTATTGGGAATCTTATTATCTTAATGGTAATTTAAAGAGTAAAGGAAATTGGAAGAATGGAAGGGCAAATGGCTATTGGGAAAATTATTGGGAGAATGGTGAGTTAAACTTTAAAGGATATTATAAGAATGGTAGTAGAGAAGGTTATTGGCAAATTTATTATTCTAATCGTAACTTATGGTATAAAGGATATTATAAGAATAATAAGAGAGAGGGTCTATGGGAATGGTATGATGCTAATAATAAATTAATAGAAACACACTTTTATGCAAACTAAAAATCAACTTAATTCAAACGGAAATAGAGAGGGCTATTGGGAACAATATCATGAAAATGGTAACCTCGAATCTAAAGGATATTATAACGATGATAAGCAATATGGTTATTGGGAATACTATCATTCTAATGGTAACCCATCTTATAAAGGACATTGGAAAAACAATAAACCAAACGGATATTGGGAAGGATTTTATATAAATGGTGGCATATTGTATAAAGCATATTATAAGGATGGAAAACATGATGGGCTTCACCTAATCTATAATATACAAGGACAACTAACAACTCATGACTTCTATATTAACCTCTAAAATTTAAAATTATGTATTATAAATGTACAAAAGATCTCTACTCCATCGTTATACCTAACTACCTTAAATTTAATAAAGATGGTATCTACGAATGTATACAAAAAGATGTCTACCTAAATAATAACTTCGAACCAGATAATATATCCATAGAAGGATGGCAAGAATTCTTTATACCCATCGATATCGATAACGTAGATATAAATGAAATAAAAGATCTATTACAACCCCCTAAACCCATACACTAAATTTATGTACACAAAAGTGTACATAACTTTTCTAATACTTCTCCTTTATGTACCTTATTAGCACGTATTGACTTTTTGTCAGTTTTTGAGAAAAAATGGCATGCAGTGGTAAAAAGTGGAGTTTTGTGGTAAAATTATAACAAAAAAAATGGGTAAAGACATAAATCACTACTACACAGAGCATTACAGGAACACCTAAAACCCTCACAAACCATTACCCCCTAAAAGAATTTTCTTTGTATTTCTGGGCCAAAATTTTTGGGAGCGGGGTTCAGATCCAGATCATAAGTAAAAATAGTCTTATATTAACCTATTGAACTAGATCGATAGGACCACGTATGTGGGTGGGACCAGTATACACAAAAGTGTACATGTGGCGCTGGGTGTGACATTATTGCATGACAAATCATGCCATAAGTCGGCGAATGCTAGATCATGCATGAGATATCATACATGTGAGCACGTGATGCTAAACTGAGTCTTAGATTCTGGGAAGGGACCTAGTCTATAGAATATAGCTGGCCATTAAGAGAAGGTGAAGAGTAGTTTAGGATTTTTGGTTTAATTGGTTTCATATATGGCAATGTTGGTTACATAATATTAGTGGCCATGGTTAGCAGCTGCTGCTAGGTACTTATAAACGGCCATCTAAGTGTTTTCATTTATGTATACGAATCTACGAATCTTTTTTTTCAGTTTCCAAATATTTCTTTAAACTTTTTTTTCTGGGGTGTGTATTGTGCGTAACGTGGGGATAACAGGTGTTAGTTAGGTAATAGAAAGTATTGTGTAGGTTGGAGTATACTTCCCGATCATGGGGTGTGATCGTCTTGCTATAATAAGCGAATATAAAGGTAGGGGAAAATATGGATAAAAAAAAATTAAATACCAGGGAAAAAAAATTTTTTTAAAATATAAATAGTCTTATCTTTGATATCTATTACAAACTAAAAAAACGATTTAACCATGGTAAAGAATTTATTTAGTCGGAATAACCATAAGACTATTAAGGGAGAGAAAAGGGGTTACATTACATATATATTGTACATGTCACCTTTTACGGATAACAGCAAAGGTATAAATATATGTCCTTTTGCGACGAGTGGGTGTAGCAATGCATGCCTATTTAAGTCTGGATTGGGTGGGATATATACTACAGTTCAGCAGGGTCGTCGTAATAAGACTGAATGGTACCTTTCAGATCGGAAGGGTTTCATGGAAAAGTTGGATAAGGAGATAGGGTATTATATCAATAAACATAAGGGTGAGGATAAGATTGTGACGTTTCGGTTGAATGGTACGTCTGATATATCGTATGAGAAAATAAAGGTAAGGGAAGGTAAGAATATATTTGAATTATATCCTGATGTACAATTTTATGATTATACAAAGAATGCGAAGAGGTATGATAAGGAGTTGCCTACGAATTATCATTTAACTTTTAGCCGATCTGAAACGAATGATAAGGATTGTAAGCGGTTATTAAAGAAGGGTCACAATGTGGCTGTGGTATTTAATAAATTACCTGAAAAGTATATGGGGTATGAAGTGGTGAATGGAGATGAAACAGATCTTAGGTTTTTGGATAAGCAGGGAGTAATAGTTGGGTTGAAGTATAAGAATAATACAGGTAAGGGTGCGGATAACAAGGTGGCGTTTGAAACTGGTTTTGCTGTAAGTATTTAAAATTAAATTTGGGGGTATTGAAAAATACCCTTATTTTTGTGATCTAAAAATTAAATAACATGGGTACACGTTCATTAACTACATTTATTGAAGTATACAAGTACAAAGATCAAAAGGGTAAACAGGTAGCTAAAACTAGTAAAATTGTTACCATGTATCGCCAATATGATGGTTATCCTGAAGGCCATGGTTTGGAATTGGCTAAATTTCTTTCTGGTGGAAAAATGGTTAATGGTATTTCATTAGCTGAAACTGGATTGGTGTTTAATGGTATGGGCTGCTTAGCGGCTCAATGTGTGGCACATTTTAAGGACGGCCCTGGTGGATTTTATCTTCATCGAGGCGGCACAACTGGTTGTGGGGAGGAATACCTTTATAAAGTAATTGGTAATGGGCCAGATAAAGATCTTACCTTAATTTGTCAAGATGTATATGATAAAAATGTAATATTCAAGGGTACGCCGAAAGAATTTATCGAGAAGTACAGCAAAGTTAATGCATAAATAAAGGGGAAATATTTCCCCTTTTTTATTTGGTTGGTATTAAAAATAGGCCTATCTTTGGGATCTAAATTTAAAGTTACATGGCAAAGTATAGTAAAACTTTTAAGATTGGTGAGGTTTGTCAAGGTGGGGTAATTACCGTTGATATTACAGGGAAGGTAGTTACGATCATAGCTAAGGAGTGGGATTTTGCTGCTGGGAGTACAAGGGGGTCCAGTCAGAAGAATGCGAAGGAATTTAAAAGGGCTACATTTGATTTTGCATATAGTAGTATGCAGTCTAAAGCCCTTGATTATATGTGGGAATTAAGTACCAGTTATTGGTCTGATAAGATCATGGATTGGATTAAGAGTAAGATTAAATAACATATGTACACATTTGTGTATATAATACTTTAGATATGAATATAACGTATGAGATAGTTGTTTATGAAACGAAGGTTGATTATTTTAATCGCCAAGGGGTTATTGCGGATGATGGGATCGAGAATAAATCTGAAGCTCTGAAAACTGGTAAGGAATTAACGGAGTGGTATGAAGTTGTGAAGGTACAAAGCAATGACAGGGAATTTATTGAATTGTTTACTCAAAAAAATCAAGTTGTATGAATAAGAAAGAGCGTTTAAAACATTACGAGAATGCATTACACATGCTCAAGACTGGTAATACAGGTCATGAACATTATAATGGTGACTGGGCTAAAAATCATTCTGGTATGTGTGAATTACTATCTCTTTCTGTTACGGGAGGCGCATCTTTATCAACACATTTTGATGAGGAGGATTTTAAAGAATTTTTCTTATTTGAACCTGAACGTAAGGATGAATATCTTGTGTATTGGTTTGCTGAAAGTAATCGCAAACTTAGGAAAATTATTCTGGAATTTTGTATTGAGATTGTAAAAGCTAAAATATAATTTACATGAGAAATTTTAAAGAGTTAAGAGCAGCAATTAAGACAGGGACACCATTAATATGGAATGATCCAGATCCTATCGAGGGTAATGATTATACAATATCCTATATAGAGGATATACCTGAAGATATTGGTAGGCGTGATCCTATTTTGATCCAGTATAATGATGGTGAATCGGAGGCCCAAGTTTTTCTTCATGAAATTCTTAAAAAATAATTTGGTGGTATCAAAAATAGTCTTATATTTGCATTATTAAATCAAACTATTCGTTATGAACATGCAAGAAAATGTAAATAAGATTCTGGTTGACAATGGATTGGATTTCACTATTGAGAAGCATCCGTTTTCAGGTAAAGATAATAAGGGTAATGAGATATTAAGTCCTTATTATGGGTTATACAATACGAAGACAGGGATGTATATCAATTCAGTTAAGGAAGGGTATACGATATCCCAGAATTCGGAAATTGTGGAGATGGTTCTCAAAGGTATGGAAAAATTTGGGAACAATCTTAATGTAACCAATGCAGGTAGTATTCATGATGGTCGGAAGGTATATCTTCAGATTTCCATTGAGGGTGATGGTATTTTAAATGATGGTGATCGTGTTAAGAGATATGTAACCATTATTGACAGTAACGACGGCAGCACCAGTTTATCGGTAGGTATTGGTGATAAAACGATGAGTTGCAAGAATCAATTCTATCGTTTCTACAAGGCTGGGGAGGCTAAATTCCGCCATACTTCAACGATTGAGCAAAAGATCTTATCCATTCCTTCATTGATTGAAACGGCGTTAAGTGAGAGTTTAAAGCAGGTTAAGATCTATAACGGCTTTCAATCTACAAAGGTAAGTCGTGAGTTGGCTCATCAGATGGTAAATGCTGTATTGGGCTATGACAAGATTTCTATTGTGAAAGAGGGTAAGGAGTTATCTACTCGATCTGCTAACATGATGGAAAGTTTATATTCCCATATTGCCAAGGAAATGAAGGAGAAGGGGAACACATTGTGGGGATTACATTCAGGTGTAACTTCATGGACAACACATGACAGGAAAGGACCGAAAAGATATAACGGACAGATTGAAAGTCTGTTAGTTGGTACCAGTTACAAAAAGAATATGACCAGTTTTAAATTCGCTTTGGCTGAAGCGAAGAAAATGAAGATCGAACTGGTTTAAGATCATTCTTGGTAAGAAGCTCTAAGTGTTTTCACTTAGGGCTTTTTTTTATTTTTTTTTGGTGGAATAAAAAATAGTCTTATCTTTGGGATCTAAATTTAATAAGTTATGCCTAATCATGTTACAAACTATCTGACAGTAAGCGGTGATCCTAATTCAATTAAACAATTAAAAGAACTGGTTAAGGGTGAGGATAAGGATCAGCAATTCTTTGATTTTAATAAGATCATCCCAATGCCTAAAGAATTGGAGGGAACAACCAGCCCGACAAGAATTGTAAGTCAAGCGGAATATGATGAGAAGTTAAGGCTGAAGAATGAGGGGAAGTTACATGAGTATGAGACACTTCCAATTACCCAGGCAATGTATGATGATTTTAACCAACGATTTGGGTTTACGGATTGGTATAATTGGAGGTTGACTAACTGGGGCACAAAATGGAATTGTTATGAGATTAATGCAGATAATTGGGATAGTGAAAATATCATAGTATTTCAGACAGCGTGGTCAACACCACTTGAAATCTTTGCGGAATTGAGTAGGAAGTTCCCAGATCTTAGTATTTCAGTTAGATACTACGATGAGGATTTTGGTAGCAACGTGGGTGAATTCACCTTATGCGGAGGTGAGATGGAAGACGAGAATATACCAGACAATCTTGTAGATGGGCTACGTTTGGCTGTTGATATTTCAGGGGATAATTATCAATATACTGAAGGGTTATGTGAATATGAGGAAGAGGATAACAGTAAATATGTTAATTGTCTCATTAAACTTGCCCATGATAATGGGGTATTGTTGGAAAACTATCCTATTTTTGTTTTAAAGAAATTAAAAAACCTTGCGATCCAAGCCGAACAATACGAAAGGGTGGTAGAAATTAACAATTTGATAAACAAAAAAAGGGGGGAATAAACTCCCTTTTTTTTGTTCTATGAAGAAATAGTATTATTTTTGTAAAAAATTTTTAAGATATGAAGTTAAGTATTAAATTAATTCAGCAAAGGTTATCTAAGCTTGGATTAATTGATGAGGGTGGCAATCCTGTTTTGTATTCGAAGTTCAAGAATCTGGCTTCAATTCACAGGTATTCTGGTAGAGGTAATACCTATAAGGTTGTATTCATTGGACAGCCTAAGGAAAACCTTTTTGGTTTTTATGCTGCATTTGCCAATGATAATGATCCGCTTGTAATGAAAGAGGCATATGCTAATTTCTTGAAGTTGGTTAAGGGAGATATTACACCTTATGAGGATGGAGATGTACAATGGGGGAATACAGGAATTCCTGTTGTTTATAAATCCTTAGGGTATCAAAAAAGATTCTAGAATTTTTTTTGGTAGATTCAAAAATAGTCTTATCTTTACATTCTAAAACATACATTTATGGGCACTCGACATCTAATCATGGTTATTAGCAAAAAGCAAACAAAGGTTGCACAATACGGTCAATGGGATGGTTATCCTTCAGGCCAGGGTAAATCAATTCTTTCATTTTTACAAAATGCCGACCTCAAAGAATTTGAGAAAAAGGTTGACAATCTTCGGTTTATGAATGATGAAGATAAAAAGGAATACGATGCCTTTTTAAAGAGTATCGGTTGTGAGAATGGCTGGATGACTATGGAGCAATCCAGTAAATTCCAAGAAAAGTATTTTTTCCTTTCACGTGATTGTGGTTCTGATATTTTGAACTTAATTATGGATAAGCCTGTGGTAAAGGAAAATTACAAAGGTGCGGGTGAATATGTAAACACCATTTATAATCAACCCGTTTCATTTTTAACAGACAGCTCGGAATTTGCCGCCGACAGCGTCTTTTGTGAGTGGGCTTATGTGATTGATCTCGATAAAAAGACCTTTGAAGTTTTTAAAGGGTTTAATAAAAAACCCTTAGGTAAAACACAGCGGTTTTATTATTTGCAAGAGCAAAATAAACATTATGAAGAACACAGAGGAAATAATCAGTGCTATCCTGTTCGGTTGAAAAAGAAGTATAATTTGGATGCTTTGCCGACACTGGAAAAATTTTTGGCTGAATTAGATCCTGAAGATGAAGAATAAAAATAAAATTTTGGGGTATTGAAAAATACCCCTATTTTTGTATTCTAAACTAAACGATCATGAAAAAGTACCAAGTTGAATTAAAGAACATCAGGTTCTATGAAAGATTAAGTCAGGAAACCAATGCCTTTACCGCCGATCTCTACATTAATAAAAAGAAAGTAGGTGAGGTAAGAAATGAGGGTTGTGGCGGCCCGACAGATTATTATGCAAATCCTAATGCTGAATCAAAACAGCTTGTATCTGAAGCTGAAAACTATTTCAAGGGGTTACCTGAAAGGGAGTATGAATTAGGAAGTAAAACAATCAAGTTACCACAAACTCTTGAATCAACTATTGACCATATCTTTGAGGAATGGTTAAAGGTAAAAGGTGATGCCAAGTTCAAAAAGAAACTGGAAAAGGATATGCTGAAGGGAATTATTTATGGTACCAACACAACGTATAATATTGTTAGTTGGAAAGGGTTTGACCTGAAGGGTATCTTAAATCATCCCAAGGGAAAGCGTACCGTTCAAGAAATGATTACGAAGTTAAAATCTGAAGGTCATGAGATTTTAAACACAAATCTACCTAAAGATTTTTTGTCATAAAAATTTGGGGGTATTGAAAAATACCCCTATTTTTGTATTCTAAAACTAAACATCATGGGATTCTTTTCATGGCTTACAGCCGACACAAACCAAAGCATACCAAGTTCATATAGTAGCAAACCTACCATACGGGTTCACATGATTACTGAAGACGGAAGGGTTTTTACTGAAACGAATTATGAAGGCTATGGAGTATTTGGTGATAAGGATTTTTATACATTAGCCGCTGAATTAAATGGACATAAAGGAAAGGATGACCAAGAAACCAGGAAATTATTCTTTGATCGTATCTGGAAAAGAGGGGTGAGGAAAGATGGTAAGTCATTAGAATATCGTATTGACTTTGAGCATTATGAAGCGCCGATTCAAAGTGAGGGGGGACTAACAGCGAATCAGTTGGTTAGTGAACATGGGTGGGAATATTGGGAAGTATCTCGTTCTGGGAATACTCAAGACTTTGTTGATGCTGGGTTTAAGATGCCAAAGATTGTATCAACGCTTTTGGTTTCTCCGACCAATAAGGATGAGTGGAAAAAATTCTGGGATTCAATGCCGTATAATAAGAGTTGTCCCGATCAAGGATTTTTTTACCCAGAAGATGATGAACCAGAGGAATGTATTGTTTGTGGGGGATATTTGAATGATGATGGGTTTTGTGAATCATGCGGAGAATAAAAATAGAGTAGGATCGTTTAGTTTGTATCATAGAGAGTGCCCAGGCCCTCCAGTTTATACTGGGGGGCTTTTTATGTACACTTTTGTGTATATGGGCATAAAATAAATTTGGTAGATACTAAAAATAATCTTATCTTTGAATTCTAAAAATAATCTTATGCAATTATACAAGGTTAAATTGAATGAGGGACACACAGCGAAGCGTGATCAGATCTATGGTACATATTTGGGTGATGATGATGGGCTTGCATTATATACCCGTGGTGAGGCCTTAAAGAAGGCACGGATGTTTGGTGGTAGTATTGAGCCCCAAGGAAGAAACTATATCACAGCGAAGTTAAACATTCTCCAGTTATCTCGGAATGAATTAAGTACTGAAGCATTGCTTGAATTGAATAAAAGGCATGTTATGGTTGATAAACTTTCGGTTGAGATGATGTATTTTGGTGATGTGTTTAGTACGATCCTGACAGAGAATTATGATCGGCCATTAAATCAACGTTTAACTTTTGATTGTGAGGAGGAGATCAGGGTTCTTGATCATATGTCACATGATTTTGAATATATAATGTTGATCGATTAAAAAATAAATTTGGTGGAATGCAAATATAGGGTTATATTTGTAATTCAAATTATTTTTATGGTTGCACAAATTGATTATTTTGATTGTCTACGTCGAACACTACGATATCCCAATGGTGGGTATTATCAAGATCCAAGCAGTGAATTTATTAAGACTGAAACAATTGAAGGTAAGGATGAGATTGAATTGTTTGAGATTTTCTATAAAAAGAATAATAGGCTTCGTTATTGTAATGGCAGTTATTATAAGTGGACTGATAAGGTATGGGAAGATAAGTATGCTGAATGGTTGAAGAGTGATGACTATGAGAAAAAATCATTTAATTTGTATTATGGTAATGGGGTTGTAGATTAAAAAATAAATTTGGTGGTTTGCGAAAATAGTCTTATCTTTGGTTTTTCATTACATAACCATAAATTATTTTTTATGACAATCGACGAAATTAAAAAACAAGTAACCGAATCAAGGGGTTCTCTTTTCACCAAGGATGATGTATTGAGTTTATTGGATGATATTTCTGAAACTGGTAATGTTTCGGTTGAGAAACTGAAAGATATTAGGACAAAGATTATCAAAACTATTGCCGCCCAAATTGAAAATTTGGACGAGAATAGGATCGTTGATACAAGCAATGCCCGATTTGAAATCAGCAACGGTAATGAAATTGAAGTTGAAGAGAATACGGTGAGTATTGATACGGATTATTTGATTTCAGAAATGAAGGACATTGTTGATGAAGCCTTTGATGATGAAATCATGGATATTGAACTTTCAACAAGATTGAAAGTTCCAGACTAAATCTTTTGGAATTACAACAAGTGAAGCTAAATAAAATAAGGGGAAATTTTTTCCCCTTTTTTTTTGGTTATATCAAAAATAGTCTTATCTTTGTGTTCTAAATAATTACAGCCATGTTATACCAACAAAAATACCCAACCAATGACTGGTCAAATGTTGATAGAGTAATTGAAAATTCCAAACTGAATCTTTTGGAATTACAGGAGATTGACAAGAAGCAGAAGGCTAAGGGTAAAATTGTTTTCAGGTATTTTGATGTTCCTGTTGCCGATGGCAAAGCTTTTTATCAAGTTATTAAGGTAACTAAGACAAAGGCTGTTGTAAAATTATGTTATGGCATTTGTCTGGATGATTATATGGATATGATTTTGGGTGAAGGTAGTGAGATACCCTTATCAGTTGCCAATGACTTAATTGGTCGTATGGATGCTATTCGTAAACTCTGTAAAATAGATTACTAATATGGGACAGGATAATAGGAATAAATTTTTGGTTCGTGTAACACGGGTTAAGAATGAGTTTGCTGTTGTTGAAGTGGAGGCCACCGATAAGGAACAAGCAGACGCAATTGCTATGTACAAGTGTATAAATGATGATGTTGTTTGGCAAAGTGGTACAACTGACTTAAAGACATTTGATATACAAAGATTACCAAAATAAATTTGGTAGTTAGTAAAAATAGTTTTATATTTGCATAAAATATTTAATTAAGATATTTCCGAGAACAGCACATCCCCCACGTTTCAATACTACTGAGAAACGTACTTGATTCGATTAGTACAATCGTATTTCAGAAGGTAAATCGCTAAGTAGGTGAGGAAATTTTTTGTACAATAGAACCTCAAAAACAACATATCTCCCACGTTTCAATACTACTGAGAAACGTAATTGACACGGTAGGTACAACCGTATTTCAGAAGGGAAATCGTAAGTAGGTGCGAGGTTCTTATTGTTAAATCATTTAATATGTCAAATAATTACATTTTACTGGGGTTGAAACGGAAAGAAGCACATGGTTCATTTTATGGTGCGGAAGGGTTTGGGGGTATCTCTATGGAGGGTACGGAAGTAAGTGTGCTTAAGTCTGGCACTATGGGTGAATTACAAGCGTATGTAACCACACAGCGAAAACTCGCTAAGGATGCTACCAAAGAATTAGAAGACTTACAAGACCGTTTAGATCGTGAGGATGAAACCTTATCTGAAGAAGAATATTATTCTCAACATTCAGAATGTACCGAGAAAAGACGTATTTTAAAATACGATACTCTTATTGCTGTTCAAGGTATTGTTCTTTAAATTTTTCAATATGAATTACATTGGGGCACTGACAGCAATTTGGACTGCCAACTACTATAATTTCTTTTTAAAAAAGAAACCTATTAAATCAAATAAACCAACTAAGCTTCCTCTTTTATTTATTTATTGGTTGTGTTTTTTATTGGGGGTTAATATTGGTATGTTAATTATCCTTATACTCAAATAACCTATTATGAAAAATTATACGTTTAATGTTACATATACCTTTACAGGTACGGTTGATGTAAGGGCTAAGAATAAGGAACAAGCGAGAGAAATTGTAAACAGGGATTTTGGTCCTGTATCCCCTTCATACGGTGCAAGTAACCACTCTAACAATAAGGATGAAGAAGGTATTGTTGATTGGGATTGTGACATACATCCTGTTAAATCAACTATAAAATAAATTTGGTTGATATCAAAAATAGTCTTATCTTTGAATTCTAAACACAATACATATGTCAATGCTTATCATTTTTAATGCCACCGACGGAGTCACAGCAAGTGATAAACGTTTCAAGAAAACCGAAACGGCTGAAGCGCATATTAAGAAATTGCGCAATGGGTTTAAGAAAAATCAAGGATATTATCGGGACAACAGAGGTAATCGAATTAGTCCTGACGATATCAAATATGAAGTTATTCCTGAAGATTCCTTAATGAATAAGTTCAATGAATGGTTTAAAAACAATTGATTATGATAAACATTAACATTGAAATGATCAGGTTCAATAAGGATCTATTGATTCCTAAGGACGGAAAGTATTTGGTCCGTACCGTATCTACACACGCTGAAACGATACATTACGTACACGCAAGTTGTACAAAGGTATGGAATGAGAAGCGTGGAAAGTTCGAAACGAATGTTGACGTAAGTAACCAAGTGGTTACCCATATATCAAGAATGCCTGTAGTTTAGCGCCTAAAGCTTTATAGCCAAAAATTTGTCGTATTGTTAATTTTGATTTGCCGTGGGGAGGATATCGATATCTTCCCCATTTTTTATTTGGTAGTTTGCAAAAATAGTCTTATTTTTGTGTAAAATAATAAGTAATGGAAAAGATTAAACAGAAAGCGAAAAGAGAGAAGAAACCTGTGGAATACTTTACAGATGAAATGCATAAGAGTTTATTTGTATTTCAAGATGGCTTACCCAAGAAAATGGGCACAAGTGGTAAACCTGCCATGTTACCTGTTAAACTTTCAATGAGAAGAAAATAACCCATATATGTTCATTTCAGGTGATAATCTTATTCATAGCTTATTAGAGACCAATAAAGAGGTTTTAACCAAGGATGAGGTAATATCAATGGTTAGGGGATTACAGGTCTCTAATAAGCCTATAATTGAGTCTGGTCCGATTAGGATTGATCCTAATACTAAAAGTTTTTATTTTAATGGATCTAAGATTAAGATACCTAATTTAACATTCAAATTGTTATATTATTTCATCTTAAATAAAAACATAACAATTCCAAAGGATGTAATCATACATGATATTTGGGGAGATGAGATTATTGTTGAGTATGGATCTTTAAATGTTCAAATTACGAAAATACGGAATATGATAGGTCGGGATAGGATTATAAATAATAAACGGATTGGCTATCAATATGTTGAAAAATAGATTTGGTAGTTAGTAAAAATAGTCTTATCTTTACGTTACTAAACACTACAACTATGAATATTAACATTGATCTTATTCCCTTTAAAAAAGAAGAGCTTATACCAGTTGATGGAAAATACTTTGTTCGTACTGAATCTTCATTTTTAAAAACAGTACAGCATTTCCAAGCACGTTGTAAAGTAGTTTGGAATGAAAAAAAAGAACAGTATGAGAATAGTGTTGATGTAAGCAATCAAACAGTTACCCATATTTCAAGGGTACCAATCTAAAAATCTTTCACTCAAAATTTGGTAGTTAGTAAAAATAGTCTTAGTTTTGTATTACTAAACACTACAACTATGCCAGTTTTTAACGTACTTAGAATCAATGAAACTCAATTAGCGAAACTAAGGGTTATTCGCAGCGAACACAACATCAAACTTGAACAGCACTTAGCCAGTGTACGGACAGTATTTCCAAATCAACATTTAACTTTATCTGAATGGAAAAGATACATTCGGAAACAAAGTAAGAAAGGAAACTTGACAAGTATGTCAATTCAACGTATAATTGAATAAATGAAGTTATATGAAAATGTTGATTGTTAAAAGGGAATCAAACGAATGGAATTGGATGTGGGATCAATTAAGTAAACATCCAATCAATGAGAATATAAATGAGCCTACTGTTGCATTGAATGAATTGAATGGTGAGTCATGGCAGTATATAGGTTCATTTGAGAATAAGGGTGAAGTAATACATGAATTTCGCCATCGATCACATCCGTTGGATAATGAGAAAAGATACTACAAATTTAAAGCCAGCGAAACATTCTCCGATTCAGATATCGAAAAGCAATTACCAGTAAAATAAATTTGGTAGATTGCAAATATAGTCTTATTTTTGTTTTCTAAATCAAACAATTTATGAG
>JACCDQ010279474.1_pt1 | contig 14073 bp, 4 predicted proteins | sample 7446031 | NCBI WGS metagenome assembly JACCDQ01 (sample SAMN15323442, study PRJNA562643) | freshwater metagenome | isolation source: river surface water | place: USA:Blue River Watershed | collected 2017-08-17 | reverse complement strand
GAGAAAAGAAAACTGCTAATAATTATTGATACTGGGAATAGAAAACTTTTGCGAAAATTCATCAATGCAATAATAATAAATAAGCCCCTATTTTTAGTTTTTTCTTAAGATCAAAATGTATTGTTGTCCAACTTTGTACTTATACAAATGATCTTTAACAACTATTTCTGAATAATTTAAATTTGCACTTTTAAAGGTAGCCTCGCCATTTTCTATTTTAACGCACTTTGCTAATATTTCTGTACGAAACTCTTCTGTAGATGTTAGTTTACATGAACTAAACAATAAAATACAAACCCAAACTATCAATTTTAAATTCATATCTTATTGATTATTAATTATTTAGTTATTTAAATGTACCATTAGCACACTTACATCCGCAGGTGAAACGCCAGATATTCTGGATGCTTGACCTAATGTACGAGGTTTTATTTTCATCAGTTTTTCCCTTGCTTCTTTTGAAATGGATACCAGGCTTAAATAATTGAAATCTGGATTTATTAATTTATCGTCTAGTTTTTTTAATTTCTGAACCATCTCCAACTCCTTATCTAAATAGCTTTCATATTTAACGTTAATCTCGGCTTGTTCTATATCTTCAAGTCTCATCGATTTAGTTAATTCAGCTAATTGAGGGTCTGCTTTTAATAAATCCACTAAGTCTACCTGAGGTCTCAGCAATATACTATGAAGTTTTACACTGTGAGGAATTTCATTTGTTCCCTTATCTATAAGAATTTGATTTACTTCAGAGGGATCAATACTTTTCTCTTTTAGATATTTTATAATAGCATCAGCATTATTCACTTTCTCAAACATTCTATCCAAACGAGCTTGTGACGCTAAACCTAGATCATAAGACAGTTTAGTTAATCTTATATCAGCATTATCCTGACGAAGCAATAATCTATGTTCAGCTCTAGAGGTAAACATTCTATAAGGTTCTTCAGTACCTTTAGTTACTAAATCATCAATTAGCACACCAATATAAGATTCAGATCTCTTCATAATTAAAGGATCCTTTTCATTTATTTTCAGATGGGCATTAATACCTGCTATAAACCCTTGAGAAGCGGCTTCTTCATAACCAGTGGTACCATTAATCTGTCCAGCAAAATATAAATTCTCTACTAATTTAGTTTCTAAAGTTAAACCTAATTGAGTCGGTGGGAAATAATCATATTCAATTGCATATCCCGGTCTGAACATTTTAGCATTTTCAAAACCTGGTATTAATCTTAAAGCTTTGTATTGAACATCTTCTGGAAGAGAAGTAGAGAAACCATTTACATATATTTCTACAGTATTCCATCCTTCAGGTTCTACAAATATTTGATGACGATTACGTTCTGCAAAACGATTTATTTTATCTTCAATTGAAGGGCAATATCTTGGTCCTAATCCTTTTATTCTACCTGTGAACATTGGAGATTTTTCGAAACCCTCTTTTAGAGTTTCGTGAACAGCTTCATTAGTATAAGTTATAAAACAAGAACGTTGATCTTTAGGAAGCTCTACATCTGTATACGAGAATTGCGCTCTGTCCTCATCTCCTTTTTGTTCTTCCATTTTAGAATAGTCCAAAGTTCTCCCATCTACCCTAGGAGGAGTTCCAGTCTTCATTCTTCCAGCTTCAAAACCTAATTGTACTAATTGTTCAGTTAATCCAGTAGCCGCTTTCTCACCAGTTCTACCCCCACCAAATTTCTTCTCACCAATATGTATTACACCATTTAAAAAAGTTCCATTAGTTAGTACTACGGCATCTGCATCGAATTCTATACCAAGAGAAGTTCTAACACCACATGCTCTACCATCCTTTACTATAACTTCTGTCACCATATCCTGCCAGAAATCAACATTAGGAGTCTGTTCCAATGCTAATCTCCATTCCTCGGCAAACCTCATCCTGTCATTCTGCGTTCTTGGACTCCACATTGCAGGACCTTTAGATCTGTTTAACATTCTCCATTGAATAGTACTTTTATCTGAAATAATTCCAGAATAACCACCCATGGCATCAATCTCACGAACTATTTGTCCCTTAGCAACACCACCCATTGCAGGGTTACACGACATTTGAGCAATTACACCCATATTCATTGTAACCAACAATACCTTCGAACCCAGATTAGCGGCCGCCGCTGCTGCCTCACAACCTGCATGTCCAGCCCCAACTACAATTACATTATATTTCTCTTTCATTTTGTTCCACGTGAAACGCTAGAGCATTTCTTTTCAATTGCAAATATATGGATTAATTTATTTCATGCTCTACCATACACAAGTCAACAATAGTCGAGAAGAATTGTTCCACGTGAAACCAAGTCAATGAGCTAATGAGTCAATGTGAAAATTTGAATAATTAATTAGTCGTTGGACATGGGACACAGGACATGAGACTTTGGATACCGGTCCCTGAGCCCTGCCTGTCGGTAGACAGGGTAGCCGAAGGTGGTCCCTGAGCCCTGCCTGTCGGTAGACAGGGTAGTCGAAGGGCCGGGAATCGAATCGAGCATTATCTCTAACGACCAACGACTATTGACAAAGGACATAAGTAGGGATTCAACTTCGGGATAGATGTGGGATATTAGACACAGGACATAGGATGTATCATGTAGCCCGGGGATCCTAGCAGTAAATTATTCAAACACCTATAAATCAACCATTTATATTCTTAAACTATTTATACTTAGTATTTACTCAATACTTGCTCAGCTGCTACCCAGCTTTTGCCCAATACTTACCCAACACCTACCCAACACTTGTACTAGAATTGCTCAATTCAATATCGTAGTAACATAAATAAACTAATCTTAGGCGAGAAGTTATATGTGTAATTAATCTTTTAATAGGATTTAGACACATAAGAAAACGCTTAAAAGTTTTAAAATCTTAAATAGGATTTCTTCATAATTTTATTGTGGATATTCGAATAATAATTCTCTGAAATTGTACTCAATATTAGAATGGTATACTACTTAATAAGATTTTTGGAATAATAATTGCTTGTTATAACGAGCATTTACTTTCGAAAAACAAAAAACGGTTTAATATCAGTTAATTAGCAATATTTAAAGATTCTGTGAATTTTTATTGCACAAAACTTAGTCAAGTTTTTGTAAAAAAAATTTTGCATTAGCTTTTTTTATTTCTAATTTGCAAATCCATATATATGCTATTTGCAGTATCTGGAAAAAATACTTAATAAAAAAATTACCAATTAATAATATACTTAAATCAAACGTTTATGAGTTTTAACCTTTACAAACAAGTGAAAACATTCTTGCTATTATTAGTAGGATTGTTCCTTTCATCTGGTCTGTATGCTCAGCTTTCCGGTGTCAAAACAATTGACCCTGCGGGATCTGGTGCAAATAACTACTTATCGTTTGCTTCAGCTGTTTTAGATCTGAATGCAAATGGTGTAGGTGCAGGCGGGGTGACATTTAACGTAGCCGCTGGCGCCACGTTTAATGAAACTGCGGATTTGGTGATTAATACCACCACTTCTGATGCAACGAAACCAATCATCTTTCAGAAGAGTGGTGTAGGTGCAAACCCAATCGTTCGTGCTAAAACAGGTACAACTGCATTAGCAACTTACGGAGGTAATGGCGACTTCGTTATGAAGTTAGTTAGTACCGATTATGTAACCATTGATGGTTTAGATTTTCAAAGTAACTCTACAGCTACTACAACTGCAGCAATTGCAGAGTATGGTGTGATGTTAACTAAATCTGCAACGGATGCATGTAAAAACATTACAATCAAAAATTGTAATTTTTCATTAAACAAAACAAGTAGTTATACTATCGGTATCTACCAGTCGAACTTAAGTTCTTCGGGATCTGCTGTAACTGTAACTTCTGAAGGTGGTCGTTCTGAAAACAACGTTTACATTAATAATACATTTAGTAATACTTACCATGGTATTTACTTAAATGGATTTTCTCATACAACGTCTCCTTACAATTTCTTAGATAATAACAATAGAATAGCGAATAACTCTATCACTAACTTCGGTGGTGCGGGTGTTACTTGTTATGGTATTTATAACATTAACCAAGATTCATTAACAGTTAGAGAAAACACTGTAACTGGTGGATCTGGAAACACTACAACTTTATATGCTATCTATAATACAGGTGGTACTAACACTTCGTTAACGTATTCTAAAAATACTATATCATTAGCTAGTGTTGGTACATCTACTTATTATGGTATTTATGTTGCAGGTTCTGCTGCAGCTACACCCGCAACTGCTACAAACAGTATTGTAAACGTAGATAGTAATACTTTACAAAACTGCGTGTTTACTAGCACAAGTATATTGTATGGTATTTATCCTGCTGCTGGTGCTAAAACTTTAAACGTTAGAAATAACTTAGTTTCGGGTAATTCAACAAATGGTACAGTTTATAATTTTTATGTTGGTGCTAATTCAACAGTTACAGACTTAACAATGTTTGGTAACACTGTAGAAAACCATAACAGAACATTAACTTCAATGACTGGTACTTTTTATGGTTTTTACATGACTGCGTACAGAACTGGTAATATCTATAACAATAAAGTTAGAAACGTATTAAACAAGGCTGGTAACACAGGATCTTTGTATGGATATTATGATTTTGCTAGTGCTGTAACTACTAATATTTATAATAATACAGTTGACTCTCTTTATTCAAATGGTTCTGCAACTCTTTATGGAGCGTATTTTTCAAATACAACTACAACAAATAAATTTGTTTACGATAACAAAGTAACTAGACTTTATTCAAGAGGTGCTACCTTGTATGGTATTTACTCAGGTAGTGGTGATACAGTTCAATTCTACAGAAACACAGTATCTAACTTAATGCTTGACTCTGCAAGAGCAACTACTTTAGTTGGATTCTACATGGCTTCTGGAACAGGTGTTTCTGTTTATAATAACTCAATTAGTGATTTAAGAACTAATATTGGGTCTTGGACAAGTTCAAACTCTGCGGTTAGAGGTGCATATATTTCTTCTGTTGATTGTAAGTTTTACAACAACACAATTGCTTTTGGTGCAACAAGTACAACAACAAATGCTTCTGGTTTTGGTACTGCTGCAATTGAAGCAACTACTTCTCCAACTAACTTAGATTTTAGAAATAACATTTTTATTAATAAATCTACAAATGTATTACCTGGTAGAGCAGTAGGATTTAGATTACAATCTACATCTTTAACTTCTATTAACAGTTTACAAAACAATAATATTTATTACACAACAGCGTTCCCTACTTCAAATAATCCATTATTCTTTGATGGTACTAACGTAGATACAACGCTTGATGCTTTTAAAGGAAGATTAGCTCCAGCTGAATCGAATTCAGTTATGGAAGATGTACCTTTTGTAAGCACTACAACACCTTATGATGTTCACATCAACCCGAACTTCCAAACTCGTGTTGAAGGTGGTGCAAGTCCAATTGCATTCATTACTACGGATATCGATGGAAATACAAGAAGTACTACAACTCCAGATATCGGTGCTGACGAAGGTTCGTTTACTCCGGTACCAGGTGATTTCTTTGGACCATCTATTTCAAATGTTGTTATTACTCCTAATACAACTGGTCAGTGTAATGCTGTACCTCACGTAATAACTGCAACAATTACTGATGCTTCAGGTGTTGCTTATTCAAACATCTTATGGAAAAAAGATGGAGTTTCTCAAACTCCTATCAGTATGACTAGAGGTGCATCGAATGTATGGACAGGTACAATTCCTGCTGCATATTCTACAACTGCTAGCATTTCTGTATCTTGGAATATTTCAGCTGGTGACTCTGCAACTCCTGCAAACTCAACAGCATATTTAGGTACAACTTATAAAGATGCTGCATTATACATTAATGCTGGTTATACAGGTTTAGACACAATTAACATTGGTCAAACAGTACAATTAAATGCTAAAGCTACTCCAGCATTAGTAAATACTGGTACAAACAATACTGGTAATAACACTATCTACACTCCTTTCTATAGAGGATGGGGTGGTACTAAACGTCAATTTTTATACAGAGGTTCTGAATTAGCTGCTGCTGGATTACCAGTAGGTGGTATTACCTCTCTTGCATTTGACGTAGTAACTCCAGCAAGTGGATTATTTACTGCAATGCCTGGTTTCACGGTTTATATTGATAGTACATCTGCAACAACTGCTGGTTCTACATTTATTACTTCAAACAATGCTGTGTTTGGACCAGTTTCTTATACTGCAACTTCAGGTATTAATAACTTCTCATTTGCAAATCCATTCGTTTGGAATGGTACATCAAATATCGTAGTTACTGTTTGTTGGTCAGATGGAACAGTGGGTGGCGGTTTAACTTACTATGTAAAAAATAGTACAACTGCATATGCAGCTTCTACTTATTCTAACCAAGACAGTCAAACTCCAGCAACTCTTTGTGGAACTACATCTGGTAGTACAGCAAATGGTCGTGCGGATATCTTGTTTGGATATAATCCACCAAGAACATACGCTTGGACTTCAACTCCATCAGGTATTTTGTCGTCGACAAACACATTAAGCACATCTGCTACAATTGCAACACCTGGTAACTACCAGTTTATTGTAAGTGTAAATGATGGTAACTGTACTAATACAGATACTGTTTCATTTGTTGCGGTTGTTCCTCAAAAACCAGTTCCAAACTTCACAGCAAGTTCAACAACTGCAAATATTGGTGGTGCACCAAGTACAGTAACATTTACAGATCAATCAACAAATGTTCCTGATTCATACAAATGGACATTTACTCCAAATACTGTTACATATGTAGGTGGTACAAATTCAACATCTATTAACCCACAAGTTCAGTTCACAGGTAAAGGCCCTTACGATGTTAAATTGAAGGTAACTAACTTAGGTGGTTCAGATAGTTTAACTAAAACAGCATACATTAATACTGTTACTGTTTATTGTCCTTCTGCAGCAACAAATACAGCTGATGAAGATATCGGAAACGTAACAATTAAGGATTTCGCTACTAACGCAATTTTATTATCAAATGGTGTTGATAGTCCGTTCTTATCTCGTGTAGATAATAATAAATTATATACAAACTGGTACGATTCAACTTCAATTCCAGCAGTTAACTTGTACAAAGGTGATAAGTATGTTTTAGGTGTATCAGTTTCTTATACTTCTACTAATACTTATAATAACCATAGAACAGCTTTTATTGACTATAATGACAATGGTAATTTTGGTGATCCAGGAGAACTAATTGAAATTGGTCAAGTATCTTCACCGGTTACAGGTGCAAACTTTAGAACGAACACAATTTTCACTGTACCATGTACAGCTGATACAGGTGTTCATAGAATGCGTGTAATCATTACAGAAACTACTACTACTTCTCCATTATCTTCATGTGGTACTTACACTTGGGGTGAAACTGAGGATTACAAAGTAAGAGTATTACCTACTCAATTAACATTAGATTCATTAGTGTCTGAGCAAAATGATTTATCAGATGTTCAACCTAATACAACAAACAACGTTGTAGCATTAATTAAAGTAGCTGCACGCGGTTGCGATGGTATATTACCTGCAACAGCATTTAATATTTCTACAACTGGTACTACTAACTTAGCAGATGTAACAAATGCTAAATTATGGTATACTGGTTCTAGTAAAGTATTTGCTACTACTCAACAATATGGAACAACAGCTACTCCAGCTGCTACATTGAACTTCACTGGTTCAACTCCACTATTGGCTGATACTAACTATTTCTGGTTAACATACGACTTAGCTGCTAACGCTACTTTAAGTAACTTTATCGACGCTACTGTAAATACAGTAACAGTTGGTGGTGTTGCTACTGTACCAGCAATTACTAGTCCTGTAGGTTCTAGAAAAATCAACTTCCCTGTAACAGTTGTAAGTAACAACTTAACTCAATCAACTGCTGCGGTAAGTAGAAATTCAAATCATGCTGTAGTATTAAAAGGTACACTTAATATGAGTTCGATTGGTGCTGCTGTAAATATGACTTCTGTAAAAGTTGCATTAACAGGAACTACTCGTAAAGCTGATATTAAAGACGTAACAGTATGGTTCTCTGGTAGCAATAAAGTTTTAAACACTGCAACTGCTACAAAAATTGATACAACAAGAAAAGTACTTGCTGATACAATGACTTTCAACGGTATTGCATCAGTAGGTGTAGACACTAACTATGTATGGTTAACATACAGTGTTAAGGATACAGCAATTATTGGAAACTATGTGGATGGTGAAATTTTATCATACACAATCAACAATATCTTAGTTGTTCCTGCTAATACTAATCCTGCTGGATCAAGAAAAATTATTGGTGCTTATTGTATACCAACAATTTCTAACTCAAACGACGAGGATATCGGTAAGTTTGTATTAGGTTCATTTAGTAATGGTGTGGATACTCCAATAAACAGTAACCCATTATCTACAAATAAATACACTGATTATTTAGCTTTACCAGGTGTTTCAATTCAAAAAGCAATTGCTACTCCAGTAAGCGTAAGTATTATTAACTCATCATCTTTCATTTACACTACAAGTGTTAACGTTTTCATTGACTTAAATCAAAACGGAACATTTGAAACACCATCTGAAAGAGTGTTTAAAGCAATAGCTGCTAATACAATTACTTCAAGAACGGTTTCTGGTACAATTCAGTTGCCAATTAACACACCTACAGGATTAACTCGTATGCGTGTTACTGCAAATGAAACTTCTACCGCAGACTTAGATCCTTGTGCTAACTTTACATGGGGTGAGGTAGAAGATTACACTATTGAAATCTTACCTCCGCCACCAGGTGATTACTACCCGCCTACATTTGCGAACAAAACAATTACTCCAGCTGGTGGCGCTTGTGCTCCAACTAGTCACGCAGTTTCAATTGTAGTTTCAGATACTACAGGTGTTGATACGGTTAAGTTGAATTACACTATTGGTAATACAGTTCAACCTTCAATTGTAATGACTCACGTAGGTAACGGTGTGTATACTGCAACAATTCCTAATGCAGGAACAAGCAGTGTAGCATATAGCTTCAGTGCAGTTGACTTAGCTCCAAATAAAAATGCTTCTACATTAGTAGGTGGAACTTATAAAGATGGTCAATTACAAGCTAAATTAACTGTTAGCCCTGATGGTTTCATCGGTGTTGGTCAGTCATACAATTTATCAGCTTACGTAAGTAATGCAATTCAAGTAGGTACAGGTACATTAGTTTCATCAAGTGTTCCAAACCCTTATTACACTACATTCTGGGGAAATAGAGAGCAATTCTTATACACAGCTGCTGATTTATTAGCTGCTGGTGTAACTGCTGGTCCTATAACTTCATTAGGTTTAGCTGTACAAGGTGTAACTACTACATTACCATTAACAAACTTTACAATTTCAGTAGGTACTACAGCTTTAACTGCAATTCCTACAACGTTTGTGTCAGGTTTAACACCTGTGTTTATGACTCCGTCGTATACAGTACAACCGTTCTCTGTAAATACTCATAATTTCCAAACTCCATTTATTTGGGATGGTGTTTCTAACATCATCATTGAAACTTGTTTCAATAACTCAAACTGGAATGGTTCACAAACTATTACATACTCAAATACATCATATGCATCTAGTTTATACTACTATGCAGATGCTTCAACAGTATGTACAAATGCATCAGGAACAGCTGTTACTAGAAGACCAAACTTCTTAATTGGTCAACCAGTTTCATTAACTTATGCATGGACTCAATCGGCTAATGGTGGTTTATCATCTACTACTATTCCGAATCCAGTTGCAACACCAACAGGTGGTTTAGGAACTTACCAATACATAGTAAACGTATCTGATACTGTTTGTACAGCTACTGATACAATCTTGGTAAATGTTATTCCTCCTCCAACTGTAAACTTAGGTCCAAATAGAACATTATGTACTGGTTCAAGCATTACATTAGATGCTGGTAACGCAGGTTCATCTTTCGTTTGGTCATCAGGTGAAACAACTCAAACAATTAATGTAACTGTAGGTGCAACATATATTGTGGCTGTTACTAACCAAGCAGGTTTAGTAGGTCGTGATACTATCTTGATTACTCAAGTGCCTTCTCCATCAGTAAGTTTAGGCGCCGATACAGTAACAATTTGTGCAGGTAGCGCACAAACATTAGATGCAGGTAATGCTGGCGCGACTTACTTATGGTCGACAGGTGCTACTACTCAAACAATTAGTGCATCTGCTCCAGGTGTGTACTTAGTAACTGTTACAAATTCAAATGGATGTTCTGCTACAGACTCAGTTACAATCTTGAATAATGCAGTTCCTGTAGTAGCTTTAGGTGCAGATCAAAATGTATGTTCTGGTACTCCTGTTCTTTTAGATGCAGGTAATGCTGGATCTACATACTTATGGTCAACAGGTGCAACAACTCAAACAATTACAGTTTCTAATGCAGGTACTTATAGTGTAGCAGTAACCAACGCAAGTGGTTGTATTGCTAGAGATACAGTTGCTGTAACATTAAAAGCTCAACCAGTAGTTGCTTTAGGTGCTGATAAGTCAAAATGTCCTACAGATTCTGTAACATTAGATGCTGGTGCTGGATTTGCTTCTTACTTATGGTCTAATGGTGCTACTACTCAATCAATGAAAGTAGCTGCTCCAGGTCAATATACTGTAACTGTAACAAATACAGACGGATGTACTGGAAAAGACACAATCATAGTAACGAATTATGCATTACCAGTAGTTGCTTTAGGTGCAGATCAAAACATCTGTACAAGTGATACAATTACTTTAGATGCAGGTAACCCAGGTGCGACTTACTTATGGTCTACTGGTGCTACTACAAGAACAATTAAAGTTAGCTTAGCAGGAACTTACTCAGTAGTAGTAACAAGTGCTCAAGGATGTAACAACAGTGATGCTGTTGTAATTACAAACAAAGCTATTCCGGACGCTACTTATGTAGTTGATACTGCGAACGGCCAAAGTGTAACATTCCAAGCTAATATTGCTCCAGGTGGGGTTCTATACTCATGGAACTTTGGTGATCCTACAAGTGTTGGTAATACTTCACAATTAGCTTCTCCAACTCACTTGTTTACTGCACCAGGCGTTTACACAGTAACTTTAACAATTACTAATGTGGCTACAGGTTGTATCGCAACTACGTCACAAGAAATAACTGTTACAGGTTTCGGAAACGACTTCGCAGAGGTGTTTAAATTAAATGCAGCTCCTAACCCATTCGTTGGTCAAACTAAGATCAAATATGTGTTACCAGAGAACGCAAATAATGTAAGCATCGAAGTTTACGATATGATCGGTAGAAATGTTGCAACCATCTTAAATGGTGAATACCAAGCTGCTGGTACATATTCATTCGATTACAAAAATGAAGACCTACAAACTTCTTCTGGAGTTTACATGGTTAGATTAACTGTAGATGGTAAAATAGCTTACACAAGAATAATTGATGTAGCTAAGAAATAATCTCAGATTAATTCGATAAAAAAAGCCCTCGAGAAATCGGGGGCTTTTTTATTTTTGGTATAATCGATTTTATTTATTTAATTTATATATAAAGTATAACTTATGTTGCAGCACCTAGACCGTATAGACGTCGAAATTTTAAGAATCTTACAAGAAGATTCTACTAAAGCCATTAAAGATATTGCTAAAGAAGTAGGACTTTCTGCTACGCCAACTTATGAGCGTATTAAACGCTTAGAGAATGATGGTATTATTAAGAAATACATTGCTGTACTCGATGGTATTAAAATTGGTTTAGATATCGTTGTGTATTGTAATGTAACATTAAAAGAACAAACTAAAGAAGCTTTACAAAGCTTTGAAACTACTGCAGCTAGCTTACCTCAAGTATTAGAAGTTATCGGTTTATCTGGCAACTATGATTACATGTTGAAAATAGTTTCTCCGAACATACATGCTTATAATGATTTTTTGATGAATGTATTCTCAAGCATTCCAAACATAGGTCAATTTCATAGTAATATTGTTCTTGGAGATATCAAATCAAATAGTCCTTACCCATTAGATCATCTAAATAAAAAATAACATATAAAACATAATAGCAAAAGACGATTTTACTGTTTTATGTTGCTTTTCTAACATTTATTTTTGAACTATTTCTATATATAGTTTATTTTTTTCTTCCTTTTCTTTATAATCAAGATAAAATTTTTTCTATTTTCTTGTTTTTTGAAGATTTATATATTACTTTAATGTTTCCAAATTTTAGTAATATGAAAAGACATTTACTTCACTATCGTTTTTATTTTCTAGTTATCGTTTTGCTATTTAATTTTTATAGTAAATCGCAAGCACAATTTTCCATTACAGTTGGAACAGGTGCTACAGGAAATAGTTATTTGTATGCACCAGTTTATTCGTTTGGTACTACAGCTGCTCGTTACGAACGCATAGCATATGTATATCCAGCATCAGTGTTGACTGGCTTAAATCCTGGTCAAATAATTAACTCCTTAGAATTTAATCGACAATCTGCAACGGGTTCTTATGTTGCCGGTGTGAATTGGAAAATATATGTAAAAAATATTGCTGCTGCTGATTGGGGTGCTGGTACTTTAGATTGGGCTACAGCAATTGTTGGTGCGACGAAAGTTTTTGATGGAGATCCTCAAGCGTTTGTAGGTTCTTCTGCAGGTTGGAGAAACGTTACTTTTACTACACCTTATATTTTTAATACCGCAGCAGGTGCAAACTTGGCAATTCTTTGTGAGTATAGTCAACCAGCTGCAACAGGTACTTCTTCAACTATCAATTTCTTTTATGATGGTGCAGCATCTGTTCCTGCCTATACTACAAACTCTACAAAATATTCGACAGGTACAGCATCTTTACCAGTTGGTATGGCTAGTTCTGTAGCCAATCACCCTCATATGAAAATTAATTTTGCACCGGCTGCAGGAGTAGATGTATCAATGGTTAATTTTCCATCATTAAGTGGAAGTATTAGCCCTGGGTCTGTTCTATTCACAGCAAAAGCACAAAACACGGGTGGTGATACTTTAAAAAGTTTTGGAATAGATTGGTCTATAAACGGTGTTTTACAACCAACTTATAATTTTTCTGGTACATTATTATCTACAAAAGATACTACACTTACATTAGGTAGTTCTACACTACCAATTGGAAATTATACAATTAAAGCTTGGTCTAAAAACCCGAATGGTGGTTCAGATGCAAATGCTTTGAATGATACAATTCTAAAATCAATTATAGTATGTAACCCATTAGGTGGAACTTATACAATAAATTCAAATTTACCTGCTAGTAGTACGAATTTCACAACATTTGAATCGTTTATCACGAATCTAAGAAACTGTGGAATGAGCGCACCTGTTGTGTTAAATGTAGATTCGAATACTTACTCTGGAAAAGTAAGTTTTAGCAATATTCCATGGATGACTTCTACTAATACCTTAACAATTAATGGAAATAAATCTACAATTACACATCTTTCGGATGCAATAGATCCAACAGGGTATGTAGTTGAGTTGAATAATGTAAATTATGTAACATTAAGAAATTTCAAAATTGAATTATTAGCCGGATCTACTAAAGGTTCGCCTTTATATTTAAGTAATGCGAATTATTGTGTTGTAGAAAACAATAAAATTATTGGAGATAATACAAACACATCAATTGGTTATTTAGGATTAAACATGTCGGGAAGTAGTGTTGGAGCTGGAACTTCTTCTAATTTTTCACACAATATTATTAGAAATAACGAAATATCTGGTGGATACTATTGTTTATACATGTATGGAAATACGACTACTCCTTCATTAAGCACAGGAAATAGATTTGAAAATAATATAGTTCGCGACTATTATATTTATGGGATTTACAATGGTTATGGAGATAGCACTAGCTATTTAAATAATGAAGTACATCGTTTAAATAGAAGTGGTATTTCTACTGGTTATGGAATATATTTCACGACAGGTTATGGAGCAAATAAAATTATCGGAAATAAGATTCATGAT
>JACCDQ010284808.1_pt1 | contig 14074 bp, 12 predicted proteins | sample 7446031 | NCBI WGS metagenome assembly JACCDQ01 (sample SAMN15323442, study PRJNA562643) | freshwater metagenome | isolation source: river surface water | place: USA:Blue River Watershed | collected 2017-08-17 | reverse complement strand
TTTTGGTAGGCCACGTGGGTGACGGCAATTTCCACTTTGGTTATTTGATCGACCCAGAAATTCCCGAAGAACGGGAAATTGCAGAGGCACTGAATCACAAATTGGTCAGTCGAGCCCTTGCTTTGGGCGGTACCTGCACCGGTGAACATGGCATTGGTTTGCACAAAATGGATTTCTTGGTGACCGAAGCAGGCGAAGGCGCGGTCAACATGATGCGCACTTTGAAGCAAGCGTTAGACCCACTCAACATCATGAATCCTGGAAAAATCTTCCGTTAAAACAAAAGGGCCCCGGTCATTCTGGCTTATGACACGAGGCCCTTTTTTGGGAGGTCAGACTTAACCGCGCAAACGCTCAATCAGGCCATTAAGTTCATCGACCGATCCAAACTGAATGGACAACTCACCCATTTCTTCAAAACGGCCATGGCGCTTTACACGTTTTTTGATGCGGACTTCCACTTGAGCCATGAGCAAATCTGAAAGCTCTTCTTCCACGCGCTTGATGTCACGAGACTTTTCTTTTTTAGGTTTTTGCTGAACCAAAGAAAATTCTGCACTGAGTTTTTTGACCAAGCTTTCGGCTTCGCGTACCGACATCTTTTTTGCATTGATCTGATTGGCCGCTGTGATCTGAGCCGCTTTGTCTAAGCCCAACAAGGCGCGCGCATGGCCCATGTCAATGTCGCCGGCCATCAACATGGTTTGCACCGGTTCGGCCAAATTCAACAAGCGCAACAAGTTGCTTGCTGCACTGCGCGAGCGGCCCACTGCTTGCGCCGCGGCTTCGTGAGTGAGTCCAAACTCTTTGATCAGCCTCTGAAGGCCAAGGGCCTCTTCCAATGGGTTGAGATCTTCACGTTGGATGTTCTCAATCAAGGCCATGGCCGCAGCGGCCTCGTTGGGGACGTCCCGTACCAGCACAGGCACTTCATTCAGGCCCGCTAAACGGGAGGCGCGGAAGCGTCGCTCACCCGCAATGATTTCGTATTTACCGGCGTTGGGGCCATCGCTTAATTGGCGCACCAAGATCGGCTGCATGATGCCTTGGGCTTTGATGGATTCGGCCAATTCGTAGAGCGCGCCCTCGTCCATGCGTGTTCGAGGTTGGTACATGCCTGGCACCATGTCGCTCAAAGGCAAGGTGCTGGGCAATCGATTGGCGGCCGCTTCTACGGCTTGGGGCGAACTGGGTTCGTCCTGAACTTTGGGGCCGAGCAATGCTTCGAGACCTCGTCCAAGGCCTTTTGGTTTTTTAGTGACCATCTTCTTTTTCTTTCATCAAACTGTTCAACATCGCGCGGCCCTCAGGCCAATCGCCTAAATCAGATTCGGCATTGACATGCCCTTTGAATCCTAGGTTTACCTCTTCCGCACCCCACGCTTTGGCAAATGCTTTGGCGCGATCTGCCGTGCAGTAAGGGTCGTTCTGGCTGCTCACCAAAATACTCTTGAAGGGCAAAGGCTTCAATTCGATGGGACGCCAGCTTGGGAAGATGTCCAACACTTGCGTTGCCTCCACGTCGCCAGGCGCGACCAACAACGCCCCTTTGACTTTGTGACACTGCGCAGAAACAAGTGACCAAGCCGCCACTTGAATACAGCCCAAACTGTGCGCGGCCAAATAAACCGGCCCCTCCAAATCGGACAAGACGTCGTCCAATCGTGACAACCAATCGCCACGCAAAGGGCGCATCCAATCGTGCTGCTCAACCACCACGTCACCGTAAAGTGCAACCCACCTCACTTGCCAATGTGAGGGCCCACTTCCTTGCCATCCAGGCAAAATGAGGACAGTCGCTTCTTGCATTAAAGTGCTTTCAAGCCTTAGAGGGTCGGAATTCGAATGACCAACTCTTTGGCAAACTCCACAAATGCTTGGCTGCCTTTGGCGGATGGATCGAATACCACGCCTGGCAAACCATAGCTTGGTGCTTCGGCCAAACGCACATTTCGCGGAATGACGGTGTTGAAAACCTTGTCGCCAAAGTGTGACTTGAGTTGCTCGCTGACTTGCTGTTGCAAGGTAATTCGAGGATCAAACATCACGCGCAGCAGGCCAATGATTTTCAAATCGGGATTCAAATTGGCGTGCACTTGCTTGATGGTGTTGACCAAGTCGGTCAAACCTTCCAACGCAAAGTACTCGCATTGCATGGGCACGATCACGCCGTGCGCAGCACACAAACCATTCAGGGTGAGCATCGACAATGAAGGCGGGCAATCAATCAAGACAAAATCAAACTCGCCATCGACCACATCCAAGGCCTGCTTCAAGCGCTGATCGCGATGTTCAAGATCGACCAGCTCCACCTCGGCGCCGGCCAACTCTCGGTTGGCACCCAAGACGTGGTAGCCACATTTCTCAGAAAAAATAGCCGCCTCTTTGATGCTGGCTGACTCTAGCAAGACGTCGTACACACTGAGTTCTAACTGTCGCTTGTCGACGCCCGAACCCATGGTGGCGTTGCCCTGTGGGTCCAAGTCCACCAGCAAAACGCGCTGGCCGACTTTGGCCAAACCCGCCGCTAAATTAACTGCGGAAGTTGTTTTGCCAACGCCGCCTTTTTGATTTGCAACACAGAAAATTTTTGCCATGAGTTACTCTTTAATTTTCGGTTGATGCGTTCATTTACCCAAGGCCAACTTCAGGCCAAAACCAATCAAAAATAGCCCAGCTACTTTTTGCAAAAGTCCCGACACTTTAGGGTTGGCTCGAATGCGCTCTGCCATGGTGTGCGTGATGTAGACCACGCCAAAACAATACAAAAAACCCAAGATGGCAATGGTCGCCGCCATGAATGAAAAAGTAATCATTCCCTGGTGTTTTTCTGGATCGATGAATTGAGGAAAAAACGCAAAGTAAAACATGATGGCCTTGGGGTTGAGCAAGGTAATGAACATGGTTTCTTTGAAATATTTGCCCGGTGTAATGTTGATAGACGGGCCTTCGCCCGCTTTGGCAAAAACCATTCGCGCGCCCAACCAAGACAAATAGGCCGCACCCACCCACTGCAATGCCATGAACAAATGCGGATAGGTTTGTAGCAATGCCGCCACGCCGGCCACCGTCATCCACAGCAAAATCTGATCCCCCACAATCAGGCCCATCACAGAAGCGATGCCACCCTTCATGCCGCCTTGGCTGGTCGAAGTGATCAAGGCCAAGTTACCGGGGCCAGGTAAAAACAAAAGCAGGACAAAAGCGGCCACAAAAGCGCCGTAATCGGAGATTCCAAACATGCAAGGCTTTCTAATCTGGCCCAAGTGTAATGGGCGTTGGCCAGATCTCAGTGCTTAAACCACAGATGTGGGTGATTTTTTCATCCAAATCATGCAGCGTTCAGCATCCAAACCGGGAACCTGGAGTTGTTCCACGTGAAACACGGTGGCAAATGAAGGCAATGCCGCCATTTCTTCGGTTGGCAATTTGCCCTTCATGGCCATCCAAACACTGGCATCCGTCAATGCGTTGGCCGACCATGTCACAAAATCTGGCAAGGCGGCAAACGCCCTAGAGCAGACCACATCAAAGGGGCCCGTCATTGTTTCTACACGGGCATGAACACCCTTGAGGTTGGGCAACTTCAAACTGGCCGCCACCTGCTGAACAAACGCGGCTTTCTTAGACACTGCGTCTACACAAGTCACTCGCACCTTGGGGCAACATATGGCAATGACCACACCGGGCAAGCCACCGCCAGAACCCACATCGAGCAAGGCGCAACCCACCGTCTCAAAAGTAGGCAACTCCCGAAGGTGTCGCATCAAGGGGGCAATGGCAGACAAACTGTCTAACAAGTGGTGCGTGAGCATTTCTTGTGGGTCACGCAAGGCCGTTAAGTTGTAGACCTTGTTCCACTTTTGAATCAGCCCCATGTACCCCAGCAGTTGCTGCTGCTGGGCCTCACTCAAACTCAAACCGAGCGCATCAATGCCTGCGGCCAAACTGGCTGCAAGTTCTTTTTGCGCCACGGGCATGTCGCCCATCACGAGGCCACACTTTCAGCGCCCTCTACACCCTCAAGCAACTCCGGCTTCACGGCCATGAACTCTTTGAAACCACCCTTTTTAAGGTGGATCAACAACAAGGAGATCGTGGCAGGCGTGATGCCCGAAATACGAGAGGCCATGCCCAGCGTTTCGGGCCGGTGTTTGGCCAACTTCTGACGCGCCTCAATGGACAAGGATGAAACCTGGAGGTAGTCCAGCTTGGATGGCAACTTTAGGTTTTCATAATAGGCAGAGCGCTCAACCTCCACCTTTTGTCGGTCAATGTAGCCAGAGTATTTGGCCGTGATCTCAACCTGCTCAATCACCGCCTCAGCCAATTCGCCCAATGTTTCACGTGAAACAGCACTGGCTTCAAAGCGGCCGCCATCCAGACTCATGAGTTCTGAGTACGACACATTGGGGCGACGCAACAAGTCCAACAAGTTGTGCTCGTGCTCAATGGCCTTGCCCAACACCCTCACCGACTCTGCGGCTGGCAAGTTTCTGGGATTGACCCAAGTAGACTTCAAGCGCTCTGTTTCACGTGAAACAGCTTCGCGCTTGGTGCAATAAGACGCCCAACGCTCGTCATCCACCAAGCCCATTTGTCTGCCCACCTCGGTCAATCGCATGTCGGCATTGTCTTCGCGCAATTGAAGTCGGAACTCTGCCCTGCTGGTGAACATTCGGTAAGGCTCGGTCACGCCCTTGGTGATGAGGTCATCGACCAACACGCCCAAATAGGCCTGGTCTCGCGTGGGCAACCACGCGCCCCCCATGTCGTTGGGCTGGCCCAAAATGGTTCGGCATTGAAGCGCAGCATTGATCCCAGCGAACAATCCTTGAGCAGCCGCCTCCTCATAACCGGTGGTGCCATTGATTTGGCCCGCAAAGAACAAGCCGCCAATTTGACGTGTTTCAAAACTGCTCTTCAAAGACCGCGGATCAAAGTAATCGTACTCAATGGCATAACCAGGGCGAAGAATGTGTGCATTCTCCAAACCCTTCATGGATCGGACCAGTGCGTATTGAATGTCAAAAGGCAAACTGGTCGAGATACCGTTGGGATAAAACTCGTGGGTCGTTAAACCTTCGGGCTCTAAGAAAATTTGGTGGCTGTCTTTGTCGGCAAAGCGATTGATCTTGTCTTCAACGCTGGGACAGTAGCGCGGACCCACACCTTCAATTTTGCCGGTAAACATAGGGCTGCGGTCAAAGCCCGAGCGAATGATGTCGTGGGTGCGCTCATTGGTGTGCGTTACCCAGCAAGGCATTTGTGCAGGGTGCATGTCTGCCCGGCCCATGAAGCTGAACACGGGTACGCCCGCTTCTGGATTCAAGCCGCCGGGCATGCCATCGCCGGGTTGTTCTTGGCATTGACTGAAGTCGATCGTTCGACCATCCAAACGTGGCGGAGTGCCCGTTTTCAAGCGGCCTTGTGGCAGTTTGAGTTCTTTCAAACGAGCCGACAAGCTAACAGCCGGGGGATCGCCCGCACGGCCAGCGGCATAGTTTTCCAAGCCTACATGGATCTTGCCATCCAAAAATGTACCGGCCGTTAAAACCACGGTTTTAGAACGAAAGCGAACACCCACTTGCGTCACGGCGCCCACCACACGGTCTTCTGTGCCATTGGACTCCACCATCAAATCATCGACGGCTTGTTGAAATAGCCACAAGTTTTCTTGATTTTCCAAACGACGACGAATGGCGGCTTTGTACAAAATACGGTCGGCTTGAGCGCGAGTTGCGCGAACGGCAGGCCCTTTGGAGCTGTTCAAAATTCGGAATTGAATGCCGCCCTCATCGGTGGCCAAGGCCATGGCGCCGCCCAATGCGTCCACCTCTTTGACCAGATGGCCTTTGCCAATACCGCCAATCGACGGGTTGCAACTCATCTGGCCCAAGGTCTCGATGTTGTGCGACAACAAAAGCGTCTTACAGCCCATGCGTGCCGATGCCAACGCAGCCTCTGTTCCTGCGTGGCCACCGCCAACAACGATCACATCAAATTCTTGTGGATAAAGCATCACATCACCCGTTCGGGCCCTTTTGGCCGGCGCTGCCCGCGCCGTAGGAGGCCAAAGGCCCAGGGCGCTGATTTTATCTGCATCAGGTGTTCCATGGGCGACTGCTGCTGGAACGCCTCACACGCTAAGCTCTTTTCCATCGAACGCAACCGTCATGTGCAAGGCATATGACGCAAAAAGAATCACCCAAGGAGACCCCATGAGTACGACCCCAGCAACACAAGATCAATTTCACCCCGACGAATGGCAGCTGCGCGTCGACTTGGCCGCCTGCTATCGATTGGTGGCTTTGTATGGCTGGAGTGACTTGGTCTTCACGCACATCAGTGCAAAACTGCCAGCATCCGTTGCGGGCGACGAACATCAATTTCTCATCAATCCCTACGGCTTGATGTTTGACGAGATCACCGCCTCAAGCCTTGTCAAAATTGACATGCAGTGCAACAAGCTAGACGCGTCCAACCCACACCCCGTGAACCCCGCAGGCTTTGTCATTCACAGCGCGGTGCATGATGTTCGCCCCGATGCCGGCTGCGTGCTTCACACACACACGCGTGCAGGTGTGGCGGTGAGCGCTCAAAAGCATGGCGTGCTGCCTCTCAGTCAGCAGAGCACCTTTGTGCTGGCTTCTCTGGCGTATCACGACTATGAAGGTGTTGCGATTCGAGACGATGAGAAAACGCGTCTGCAAAAAGACTTGGGTGATGCCAACTATTTAATGTTGCGCAACCACGGCTTGCTCACGGTTGGGAAAACAGTGGCCGATGCATTTTTAGAGATGTACACCTTCGAAAATACGTGTCGTATTCAAATTGATGCTTTGTCGGGTCAAACCAGTCCTGCCGATTTAACACCAGTCGATCCACAAATTTTGAACGGTGTTGCGCACGCGATGAAAGTACAAACCGGCGGCTTGGGTGGTGCGTTTGTCTGGCCCTCTTTGCTCAGAAAACTCAACCGAGAAAATCCTGGTTACGACGTTTGAAAAGTCACGCACTGAACACGCTCATGACTTGAGTGGGTTCAGTGGTTTTTGCTGCCACGCTACGATCGCACCCAGCATCAAGGCCGCAGCAGAAAACACCAGGCCGCGTTGAAGGCCGCCGGGGCCATCTGCAATCCAGCCCACCATGGTGGGCCCCACAATTTGACCGATGGCAAAGATCACCGTGAATGCGCTGATGCCCGCGGCCCATTCGGCTGGCGGTAAATTGTGTTTGACCATGGCTGTAGTGGATGCCACCACCGACAAAAACACACCGCCAAACAACAAGCCAGAAACAAGCATCATGGGCCAAGCGGCTGATATCGCAGGGATCACCGTGGCAATGGCAAGCAAGCCATTCAAAAGAGCCAGCGCTTGGCCACCCCGAAAATGATTTAACAAGCCCGCCCAAATTCGGGAAGACAGAACCACCGCCAAACCCAGCAGGGCATAGAAGAAAGTGATGTTGCCAGCATCAACGCCCTGCTCTCTCAAAAGCGCGACCACAAAGGTCATGTAGCCGATGTAGCCCACGCCAAACAAACCATAACCTAGCAAGCCGGCAGACCACTGCCGCCAGGTTTGCAGATTTTTGGGAGCATCTACTTTTGTATCTACTATTGCATTGACTTTCGCATTCTGATTCGCAAGCTTGTCAGCATTCATCGTTGCCGTTGCACCTGCCTTTCCATCATCAACAGACGACGGTATTTCTGGTGCCCATTGCACTAACTGAGGACGGATCAGCAACAACAAAACAACCATCGCAAAACACAAGCCCGCCAACAGCCACCATGCCCACGCCCAAGCATGGGGCCATGCGGCAGCTTGCGCCCAAGCGATGGCAACAGGCACCATCAAAGCAGAGAGCACAATGCCCCACCCCGTGCCGCCGTAATAGAGACCCAATAAAAGGCCAGACTGAGCGGGCCGGTGTGCCCCTAATCTGGCCGCCAGCAAACCGCCCGACACAAACACCGTGGCACTGGCAATGCCCGCCAAAAACCGCTGAACCAACAAGCCCGTGTTGTCTGTCAAAAACCCTGCCACGGCCATCAGGGTGGCCGCCACAACACTGCCCCAAATCAAAACAGCAATGGCGCCAACGCGGCGCAGTGCCCAAGGTGTCACCAAGGCACCCACCAAATAACCAACGGCATTGAAAGTGTTCATCGCACCTGCTAAGGTGTAGGACCACGACAAATCTTCACGCATGGGTGGCAACAACAAGGCGTAGGCAAAACGCGTCATGCCCAATGACACGGCTGCCGCCATCGAAATACAGAACGCCAACCACAGTGAAGTTAACAACCGGATACTTTGAGACATGAAAAACTTATTTGAACCCTGCCAAGCAGGTGACCTTCAACTGGCAACACGCATTGTGATGGCCCCCCTGACACGCAACCGGGCACCTCATGCTCTGGCCAATGCGCTCATGGCTGAATACTATTCACAACGCGCCAACCCCGCAACTGGGGCGGGCCTCATCATCACAGAAGCTACCGCCATCAGCCAACAAGGCCAAGGTTATGCCGATGTTCCGGGCATTTGGTCGGCTGAACAAGTCAGTGCTTGGCAACCCGTCACCGAAGCCGTTCATCAGAAGGGTGGAAAAATTGTGATGCAGTTGTGGCACGTGGGTCGAATTTCACACACCAGCTTGCAACCCAATCAACAAGCGCCTGTGGCACCGTCTGCCATCACCGCCAATTCAAAAACGGTCCTTCTTGAAAATGGTGTGGCCAGTTTTGTCCCCACCTCTGCCCCCCGTGCTTTGAGGCTCGACGAAATACCAGGCATTGTGCTGGACTACCAACGCGCGGCGAAAAACGCCATCGCCGCTGGCTTTGATGGCATTGAGGTTCACGCCGCCAACGGCTATCTCATTGATCAGTTCTTGCGCGCTGACAGCAACCATCGCACCGACGCCTACGGTGGCAGCATTGAAAACCGAAGCCGTTTTCTCAAAGAAGTGATGCAGGCTGTTTGCGACGCCATTGGCGCGCGTCGTTGCGGTATTCGCATTTCACCTGTGACACCTGCCAACGATGCCAGCGATGCTTCGCCGCAAGCCTTGTTTGAACATGTGGCCGCCTTTTTAGGGTCATTGGATTTGGCTTATGTGCACACCATTGAAGGCTCAACAGGCGCTGCACGAGATTTTCAACAAGGTGATGTGCCCTTTGATTACGCCGCATTGAAAAAGGCATATCAAAACGCAGGCGGCAAAGGTGCATGGATGCTAAACAACGGGTACGACCGCGACTTGGCCGACGCTGCCGTCTCATCCAGTGCAGACTTGATTGCTTTTGGCAAAGCCTTTATTGCCAATCCCGATTTAGCATTGCGCCTTCAGCAAAAGGGTCCCTACAACACGCCTGATCGCACGACTTTTTATGGCGGTCAAGAAAAGGGCTACACCGACTATCCGTTTCTTTAAATTTCAATCACGCCGTCACGCAAATCGAATCAATTTGTAAACATCGATACGATGAACACCTCTCAAACACCCTTCACTGGTCGACGCGTAGAACAACAAGTCATCGGTCAAGCCACGCAAGACGGCGATGGCGTCAAACTCACACGAGTCTTAACGCAAACCCATCAGCGACGACTAGATCCTTTTCTCATGCTCGACAATTTTGGCAGCAATGATCCAAAAGATTACGGTGGCGGTTTTCCAGATCATCCACATCGCGGATTTGAAACCGTGACCTACATGATTGCGGGCCGTATGCGCCACAAAGACAGCGCAGGCAATGAAGGTCTTCTACAAAACGGGGGTGTGCAGTGGATGACCGCGGGTCATGGCGTGGTCCACAGTGAAATGCCAGAGCAAGAAGAAGGTGTGATGGAAGGATTTCAGCTGTGGCTGAATTTGGCTTCTCATCAAAAGCTGTGTGCGCCTGGCTATGTCGATATTCCTTCTGAAAAAATTCCAGAACTCAAGCAAGAAAATGGCATCACAGTACGCGTTATTGCAGGTGAGTCGCAGGGCGTACAAGGTGCAGTGGTTCGCCCTGCTGCGCAATTTCCGACCAACCCACTTTACCTAGATGTGCACTTCGCGCAAAGCGCCACTTTTCGGCAAGCTCTCAATCCATCACACAATGCTTTTGTCTTTGTGTACCGCGGTTCTGTGAAAGTCATCAGCCAACGCCAAGAAACGACGGTTAGTTTGCACCGCATGGCCATTCTTCAAAATGAAGGCAATGGCGTCGAAATTTTGGGAACACCCGGCAGTAAAGTATTGCTCATTGCAGGCCAACCCCTAAACGAACCTATTGCGCAATATGGGCCATTTGTCATGAACACACGCGAAGAATTGATGCAAGCAGTGGATGATTTCAGAGCCGGTCTTTACAAATAATCACACAAATTGTAAAGACGGTAAACAGAGCCTTTGCATACTGAACTTGGTCAAAATAGCCTGACACCCTCGAAAGGACTTTTGACTTGTCATTGAAAGGACTCACCATGACCATCACAAGAACCCGTTCAGCGCTGACTGTTGTTACTTTAGGCGCATTGCTCCATCTCACCAGTTTTGCCCAAGTTTCAGGTCCAGGCCCGGCAGGCGGTCCTCCCATGGGCATGCAAGCACCTATGCCTGCAGGCGAAAGAATGCACGGCATGATGGGTGGCCCCAAAATGCATGAAAAGCAAGAAGCACGTCACCTCAAGCATTTAGAAGAATTGAAAGTTTTCTTGCAATTGCAATCTACTCAAGAGGCTGCTTGGAATGAGTTTGTTGGCATCATGAAAACCCCCATGAAACGACCTCCTCCCATGCAAAAAGCAGAGGTAGAAAAACTCACAACCCCTGAGCGCATCGACAAAATGATGGCCTTCAAAGCCGAGCGTGATGCCGACATGGCTCAAAGAATGACAGCCACTAAAAAGTTTTATGCCAGCTTGACACCCGCTCAGCAAAAAGTCTTTGACACGCACACACACAAATTCATGGAAAGAGGCCCCATGGGGCACCATGGCAAAATACACCCATGATTTGGGGACTCACTGAAGAACAAATTGCGTCATATGGCCTGACGTTTGGTGTGGCAGCTTTTATGCTGTACATGCTATTCATCATTGGCCAATTGGCGTGGGAATCTAAAGCTGGAAAATTCGGTACCTTCGTGCTGTTTTTAGGCCTCGCCTTTGGCATGGTCGGCTTTATTGCCAAAGTGGGCATTCAGTGGTTCTTGCAAAAATAAAAATCTGTTGTCAATGGACAAAGATGTGGATAGTTTCAGGATAACCCTCAAGTTATCCACAGAAAATTTGAAATTCAAAACTTGTTCATCATTTGAAGACAGTTGTGTTGCAGGCTCGTGCACACCCTTCAAAATGACCTAATTCTTTGATCTACAAAGAAAAAAGAGACTTGTCCACAAGACAAGCCTCCCTTTATCTACTACTACTATGTATTAATCTATATAAAAGAAGAATACAAAGACAAACTCTGAATTCAAATTAAATACTTTGACGGAATTCATCCATGCAGTTTTGCCATTGAATCATGGCAGCCGCCAGGTGTCTTTCCTTCACATGACCAAAGCCTTTGATTTGTTCTGGCACATTGGCCATCTTGACGGCCAATGCATGATTTTCAGATTTAAGAGATTTGCAGAGCTCTTCAACAGCATCTCTGTATTCTTGAATCAAGGCTCTTTCGGTTTGACGTTCTTCAGTACGACCAAAAATGTCAAACACCGTGCCACGTAAAAACTTCAGTTTGGCCAAACCTTTGAAAACCAACAGCATTGAAGGGCTCATTTTTTGTTTGATGAGATGGCCCTTCTCGTCGCGTTTTGCCAGGATGGGAGGGGCTAGGTGGTAAAACACCTTGAAATCGCCTTCAAACTGGGTTTTAACGCGTTCAAGGAACTGTTGATCGGTGTGCAAGCGTGCCACTTCGTATTCATCCTTGTAAGCCATCAATTTGAACAATTGACGTGCGACGGTTTCAGATAACAAGGTTTGACCCAAAGGCGATTCTTTGTTTTGAACAAAATGAACAAATTGTTCATATTGCTGGGCATAAGCTGAATTTTGATAATCCGTTAAGAATGCCACGCGTTTTGAAACGATGTCTTCCAGACGGTCACGCTTTTTAAATGCAATCACCTGTGTCGGTGATAACAAAGCTTCAACGGCCGCTGGCTGATGCGCTGCATGACGTCCCCATTCGAAGGCCGCTAAGTTATTGGCCACAGCTACTTCATTCAATTCAATGGCACGGCGCAAAGCTTCTAAGCTCAGAGGGATCCAACCCTTTTGCCAGGCATAGCCCAAAATCATGGGGTTGATGTAAATGGTGTCACCCATCAATTGAGAAGACAACTTGTCTGCATCAATGGCGGATAAGCCGTCGTTGCCCACGGTGATGGCAATATCATGCGCACAACGCTCAGCAGGGTTTTGCCATTGTGTGTTTTTCACAAAAGCAGCGGTAGGTGTACTGTGTGAATTGAGTGCCACATGGGTTCTACCTTGAAGCATTCTTGACAATGTCTCTTTGCCAGCCGTCACGATAGGATCGCAACCCAGAATCAAATCGGCTGCAGCCATGCTCACGCGCGTGGTTTGAATTTGATCTTGATGTTTGGCCAGCAACACATGACTCCAAGTGGCACCGCCTTTTTGAGCCAAGCCAGCAGAGTCTTGCGTCACGATGCCCAAACCATCAATGTGGGCCGCCATCCCCAACAATTGACCAATGGTGATCACACCTGTACCGCCAACGCCTGCCACCACAATGCCATAAGCTTGCTTTGCTTGAGACAAATCTTGAATGACGGGCAAAGGTAATGATGGCAAAGCACTGACATCAAATTTTTGACCTTTTGCTTTTTTCTTCAGTTGACCGCCTTCAATGCTGATGAAGCTGGGACAAAAACCTTTCAAGCAACTGGTATCTTTGTTACAAGTGTTTTGGTTAATGGCGCGCTTGCGGCCCAAATCTGTTTCTAGAGGCTCTACAGACAAACAATTTGATTGAACACCGCAATCACCACACCCTTCACAGACCAACTCATTGATCATGACACGCACAGCGGGATCAATCATGGTGCCGCGCTTGCGACGACGACGTTTTTCAGTGGCACAAGTTTGGTCATAAATGATGACCGTACAACCCTTGATCTCCCTAAACTCACGTTGAATGGCATCCAATTCATCGCGGTGGTGAACAGTTACAGCTTCGGCAAGTGCAACCCCGTTGTATTTTTCGGGTTCGTCGGTGACCACCTTAATTTTGACGGCACCTTCTGCACGCATGCTTTGCGCAATTTGAACAACGCTATGACCTTCTGCGCGTTCACCCACACGTTGTCCACCGGTCATGGCAACTGCATCGTTGTACAAAATTTTGTAGGTGATGTTGACCCCGGCAGCAATGCTTTGACGAATGGCCAAAATGCCGCTGTGAAAATAAGTGCCATCACCGATGTTGGCAAACACATGCTTTTCATTACTGAAATGTTGTTGACCAATCCAAGGCGTTCCTTCGCCGCCCATTTGGGTAAAGCCCACGGTGCTGCGATCCATCCACAAGCTCATGAAGTGACAGCCAATGCCTGCCATGGCGCGAGACCCCTCAGGCACTTTGGTACTGGTGTTGTGTGGGCAACCCGAGCAAAACCATGGCATGCGATCAGCATCAGGGTTCAGCGTCAAATTGTTTTGTGAACGCTCTTTGTTTTCAATCAACTGAATTTGTGTGTCAATCCGTGCCACCACATCAGATGGCAAATCTAATTTTTTCAGACGCTTTGCCAAAGCTTTGGCAATGAGTGTGGGCGTGAGATCGGCGTTGGCTCTGAGCAATCTGTGTTCAGTGGGATTGGGCACAGACCACTCACCACCCGAGTCATCGCCTTCCATTTCGTCAAACTTGCCCACAATGCGAGGACGCATGGCATCGGGCCAGTTGTAGAGTTCTTCCTTGAGTTGGTATTCGATGATTTGACGCTTTTCTTCAACCACCAAAATTTCTTGAAGACCTTTGGCAAACTCACGCGTGGTTTGTGCTTCAAGGGGCCACACCACAGAAACCTTGT
>JACCDQ011472595.1_pt1 | contig 14082 bp, 11 predicted proteins | sample 7446031 | NCBI WGS metagenome assembly JACCDQ01 (sample SAMN15323442, study PRJNA562643) | freshwater metagenome | isolation source: river surface water | place: USA:Blue River Watershed | collected 2017-08-17 | reverse complement strand
TATCGATTTGATTTTTTCTTTGCGTCAACAGCCGCTTGAAAAAATAGTGAAGCGTCGTAAATAACAACATTAAACTGAGAACAAAGAAAATATCTGTGGGAACTTTCTCGAGAGCCTTTTGTATGTTTTGAGAGGTCGTAATTTGGCGAGCAACGTTAGGAACTTCAAACTTTTTGACGTACTCAGCAAATGCTTGTTGAGCCATATGATTTCCAGGATTTAATGCCAAGGATTTTTTTGACCAGGCGTACGCATGTAAAAAGTCAGATTTCTCGAAAGCGATGGTCGACATATTGTGATAAATAACCGAAATTTGTGGAGCGGATTGATTATTATGACCTAGGTCTAGGGCTTCTTTATAAAGACGAAGTGCTTCATCAGAGTTTTTCTGCTGTTGAGCTGAAAGCGCTTGATCAAATAGCTGTTGGGCGGTCAGGTTTTTGGGCACATTTTCTTGCGGCATAGAGCCAAAGTCTACGCGGACTTCCCAGAGGTTGTCACGCCCTAGCGTAACTGTGTAAAATGAGCGTGTTAAATAACTGCCACTCACACGAAGAAAGGTGATTTATGTTATCCGCTCTTAAAAATGCTTTAAATCAAATGCAAGATCCCGAAGGAAATTTAACCGGTCATAAAATCGATCAAGATCCTGTCGTCGAAGGACTTGTTTCGGATCTTGTTGATGAAGTCATGGTTATCAACAGTGAAATTCATGGTGTGCGTGGCCCTCAGCCTCGATTTGCCGAAAAAGCAAAAACGAAAATGGATTACATAGCTCAACTTCGTGGTCGTCCACTTTACCATAATTATATCGGTACTGGCGCGGGACGCGGACCCTTTGTCGAATTAGAAGACGGAAGCGTAAAGTTAGATTTAATTAACGGTATCGGTATTAACCTAATGGGGCATAGTCATCCTCGTTTAATGAAGGCCGCCGTACGTGGCGCATTGTCTGATGTTATTATGCAGGGTAATTTGCAGCCTAATAACGATTATTTGAAATTAATCGAAAAAATGGTGAAAATCGCGGGCCGCAAATCTCGCCTAAAGCACGCTTGGCTTTCGACTTGCGGTACGATGGCAAATGAAAGCGCTTTGAAAATGGCTCGTCAAAAAAATTCTCCGGCGAAGTATGTTTTTGCAATGAAAAATGCATTTGCTGGTCGTTCGACGATGATGGCCGAGGTAACCGACAACCCAGCGTATCGCCAAGGATTGCCGACTTACAATGAAGTCGTACATCTGCCAAACTACGATAGAAAAGATCCTCAAAGTGCCGAGAAAGCTCTCGCAAAAATGAAAGAAGAGTACGCGAAACATCCGAAAGAATTTGCGTGTTTTGTTTTCGAACCTATGTTGGGAGAAGGTGGATTTACGCCTGTTCCTCGTGAATTTTATATTCCGATGTTTGAATTTTGTAAACAAAATGGAATCGCGATATGGGCAGATGAGGTTCAAACTTTTGCTCGTACCGGAGAGTATTTCGCATTTGAAACGATGGATATAGGCCAATATGTTGACATTGTTACTGTAGCAAAGACAGTTCAATTGGCGGTGACTTTGTACACAGAAGAATACAATCCAAAGCCTGGTTTGATTGCCGGAACTTTCGCTGGTGGAAGTTCTTCAATGACGGCAGGACTTGAAATATTAGAAATGCTTGAAGAAGGCTTTATTGGTCCAAATGGACGCATACATAAAATTCACAATCGTTTTGTCGAAGGTTTAAATCATATCAATTCAACAACATGCAAAGGTTTAGCTCGTGACGCTGGCGGAATGGGATTAATGGTTGCGTTCACGCCTTTTGATGGCAAGAAAGAACAAGTTGAGTTGTTTATTAAAAAACTTTTTAAAAATGGAATTATTGCATTTAGCTGCGGAAAAGATCCGGTTCGAATCCGCTTTTTAGTGCCAGCTATTATTGAAGATCAAGAAATAGATCTTGCTTTGCAAATTGTTGAAAAAACAATTTTGGAAGGTATTTAGTTTGAATTCTAATTTGTCTGGTTCCAACCAGACCGAACATGCTCGGTGGATTGATAGCTGTCGAAAGCTGATTGCATTAGACAGTTCACCAACGAGTTCTACCGTTGAAGTCGTTTCATATCTTGAGCAACTAGCTGTCGAGGCGGGTTTTCATGTTGAGGTCATGCATGAAATTCAAAATGGGGTTACTCAGGCTAATATTATAGTTCGGCCTGAAAAATTCGTCCCGGGGGATTCCGAATTTTTATTGCAAGCGCATTTAGATACCGTCGATCCAGGAAATTTTGCTTTGTGGAAAAAAAATGGCTTTAATCCTTTTGACGCTACAATCGATGACGGAAAAATTTACGGGCTCGGAGCGGCCGAGGTAAAGTTAGATTTTATATGTAAACTAAATGCCTTGAAAGCCTTAAAAGGAAAATCATTTGTAAATTTAAAGCCAGTACTGGTCGGAACATATGGCGAAGAAACAGGAATGCAGGGCGCATTAAGATTGATTCGCAAAAATAAAATCAACGCAAAGTATGCGTTGATTGGAGAAACGAGTAATCTTCAAATTATTCAAGCCTCAAAAGGTTTTGCTGTGGTTGAAATTCGGATTCCAATTGAAGACGAAGAGCAAAATTATAAAATGACCCGAATAGATTTAGAATCAACATCGACGCAAACGAAAATTTTTTCGGGTCAAGCTGCCCATTCTTCAACTCCGCACTTGGGCGACAATGCTATTAAAAAGATGTTAGATTATTTGCAAAAAATGCCAGAGAACATGGTGTTAATTGAAGCCGATGGTGGCACGCGATTTAATATGATTCCGAATCAGGCAATGGTTGAAATCGATATGGCCGCGCATATTAAAAATACGACTTTGCAGAAATTAAATCGAATCTATCAAGCATTGCTTGAGGTTGAAAATGATATGCAAGCTTTGGTCGATAAAGATTTTGAGCCCAACCATTCAACTTTAAGTATTGGAATTTTAAGAACCCATCCCGATAGTATTTTATTGGGGGGCTCGTGCCGTATTTTACCAAATGTAAATCAAGATCAATATGAAAAGTGGATGTTAAAAATTCAGAAAATATGCGAAGAGTGTGGGGCTCAATTTCGTATTACTGACTATAAGCGACCATTTCGCACTCCCGACAATTCGATTTTAATTAAAACAGCCCAGGGCATTCTGCAGAAAATGAATCTTGACTCGAAGTGCAAATCTCTAGCGTCAACCAATGAGGCCAGCTTGTTTAGTCGAGTTCACATCGAATGTATTTGTATTGGTGCCGGTATTCGCGAAGGAAATGTACATACCTCGGAAGAACATGTTAAAATAGAGGATCTCGAAAAGGCCACTGCATTTTATCAACAAATGGTCGAAAGGTTTTGTTTATGAGCTTTATTGTAAGAGCTGTAAAACGTGAAGATTTGTCACAATTAACAGATTTGGCGAAGCAATTTAATTTATTGAATTTGCCAGGAGATCGTAAAATTTTATCTGAAAAAATCGCACGCAGTGAAGGATCTTTCTCGGGTGAGCTTTCAAAAGAAAAGGCTGAATACATTTTCGTCGTCGAAGACACCGAAGAAAATTTAGTTGTCGGCAGTTCATTGATTATAGCAAAACACGGAACAGAAGATGCGCCTCACTGTTATTTTAAAATTTTAAAACGTGATCATTTTTCTCAGGATTTAGGAATCGGCTTTATTCACCAAGTATTACGGTTTCAACTAGATACCGATGGTCCGACTGAAATTGGTGGTTTGTTAGTTGATAAAACTTATCGTCGCCGACCTGAAAGATTGGGTAAGCAAATTTCTTTAAGCCGCTTTGTTTTTATGGGTCTACATCCAGAAAAAGTAGAAAGTCGTGTTCTTTGTGAATTAACTCCACCTTTAACAGAAGAAGGGCGAAGTGAATTCTGGGAAGCTTTAGGTCGGCGTTTTACAGGTTTGCCTTACCAAGAGGCTGATATGCTTTCTCAGACCAATAAAGAGTTTATCGAATCACTATTTCCAGAAGAAGATATCTACTTATCATTGCTTGATTCAAAAGCCCGCTTAGTATTGGGCCGTGTCGGAGAAGCCACTAAACCCGCTCAACATCTTTTAGAAAGCATTGGATTTACGTACCTCGATGAAGTTGACCCTTTTGATGGGGGGCCACATTATGGAGCGGATACAAAAGAAATATTACCTATTAAACAGGGTCAGCGCGTTCGTCTTGCTGAAATGAAAGATGCGTCGTTTAAAGTACAAGGTTTAATCGGTGTGGGCGAAGAAGATTTTAGATGTACTCTAACTAGCTATGAAATTCGCGATGGTGCTATTGCAATTCCGACAAAAGCGCGCGATCTTTTAAAAGTAGATTTAGATCAAGAAGTTTTTGTTTCTCCATTTGAATATGGAAGGAAATAATTATGAGCCTAAAAAATGTAACATTTGCTGGTGACTTTATTAACGGCAGATTTGTATTGACCGATAAAAGTGATGGTCAGTTTAAAGATATCAGCCCCGCAGATTTAAGTGACCAAGTTATGACGGTTAAATACAAGCTAGATCATATTGATCAGGCTTGTCAGGCCGCGAAGCAAGCCTATTTGCCTTGGGCGAAACTTACATTAGATGAAAGAAAAAAATATCTATTCAAATTGAAAGAAGTTTTTGTTGCGCACGAAGCGCAAATGGCTGAACTGATTGCGCGCGATACTGGAAAATCACTTTGGGATGCGACGACCGAGGCAAAAGCTTTGGCCGCTAAAGTAGATATTACTTTGAATGAATCGGTCAAATTGATTCAAGAAGAAAGAATTAAAAATGCCCTTCCGCAAGTTGATGGTGTCATTCGATATCGATCTCGTGGAGTCATGGCAGTAATTGGCCCATTTAACTTTCCGGCTCACTTACCAAATGGGCATATTATTCCAGCGTTAATTTCTGGAAATACAATAGTTTATAAACCCTCTGAACAAACCCCTGCCGTTGCGCAATTGTATGCTCAAATGATTGAAAAAGCAGAACTTCCATCTGGTGTTTTTAATCTTGTTCACGGTGAAGTAGAAACCGGGCGCAGACTGGTCGCGCATGAGCTTGTTGACGGAATATTATTTACGGGTTCTTACGAAGTTGGTCTTAAAATCAAACAAGAAACTTTAAATCATTATTGGAAAATTTTAGCTCTCGAAATGGGGGGTAAAAATGCGACAGTTGTTTGGGAAGATGCAGATATAGATAAAGCCATTTATGAAACTTTAGTTGGTGCTTATATGTCTACGGGGCAAAGATGTTCCGGAACTTCACGAGTCATATTACATGATAAAATTGCCGACCAATTTACGGATCGTTTTTATCAGGCAGCTAAAAAGCTTTCGATTGGACACTGGTCAAAAAATCCTTTTATGGGACCATTGATTAATGGACCTGCGGTAGAAAAGTATATTCGATTTCAAGAAATGGCCAACCGTGAAAACTGTGAAAGCTTAATGCGTGGAAAATCTTTAGAGCTTGAGCATAAAGGTTTTTACGTGACTCCAAGTATTCACCTTGTAAAAAGTTACGATGAAAATTCAGTTTATCAAAAAACAGAAATCTTTGGCCCTAATGTCGCTATTTATAGATCAAGTGATTTTGATAAAGCTATGGAAATGGTTAACTCGACTGGGTACGGCTTGGCGATGTCTTTGTTCACGAAGAATACTGAATTGTATGAAACAGCTTTGTTAAATGCACGTGTTGGAATTTTAAATTGGAATCGAACCACGAATGGTGCTAGTTCACGACTACCTTTTGGTGGTATGGGTAAATCGGGCAATGACCGCCCGTCAGCTCACTTTGCAATCCAATATTGTACTGTGCCAGTTGCCAGCTTAGAAGATCCAACTACTTTAGATAAAACTAAATTGCTTCCGGGAGTGATTCTTGACTAAGAAAACGAAAGCTATTGCGACTAGTTTTTTAACTTTGATTGTTGCGATTGCCGCGGGTTGTTTGTTTTTTGGATATCAACTTTTGAAAACGCCCGTCAGCGCCGACAAAACTGAAATGATTTTTGAAGTCGCACCAGGCGAAAGTGTCACGTCAGTCGCTCGTGAATTGCAAGATAAAAATCTTGTAAGAAACGCTTCTGTCTTTTTATTTTACTCTCGGTTTACAAACCAAAGTTCAAAAATAAAAGTAGGAGAATATTCATTAAATCAGGCGATGACTCCTGATGAAATACTTTCTGTTCTGGTTTCAGGTAAAAGTATCGCACGTAGTTTAACCGTAGTTGAAGGATTAACTCTTTTTGATATAGGAACTATTCTTGAAAAATCGGGCATCGGTACACGCCAAGAATTTTTTGCTCTTGCGCAAGATAAGGCGTTTATTAAGTCATTGCTTGGCGAAGAATTATCAAGTCTTGAAGGGTACTTGTTTCCTGAAACTTATAAATTTACGAAGTTTGAAAGTTTGAAATCAATATTAACCCAAATGGTAAGACGATTTTTAGTGGTCTGGAAAGAAATCGAACCATTTGCGAAAGAAATGAATTGGTCTCGCAATCAAGTTGTTACTTTTGCAAGTATAGTTGAAAAAGAAACGGGTTCAGCTGCAGATCGCCCATTAGTATCTTCTGTATTTCATAATCGATTAGATAAAAAAATGCGGTTGCAGACTGATCCAACTGTTCTGTATGGGATGGCTGTAAAGCTTGGATACATGCCAAACAATATTACGAAATCAGATTTGCTTACACCGACACCTTATAACTCTTATACAATGTCTGGTCTGCCGCCGACTCCGATTTCGAATCCGGGTAAAGAGTCTTTATTTGCTGCCGTCAAACCATCCGCCTCTAAATTTTTATATTTCGTTAGTCGAAATGATGGAACTACTGTTTTTTCAGAGACATTAGAAAAACACAATTCAGCGGTAAAAACTTTTCAGATGAATCCAAAAGCCAGAGCAGGAAAGTCTTGGAAAGATTTAAACCAGAACAAGACCTCAACAAACAATTGAAAATTTAGATCAATTGTAATCAAAAGCTCTTATTTATTAGACTCTAAATAGGGTTCAAACATTTTTAAATCTGAATTAAATCTAAAGGTGTTCAGTCGCAGATTTCCGTTGCGATCAACCGTCGGTGCTAAGATATCAAGTTGGCCGTCTTTATCTACGTCAGATAAAGCTAAGTTTGTCGAATTCTTATCAATAGTTACATAAGCATCTGAATCTTGAAATAGATCGAATTTTTGTTTAAAAATTTGGGCTGAAGTATTTTTGTCGATCTCGAAAATTTCAATACGAATACCCTCGGCATCTTTAACCTTTAGTAATAAAAGTTGAGTTTGTTCAACGCCATAAAAAGAAGTAATTTTGGCCAGTATCTTGCGAGTTTGATTATCTAATAAAGGTGAAATTTTTTTCTGAACCCCAGAAATTGAAGAAAGCACTGCAATTACAATCGCAGCTATTAAAAAGACAAAAACCCATTTTTTATTTGTATCCATCAATTCATTTAGTTTGTTACAATCACGAATATGGGTCAAATAAACCGTGATGATTTTTATCAGCTTGTTGAGGCAAGGCAGTCTATTCGGCAATTCAAAAAGCAAGAAGTTCCGGCAGAAGTACTAAATCGTATCTTGTCAGCTGCGACACACGCGCCGTCCGGAAAAAATCGGCAAAACTGGAGATTTTTTGTCGTTCAAGGTGAGAAGCGCGATCAGTATCTACAATATTCGCAGAAATCGTGGGTTGGAATTAGAGATATTCTACAGCAAAGGCTAAAACCTTCACTTTATGAGTTTACTCAGAGATTTTTTTATACTTTGGGCGACGCCCCAGTCATTGTTTTTGCTTATTCTCATAATTCGCCTGACGAGCGCTACCATACAAGTATTGGCAGCGTTTATATGGCTGTGCAAAATATCAATTTAGCCTGCCAAGCCGAAGGTCTAGGTTGTTGCACGATGGGTGCTCCTTTAGAAATTAAGGAAGAAGTTGATCAGTTTTTAAAAGTAGATCAGCTTGAAGAATATAAGAAAGGTGAACTTGAACTTCTTTGCGCAGTCGTTTTAGGCTTTCCAGATCATGAACCCCCAAAAGCTAAAAGAATATTAGATAGTAGAATTACTTTTTTAAAATAGCTTTTAAGCTCTTGATTTTATCGGAAGCGAAAAGAAAAATTTTGTATTTGGCGAATTATCATCAAATAGTAGTTCGCCACCATGATCTTCAATAATTCCTTTCGAAATAGACAAGCCTAAGCCTGTTCCTTTGCCAATTTCTTTGGTCGTAAAAAAAGGTTCGAATATTCTTTTAACCGTAGCCTTATCTATTTTGGCTCCGCTATCAATGACTTCCGTTATTACATTTTTTTGAAAAACATCTTTATACACGACAAGTTTAATCCATTTTTCATCGTTTGAAATTGCTACAGAATCAAAAGAATTTGAAAGTAAATTTAATAGAACTTGTGATATTTGCGCTGGCCTGCAGCTTATGAAAATACCTTTTTCTTGTTCGATATTTATTTTTATGTCGCTCTTTTGAATTCTTTCAGAACATAAAGAAAGCGTATCTTCAATAATTTTATCATAAGATTCTGCTATAAATGGATCATTTTCAGCCGATCTAGAAAATGTTCTCATACCACTGACAATTTTGCTTATTCTATTTGCGGTCAATAAAACTTTTTTAAGGTCGTCTAAAGCTTTTTTCGTATCTATGTTTCCGGATTCAAACATTTTAATAATTTGATTAGATTTTCCTATGACAACAGTAAGAGGGTTATTGATTTCGTGGGCGACTCCAGCGGCCATTTCTCCAAGAGCTGACATCTTTGCTGAATACATTAATTGAATGCGGCTATTTTCAGTATTTTTTTTAGTTTCAAGTCGAGCCTGGTTTCTTAAGTAAATATACCGGCCAATAATTATTAAGCTGATCCAAATTAAAATATTTCCTATAATCACTAAATTTCGAACAGGGTTTAAAGGTCTGTATAAAATTTTTGGATTTGTTTTCACCATAGCGGTCCAGCCAAGATCAACTTGCGACACTTGGCTTTTTGGCCATTCGTTTTCCATTTCAAATAAAATTTCTGAGTTTGGCTTTTTATCTTTGAATAACGGATGAGCTAAGATTTCGTTTTTTCGGTCTAAAATATAAAAATATTCTTCGTTGTTTCGACTGTAGTGTTCAACCAGCTCTTGCAGTTGTGGAAGTATTAGGTCCACAGTTATGACTCCAGATAACTCGTTTTGTATTGAAAATGATCGGCTATTTGTAATATATGTGAAATTATTGTCAAAATAAGGATCTATAAAAATATTTTGACCCGAAGAAATAAGTCCATTTTTAAACCACTCCTTTGATGTAAAATCATATTCCTTAGTATTCCATTCATACGTTAAAATAAAATTATCTTTTTGATGGCCTGACCGGTGCAAATACGGTCCAAAATATTTTTGAGTGGGTCTAAATTTAAAAGGTAAAAACCAAATCCCAATTCCGTAGACTAATTCAGAAGGAGTTGAGCTTAAATAGATGTCTAATTTTTTTTCGATTTCAGCCTGTGATATTTTTTTATCGGACAGATCCTTAGCGATAAAGCGGCTGATTAAGTTCGAGACGGTGACAAATTCGTCAAGCTTTCTAACAATAGGATCTAATCGTTGAAGCTGTCGGGCTTTCTCTATCTGGAGTTCCGAAGTTTTAAAATGCGAATAAATGAAGAAAGAAATCAAGTTAACAGAAAGGCCTACAAAAATGATCATTTTTATGTTTCTAGACAACCTAACCTCGCTCAATGATTTTCAGAGTCTGCAATAAAAACCTTCTTATCAAGTTCAAAGTAGATTTTATAGTTTGATTGTTTGAATTCAGTTATTAATTTAACAAAAATTTGACCTTTTTCCTCTGAAAAGGCATACCAGTGCGATGCGCATTCATCCGTTAGAAGCTCTCAAAAAAAATCCATTTGTTTTGGCGCCAATGGCGGGTATCACTGACCACGCTTTTCGTACTTTTATGAAAAAACTGGATGCCGGGGTCGTTGTGACCGAGCTCATATCAGCGGTTGGTATTGAGCATAAATCTGAACGTACTTTATCATTGATGAGCTACGATGAAAGCCAAAGACCCTTGGGTATTCAGCTTTTCGGAGAAGACCCCGAGATTCTTGGACGGGCGGCCCAAGTCGCTGAAGAACATGGTGCCGACTTTGTTGATCTGAATTTTGGTTGTCCCGTGCCCAAGGTGGTTAAAAAAGGTGCAGGATCAGCGATGATGAAGGATTTGAACCTCATGCAAAAGGTCCTTTCTTCTTGTGTAAAGGCTGTGAAGATTCCGGTAACAATTAAAATTCGAACGGGCTGGGATCAAAACATGAGAAATGCCAAGGAAGTTTGCGATTTAGCTTACAATGAGGGCATTACTTGGGTGGCTATCCATGGAAGAACTCGCTCTGCTGGTTACTCAGGCTTAGCCGATTGGGACTTCATTACTGATGTCAAAGCTCATTCTAAAATTCCGGTTTTAGGAAATGGCGATATTCTTTCTCCACAAAAAGCTGTTTCTAGATTGAAAGATTCAGGATGCGATGGAGTTTTGATTGGCCGTGGAGCTTTAAAAAATCCCCTTATTTTTGCCGATGCCTTAAGTTTATGGCGAGGCGAAGCCCAACGTGACGACTTAAAGCGCAATTATTCGGGCCTATTTTTAGACCTGAGCAATGCTATCAAAGAGCGTAATTCAGAAACGATTACAAATATTCAGCTTAAAAAATTCGCTTCATGGTTTTCGACAGGCTATCCTGGTGCCTCGGCCTTCAGAAAGACCATTTTTCAAGTGAAGAGTAATGACGAAGTGCTATCGCATGCGCTAGACTTCTTCAGTTCAATCGGGACCATCGAACAAGAAGACACCAGCCACGAAGAATTTCTAATGGGTGGGCACGGTTAATTTTAGTTTAGAGTTTCGAAGTTTTTTAAAAAAAATATAATTAGTAAGTAGAAGTTAACGAGTAAGGAAAAAATATGATCCAAGATCCAAAGAAAATTAGAAATATCGCCATTATCGCGCACGTCGATCATGGTAAAACAACTTTAGTTGATCACTTGATCAAACAAGCTGGTACGTTCCGTGAAAACCAAGCTGTAGAAGAACGTTTGATGGATTCGATGGATCTTGAAAAAGAACGCGGTATCACGATCGCGGCAAAAAATGCTTCGTTCACTTACAACGATATTAAAATCAATATCGTAGATACTCCGGGACATAGTGACTTCGGTGGAGAAGTAGAACGCGTATTAAACATGGTTGATGGCGCGATCTTACTTTGCGATGCTTCTGAAGGTCCGTTGCCACAAACACGTTTCGTTTTGAAAAAAGCTTTAGAACAAAACATCAAAGTTATCGTTGTTATCAATAAGATCGATCGTTCTGATGCTCGTATCCAAGACGTACACAATGAACTTTTCGATTTATTCATCGATCTTGAAGCAAATGAAGAGCAATGTGATTTTCATACAATCTACGCAATCGCGCGTGAAGGTATGGCCACACTTGATCCAAATGTAAAAACTGATTCATTAAAAGTTCTTTACGATGCAATCGTTGAATTGGTTCCTCCTCCACAGATTAAAGAAAATGAACCTTTGCAATTGATGGTATCTAACGTTGGTTACAATGACTACGTAGGCCGTTTAGCAATGGGTCGTATGCGTGCAGGTAAAGTTAAAGTTGGTGATGAAATTGTTTGTATTCAAGAAAACGGTCAGAAAAAAGTTAAAGTATCTGCATTGTTTCAATATCACGTGAATTCACAAATTCCGGTTCAAGAAATCGGCGCGGGTGACATGGCAATCATCGCCGGTATCGAAGATTTCACAATCGGTGATACGATCACTTCGGCTGCTGACCCTCGTCCTCTTCCACGTATCAAAGTGGATGAGCCAACAGTTGGTATGATCTTCTCGGTCAATAACGGACCGTTCGCAGGTCAAGAAGGTAAGAACGTTACGTCTCGTAAAATTTTAGAACGTCTTGAGCGCGAATTACTTTACAACGTTTCGATCCGTGTTGAAAAAACAGACCAAAATGATGCTTTCAAAGTTGTTGGTCGTGGAGAGTTACAACTTGGCGTATTGATCGAACAAATGCGTCGTGAAGGTTTTGAATTACTAGTTTCTAAACCACAAGTTGTTATCAAAAACGAAGGTGGTCGAAAACTTGAGCCATTCGAACACGCGGTAATCGATATCGAAGATCCTTACGTTGGTGCGGTGACTGAAAAGTTAGGTATGCGTAAAGGTGTTATGACGAACATGGTACAAAAAGGTACAGGTCGTACACGTTTAGAATTCAGAATTCCAGCGCGTGGTTTGATCGGTTACCGTTCTGAGTTCTTAACGGATACTCGTGGTACGGGTCTACTCAATACAAACTTCGACGGTTGGGATGACTACCGTGGAGACATCCAATCACGTATTAACGGTGCGATGATTTCGGATCGTCAAGGTGAAGCAAATGCTTACTCTATCTGGAACAAACAAGAACGTGGCCGCATGATGGTAAATGACGGTGACCTCGTTTACGAAGGTATGATCGTAGGTGAGCACGCTAAAGATAATGATTTAATTGTTAACATCATCGAAGCAAAAAGAATGTCGAACGTTCGTGCGTCGGGTTCTGATGAAGCGATTCGCGTAACTCCGGTTAAGCCAATGACGCTTGAAGCAGCGATGGAATGGATTAAAGATTCTGAACTAATCGAAGTGACACCGAAAACGATTCGTCTTCGTTTAAAAGAATTAGATCCGCATAAACGTCCAAAACCTAAGAAAGATTAATCAATGACAAAAGCAGTGGTCGCCCAAAATCTGGTTAAAGATTACGACGGGGTGCCCGCTGTTAAAAACTTGTCGTTCGATATAGAACTTGGCGAATGTTTCGGCATTTTAGGGCCGAACGGCGCTGGCAAATCAACAACAATGCGAATGATTTATGGTCACACGTTGCCAAAGACGGGTGACCTTTTTGTTTTAGGGCTAAATACTAAAACAGATATCAAACAGATTCGTTCGAAAATTGGTGTTGTGCCTCAAGATGATGGATTAGATGTTGATTTTAATTCATTTGAAAATCTAAAAATTTTTGCAAGTTATCACAAAATTCCTACTGACGTTGCTGAAGCTCGCGCGAATCATTTGTTATCTGAAATGAAACTTTCTGATCACAAGTATCGTCATGTTGAAACGTTAAGTGGTGGTATGAAGCGCCGCTTGGTCATCGCCCGCAGTTTGATTAACCAGCCTGATTTACTTGTGCTTGATGAACCAACTACGGGGTTAGACCCGCAAGCACGTCTTTGGATCTGGAATTATTTCGAGAACTTAAAAGCTCAAAAGAAAACGATGATTTTGACAACGCATTATATGGAAGAGGCTGAAAGGCTTTGTGACCGTATTGCGATCATTGATCAGGGTATTATTTTGGACTGCGATACGCCCGCTAAGTTGATTGAAAAACACATCGGTAGCGAAGTGGTTGAAATCGCGGTAGGCCGTGAATCAAGTTACTGGAAATCAAAACTGAACTCTTTGAAAATTTCTTACCAAGATTACGACAATAAATTATTTGCCTTCTTTTCAAATCAGAATGAAAGACAGCAATTTATTACTCAGCTTCAAAATATTCATTTTGTTAGCCGCACAGCTAATTTAAATGATGTTTTCTTGAAACTTGCGGGTTACCAAATTCGAGGTAATGCATGATTCAAGTTTGGCGTCGTAATTTTTTATTTTTTCGTAAGACATTTCTTGTCTCAGTTTTTTGGACCGTACTTGAGCCAACGATGTACCTTTTGGCAATTGGATTTGGGTTGGGCCGGTTTGTAGAGCAAATCGAAAATTTAACTTTTATCGAGTTCTATTATCCCGGTTTATTAGCATCGACGGCCATGATGGTTTCTTATTTTGAAAGTACCTATCCAAATTATACTAAATTAGTATATCAAAAAACTTTTTCGACAATGCTTTTGACTCCATTAAATCCAAATCAAATTTTATTTGGCGAAATTTTGTGGGGTGCAACGAAAGGATTTATCGGTGTTTG
>JACCDQ011783422.1_pt1 | contig 14085 bp, 15 predicted proteins | sample 7446031 | NCBI WGS metagenome assembly JACCDQ01 (sample SAMN15323442, study PRJNA562643) | freshwater metagenome | isolation source: river surface water | place: USA:Blue River Watershed | collected 2017-08-17 | reverse complement strand
GATAAATTTTGTGATGCTGAATTTCAATATTTGAATCGGGAGGAAATTTCAGAATGTATTAAGAAATTAACCGTTATCTGGGGAGCAAAAGAAGCTATTTTTAAAATTCGAAACGAGAAAGGAATCAGTTTTAGAGACCACATTGCTATAAATGCATTCGATTTGAGCCAAACAGAAACACTGGCCCATCTTTATTTTGGAGGTTTAAATAAAGAATTCAAAATTTATTTTGAAGAGTTAGAGGGATTTACACTGGTGTATGCTTTAGAAAAGTAAATTAGGTTATAATGCTTCTGTTTTTAAACATGTTAATATGAAAAAAACTTCCCATTCTTCTGGCTCTTTCCTTTAAAAGGGTCACGTTTTCTCCTTCAAAAAGTTCATCCAAGGTTTGAAACCAATAGTTTAACCAAATTCCAAATTCGTTAGCGCTAATTTGACCCTGAAAATGTTCGTCCACTTTATTATGTACATCAATTGGATTGCCTTTGTATTTTCGGATGCCAAATAAATTGGTTTCCCAAAAGTCGGTTAGTTTTTCTAAATGGCTGTCCCAATCGGTTATGAGTTGATTAAAATAAGGACTAATTTCTTCATCAGCCCTTATTTTATCATAAAATTGATGTATTAAAACCGATATGTCGGCTCTGTTTTCAATATCTTTTTTCATTTATAAATTGTTTATAATGATAAAGATTACGCTGGAAATCATACTTATTAAAACAGCATTGAAAACTACTTTGTGTTTCATTTGTGCTAAAATCGAAGTATTGGCTATCATGCTAATAAAAACCACAAGAACAAGTTGAATCATTTGAGTAACGGAAGTTCCATTAGCTAATACTGACATTGCAGCTGCTCCGCCTAAACAGCTTTGTACTAAGATACTTAATGTAGCCGAAGCAAAATAATTTGTATCAAATTTTTCGAAGGTGTTGTTATAAAGTGTCATAATGATGTATTTTAATAACACAAAATTACAACGCTACCTAGGCAGGATTTTATGATTTAAATCATGTTATGAAATCATCTGTATACTTTTCTGTTAATTATTTTTAAGTCACCTTTTTTTTCAAGCGATTTAATAGCCCTAATAACAGTTTCTACTCTTAAGCCGGTTAGGTCGGCTATTTGTTGACGGGTTAAATTAATTAAAAATCCGGCAGCCTCTTTTTTAAAATTCAATTGGGCTATTGAATAATCAATCAGTCTGAGTACTCTGTGTTCAGGGTCTTGCGAAGAAATTTCGGCAGCCATAACCGATTTGTAATAGAGTCTTTGGGATAAGTTTTTGATGATATTTAAACTTATCTCAGCATTGTTTTCTAATAATTCGAAGAATTTATTTTTTGTAATTATAATTAACTCGCTGTCAATTACAGCTACCGCATTGGCGGGATAGACCTGGTCGATAAATAGCGGAGGTTCACCAAAACACTGGTTTTCATAGAAAATACCCTGAATGAATTCTTTGCCTTCGTCGTTGTAATTGTTCATTTTTATTTCGCCTGAAATAATTTGGTAATAATGGCTAGGTTGTTTTCCTTCTTCAAAAATAGTGTCGCCATTTTTGAAGGTTTTTATAATCGCACCATATTTTTCGAGCAAAGAAATAGCAATCATAATTAGTAAGTATAGAGTGTTGACAAATATAATTGTTTTGAATATGTCTTTGTAGTTTAAAAACTTTTTACTTTTACGCTCTCATGAAAAAAGAGCAAAATATATATCAGGAAATACGCAAGGCTAAGAAAGAAAAGCAAAAGTTGCTGGCTATTCTTTTAGATCCGGATAAAGTTGTTTGGAGCAATTTGGATAATTTGATTTTAAAAATAAATCAATCTCCGGCAACCCATGTTTTTATAGGTGGTAGTTTGGTTGAGAATTCGATACTTGATGATTTGATTGTGAAAATTAAACAAAGTTGTGCCTTGCCGCTGGTTCTTTTTCCGGGTGATGTTTCCCAGATTTCAACTCACGCTGATGGCATTTTGTTTTTATCTTTATTGTCAGGAAGAAATCCGGATTATTTAATAGGGCATCAGGTAAAAGCAGCACCTATTTTAAAGCGGACTCCATTGGAAATCATCTCTACAGGATATATTTTAATAGAAAGTGGGAATCAAACTGCAGTAGAACGCGTGAGTCAAACCAAACCTTTGGACAGGGATAATTTCGATTTTGCTGTGGCTACGGCTTTAGCCGGAGAAATGTTGGGGAATAAACTCATTTATCTGGAAGCAGGAAGTGGGGCTCAAAAAGTGGTTCCGTTAGAAATGATTGCTTTGGTTGCTCAAAATGTCGATATTCCTCTTATAGTAGGCGGTGGAATTACGGATAGACTGGGGATTCAAAAAGCCTATCAATCGGGAGCAGATATGGTAGTTATAGGAACGGCTTTTGAAAATAATATGGACTTTTTTAATGAATACTAAATGATAGCGTTTTTTTTCTCCCAATATGCTGGCTATCCTGTTTTGGAAATTATTTTGGAATTAGTGGCTGTTTTTTTTGGATTGGCAAGTGTGTGGTTTGCTAAAAAAGATAATATTTTGGTTTTTCCAACAGGGATAGTGAGTACTTTTATTTATGCCTATTTGCTTTGGAAATGGGAATTGTTGGGTGATTCGATGATAAATGTTTATTATTTTGTTATGAGTATTTATGGTTGGTACCATTGGACTAGGAAAAAAGATGATGTAGTGGAGTTTCCTATTTCGATTGTCGCAAAAAATGAAAAGCTTACAGCAGCTGTTATTTTTGTTTCAACTTTAATTTTTGTGTTTTTAGTTTATCAGTATTTTGATAAATTTATTAACTGGTATAATTATGTAGATACCTTATTGACAGCGTTGTTTTTTGTTGGAATGTGGCTGATGGCAAGAAGAAAGATTGAGAATTGGATTTTTTGGATTGTAGGAGATTTCATTTCAATACCTTTGTATTTTTGTAAAGGTTATACATTTACTAGTTTGCAGTATTTAATTTTTACAATTCTTGCTGTTTACGGTTATTTAGAGTGGAAGAAAATATTGGATAATCAAGAAAAACAGACTGAAGAGACAGTTGTTTTAAAATAATAGGTTTAGTACCTTTTTTAATATTTTATTCCGGGTAGATGAGTGAAATAAAAGTTTCGGTTATAGAGAAATCAAAGTCAATAGATGACTTAAATAATAGTATAAGTATGGGGTTGTCTGAACAGGATTTCGAACAAATCAAGGAGCATGGTGTGCCATTGGAAAACATCAAAAAGCAATTGGCAATTTTTAAAAAAGGGATTGCTAAGATGGAATTGATAGAAGCCGCCACTATAGGGAAAGGAATTTTAAAATTGACTAATGAAGATTTTGTCGAGAAAGCTGACTTTTTTGATGAACATAAATCTAATTTGAAATTATTAAAGTTTGTGCCTGCTTCAGGAGCTGCAACAAGAATGTTTAAATTTTTGACGGCTTTTCTTAGCGATTTCAATATTGAAAAAGAAAGTATCAATGCTTATATCAATCGAAAAAAGGATACTAAGTTGCCTGTTTTTATAGTAGGAATGGAAAAGCTGCCTTTTTTTGAAATGATTTATGAGAAATTAAAAGAAGAGATTAAAGATTTTGACTCATTTTCTCGTGATTATAAAAACTATTATTTCATCAAATTCATGTTGGATGCAAAGTATTTTGATTTTGCTTCCAAACCAAAAGGGATTTTACCTTTTCATAAATATGCCACAAGAATTGCATGTCCGATAGAAGAACATTTGTACGAATGCGGTTATTATTCCAGTGCAAATGGAAAGTCGTATTTGCATTTTACGGTTTCAGAATCGCATCAAGTTGAATTTGAAAAAATTATTGATGACGTAAAAACCAATGTTGAAAAAGAAACGCAGACAAGTATTGAGGTAAGTTATTCTTATCAGGATAAAAGTACGGATACCATTGCGGTTAATATGAATGACAAAGCTTTCAGAACTGAAGATGGAAAGCTGCTTTTCAGACCCGGAGGTCATGGAGCTTTGATTGGTAATTTGAACCGTTTGGACGCAGATGTTATTTTTATTAAGAATATAGACAATGTAATTCTTCATAATAACGAAACCATTGCGCTGTATAAGAAAGCCTTAGCCGGAATCCTTTTAGAATTACAGCAGGAAATTTTTGCCTGTTTGAATGTGATGGATTTGTATGATGTCAATGATGTTCAAATCGATGAGATTAAAGTTTTTTTAAAAAATAAATTGAATGTTTCTGTAAAAGCAGACTTTGATTTGTATACTTCCGAGAATAAAATAAAGGTGTTGAGAGATATTCTAAACAGACCAATCAGAGTTTGTGGAATGGTAATCAACGAAGGGGAGCCTGGCGGTGGACCTTTTTGGGTGAAAAATGGAGGAAAAGGAGCATCGTTACAAATTGTTGAATCTTCGCAAGTGGATTTAACCAATAAAAAACAGGCTAAAATTATGGCAAATGCCACGCATTTTAATCCGGTAGATTTGGTTTGTGCAACCAAAAATTATAAAAACGAAAAGTTTGATTTACATCAGTTTGTAGATGAAAATGCTGGTTTTATAGTAGAGAAAAATCATTTAGGCAAAGATATTAAAGGTTATGAGTTGCCTGGTTTGTGGAACGGAGCTATGGCAAATTGGTTAACTGTTTTTGTTGAAGTGCCTTTGATTACTTTTAATCCTGTGAAAACGGTCAATGATTTATTGAAAGAAGCACATCAGTCGTTGTAGAAATGGAAATTCAAAAAATCATATCGGAGTTACAATACAAAGCTGTCAGAAGCAGTGGCGCCGGCGGACAAAACGTGAATAAAGTTTCGTCCAAAGTGTTATTGTCATTCGATTTGAAAAATTCTTTGGGTTTGTCGGAGGAAGAAAAAGTATTGCTGGAGAAAAATCTTTCTTCAAGGTTAACTTCAGATTCAATTTTGATTTTAAATTGTGATGAAGATCGAAGCCAACTTAAGAATAAAGAAATTGTAACCAAGCGTTTTTTGGAATTGATTAGAAAAGGACTGATTGTTCCTAAAATCAGAAAGGCTACAAAAGTTCCAAAATCAGTGATTAAAAAGCGAATTAAAGACAAAAAGAATCTTTCGGACTTAAAACAATCGCGTAAAAAACCAAATTTGGATTGAATTTTAAATTTGATTTTTGTAATTACTGTTGATTTTTGTAATTGAAATTTTTAACATTATCTTTGCACTGTCTCAAAGGGGTGCTCAAAATAACGAGCTGAGATCATACCCAACGAACCTGAGCGAGTAATGTTGCTAAGGGAAATAAGATAAACCGATATTGAAAACTATTGGTTTATGAGTTGAATAAATCTATTTATTACATTAACAAAAAGAATAATTCCCCCTTTTATTCGTAAAACAATTACGGATGAAAACTTTTTTTCAAGCTACTAAGTTGCAAAGTTGCAAAGTTGCAAAGTGCAACAAAAAGTCAATTTTCTATTCTCTATTTTTTATTTTCTTTACTTTTTTTTCATTTGCACAGCAAAAACAAAAAGACAGTACTCAAGTAAATCAATTAGATGTAGTCCTGGTTTCGGCAGTACGGGTTACTACAAAAACGCCGGTAAGTTTTAGCAATTTAGACAAAAAAGATATTGCGCCTCGCAATTTAGGTCAGGACATTCCTGTTTTGATGAATTACATGCCGTCGGTAGTGACAACTTCAGATGCCGGAAACGGATTTGGATACACAGGCATTCGTGTACGTGGTAGTGATGCAACAAGGGTGAATGTGACTATCAATGGAATTCCATATAATGATTCGGAAAGTCATGGTACTTTTTGGGTAAATATGCCTGATTTTGCTTCTTCGGTGCAAAGTTTACAATTGCAACGAGGTGTGGGAACTTCAACAAACGGATCCGGAGCTTTCGGAGCGAGCTTGAATATGTTGACGGATTCTTATTCCAAAAAGAGTAGTGGTGAAATTTCGAATTCTTTCGGAAGCTTTAATTCACACAAACATACAGTGAAGTTCAGTACCGGATTAATGAATGATCATTTTGAAATAGCCGGTCGTTTGTCAACTTTAAAATCAGATGGATATGTGGACAGAGCTTCTTCTGATTTGAAATCGTATTTTTTACAAGGAACTTACATTGGAAAAACTACTTTGATAAAAGCGTTGGTTTTTGGAGGAAAAGAAAGAACGTATCAATCCTGGAACGGAATCGATGCGGTTACGATGGCTTCTAATAGAAAGTACAACTCTGTAGGAGAGATATTTGATAATTCAGGAAATTTTGAAGGTTTTTATAAAAATCAGGTAGATAATTACAATCAGGATCATGCGCAATTACACTGGAATGAAAAAGTTTCAGATAAATGGAATACCAATTTAGCTTTTCATTATACCAAAGGAAAAGGGTATTATGAGGAATATGTAGATGATTGGAAATATACCAATTTGTATTATGCTGATGATGCTCAATATTCGTTTTTAGGTTTAAATCCAATTGTGGTTGACGGACAAACTATTACTTCAACGGATTATACCAGAAGAAAATGGTTGGATAATGATTTTTATGGAGCTACTTTTTCTGCCAATTATAATGATGAAAAATTAAATGTCATTTTTGGTGGTGGCGCTAATCGTTATGAAGGAGCTCATTTTACCGAATTATTATGGTTGCAATATCCATCAAATAGTCAAATAGGAACGCCAATGAATTATAACATGGCGACTAAAAATGATGTGAATGTTTTTGCTAAAATCAATTACCAACTTTGTGCAAATGTGAACTTTTTTGCTGATGCGCAATTGAGAAATGTACATTATAAAGCCAACAGCCCAGAAACAGGGTTGGTGAATGATAATTTTAATTTCTTTAATCCTAAAGCAGGTTTAACTTATACGGTTGATAATGCAAATGCTGTTTATTTTTCATACGCCCGTGCCAATCGTGAGCCTAACAGAACCGATTATGAAGGTGGAAGCGTAAAACCGGAACGATTGAATGATTTTGAATTAGGTTGGCGATATGTAGCGCCAAAAACTCAAATCAATCTAAATGGATTTTATATGAAATACAAAGACCAGTTGGTTCTAACAGGTGAATTGGATAATGTTGGGAATCCGATTAGAACAAACGTAGGTAAAAGTTATCGTTTGGGATTAGAAGTGGATGCTAAATTCCAATTGGATAAAAAATGGGCAATCGCTCCTAATTTTACTTTAAGTGATAATAAAAACATCGATTTTGTATTGGATAGCGGAAGTGGTTTGACAAATTTAGGAAATACCAATATTGCTTTCTCTCCAAAATTAATTGCTGCGAATAGTATCCTGTTTTCTCCAATTGAAAATTTACAATTGAATCTATTATCAAAATTTGTGGGTAGTCAGTATATGAATAATATTGACGATAATCAGGGAAAATTAGCGGATTATTTTATTAATGATTTTAATGCGACTTACACCATTTTTCCGAAAAGTGTTTTTCAATCGGTTACTATTAGTGTGTTAGCTAATAATTTTGCTAATAGAAAATACATTTCTAATGGTGCTGATTATGGCGGAGGCTATGTGTATTATTATCCTCAGGCTGGTGCTAATTTCTTAGCGGGCCTTACATTGAAGTTTTAATACCGTATAGTTTTATATTTAAAAAGCCTGAGAAATTCAATTTCTCAGGCTTTTTAGTTTAATTGTATACCCGAAGTATGTTTCCAATTTTCTCTGCCCGGTATTGTTTTAGAGGATATTGTAGTTTTCCCTGTCCAGTAAACAAACTGTATTCTTCTTTATCACAGGGACAGACAAGATTGATACCGTTAAGCGTTAAGGTGGAGCAACTGCTTAGAGCCTGATTAGGACAGGCTGCATCAAAAGCATTATAACCTGATCCGGTATAAAACACATAGATTCCTTTTGGGCCTACTTCCGGACCTGCATAGTAAATAGCATTACTGGCATAATTAAGTTTTGAATAAGCAGGATAGTTCAAATCAAATGTAATGGAAAAATTATAGTTTGGGATGTAGGGATTATTGTTCTTAAAACCATTATCAGAACAGGAAAAAAACAGAAGACATATAAGTGAAAGCGAAATGATTTTTTTCATGTTTTTATTTTATAAAAGAATTAGTGAAACAAATTTAATTTATTTACATTTGAAATGTTATATGCTTAACATATAATTATTGACTATTAAAAAATATACTATATTTGTAGCAAGAAATCCCGTTGCGATGGGATTTTTTGTATTTATATAAACGATGAAATTATGAGTAACGTATCTTATTATACTGCCGAGGGTTTAAAAAAATTAAAAGAGGAGTTAGAATATTTAAAAGCAGTGATGCGTCCTAAAGCATCTCAGGATATTGCTGAAGCTCGTGATAAGGGGGATTTGTCTGAGAATGCAGAATACGATGCCGCCAAAGAAGCTCAGGGATTATTAGAGATGAAAATTTCTAAATTGGAAGAATTATATTCTAATGCGAGATTAATTGATGAATCGCAATTAGACGTATCTAAAGTTTTGGTTTTATCGAGTGTAAAGATTAAAAACCAGGCTAACGGTATGGAAATGAAATATACCTTAGTTGCTGAAAGTGAAGCCGATTTAAAAACAGGAAAAATCTCTGTAACTTCTCCTATTGGAAAAGGATTACTAGGAAAATCAGTAGGTGAAGTAGCTGAAATTACAGTTCCTAACGGAAAATTGAAATTCGAAATTCTGGAGATTACAAGAGAGTAAATTTTAGTTTAATTGGTTAATCGTTTATTCGTTTAACCGATTTAACGATTAAACAAATAAACAGCATGGCATCAATATTCACTAAAATAGTAAACGGAGAAATTCCATGTTACAAGATCGCTGAAGACGAAAATTATTTCGCTTTTTTGGATATCAATCCCAATGCAAAAGGACATACTTTGTGTATCCCTAAAGTAGAGGTCGATAAGATTTTTGATTTAGACGAAGAAGTGTATTTAGGCTTGATGAAGTTTTCAAGAAAAGTAGCTAAGGCTATTGAAAAAACAGTTCCTTGTAATAGAATTGCAATTTCGGTTATAGGCATTGAAGTGCCTCATGCTCATGTTCATTTGATTCCGTTAAATACGATGGAGGATATCCGTTTTCAAAAGAAAGCAGCTTTAACCAAAGAAGAATTTGAAAAGTTAGCTGAAGAAATCAGAGCTAATATATAATCAAATTATTATCATAAAAAGAGACACGAATTTATTCGTGTTTTTTTATATAAAAACTAATCCATATGAGAAAAATTCTACATTGTATGTTTTTGTTATTATCTGTTTTAAGTGTTGCACAAACTAAAACAGCCTATAGTGATGTTGATACTAAAATTGCTAAAATTCCAGTTGAATTGAGTACTTCAACAACTGGAATCGCAAAATTCATAACGGATAATTTTAAAACAGATAACGATAAAATCCGTGCAGTTTTTTATTGGACTGCTACCAATATAAGTTATGATGTGCCTAATATGTTTGCGCCAAATCAATTAGAATCTCCTCAAGAAAAAATTGAAAAGACATTAAAAACTAAGAAAGGGGTTTGTATTCATTATGCGGAGGTTTTTAATGATATTTCAAATAAAATGGGAATTAAGTGCAGGATAATCGAAGGTTATACTAAACAAAATGGAAGTATAGCAACCATTGCTCACGCCTGGTGTGCGGCTAAAATTGAAAATAAATGGTATGTATTTGATCCAACCTGGGGAGCCGGAGGAATAATGAACGGAAAGTTTATCCGAAAATTGAATAATTTTTATTTTAAAGCAGAGCCTTCTAAAATAATTGCCTCACATATGCCGTTTGATTATATATGGCAATTTTTGAATTATCCTGTCACCAATGCGGAATTTTACGGAGGGAAGATACAATTGGATAAAACCAAAAAATATTTTGATTTTGAGAAAGAGATTGCTCTTTACGATAATGCATCAGAAAACGATCAGTTGTTTGAGTCGGCCGCAAGAATAGAGAAAAATGGTTTCAAAAATGCTATGATTTTAGAGTATTATAACCTTAAAAAGAAACAATGGAATGCTGTAATGCAAAATGCAAATGTTGATAAGTTGAATACCATTGTAGCCGAACTTAATGAGGCTGTATTGCAGTTGAATGATTTTATAATGTATCGAAATAATAAATTTAAGCCTGCTTTTTCAGATGAGAAAATCAGTCAGATGATTCAGACTCCAAGAGAGAAATTAGCAAAATGTCAAAATGATATTTTTAAATTGGTAATGGTAGGAAGTGAAAATACATCTAATATAAATTCGATAAAAAAGAATATTGCTCAAAACTTGATTTTAGCTGATGAACACGCCTCATTTGTGAAAGAGTATTTAAGTAAATCCAAGTTGGTTAGAAAAACGATGTTTTCTAAAGTTTCCTGGTTTGGAATTCCATTAAACTAAATAGTTTTTGAGGTGTAATTTCGGTGATTTTATATATTTGATAGTTTGCAACAAACGTTTTTTAATTGTTTTTATGAGAGCTACTCTTTTATTGTTTTTATGTCTTTGTTCTTTTTCTGTTTTGGCTCAAAAGAAACAGAAAATCCAGAAAAATTATGATTTGATTGATGCTGTAATGGATAGGATGCCGGCAGATTATAATCAGTCTATGGATGATATTAGCCAATATATAAAGAGCAATTTCGAAACAGAATCGGACAGAATTCGTGCCGTTTATTATTGGACAACTAAAACAATTAGTTATGATGTCGATAATATGTTTGAAGTAAAATTTGACGAAAAATTACAAGACCGAATAGCAAGGGCATTTACGGATAAAAAAGGAGTTTGTTTTGATTATGCCAATATTTTTAACCAACTCGCAAATTCGGTTGGAGTAAAATCGTTCGTGATTACGGGATATACAAAATGGAACAAAATAAAGGTCGATAATTTGTCTCATGCCTGGAATGCAGCCAGAATTGATAACAAATGGTACTTGTTTGATCCAACCTGGGGTTCAGGGTTTGTCTTGAATGGCATTTTTACCAGACGTCTTGACGATAAAAATTTTAAAGTTGACCCGGAATTAATGATTAATACTCATATGCCATTTGACTATTTATGGCAGCTTAGAGATTATCCCATAAGTAATCAGGAATTTATTGAAGGTGTATATTTAGGTGATGACCAAAAACAAAAATTTGATTTTGTAAAAGAAATCGAAAAATATGAAAACGAACCAAAATTGCAACAACTTTTTGAGGTAGCTCAAAGAATTGAAAAAGGAGGAATGAAAAACCAACATATTTCTCAGGCTTATGTACATGCAAAAACGGCTTGGAGAAATGAAAGTGAACGAGAAAAAGGGAAGCAATATGGTGAAATTGTTGATCAATTTAACAGAGCTAATCAATTATTAAATGATTTTATTCATTACAGAAACAAACAATTTCAACCTGCGGTTGCAGATGAAGAAATTAAGAGAAAGATTCTGGAACCAAGGGATAGTTTTATCAAATGTAGGGAAGTGCTTTTAGATTTTGAGAAAAACCTCAGTAGTGCTGCTAATAAGTCAAATGTCACTAATCTAAAAGAAGCAATAATTAAAAGACTGGAAAATGCAGAAATGCATTTGCAATTTGTAAATAGCTATTTGTCTAAGCCGGTTTCAGCCAGAAAAATGATGTTTTATAAGACAGTGGTAAAGACAAGATATTAAAAACTAGACTAGTTTTTTCAAACTGATTTGCATAGTTGTTCCTTTGCCTATTTCTGAATGCAGTACTTTAATACTGCCTTTGTGGTATTCTTTTACAATACGTTTGGTTAACGAAAGTCCCAATCCCCAACCTCTTTTTTTAGTGGTAAATCCCGGTTCAAAAATGGTGTTAAATTGATTTTTTGGGATGCCGCTTCCGGTATCTGTTACATTTATTTTTACCGTTTCGGTATTTTCCTCAATGCTAACCGCAATTTTACCTTTTCCTTTCATGGCATCAATAGCATTTTTGATAAGATTTTCGATTGTCCAGCTGTGAAGTGTTGGGTTTAATAGGGTGTAAATTTCCGATTTTGGACTTTCAAAAGAAAACTCAATTTGCTTAGAAAACCGTGATTGCAGGTAATTATAGGTTTGAAGTGTGGTGGCTACAATGTCAATTTTTTCAAGTACAGGTTCGGAACCAATTTTAGAAAAACGTTCCGTAATAGTTTGCAAACGGTTAATGTCTTTTTCTATTTCTAAAGTTGTTGTTGGGTCAATATTTTCCGTTTTTAAGATTTCAACCCAGCCAATTAATGAAGAGAGCGGAGTGCCTATCTGATGTGCTGTTTCCTTGGCCATTCCGGCCCAAAGTTTGTTTTGTGTTCCGATTTTAGTACTTTGGTAGAAATAGTAAATCAGTCCTGAAAATAAAACAATAATCAAAACTAAGGCAATGGGGTAGTATTTTAATTTATTCAATAAAGCCGAATTTCCATAATACCATTTCTGGAATTTGTTTGGGGCATATTCAATAATGATGGGGTCGTTTTCTTTTTTTAGATTATTCAGGAAAGCCTGAGCTTTTGCTTTGTCTTTTATAATGGCTTCGTCAATATTTATTGTATTAATAATGTTGTCGTTTTCGGTAAGAATTACAGGAATGGAAGTGTTGTTTTTAAAAATTTGCAACGGAAGTTCTACATCGGTATTTTCATCGGCATTGATAAGGGTTTTTTGGGCTTTGGCCAAAAGATTCATTTTTATACGCTCTTCATTTTTAAATATTTGAAAAAAAGTATAAGTATTCCAAAGGATTAAGGAAATGATTAAAAATGAAGCAAAAATGAGAATCCATCGTCCGGTATTCCTTTTGTCAGAAAATTGCATACGTGATATTTTGATGCATAAATATAACGAAATATATGTGGTATTATTTTGATTTTTTTAAGTTTTGTAAGTTCTGTTTTTACAGAATGTAAATGTGCTGCTGGGTAAAGTTGCTTGTTTCAAAAGATTTAAAAATTAAAGTAGAAAATGTAAAACAAAGATTGTTGTCGGATAGAAGAAGTTATTATATTTGTAAATCAAATGTTTTTCTGTAAAAAGTTTGGTTTCCAAATTATTTTAAAATAATAATAGTTTAGAAGTCAGAATACTTAAATGAAAGGATGTGTTTTTATAGTAAAGTACTTTGGAAAAATAATAATCAAAAACAATTAAAATAACGAAGATGGAAGTTACAGGGAAAATTAAAGTTGTTAATCCGGAGCAACAAGTTAGTGCGTCATTTAGAAAAAGAGAAGTGGTTGTAACAACCGAGGAGCAATATCCACAACATATAATGATTGAATTTACACAAGACAAATGTGATTTGTTGAGTAATTATAATATTGGTGAAGCAGTAAAAGTTTCTATCAATTTAAGAGGAAGAGAGTGGGTTAACCCACAAGGAGAAACCAGATATTTTAACAGTATCCAGGGATGGAGAATTGAAAGATTAGCTGCCGAAGCTCCTGCAGCTCCAGCTCCAATGCCTTCAGCTCAGGCTTTTGCACCGGCTACAAATTTAAACGAAGATGAACCGGACGATTTACCATTCTAAGAATTAAAAAAGTTAGAAGTTAGAAGTCAGAAGTTTGAGGTTACTTGAATTTCTGACTTTTTTGTTTTTGAAATTGCTATTGTATTTTGTCATTGCCATTGCCATTGAAATATGTTTTATTTAACCGAAGAATTATTTTTCCCGCCCGTTCATTTAGCTCATTCTTCAGGAATTATTGGCTTAGGAGGCGATTTGTCGCCTGAGCGATTGCAATTAGCTTATAACAGCGGAATTTTTCCCTGGTTTGAAGATGGCGAACCCATCACCTGGTGGTCACCTAATCCCAGAATGGTTTTGTTTTTAGATGAATTGATAATTTCTAAAAGCATGCGGAATATTCTCAATCGAAAATTATTCAAAGTAACATTCAATCAGAATTTTAGAGAAGTAATATCCAATTGTCAACAAGTAAAAAGAGAAGGGCAAAACGGTACCTGGATAACCGATGATATGATTGAAGCCTATTGCAAACTACATGATTTAGGAATCGCTAAATCGGTAGAGGTTTGGCAAGAAGATCAATTAGTGGGTG
>JACCDQ010988106.1_pt1 | contig 14085 bp, 25 predicted proteins | sample 7446031 | NCBI WGS metagenome assembly JACCDQ01 (sample SAMN15323442, study PRJNA562643) | freshwater metagenome | isolation source: river surface water | place: USA:Blue River Watershed | collected 2017-08-17 | reverse complement strand
CGGCTGATTTCTTTACGCAGGTCGTTATTACCTTTATCGTGTTCGTATTGCTGTTCAACCTTCAACATCTGCTTCTTGAACTTAGAACGGTTAGCATACATCTGTTCCATCAACTCAGGCATAAACCCTTTGATGTCTTTACGATAACACCATCCGTTTGCAGTCATAGACAAGTCACGTTTGTGTGCGTGTGATGTGTCAACTTCTCTTGCTAAAAGTTTTTCAACTGTACAAGGAATCTTTTCATGAGTCAAAGTCTCTGGAGAGATATTATACTGCATGATCAAGTGAGGGTATAGACTGTTCAAGTCGAATGAAGCAACCCATTTATGCATACCAACAAGAACGTCTTTAACATAAGCACCTTCAAATTGTGCATCCTTACCACCGTTATTCACTTTCATTGGAATAACAATACCCTTCTTACGAAGGTGGTTGTAGATGATAGCATCCCACATACGAACCTGCGAGTAAACGTCTTCATAATTGATCTTAGCTTGGTACGCCATAGTCAAGTGAAGTTCGATTAGACGCATCTTATCTTCTAGACGGTCAACCAATTCTACGTCATGAATGTTATACTCAACGAACTGTTGCCAGTGGTTGGTGTAGAAGTCACGGAAAGTATCGCCAGGATTCTCCTTCTTCTTATCACCTAGTTCCTGCTCTGCAATGTAATCCAATCGGTAGGACTCTTGCTTGGAGTAAGTATATTTTTTGTACAACTCGAGATAGTCAAGCTGAGCAATACCAGAAATATCATAGTGGATTTCTTCATTACCTTTGATGAATGTTTTACGTTCAGTAATCATACCCCATGGTGAAATCTTCTTAGCAAGCGTTTCTCCAAGTTCACGTGTAATACGACGAATCAAATATGGTACGTCGAAGAAGTCTGTATTCCAACCAGTGATTACATCTGGGTAGTTTTGCTGCCACCAGATGATAAACTCTTTAAGAAGATGTTGTTCATCATTACAGTTAATGTAAATAACATCATCACGGTTATGTACGAATGCACCAACACCAAACGTAATGATACGTTTGGATGCTAGATCCTTAACAGTGATAAGAAGAAGTTCTTCATTAGCAGTTGAGATATTAGGGAAACCTTCTTCAGTTTTAGTTTCAATGTCAATTGTAAAAACTTTTAACTGGTCAATATCCCAATTAATATCGTAATCATAAGTATCACTAATATATTGGAGACCGTAGTTGGTTTGTCCATAAACATTAAACCCCTGTACTCCATCGTAACGTTTTGTAAAGTCACGTGTTTCACGGATAGTTCCTGGTTGAACTTCTTCAACGTAAGTTCCATCTAGAGTTTGCCATTTAGATTGGCTTTTTGCATTAACAAAAAGCGTTGGCATAAAATCAATGCGTCGCTGGTAAGGTCGCCCGTTTTCGTAACCACGGACTAAAACCTTATCGCCAGCGACTTGTACATTTGTATAAAATTCCATTAACCTTGTTTCCCATACATTAACATCATAATATCTAGAGCGCAATCATGAACAGGGTGATGTTTAATTACAGCAGCACGGTCAAAACCCTCATAGTCAATACTACAATAACCATTAGTTGTACCGTACAGAATATCAATCGCTGTTCTTACATCCCTCCACATATTATAACCTGTAATCGGTTGTAAGTCAAGTTTTCTTGCTAGGTTATCAATAACCATCTGGTCAAGTGACCCACGTGCCCACATAGTTTGATTCTGTGCGTTTGGAAACTTGTTCATATAGTTATGGAGAATAGTAAGTCCTTGTTCAATTGTAACATCATCTGAACTTGGATCCATCGCACAACTTCTTACATAATGGTGTTGATTTTTCCACCATTCTAAAGTTCCAAGGTCAACTTGGCGTTTCATTTCAATCTGTTCTTTTGCTTTAAACTTTACAAAGCAAGCATTATCTAAAAGTTCTTGATAGCTTGGCTTCTCAGCTGGATCAAAATGAATTAGAGCAGCAGATAATACTACTGAGTTGGAATCAACTCCGAGGGTTTCAACGTCAAACATAAACATTACAGATTTACCTCTTCACCGTCTTTAGTGAAGAACGCTTTCATCTTCTGTGCGTCATTCCAAGACTTAGTGTAATCATTATCTTCATCACAAAGAGCCAACGCTTCTTCTTGAGTCATAACTCTATGAGAAGAAATAATTTCAGGAAGTGCTTCTTGAGAAAACTCCTTGGCTTCGTTACAAGTAACAGTATCAAGTGCCCATTCAGGATTAGTGGCAGGGACTTCAACCATATAACGCATACGGAAAGTTTGGAGAGCCTCAACCATTACCCAAACCTTTTCTTCTTCTTTTTTCTGAATAGTCCAAGAACCATCCTTGTTGTCGACCCACTCAACAGTATCGCCAACTCCAATTCCAGTGCCTTCTAACATTTCATCAGACAAAGGAAGAATCAACTCGCCACTCTCGTCAGTTTCGAGAGTTACAATCCACGACTTACTCATAATGAATCTCCATAAAATTAGTTTGTTCAGGTAACAATTCCATAGTCACACCTTCAGCTTCATCAACTTCCTTTTGAAAGCTGGCAAATACACCAGAGGTATAACCACCCATACCATATGCATTCTTATGGCAACGATAGACGCTACCACTTGAACCATGGAACAGATATGTCTGTCCACATTCTTCAATCTTAGTTACACCACTGTTCAACTTCCAGCTGTCGCCAGAGGTATAACCACCATAAAATGTAGCAAGTACCTTATAAACGTCTTGCCCATTATTGTTAAACTTCAACATTACCCAACGGTCAGGATTATACTCACTCATCTTCACTCCGATAATTCTTCATTCTCTCTTGGTATTCATCTTCGTGCTTATCGCACAGGGTACGAATCCAACCACCTTGGCGTTGACGACCAACTTCACCGCAAGTTTCGCAAGTGCGGTTAGCCCAAGCCTCAGCCATAGATTCTAGACCACTACAATAATCATCACCACCTTCATAGTAAAAACGGAGTCCACCGAACTTCTCTTTGATCTGATGGATTTCAATATGTGGTACATACTCCGTTGGAATAAACTCACCAGCTTGGATGTACTCATCAGCTCGTTCAATATCCCATTCGGTTGGTTGTTTACCATTTCTAACAATAACCTTTAGAACTGCGTCGCGACCTTTTTTAATCGCTCGGTTCAAACGAAGATCCTGCGCACGACGACGACGTTTCCAACTGATATGCGATTCCATTTGTTGAACAAGTAGTGATACAATATGATACCAACCCTCGTTGATAGATACACCGCAATACACGTTACGCATTGCTCGTGGATAGATTTCTTCTAGACGCTTAATAAAAGCATCATGTTTTTCAAGTTCATTCATAATTACCCCGCATACCAAATTTCATCAAACCCTTCTTCAAGGGTTGGTTCTTCCCAGTTTCCCCACATCTGTTCAATAACACTCCATGGTACATCTTTTCCTGGGCGAGAAGCCAAACGCTTTTCCAATTCTTCATCAGGTGGTCGTTTAAATACAACCGCAACTTTATAATAGTCAGGTAGCATATTAAACTTCTTAGCCCGAGTTTTAATTGTAGTTGAAGTTTGATCCCAAATCAAATCTTTTTTAGAATCACGTGCGTCAACTACTTTAGCAGCCATCAGAAGAACTGCAGTAGGCATGTATTCTTGGAAAACTTCAGAATAGGTTTTACCACATTCTTTAGCATAAGCCTCTACAAATTCATCAGTAGAAACTACCACACAATCTTTAGCCCACTTTTGATTTTGTACCCAAGTAGTTTTACCTGATCCTGGAACTCCAACTAATACATACAGCTTGTTCACTTTACACCTTTAAAAACTTTCTCACCAGTTTATCTTTAATCATATCTGGAACGCTATTCCAAGGATACTCCAATTCAAAGGGGCAACTCCCCGCAATTTTCCAGTTATTATTAGTAAGGAAGTGTTTATAGATTTCAACATCTTCCTTATTGTTCATATCAAACTTACGCTTTTTACTTAATTTGATTGCTTGCATCTGCTTCATCCTTATCAAAACGAACTTCTAAAACAATCGGTAAGAAAAGAGATTCCTCACCAGCCTTATTTTTGATGCGCATATTATACTTCACTGCGGCAACTTTACCAATGATTTCTTTACCGAGGGTCTTACGTTGGTCTTCGTTAAAACCAGAACCAACTGAAACCTTGATAACTCCATCAGAGGATTCACACTTGATAGCACCGAGCATACCAGCATACTTACCAGTACCCTCTTCAATGCCTACAATTTTCAAATCACATTCAAGTTCACCCTTGAATTTAATCTGAGTCTTCGAACGCTTATCTTCCCAAATACCAGATTTATCTTTTAGGATAATACCTTCTTCACCATCAGCAAGCAAACCCTCAAATAGAGTATTCGCTTCTTCAATGGAATCTACTTCCCAACTTTTAACAGTTGAAACTTTCTCAGGTTCAATTTTATTGATTAGGGTATTCAAAGAGTCGAAACGCTTACTGTAAGGTACAGGGCAGTTTCCATCGACGAAATATAGATAGGGAATTACATCCCAAACGACAGCACGAACAAGCGATGCTTCACCAGCAGTGATAGTTCCCTTGTTTGCTTTATTTAAAATCCCGTTACCAGTCTGGCGATCCAAGATCCCAGTAGCACTAGTGACAAGCAACTCGCCATCAAAAACGCAATCAACATCGCCAGCAAGAGCGATAAAGTCAGCGTCGAGGTTTCCCAATAGTTGAATTTCTTTTCCATTCCGAGACCGATATTCCAATTTTCCATTCTGAACGATTGCGTTGAACCTCATTCCGTCCATTTTTGTTTGCACAAGGGCAGGAAAGGCAATTTTGTCGACAAGTTTCTGATCGAACTGGCTGCATAGCATGACTGGATATTCTTTCAGCAAGCCAGTCCATACGCTGTTCGCGGTTGATACAGCTACACCACATTTGAGATCCTTTTGAATAATCCGTTCAATGACCTTCGCATCTTCAGAATTAATCGCTTCTAGGATGCGGGTAAGATGTTCAATAGCAGCATTACCAGTTACAAGACGTTCACGAAGGTCGTAAAGTGAAGGAAGCATACTCTTCAACGACGCTGCGTGATCAGTTGTGTTAGGTTTATATTTAGGAATTTTGCGAATGTAGAATTGCGTGAAAGGGTCTAGGGCTAGACGTACAACCTCACGGAGAACATCGTTATCTCGATTTTCCTCTAGCTTCTCGATTTTATAATTACGAGAACTGTTTTCAGCGAGGTCATTGAAAAATTGATTCAGGTTCATAGGTCTTTAATTCCTTTTTGGATCACATCGAATTTACGATAACGTTTATCAATACGCATCGGTTTCTTAAACATAGTAAAATCTTTTGGATTATTCCATTTAAAATAACCAAATACTTTTTCCATGTTATCTGACATAAGATAAGTATGGTTTGGTTGTTTTAAAACATCTTTCCAAACAGTAGTTTCTTTAGCTAGAATCATCTCACTTCTCCCACTCTATACAAGTATTATACCTGATTATGGAATTAAAGTCAAGAACTTTCTTGCTATGAAAAAAGCCAGCACAAGGCTGGCTTCAGGGGGTTTATGGTTTATTACAAACCAGCAATCGCACCTGCTGGAACAATTTCAATACCTGCTCCAAAAATACGATTATATTCATTAGTCATCTTTTGCTCAGGTTCACCTTCCGCTGCAATAGAATGCTTGAATAATTTTACATTACCATCAACATATGGCATGTATGGTGCAATACCTACACCCATTGCGCCACCTTGTGTTGGCTGTAACATAATGTTAGCTGGATTCTTTAATTCGTAATGGTCATTATAAGTGTTGAAAACTTCCGAAATAAGTTCTTCACCGTTAATCAATCTAAAAACTTTTACTTTGTTCATATTATTCCTCAAGTGCTAGGTTATCAATAAATTTTGCTGCTTCATCATGATTTTTAAAATGTTTAATTATAATCTGTTCAGTGGCATAATAATTTTGCGCAATTAACAAAACATGTTTAACCTTAAACACGGAAATTTTCATGATCCAATCCCCACGTCTAATCGTGACAAATGAAATTAGATTAGGAGAGAGTTTTGCTTTCATCATACCTATATTTAGGCATGATTTTGTCGATTCCAGTAGAAGTCGAATAAACGATAGTTGTTTTTAAAATACATATCATACATAGCAATTCTATCCATGTAAGTATCTTGTAGAAAAGTTGCTGGAGTAGCAGGTTCAACTTCAACGTTAGCATCGGTATCACCGCAACAGCTAACAACAGTCATTTCGTTCTTTCTAGCGATATGACGCATAGCAGCATTTTCTGTTAGGCAATGCATGAACACGTTCGTGATGCCTTTTGTGCGTAACCATGTTACTGCTCTATCAAACATTTGTTGAGCGAGTCCTTCACCACGGAAGTCTTCATCAACACAACATCCCAATTCAGCTTCACCGTTATAGATTGCTACATGACAAGTAGCAACAAGATGACCATCAATATGATCAACACCGAACCACTTGGATTCTTGTTCGAAAGATTTTGTAACATAACTATTAATGTATTCATCAGTACATAGAGAACCAAATCGAAGTCTACGATCTTCGCCTGTAAGCTGTACTAGGTTATTGACGATGCGTTGTTTATCTAATATAGTTAATTTGCGTACTAACATAATTAATAAGGGGAGTTTCCTCCCCTACCTCTTAGTCGTTTAAGAGTTGCTTTTCACCACGTGACTTCACAGCAACTTTCTTTGGCTTCTTTTCTTCTGGAATCATACGCTCAAGAGCGATCTTAAGCATACCGTTGAAGATTTCAGCGTCCTTAACTTCCACTTGGTCGTTAAGTGCGAAAGTACGAGTGAAAGCACGAGCAGCAATACCCTTGAATAAGAAGTTGTCTTCAGCTTCTGCTGAATTAACATTCCCCTTAACTACTAACTTACCACCATCAATCTCGATGTCGATTTCGTTTTGACCGAAACCAGCAACAGCAAGTTCGATGACGTAATGAGTGTCATCAATCTTCTTGATATTGTATGGAGGATAGTTAGGGATGTTCTTCGCGAAGTCATCGTGGAACTTTTGCATTTTGGCGAACTGGTCGTCAAAACCAAGGAATACCTTGTCGAAGTCTTTGAAGACGTCTTGGCTGAAGAATGATGGGATGAATTGTTTGCTTGTCATGATTTCTCCTATTAAGCGAGTTAAAAAGTTGTACCCCGAAGGCATACAGTGCTGGTTACTTTATCCAGCGGCAATTAACGAATGCCAGTGAAATCTCTCGGACGCCATTAACCGTAGCATCAACGTTCCCAAGGTAGTGGGACAAAATTAGCTGGTGGTTTTATATACCGTTAACACCACCATCACGGTCTTCCCATCCCGATGGGACTAAAATATTTATATCAGTTTTGCTCGACTGGTCGAACTTTTTTACCGATATTATATTTTGCAACTAATACCCAATCATGCTTTTCTTTAAAAGAAACAACCTTGATTTGGCTTAGCGATGCTTTCTGCTCTGCTTTACTAGTCTGTACAATCTTTAAAAGATCCCAGTCTTGAAGCAGCCCAGCGATAGCATTTCTACGTTCAATATCACCTGAAGTGATATTAGAATCTTTACCGTCTAGTGCAAAGAGTTCTTTGAAGTGTACAATAAAATAACGACCTTGCTTATGTAAGATATGGCAAGATTGATATAGTGTGTTATCTTTCTTGGAAGCAATTCCGATACGAGTTAGAGTTTCGCGAACCTTCAGAAAGTTATCTGGCTCAGCGAGTGTTACCTCTAACATAGAATCGGGTGTCCAATCATAGTAAATCATTTCTGACATTATTTTCCACCTTTATTTAATTTTTGTTTTATTTCATTCAATTGTTCATCGGAAAGGATGCGCAAGGCTTCCTTGGCTTTATCACTGGAATACCCGAAATACTCCTGAACCAGATTCAGAGATTCAGTGGCTTTATCTTTCTTAGCCCACTTTGAGAACCTCTTTTTCTTGGCAATACTATTTAGTAGAAAATAGAACTGCCAGTTCTTTGGAATACTTGGATACTGATTCATGACATTAGCCTGAACAACTGTATCTGGAAAATAAGATAAACCACGATTTACAATATAAGCGTCATAATCCTTATTAGCTAAAGGGTCTTGGAATAAATCTTCTTTTGAATAATTTATTGCGTTAATGAAGTCGAATGGAGTCATGCTTTTAACTCAAGGTCGTTAAGGTTAGATTCTTTGATTAAGAACTTTCGACCAGGGAATCTTTTCTGAATTGCTGCGTCTAGTTCTTCGAGAGTAGAACCCTGTGCAATAAATTCATGACTAGAAGTAAAAGCATAAATAACATTTCCATGCTTTTCTAAAGTCATACGCTCAACGTCTTCCTTTTCAGGTTCTTCAGTAAGTTCAACCTGTTTCAAAAGCTGATCAATTTTACGAATCGCATAAAGTTCACGTGCGTTCCAACCAGAGAAAAATCCAACTACAACCGCACCAACTAAAATAACAAATTCCATATCAACCTCACTTAAACTTACACTGAATCATAACCTCAGTTAAAGCAGCCATGATATTCAATTCTTGATCAGCAACGAAAGCTGCCTTATACTGATAATCAGCAAGAATCAAAATAAGGTTATGAACGGTAGATTGATCAAGGAATGTACTCGCATTATCGTATAGTTCTTTAAACAAAACAGGTGTATCAGCGTCAGAGTTCTTAGCAACCCATTTACGAACTTCTGTAAAGTTACGCTCTTTCAAAAACTTATATAGTTCTTTATAAGATTCTTCAGATAGGTTTACGAAAATACCTGTATCAATTTTACCTGTAACTGAGTAACGTTGTAGTTCGTTTAGAATACGACGATAATCAGGGAAGTGTTTGATAATAAGTTCAGAAACAACCTTGGGGTCAAACTCAACTTCTTCATTCTTCAAAATCTGAGAAACACGCTTAAAGAATTGTGCAGCGATTTGTTGCTTTTCATTTGTATCAACTTTGAACTCGATATTAGCACAACGTGAACGTAGTGGTTCAATGATACGGTGTTTAAAATTACAAGTGAAAATAAAGCGACAGTTATTAGAGAATTCTTCAATAAAAGAACGAAGAGCAGGTTGAACTGACTCAGCGTTCATATAGTCAGCTTCGTCAATAATAACAACTTTCTTAGCGTCAGTGAGAGAAACAGTTGATGCAAAGTTTTTAATTTTGTTACGAAGAACGTCAATTTGACGACCTTCATCTGAACCGTTAATCATAATCCAATCAGCACCGACTTCTTGGCATAGTGCTTTAGCAACAGTCGTCTTACCTACACCAGCTGTACCGCTGAAAAGAAAAGTAGGAAGTTCACCTTGAGATAGGTATTGCTTAAATGTAGTCTTCATAGTTTCAGGAAGAATACATTCATCAATAGTTTGTGGTCGATATTTTTCAACCCACAAGAATTGGTCATTTCGAGATTCAATCATAATTACTCCATAATAAAGTCAAAAAGGGTTGCAGTGGATTTTTCAGTTCGTTTAGAACGACCATTGGTTTGGTTATAACAAGAAGCATGATATGGTCTAATATCGCTACCGTGTTTACGGTCACGTTTAGATTTAAGATATGCTTCCGATAAATAACCTCTCTGCTTACAAACTACACAAGTAAAAGTTGTAAATTCTTGATTTCCATAAACAGTCATATGACGATGACTATCAGGAATATTTCTGAATAACCGTGCATCTAAGTTTTTTAATTTAGTCATAGCAACCACATAATAAAAAGGGGGAGAGATTTCTCCCTCCCCTAAACATTCACTTTTAGAAGTCGAAGGTGGAGTCGGCTTCTACTGCTACATAATAAACTAGGTCGCTGGTAGTGCTTGACTTGAAGCGAGAAATCTTCTTGCTTGAAACACTAACAGTGTAATCTCCAGGAATCATCTTTAGGTTTTCAACCTTCAAGTTTACCTTGAATGACTTATCAGTTGTACCAACTGGCTCGCTAAAAGAGTTACCAGTTGTGTTCTTCTTATCACCAACTACGATCGTAATTTGACCATCAGAACCAACAACAGAAACATCAGATGCTTTTAGTACGGAAGCTGTACGTTGAATCATAGTAAGCATTTGATTGCTTAGTTCAAAGTTAATTTCAGCTTCAGGGAATGTAATTGATTTAGTTGGAGCAGTAAGTACAGTTGCATCAGCTGCGTAATATTTGATACTCATATTACCTTGAGTAATCTTACATACCTTATCTTCAAAAGTCAATTCAGGATCTTCAAAGATCGACATTGCACCCAAGAACTCGTTAAGGTCGTAAATACCAAAGTCAACAGGGAATGTTTCAGTTACAGTTACATCAGACATCACGTTTTTCTGTGCACTGATAGTTGATAGTTTGCTACCTGCTTTCAATAGTAAGTTGGAGTTAATTCCAGCATAGTTCTTAAAAAGCGAAAGGGTATCTTTGGATAGTTTCATAGTTTCTCCATATTAAAAAAGATTCATTAGTATTAAATTATATCTGATTTTGTAATAAAAATCAAATTATTTTACCAGTCTGAACTTGGACTGGAATCGCTGGAACTCCAAGAAGAATCGGAACTCGAAGAACTAAAAGTATCACTAATAGACTTACGACTATCCGAGTCATCAAAACCCCAAGAAGATTCAGATTTTGAAATGCCAACCGAACGTTGTTCAGGAAAATCAACAGGGTTTGAACCACCAGACTTGTGAGTAAAAGAATCAACCACGCTATCAATCAACATACCAGTAAGCATACCATTTACAAATCCATCATCTGAACTCGTTGTTGTCATTCTACGGTTATCGCTTGTTGCGTTATATGATACAGTTGTTTCTTTACCACGTGGGGGAACTTCAACCTTTTTAACTGGAGCGGAATTTGCCTTACGAACTTTATCATATGCTTCTTGGCGCATTTGTTCAAGTCGAGCCTCTAAAGCTGCTTTACGTTCAGCGTCGCGTTGCTTACTTTCTCGGTATGAACGAATTAATCGACCAATACCATACACGATAATAGCAGCACATAAAATAGAACCAACTAGGATAAGGCATTCCATCTTAGTCTCCAATCTTATCAAATGCATCAGCTACCTTATCAGCTGCCTTTTCAGCAACAACAGGGATAGCTTCAGCAGTTTTAACAGTTAGGTCAACTGCTTTAGCTGTAAGAGTTAGAGGGGATGCTACTACTTCAGCAGCAAGATCTGTTAGTGTATCAAAAATTCCCATTATCGACCTCCCACATTTACCATACCTTTGAAGTCTTGCGGGACAACAATGGTTTGTACCTTACCATTCTTAATACCTTCAGAGATATTCATCATAGCTTGGGCTTGCATATAAGCAATAGACTGAGCACCTTGTGCAGCAAGAGCCTGCATACGACGAGCTTCAGCTTCAGCGGTCTTCACTTCAACTTCCTTTTGTTTAAATTCATTTTTAGCACGAACCAGTGCGTTGGCAGAATCAACGACAGTATCAGCTGGAAGAACGTTACGGATTAGAACTTGGCTAATTACAATCGTACCATCCAACTTTTCATCAGCAAGAGTTTTAGTTACTTGTTCTTTGATATCAACTTCCATAACCTGACGGTTATCAGCCATATCCAATGCGTCATACTTTCGTGATGCCTTATAAACAGCATTACGAGTAGCATTAAAGATATAATTATACATCAAGTATGTATCACCGTTATGTTGCGCATGAAACGAACGGTTCTTTGTGTTATAAAGTTCAGCAACTTGAGCCTGATTGATGTTATATGTAACGATCAAATCAAAGTCTTTCATAGTGCTATTATCCTTAGCAAGAGGGGTAAGGTCATCAACCTTGATAGCAATTTCCTTAACAGGGAAAGTGATAACAGAACCAATTAGGGTTTGGTTAAATGAACCAGGAAGCAATTCCTCATTCTTAACCTGCTTATCGAAGCCAACACGCAGACCAACTTCACCAGTTTCAATACGAGTACATCCAGTCAAAAGAACTGTACCAGTGACGATAGCCATAGTAATCAAACGTTTCATTTTAAAATTTCCTTAAAAAAGAATAACAATACCAACTAAAACAACCAAGGCAATAAATGCAGTCATAAAACTATACAACCCCATCTTTACCATATTAATCTTTTCAGCACGACTAATGTGCCAAAAATAACTAAGCCCAAAAAACACAGCACCCCAAACAGCGAGGAATGTTAAAATAATTCTAATCATACTTCATCCTTAGAATACTTTACATCATGTTCGTATAAAAAGAATAAACAGCACATTGCGTGGGCTAAATGATGAATACCACTTTCAGGGTCTAACTGTTCACCCTCTTTCCATGACCATAGATGTCGTTGCATTGCATCAAAATATCTACGTTTAGAATCAGGAACTTTTTGCCAGTTATCACGCTCATATTTTTGAGCACCGAACGTTAGTACCTTAACCATTTCTTTCAGCGCAAGCGGAGGGATTAAACCATACTCCAGCTTACCACCGTCAAACTTTCTACCTTCAGTCATTATATCTCCAATGAAAATACACAAGGGTACTCATCGAACACCCTTGTATGTTTCACTTATCGTGAGAACATCTGGGCGCCAAAAACTTGGTTAGCCAAAGCAACCATAGAACGACTTGGCTTACCGATGCGGTACTTAGTACCCTCAGTACCATCGCTTAGAACAACCTTGTTTGCATAAATGCAATGACCTTGTTCACGTAGGTAGTGAACGGCACGGCTTGGGCTTTTAATACCAAAGTTGCCTTCAATTTGTTTAGCAGTCACTTCATTACCAGCTTTAAGATAGTTCAACAGCTTTGCGTGTTTAGACATAATATCTCCATAATATACCATCATTGTAAAATACGAAGGGGCGATGGTGGGAACCCCGACGTTAGAAATTAAACTTCGATACCATTCTCACGAAGGATTTGGTTGAAGTCTTCAACGTCCTGATCATACGTTTCAGATTCATCAATGATTTTATTCAAACGTGAACCTTCGATTTGCGGTTCAGCATCTTCATTGACGGTAGGTGCTTTAGTCTTAACAGCTTTTACTTTAGGTGCTTTTACCTTTGCAACTTTAACAGCCTTAACCTTTTGCGGTTTAACAGGGTTGAGTTTAGCGTTGAGTTCTTTCTGGTAGTCAGAAAGTTCAGTTGCAGTTGGGACTGGAAGTTGGTAAATACCACGCTCAACTTTGCACTTGTTAAAGAGCCAGTTAGGGTAACCAATCTTTTCATTTTTAGCACCAGTTCGCTTTGTACGTTCAGCACGGAAAATATCTGTGCATTCCTTCAAAGTAATCTGAGGGTTTTTCTTATATTGCGCATTCGATTCGATAGCAGCAACAACGAAACGTTTTTGTGACAGAGTCAGGGTGGAAAACTTCAACATAATATAGATCCTTTTTCAATGGTTTAAGTATGGGAACTTCCATTCCCATACATTAATTATACCTTAATTTCGAATTAAAGTCAAGAACTTTCTTGGGTTTAGAACGGAATTTCTTCCGATTCAGGGTTTGCTACCGAAGGTGCTACTGGCACAACTTCAGGTTCAGGATTTGCAATTTTATCATACAAATCAATGAACGCAGCTTTTGTAGCAGTATCAAAACGGTTGCAACAAAGTTCGATAGCCTTATCTTGTTTCTTGAAGATCGCAAAGGCACGAACGATGTGGGTCATACGACGAGTCGTGATAGTTTCATCAACACCACCGTCGTCAAAAGTCTTGCGAATTGCATCAGCCCACTTTACTAAGTTTTCAGCAAAGAGTTCATCCAAGCAATCGTAAGAAGTCATGAGGTTTTGTACAATCTTACCTTCAATCTTAGCTGAAGGATATTCTTGGTTGAATGTAACAGCAAAACGTTCCAAGAATGCTTCGTTAAGAATGTTGGTACCAATATAGCGACCATCGTCTGAGCCTTTACCCTTGGTGTTAGCAGCACCTGCGTCAATTTCGTCTAGGAGTAGAGTGGTACCAGTACGCATAGCGATAAGGACTGGTCCTT
>JACCDQ011027970.1_pt1 | contig 14086 bp, 15 predicted proteins | sample 7446031 | NCBI WGS metagenome assembly JACCDQ01 (sample SAMN15323442, study PRJNA562643) | freshwater metagenome | isolation source: river surface water | place: USA:Blue River Watershed | collected 2017-08-17 | reverse complement strand
GCCCCCGCCCGCCCCGCCTCCGCCTCCGGCCACCAACAAGAGCGTGGGACCGCCCTCGGAAGGCAGTCGGGTGACGGTGAGCGTGCCGCTGGTGGTGAAGGTGTGGATGCGATAGTCCCCGTCGAGGGTCACGGTGCCGCCGGTCGCCGCCATGTAGGCATACCCCCGTCCAACAAGGGGCACGATGAACGGTGCGCCGCTTGCGTTCGAGCCGAGCACGAGAGAAGCACTTGCCGCCGAGGTGCTCGTAGGCGAAAACACCACCGTCGTCTTGCAGGACTGAGCCGGCTCGAGCAAGACGCCGCAGGTGCCAGAGCCCAGCGAGAAGGCTGCCTCGCCCTGTAGCTGCGGGGCCTGCAGCGTGAGCGTACCGGTGCCGGTGTTGGTGAGCACCACCTCGCGGGTGGCGGACGTGTCGAGGGACACGGCGCCGAAATCGACACTCGTCTCGGAGAGTTGCGCGATGTACGTGAGGGCAGGCGTCGTCGTGACCACGAGGCCCTTCTTGGCCATCCGGAACTGGTAGGACGGGGTCGATTGGGCCAGCGCCGAACCGCACGCGAGGACGGTGCACGCGGCGAGCAGGCGCAAGGAGCGAGAAGTATTCATCATGATGAGAGGCAGAGTGTGGCTCTTGTACCGGGTTATAGCCAAAGGCCCCTATATGGCTTTGGCACACCCATGAAAAACCCCTCTTCCGAACTCGGAAGAGGGGCTGAATGAGGCGACCCAGGACGCTTGCCTGGAGCGTCAGCGCCGCACTGCAGACGCTGCACGAGCGCGCGGCCTGCGCACGCCCGCGGCTCGGAAGCGGTCCTCGCGAGCGAGGTCTCCGAGCGGGCCGTAGGCACCGTTCATCGTGTGCCCGCCGCTGCCGACGCCTGCGTTGTCCGACGAGCGGTTGTACTCGTTGTTGCCATAGATGACGCCACCCGTGCCGCGCGTCCAGGTGACGGCGGAGAGCGTCCTGAAGAAGAGCCGCCCGACGAACGACTCGCGCGCCACATCGATGGCGTGGTTGTTCTCCTGCACCGACCAGGTGACGGTGCGGTTCTTGTGGTCGAAGGTCACGCTGCCTTCGAAGCCCGCCTTGAAGGAGGCGGCCTTGGTGGCCGGAATCGGCGCGAAGTCCTTCTTCTTCGGCATGACGGGCGAGGTACGCGGCTCGAAGCGCGTCCAGCGCTGTGTCTCCGAGGGCGGAATCTCCTTCTCCAGCAGCAGCCGGAAGAGCTCGAAGTCCGTCATCGTGGTCGTCGCGTAGGGCTGTTGCGCCGGCGAGTAGAGGCTCGGGCGTGCGCTTTCCTTGCTGAAGAGCTCGTAGAAAGCGCGTCGCCAGTCGAACTTGCGCTGGCCACGGCCGGCCTCGACGAGCGCACTGTACAGACGTGTGGCCCGCTCGAAGTCGGCCGCCCGTTCGGCATTCCAGGCGGCTACGAAGGCGTCACGGAACTTTCGGAACTCGACGGCGGAGAACTTGAGCTCACCGCGCTCCCATTCGTTGCAACTCATGTGTGCTGTCCTTGTGTGAATGCGCCCGCAGGCGCGTAGGGGTTCTGCCCGGTGTAGCGAGCCGCGGGCGCGAGCCTCGCCCCGCCGATGCGCACGAGCCGCGCGCTGACGGCCCGCCTCCATGAAGAAAGGCCCCGCGATGCGGGGCCTTCAGGAAGCAGGTAGCGGATGGGAGCGAGTGCCGAAGCGCTCAGTCCTTCATCCACAGGGTCTTGCCGATGGCGGCGCCGAGCGCGCGCTCGATGCGCGGTGCGACGTCGTCCCATTTGCCCTGGGCAAGCCCGCAGCCGATGAGCGGGAAGTGCACATCGAGTCCCGTGTCACGAGCCAGCATGCGGATGCGCACGAACGCAGCCGAGATGGCGTCGTAATCGACGTAGACCTTGCCCGGTTCACGACCGAAGTCGAACTGGGTCATCGCGTTGGCCACGATGACGTCGCGCGGCAGCTGGGTGCTGAAGGCGTGGATGTGCCGGGCCGCGGGTGCTGCGCACCAGGCCGGGTTGGCGACGAAAATGACGTCGCCCAGCCGCAGGCTGCCTTGGTCGTACCGCTTGCGGTAGGCTGCGAACACTTCCGGCCACTTCGCGCGCAACGAGCCGGCCACGCCCGAGCCCATCACGCCGTGGCAGTTGCAGCCGTGAACGAGGATGCCGGAGGGGATGTCGAGCAGGTCGCCTTGTCGGGTCTGGATGGTCATGGTTCCTGGAATGAAAAAGGGTCGAAATACGAGGGCATGGCGCGCCTCGAGCCTGCCTCGTCTAGCGAGCGGTCGAAACAGCGGGAAGCCCCTGCAACAGAAACGCCGCCCCATGGGCGGCGTCGAGCCGGGCCTCTCGGCCGGCAGCAGGCTCAGCGACGCTCGGCGTCGGAGGCAGGCTCGTCTTCGCCCGCAACCGGATTGCCCAGCGCGCGGACCAGGTCCTTGTTGAGCACGCCAGTCGCCTTGATACGCTCGACGATGTCCGCCACCGCCGCCAGCGCCGCAGCTTCGGCCTTTCCGATGGCCTCCTTGAGCGCGGTCGCGTCGGCCACGGTGCCCTCGAGGGACTCGCGCTCGGCCTGGCTGACCTCGCCGTACATGCGGGTGGCGTGCGAGACAATCCAGGACACCGCCGAGGGCAGGCTCTTGCAGTAGGCGAGCGTCGTCTCGTACTCCTTGCCCGCGTTCTTGGAGGCCGCGCCATGGCGCTTGACCAGCACGACGTTGAAGGAGTACCAGTCGGCCTTGATGCGATAGCCGATGATTTCGTTGGGAGTAAGGCCGAGACCGGACATGGTTGAAGTCGAAGAACGCGTTGTGGGCTCAATCCGGTCTAGCGCCCGCTTTTAGCCCCGGGACATGCGGGCGCCCTGCTCGTCAAGCCAGGCCGAAAGCGCCTCGCGCGAGGTAAGAGCGACGGACGGCACGGGTTCGCCCAGGCGCTGGGCTAGCCCTCGGGCAAAGCGCAGCTGGCCGTCGGTGGGTGCTGTCGCGCCGGAAGGAGCGCTTCGCAGAGCCGGCTCTCGGAGAGCCTGCGCAGGCAGCGGTACGGACGGCGCAATCGAGAGATTCACCCGCGCGGCGCCTTGGGACTCCGACCCCTGCGAGCCTGCTCGCAGCCGCGCGATGAACGCCCGGCAGGCCTCGAAGCTATCGGCCACGTCCGCGGGGACTGCAACCGACTGGCGATGCGCAAGCCCTCGGGCGTAGCTCAGCATCGCGGCGCTCGGCGGCCGCAGGGCGCCGCCGCTGCTCGGAGCCCCTCGGGCCGGCGAGGGCCGCGAGAGGGGTGCCGACGGGCGCTGCGTGCCCGCCAGGGGCTCGTGGCGCAGACGCTGATGGCAACGCCTGCACAGGTAGCCGCGCTTTCGGGCCATCCCGTGACGCCGCGGCGTGAGCCAGTGAGGCTCGGTGCAGCCACATACGTAGCGATGCGTGGGCTTGGAGACTGCGGCCCGGCTGGTGTCCAGCTCATGGCACCGTTGCGGCGCCAGCCCGAGCAGCCTCATGACCGACTGCCATTGCACGCCGTGGGCCTTGACCCGAACGCCCCATCGCGCGTGGGTCGCAAGGTGTGCAAGCTCATGACCGATGACGGTGTCGAGAAACGCCTGCGGGTTCTCGACGAGGAGCACCGCATTGAGCCGCACGTGGTTGGAGGGCCAAAGCGCCTGGCCCGCAGTGCGCCCGCGCAGCTCGAAGCTCACCGAGGGCATCGGCCAGACGATGCCGGCCTTGCCCAGACTCGCGTGCAGCAGTGCCAGCCGCTCGCGGCACTTGAGCTTGAGTGCCGCGCTCACCCGAAGGGATTCGCTGCGTCCGGACAGCATTTCAAGAGGCAGTTGCATGGTCGTTGTAGCGAACGCCGGGCTCACGCAGGCGGTGGGACGGGGTAGGCCCGAGCGTATGTTCAGCGACTTTCGAGGCCTTTCGGGGCCGGTCCGAGCGGGCCATCGAAGGCCCCCTTCGCGAAGCGACGACGCGGATGCGGCCCGGTCGGACCGGCCCGCACCCGCTGGCGCTCGGCAGCAAGGGGACCCGATGGACCAATACCACCGCTCTCTGCTACAATACTCGCTGATACTGTCAATGACGCGTACGTGATGCCTCTGCCCGAACTCCTGTCGAATTTCAAGGCGCTCGCCCAGGGCGACAGCTCCCGAACCCAGACCTGCCTGGACGGGCTGGACGCCGCCTTCGGCGTCCAGGACGGCCAGCTGGCCGACGCGCTGCACCTGGAGGTGGCCCGCGCCGCGGATGTGGCGCTCACCACGACCTTCGATGCGATGGCCGACCTGGTGTTCACCCACGGCACGCTCGTCGAGCAGCCGCACTCGGCAGGCTGGCAGGTGCTGATGCTGGTCTTCGCGCTGGAGCGTCCAGCCGAGTTCATGCCGCTCACCGCCCACGGCACCCGGATGCTGCAGGCCGAGCTCGCCGAACGGCTGGGCAAGCCTTCGGAGGACGTGTTCGTCGAGCCCACGCTGCTGTCGACCGATGCGCTCTTCGACTACTCGGTCTCCGAAGTGCAGAAGCTGTGCGGCCTCACACGGCTGCAAGCGGCCGGAAGCATCGAGTCCGACACGCTCGAACGCGGGGCAAACACCTGGATGCCCTTCGATGGCCAGCCTGCCCCGGGCGAAGGCCCCGAGCGCGTGGAAGACGAGGTGGCGCTGCTCGTGGCGGTTCACGACGATGGCGACGGCGCAGCGCGCCTCACGCACCTGCTCACACAACAGGAGCGCCCGCTCAGGACGACCTTCACGCTGCTGTGCGAGCACGGCGACCCCGTGCTGCTGCATGCCCGGCTGCTCGATGCCGGGGCACCTTGGTCGGTGGCCACGACGGCGCTGCACCGCCTGCCGGTGGAGCGCACACTCGCTGCCCTCGATGCCCTCGAGCAGGCGGGGCAGCATCCGAGTCGGCTCGTGGCCGCGCTGGTCGAAGAAGAAGACGAGCACGCTCATACCGTGCGGCTGTCGGTGCTGGGGGCAGGCGGTGAGTTGCTGGCCGGCCTGCTGAGCTACGACCTGCATGAGCCCGAGTGCTTCCTGCAGCGGCTTGCGCTCGCGCTCGACCGGGTGCACGGGCCGCAGCTCGTGCAGCTGCCCCAGGCCTACTTCGACGTCGAGGCCGACGACCCGGTAGATGGGTCGGTGCGCTTCTTCGTGCCCGGCCAAGGCTGGCGCCACGCCGAGCGCCTCGTGCAGGGCTAACGGCTCGAGCGCCTGACCCCGCGTTCTTCGGCAGGCTCGTCTTCCCAGACGACGGGCTCGTGCTCACACACCTCGGCAAGACGTTCGTACTCCTCGACGGTGTCGATGGCCCGATGCGCCTTCGACACGGCTGACATCAACTTGGAGGTGAGCCGAGCCACGCGTGGCACCACTTCCTCGGACAGATGCTCCTGTGCGGCGGCCTCGTCAGGGTAGAGCCGTGCGCCCTGCCGGCTGAGCGCCGCCGACAGGTCCTGCTGCAGTCGCTCCTGCACGAAGACGGCGTGCTGGCGGTAGGCGCTCACGTGGCGCGCTTCGTGCTCGAGCGTCTCCCGATAGCGGCAGCTCCCCGGGGCGAGCTCCCGGGCGATGCCGATGCGAACGTCCTTGTAGCGCAGCTTCACGGTGACCTCCGGAACGGCGCAAACGCCTCCTTCGGAGTGGGCCTGGCTGTTCACCTCCACCTGCACCGAATAGGTGGGGGTCGCCTCGGTGAGCCCCAGCGCCCTGCCCTTTCCCGCTCGAGCCCCGAGCATGCGCCCGAGCTCTCGAGAGGCCTCGCGCTGCACGATGCGCGGAGCGTCGACCTCGGCCTGCACGAGCACGCGCGGTGCGGGCAGCGCCTGCGCGCAGTTGCGCGCCGAAGGCGGTGCGCATGCAACGAACCCCGCTGCAGCAAGTGCGAGAAGCGCCAGGCGAAGAGGAGAGAAATGTCGCATCTCTCTTATAGGTCCTCGACCTATAACCTCGGTCCAGCTTCCCTAAAGGCGCACGGGGTGCTATAATAGGCATTCCGGCTTCCTGCAAGGACTCCCCGATGCTCGCTCGCCGCCTGTGCTACTGGCTGCAGGGGTTGCTGCCCACGCGCCACATCTCGCACATGGGCCACCCCTATCTGGAACGCTCCTACGTGGGCACGCTCCTGGGTGTGCGCATCTACCTGCACCGCTTCGTCGCCTGCGACGAAGACGGCCTGCACGACCATCCCTTCCGGTGGTCGGGTTCGTTGATTCTGGCCGGCTGGTATCACGAGGACCTGTGGTCCGGCCGGGTGAAGCGGCGCTTCTTCAATGTCATCGGTCCGAACCGGTTTCACCGGGTGGTACTCCCGGAGAACGAAGGTGCGGACGTCTGGACCCTCTTCTTCCACACCCCGCGTGTCAAGCCCTGGGGGTTCCTGAGGTCCGTTCGAGCCGGGCAGCACGGGCCGGAAATGGCCTACGTGCCGCACTCCGAGCCGGATGACCCGGCCTTCTCGCGCTGGCACCTCAGCGCCCCGTCCGGGCGCGCGCTGCGCCGCGACCCCGCTCGAAACGTTGGGGGCGGCCCCGCCTTCGACATCCCGCTCGGCAGGAACGCCTACAGCGCTGGCTTTTGCACGTACCCCGAGAGTGCCCGGGTGCACGCCTGCGCGACGGTCCCCGCCCAGCCCCAGCCGCTGGCGCCCGCGGGTGGCTCGATGTAGCGCGCGGCCTGCCTGCCCGCCCTGACCTGGACGCCCGCCTGCCGCGGGCGTCCGCTTCTTGGACCCCCTGCGGTGCAGGGCCGTTTGAAACCCCTCGCTACACGAAGCATACCTTGGAGGACATCATGATTTACGCTGAGTACCTGGGCTGGCTTGTCAGTCTCTTTTTCGTGTTCGTCGTGTGCGCGGCGCTCACCAAGGGCACATTCGCCCTGGTGCTCAACGAAGCACGCGCTGGCCGCGAAGTGAGCCTGGACGACCTCCTGGAGCACTTCGTAGCGGGATTCGAGGCAGGATTGAAGTTCTTCTTCGTCCGTCGATTGGCGGGCACGCTCGCGGCAATTGCCGTGTTCGTGCTGTCGCGCTCGATGGCCGAGGCGAACTGGTTCGCTGCGCTGGGCTTGTCCAGTGCGGCGTTCGTGATTGCAGGCGTTGCAACGCCTGCGCTTCTGGGGCAGCTTCGCTCCGGATTCGCGAACGTTCGCGCTGCTTTGTCCCGAAAGCAGCCGGACTGATTCGGTCCTGATTCTCGTGCCTCGCGCACGACGTGCTTCGACCTTCCCGGGTCGAAGCGCATCGCAAGGCTTTGCCTTGCACCCATGATTTCTCGAGCTCTTTCAGAGCTCGAGGCGTGTCGAAAGACACCCTGATTCTCCAACCCCGCTGCAAAGCGGGGTTTTTTCATGGGCAATCGCATCCGATGCCCCGTCGATGCCGAAGTCGGCGCTGCGGATAAGCCCAGGGCCTACTCTTCGGCATGGCCTCCCGACCCTACAAGCAGCCCCGTGCCTCCTTCGGACGCACGCTTCGCGCGATGCGCTTTGCCTGGACAGGCGTGCGCTCGGCCTATCGGGAAGAAGCGGCGTTTCGCCAGGAGGTATGGGCGTTCGCGCTGCTGGGCCCGCTCACGGTGATGCTGCCGCTCGAAGCCCTCAAGACCGCGTTCCTGCTCTTCATGATGGGGGCCGTGCTCACGGCCGAGCTGATGAACTCCGCCATCGAGGCGACACTCGACCGGCTGAGCCTGGAGCACCACGAGCTCACGGGCTTTGCAAAGGACTGCGCGGCCGGCGCCGTGCTGGTCATGAATCTCACGTTCGCAAGCGTATGGCTGTATCTGGCCGGGCCCGTGCTGTGGCAGCGGGCCGTAGCACTTCTCGCAGGCCTGGCGGGCTGAGGCCGCCCCGCTCCCGCCGTGCGCGGCGGGAACTTTCGATAAATCGAGCCTCTATAGGAGAAGGGCCGCAACCGCGTCCCTCGTGAGGGGCCCACACGCTGAGGCCTCCCACCCGAACCCTCTTGCCCACACGACCCTGCGATGTCGCTTCCCGCCCACATGAAGAGCCAATCGGCGCTGCACAAGGTGCAGCGGGCCCGCCGCGTTCTCATCGTGCTGACGGCGCTCGCAGCCCTGGGCGCAACAGGCTGGTTCTCCCACAGCGCCTGGCGCTCGGGACAGGCCGGCATCGAGCTGAGCCGAGTGCTCAACCAGGGCCAGCAGATTGCGGCAGCCGCTCAGGTCCATGGCCTGAACGAGGACGGCACGCGCACCGTCACGCTCGAGCACCTGCGCGAAAGCGGTTATCTGAGCGACGTTCCCCTGCACTGGGAGAACGGGCACGACTACACCTACGCGATGCTGCCTGGCCTGGACCCGTCGTCTTGCCGAAAGGTGAACGAGCGGGCGGGCCTGGTGGGCGAAAAGCGCGTCGTCCTCGAGGTGACTGACCCCGAGACGGAGCAGACAGGCGCTTTCGGCTGCTTGCCTGTCTCGCGCACGGCGTTCTTCAAGTACTGAGCGATTCGCGCGGAACGTGCAGCCCCGCGACGCCCGGGCTTCGCCCAGGGCCGGGGTACCTACACCAGAAGACGACGCCTTTCGTAGTCTTCCTCAAGGACCCCTCTCATGCACTCAGGATATTCTCGCGGCCTGCGCTCGAGCGCAGCCTTTCGCGGCGCCCCTCGCAAAGAGGCTCCGGGCCCGCTGTGGGCGCTGAAGGTCTTCGCCTTAGGCGCAGGGTTGCTGCTGCTCATCACGGGCGGCTGGTCGACCCTCTGGGGCCCCTACGCGTCCGTCGCGTTCCTGGCCGGCGTGCTCGCGCTGACGCTCTCGACGATGCTCGCCTGCCATCTCGGTGCCGACTATCAACGAGGCAACCCGCTTGAGTACTGAACCCTAGGGCCTCCTGCCCCAGACGACTCGAGTCTGTATTCCGCGGTCTTCGGTTTTCCGAAGACCGCTTTCTTTTGAGGCGGCCTCTTCAGGAGCGAGCACCCAGGTCGCTAGACAGGGGGAGCCCCTGCGCTGCAGGCGCCATACCTCTTCAAGGACACCCCACATGACCCGCTACGCAAAGCTGCGCATTTCGTTGCGCTACTACCTGCTCGGGCGCGCCGCGACCGAGCCGGCGTTCCTCGTCACGCTCCAGGCGCTGGACTACGCCGAGGCGCTGAGCACCGGTACCCGCAAGGACGGCGTGACGCCCGAGTTCCAGCACCAGCTGGAAATCGCGCAGTACCTGCGCACCATCGCCTCCGGCCACCCGCGGCTGGCCCAGCTGCTCGCCGTGGCGCTGCTGCACGACGTGGCCGAAGACTACGACGTGGGCTTCGAGGAACTCGAGACCCGGTTCGGACGAGACATCGCGCACTCGGTGCGCCTGCTCACGAAGAAGCACCGCGGTCAGGTCATCGAACCCAAGGTCTACTTCGCCCGCATCGCCGAAGACGAGCTGGCGTCCCTGGTGAAGGGCGCCGACCGCATCAACAACCTGCAGTCGATGCAGGGCGTCTTCACGTTGGAGAAGCAGGCCCGCTACTGCGCCGAGGTGCGCGAGCACTTCCTGCCGATGCTCAAGGCCGCACGCCGGCGCTTCGCACAGCTCGATGCCCTCTTCGAGAACATCAAGCTCGTGCTGCAGAGCCAACTTGCGTTGCTGGAAGCCGTGCAGACGGCCCACAAGCAGGCACAGGCCCCACAAGGGTGACGACACGGGCTCTTTAGCCCGATGCCCTACCCTGTTCACCCCTTCCTTGCGCGCCGGCTTCATGCCGGCGCTTTTTCGTGCCGCCGCTGTGCGCTCAGAGCTCGGCGATGGTCTGCACGAGCACGTCCCGGGCATCCACGCGGCGCCCCCGTTCGAAGAGCTCCAGGCGCCCGGCATAGTAGAGCCGCTGTTCGACCTCGGCCTTGCAGTGCTCGGGGCGGGCGGTATCGAGCTCAGTGAGCTCCTCGGCGAACGGATGCGCCAAGCCCAGCGAGACCGCAGACACAAGGCGAGCGGTCAAGGCAACTGCAAGCTCGCCTGAGGCGTAGCGCACCTGCAGCATGTCGCCCACGCGCGGGCGCACCCGGCACTGCTCGTCGTAGAGCACCGGACGGCCCGCGCGGGTGAGCGACGCCTCGACTTGTGCAAGCCGCGTCTCGACGCCACCAATCTGCAGGTTCAGCGCCTCGATGACGCCGATGGCGAGCGCTGTCGTCGGAATTTCTCCTCGCTTGAGGCTCTGCAGAAGGGCGCGCACCTGCGCAGGCGGACAACCGTAGACCTCCATCCAGGTGGGCTGCGCGTCCACGAGAGAGACCACTTCCTCGGAGGGCGTGTAGGGCAGCCCGATGCGAAGCGGCGCACCGGGCCGGCTGCGAACGGCGGGGCGGGCGGCCACAGGGGCGGGCGCGGCAGGTGAAGTGGGCGCCGAGGCCTCGGGAGGCGCGGGCGGACGAGGCATGTCGCTCGCTGCAGGCAGTTCAGCAAGCGCAGGCACGCGCTGCGCCACCACGGGCCCCGCGGCGAGCGCCACGAGTGCCCCTGCGGCGCGGGCGAGCCAGCGGCGGCGCCCGAGCGGTTCGCGAGGGGTTCGAGAGCGTTGCATCGTGTCTCCTTGTCAGGCTCGGGGGCTCAGAGCCGTTCGTTCGCTGCGTTGGCCAGGCGCGAGCGCTCGCCCTTTTCCAGCACCAGCGCACCGAAATGCGGCCAGCCCTTGAAGCGCTCGACCGCATAGGCAAGACCCGAAGAGGTCTCGGACAGGTAAGGCGAGTCGATTTGCGCGAGGTTGCCCATGCAGACAATCTTCGTGCCGTTGCCCGCACGCGTGACCAGTGCCTTCATCTGCTTCGGGGTGAGGTTCTGAGCCTCGTCCAGGATGATGTACTTGTGCTGGAAGGAGCGCCCGCGCATGAACGTGATGGCGCGCACCTGCACGCGCTCGGCAAGCTCGCCTCGGGCCTCGGTGACGCGACCGGTGTCGCCGGCGCGCGCCTCGGCGATGACGTCCAGGTTGTCGTGCATCGCACCCAGCCACGGAGCCATCTTCTCCTCCTCGGTGCCGGGCAGAAAGCCGATGTCCTCCCCCAGCGGAATCGTGGCCCGCGTGAAGAGCACTTCGTCGAAAGCATCGCGCTCGCACTGCAGCAAGCCCGCCACCAGCGCGAGCAGCGTCTTGCCAGTGCCCGCGGGCCCCAGCAGCGCCACGAAGTCGATGTCATCGTCCAGCAGCAGGTCGAGCGCTGCTTGCTGCTCGTCGTTGTTGGCGCTGATGCCCATCACCGCGTTCTTGGGCTTTCGGTAGTCGACGACGCTGCGCAGCAGCGCAGCCGACCCCTCGAGCTCGACGACACGAAAGAGCTTGCCGTCGGGCATCGAGAGAAATTCGTTGAGCCGATAGTCGGCGCGAGGCACGCGGTAGAACGTCGCCTTGTCCTCCTTCCAGCTCTCGATGCGCGGACCCCACTGCTCGTAGGCATCGGCGGGCATCGCGCGCATGCCGCGGTAGATGAGGTCGGCGTCCTCGACGGCGTGGTCGTGCAGATAGTCCTGCGCGTCGAACCCCATCGCACGAGCCTTGATGCGCAGGTTCAGGTCCTTGGTGACCAGCACCACCTCGGTGTGGGTGCGGGCCTTCACCAGGTGGTCGAGCACCGACAGATAGAGGTTGTCGTTCTTGCGCAGGTGCTCGTTGGCCAGGAAGGCGAGGGCTTCGCGCTGAACGAAGAGCCGGCCCGTCGCATGCCCGCCGTTGAAGGGCTGCAGCGGAAAGCCCTCGGCCATCGTATGCCCCGGCTGCGAGACCACTTCCTCGATGAGGCGGGTCGCCTGCCGCGCGTTTCGGTTGACGTCCTGGGTGCCTGCCTTCTTGCCGTCGAGCTCCTCGAGCGTCACGAACGGGATGAACACGTCGTGTTCAGAGAACTTGAGCGTGCTGTACGGGTCGTGCAGCAGCACGTTCGTGTCCAGGATGAAGACTTTCCTGGCGCGGGCCGTCGTCCGTTTGCGGGTCATGCAGACTCCTTTGAGAAGAGGAGCTCTGTCTAGGCAATGGGCTTATTCCCGGGGACCCTGGAGCCCCCGCATTTACCCGTCCCTCAGCGGTGAAGCGCAGCGTCGGCTCGCACGAGGGCGAGCTGGTCGGCGTCGTGCTCGGTGCGCGACTGCAGCCAGCGCACGAGCACTGCGCACAGGTAGGCGGTCAGCGTCGTGCGGCGTTCGCTCGCGGTCTCGGCAATCGTGCCCGCAAGGCTGAGCGAGGCCCGCGCCAGCAGCGTCTCCACCAGGTCGGAACCTGCCATGCGCACCAGGGCTTCGGAGGCGCACTGGCTGCGCAGCTGCTGGCGCACCAGGCGCTGCGCCTGGCTCACGCAGCCCACGACGTCGAGCCCCGCGGCATGCGCGAGCGCTCGGCGGGTGTCCGAGAACGATGCGCTGTTCAGGCGCACGGTGGGCGAAGCATCGAAGAAGCGGGAAGACATGCTTCGTCTAGGCGGAACGTTTATCGCCAAGCGGGAACTCCCGCGGGAGCACGGGCTCCGATAAGGGCCGTTCGCTACGCAAGGAACGAGCACTTCTTCGCCCCGAGGGCGGGCGCCGAGCCCGGACGCACCGCCCCACTCCCGAGACGCCTGGATGAACATCACCTTTCGACTGGCTGCACGCGCACTTGGCGCGGCGGCAATTGCCCTCGGTGTGCCGCTTGCGCACGCCACGCCCGCATCCCTGAACGAGCCCCTGACGGGCCGACTCATCGTCAAGTACCGCGACGCGGCCGTGGGCACGCAGGCGCTGCGCGACGCCCCGCAAGCCCGTCGCCTGTCGATGGCGAGCGAGCGTATGAAGACGGGCGTCGTCGCCGACCGCGAGCTGGCCCTGGGGGCCTGGGTTCTCAAGCTCGAGCGCACCGTTACGATGTCCGAGGCCCGCACGCTCGCCGCGCGCCTGGCCCAGGACCCTCGGGTCGAGTACGCCGTGCCCGACGTGTGGGTCAAGCCCAGCCAGGTGAGTCTGAACGACCCCTTCTTCAAGTACCAGTGGGCGCTGATGGACCGCGCGGACACCCGCATGGGCGGCTCCAATGCGCTGGCCGCCTGGTCTTTCAGCCGAGGGGCCGGGGTCACGGTGGCGGTCATCGATACCGGACGCGTGAATCACCCCGACCTGGTCGGCCAGGAGGTGGGCGGCTACGACTTCGTGAGCCCCGACAGCGGCGGCACCTTCAAGATGGCCGGAGACGGCAACGGTCGGGACGTGGACCCCCTGGACCCGGGCGACTACTGCGAAGCCGAAGGCACTGCATCGAGCTGGCACGGCCTGCGCGTGGCAAGCGTCATCGGGGCCCTGCCGAACAACAGCTATGGCGTCGCCGGCCTGGCGCCCGACAGCAAGGTGCTGCACGTGCGCACGCTCGGCCGCTGCGGAGGCTACCTGTCGGACACCGTGGACGGTGCGCTCTGGGCGGCCGGGCTCGATGTGACCGGCATGCCGAAGAACCCGAACCCGGCGCGGGTGTTGAACATGAGCCTGGGCGCAGCCCCGACGGTTGCCTGCGGCGCCTATGAGCAGGCCGCCTTCGACCGCCTGAAGGCCGCCGGCGTGGTGGTGGTGGTGGCCGCCGGCAATGACAGCGCCAACGCGCTGGGCACACCGGCTGCCTGCAAGAACGTCATCGTGGTGGGCGCCCACACGCAGTCGGGCGACCTCGCCGTGTACTCGAACTATGCCCCCGGCGTGACCCTGACCGCGCCGGGCGGGGGCGACTGCACCTCGCAAGTCGACACCTGCCGAAACGGAGCGGTGGCCGTGGTCGGCAACGACGGCTCGTTCACGCCGGGCAATCCGAAGGAAGGGGTGACGTTCGTGGGCACCAGTGCGGCGACACCGCACGTGGCCGCGGCGGCCGCCCTCGTGCTTTCGCTCTCGCCGAAGCTCACGCCCGATGAGGTCCGCTCGGTGCTGGTGAGCACCGCCGCCAAGCATCCGAGCGACTCGTTCTGCGCCAAAAACACCACCGCCTGTGGTGCCGGCATGCTCGACGTGGGCGCAGCGCTGAGCGCGCTCGGCACGCCGAAAATCACCTTCTCGCAGTCGGCGACGAAGCTCGTGGGCTCCGCCTCGGCCAGCGCGAGCGCCACCGTCAGCGGCG
>JACCDQ010782182.1_pt1 | contig 14088 bp, 14 predicted proteins | sample 7446031 | NCBI WGS metagenome assembly JACCDQ01 (sample SAMN15323442, study PRJNA562643) | freshwater metagenome | isolation source: river surface water | place: USA:Blue River Watershed | collected 2017-08-17 | reverse complement strand
GGCAGCCTCGGGCTCGGCTGCAGGCGGCGGCATTGACATCGCCATGCAAAAAGAGGGAATGTCCTCTCCCAGCAGCTCGGTCTTCTACTGGTGCCTGGGCGGAACTGGCGGTGCCGCAGGGTGCGCGAACTACGTGGGATGGAAGACAGCCGACAACGGAGGCACGTTCACCTTCACGAACTGGCACCATGTTGTCGTGCAACGTCGGTCGGGCGTGGCTGAGCTGTACGTGGACGGCAAGAAGGGCTCCATCGTGGCAGGAACCGCCAACTGCCCGAACAACCTGAGCCTGAACAAGACCTTTGTCATCGGCCGCGACGCTGCGACGACCGCTGCGAACTTCCCGGGTCTCATCGACGAAGTTCGAGTGACGAAGGGGCAAGCGCGCTACAACGGCAACTTCACGGTACCGAACGCGCCGTTCCCGAACCAGTAAGCTGAACAAGCTCTACTGAAAAGCCGCCTGGCTCTTGCGAGCCGGGCGGCTTTTTCATCGGTAACCCGGGCCTCCCGTCAAGCCGGGTCGGGCCGCCACTCGCTTACGCAACGTGCTCGCTCGTCTTGAAAGCGGCCACGCTCTGGACCAACCTGTCCGCCTGCGCTCGCAGGCTTTCCGCCGCCGCGGCAGACTCTTCGACCAGCGCAGCGTTCTGCTGCGTGACCTGGTCCAGCTGTTGGACGGCTGCGCCCACCTGGCCAATGCCTTGGCTTTGTTCCTCGGTCGCGGAGTTGATGTCCGACATGAGGTTCTCGACCCGCTTGACGCTCTGGAGGATGCGTTCCATGGTCTGACCCGCTTCAGTCACCTGCTCGCTGCCCAGCTGTACCTTTTCAGCACTGGCAGTGATGAGCCCCTTGACTTCCTTGGCCGCTTGCGAGCTGCGCTGGGCCAGCGCTCGCACCTCGCCAGCGACGACCGCAAAGCCTCGGCCTTGCTCACCAGCACGAGCGGCTTCCACCGCAGCGTTGAGCGCAAGAATGTTGGTCTGGAACGCGATGCCGTCAATGGTGCCGATGATGTCGCCAATGCGCTGGCTTGCTGCGTTGATGTCTCCCATGGTGGCCATCACCCGGCTGACGGATTCGTTGCCTGCCTGAGCCGACTGGCTGGCCTCGCGCGCCAGTTGCGAGGCTTGAGAGGCCGCCTGGGCATTGGCTTGCACGGTGCTCGTGAGCTGCTCCATGGAAGCCGCGGTCTGCTGCAGGTTGGACGCCTGCTCCTCGGTGCGTTGCGACAGGTCGGCATTGCCTGTGGCAATCTGCGTCGAACCCGTGGCGATGGAGTCAGCCCCCGAGCGGATGGACGCAACCACCTGCACCAGCCCTGTCTGCATTTGCGAGATGGCAAACAGCAGGCTGCTGCGGTCGCCCTGGCGCAGATTCACCTGGGAGGTCAGGTCCCCTGCAGCAATCCGGTTGGCCACTTCAGTGGCATAGGCGGGCTCTCCACCCAGCTGCCGCAGCAGGCCTCGCGTGAAGAACACGGCCGTGCCCACCGCCAACGCGACTGCCAGGAGCACCAGGGCCACCATCCACTGGCGAGCCGACGCGTACGCTGCTTCGGCAGCCTCTGCCGCTTCCTCGCTCAGCTTTTCTTCCATGTCTGCCAGCTCGCCGAGCGACTTCAACCACAGCGCCTGGGGCGGACGCACTTCCTGCATCAAGACCTTGGTGGCCGCTTCGGTCTGATTGCGCTCACCGAGCTCGACGACCTTGTTGTTCAGAGGCCGCACGATGTCGCGTTGCTGCTTGATGCGCTCGAACAGCTCCCGCTCAGGCGCCGTGGTCGAAGAGTGCTGCTCAAACAACTGGGCCAGCTTCGCTTCCGCTTGGTTGTAACGCTCGCGCGAGACCTGGATTTGCTTCACCTCGGCAGCAATGTCTTGGGCGTCTTCCAGCAGCACAATGTTGCGGGTGGCGGAGGCCACCTGGTTGATGGCGATGCGCATGGCCACCGCCTGACGGGCCTGCTGGTTGTTCACTTTGACGATTTCTTCCAGGCGACCCTGCACTTGCTGGAGGGAGTACAGCCCCAGCGCAGCCACGGCCATCAGGAGCATCACCGTCACACCGAAACCCAAGGCGAGCTTCCTGCCCACCGTCATGCCTGTCGCTTTCATCATGTCCTCGTTCGTTACCACCACGCTGGCCAGATGCAAGCGCTGACGGGGTGTTTTCGTCAGCGTCGTGCGAAGTCTCGAGGGCAAATGCCGCAGGTTGTCGGTATAGACCTCCCACAAAATGTAATCAAGTGTTCGCGTGCCCGTTCGGCAATCGCCGTTGAGCCTGAAACAAGGGACACGAACAGCCATGAAAAAGCGCCCGCAGACCAGAAGGTCAGCGGGCGCGGCGAAGGAACAGTCAGGCCGAAGTCACATCCGCGGTGCGGATGCGCGCAGTGGCGCCGGTATCCAGCCAGTGCCACAGCTCCTCGAAGCTGTAGCGGCCGTAGAGGTCCTGGTTGATGCCATAGCCCGGGTTGTACCCATAGACGATGTCACCGCCGGGCTCGCCCTTCCACGCCGGCCAAACATGACCGAAGCTGCGGGAGTTGCTCTTGAAGACTTGGGCGGCCTTCTTCTGCAGCTCATCGGTGCGGGCCTTCAGGTGCAGTTGCACGTCGGCTTCGAAGGAAGCTTGCGCCTTCTTCATGGCAGCACGGTGCTCGGGGCGTAGCAGCTCCGTGTTGCAGATGATGACGCCCTTCAGACGCTGCTTGGGCTGGTCCGTCAGGAAGAGGCCTGCAAACATGCAGGCGCCGCGCATCATCGCCTGGTAGAAGCGCTCGAGACGCTGCACCAGCTTCTCGCCCTTGACCTTGAAGCCGAAGGACGAATCGTCCCACGCACCGGCTAGATGCTTGGGCTCGGAGAAGGCACTGAAGCGCAGCTCCGGGTGCTTGAGCAGGTCCATGGGGTGGAATCGGGCCGTGTAGCCCAAGGCGGCCACGGGTTCCCCGTTTTCTTCCCCCTTCTGGAAGACGATGCTCTCCAGGTCCAGCTTGATGACGCGGGTATCCAGGATGTCCGGCACTTGCTTGAGCTTGCGCTCGCGCAGGGCACGGGCGATGTCGGCACGCTTGAAGGGCACTTGGCCCGTCAGCTCCGTCATCAGGTTGTCGGAGCCCCATTCGTGCTCGGACGTGGCGTCCGCGCCGGTGGCGATGGCAAAGATGTCCCCCTTCGGGTCCATCAGCACGGCAGGTTCGTATCCTTTACGCATGGCAGTTCTCGGTTGAAGTTGTCCTGTTGCGTGTAGGGAGCGCTGGGGATGTTCGCACATCCCGAACCGAGCACCGGCCCTCAAGCCGTCTTGCGACGTGCGGACGGCGAGGTCGGACGTGCCAGCTGAGAGTAGGCCACTGTCTGCACCCACCAGGCCCAGAACTGGGGGTTCTGCTGGATGAAGCGCGGCAGCAGCGCGGCTTGCCCCCGCTTGAAGTCCCGCTCCTTGGTGCTGTCCTTCAGCCCAAGGCGCTCGTGCAGGAAGTGCAGGACTTCGTGCAATGTGACCAAGGCCAGGTTGTTTCCCGTCAAGTCCGCATTGAGGTCGATACGGTGCTGCTTGAGCCAGTAGAAGCCATACGCATTGGGGTCCGTCCACTCGGCATCGGGAATCCAAGACACCGAACAGGGCTGCCCGTCATAGACGATGGAGGTCGGGCGAATCGCAACGACAGCGCGGTCCCCCGCGGCCAGCCGTCCCCAGCCCGCTCCCGGGGCGTACTCCTGCTCCAGGTGTTCGTTGAACGCGCGCCAGAAGGCTGGGTTGTTCTGCGCAAGCTCGACCAGCCCTGTGGCCAGGCTGTGGGTGAAGGACTCCTCGTTGGAGCGGTCGTTCAATCCACTGCGATAGTGGATGGCCGTGACCAGGGAACGAAAAAGACATTCCGTGGCCCGGCGCGAGTTCAAGTCCTCGGCGATGTGGACCGCGCACAAGTTCCAATCGTGTTCAACGATGCGGCGCTTGTCGGAGAACGCATGGCGAGGAATCGGTGTCACTTTGAGGGTGTAAGGCCCCACCGTGTAGGCCGGAAGAAGGAAGACAGGGTTGCTCATCTCGAATCCCGAAAAGTGGATGAAACAAGCCTGCAGGGGAGCCCGGCGGAACGCGCCAAGCTTTCTGGAGGGCTACAGGGTGTAGCGAAATCCTTTAGCCTGGGTGCGCCAGGTTAGACACATTAAGTTCGACGAAAGAACGTCAAACCGGGCGGGTGAGCAATTACTCACCGGCAATTAGGGGAAATTGCCAGACCACCAAGTCTCGATTGAAAAATCCATCCTCTCGTGGTTTTTTGGAACAATCCCTATCGGACTTCAGATAGCTTCGGACCCGAAACAAAGAAAAAGGCCACCAGCATCAGCTGGTGGCCTTGAATCAGCGCGTTGTCTTGTTGCAGGCACCGAGAACAGGCGCCATTGCCCCTCAGACAGTGAACCAGTACTCGACGCGTTGCGTGCCCGCAGGCCAGATGTCCTGCAGCCATCGCTGGCCGAGGGCCTGGGCTTCGTCCACAGAACTGCCAGCCAGCGCCAGGTCTGCTTCTGCGATGGCCTTGGCTACGCGCGGCGCCACTTGCGACCACTGCGCTGCATCGAAGCTCACGCGCTCACCGTTGTCCGGCGTGTCGCGGTCGTGCTTGGCGCACCAGTCGTTCACCGCGTGGTAGATGTCACGGCAGCGAATCTCCTGACGGGGACCAAGAGCTGCGTCGTTGGCGTCGTACGCCTGAAAGTAGATGTCCATTCCCATGCGGGGGTCCTCTTGTTGATGTGAAGCGGGCTCAGCCGCGACGGAAGCTCTTGGCGTTGGGCGGCAGCCGATAGTCCAGCGGATGGAAGCTGCGGTCTTCGAAGCCAAGCGTCTTGAGACGGCGGCCCCACGGGCCCAGCACCAGGCGAGCATGCCCTTGCGAGACGATGGTGCGGTATTTCGCACCGTCGGCCAGCAACGCATGGCGCCACCTGTCACCGGCGTAGAGGTCAGCACTTCGGTCACTGTCGCGGGCAGTCAGCAGGTCCCTGGCAGAGTAGCCGTGATTTTCCCACACCGGCCGGCTCAGCAGGTATGACACCAGCTGGTAGGCCGCCACCAGAAAGCTGTCCTCCACCTCGACTGGCAGGGTGAACAGACGGCTGTAGTCCGGCGACAGTGGGTACAGCTTCACCGGGACACCAATTTCATGCTGAAGGTCCCACATCGACAGACGCCGCTCGGCGTATTCCTTGGCCGAGGGCTCCGGGCGCTTGTCGCGCTGCAAGGCTTCCCGTTGGCGCTGGCGCTGTGCGTCGGTCAGACCGTCGCTGAGCAGACCGTCTTCGGTCCATTCCAGGCCGTTGCCGATGGTGCAGAACCAGTGCTCGAGCACACGGTAGGCGGCGAACGGGTCGTTGCCGTACAGGCTCGGATACTCGGTCAGCGACTGGTTCAGCAGCTTGCCCGCCGGTGAGTCCGGCAGCAGGCACAGCGGTGCCGGCTCGGCAAAGGCGTAGGTCTCGCGAAGCATGCAAGCCTGCCAGGGGCGCCAACCTTCGGCGGGCAGTTCGGCGTCGGGCGCCACCATCGGTTCGGCCAGGCTCACCAGCTCTTCAGCCGGCAGGGCGAAACCGTCACCTTCGTGGTCGAACGAAACCACCACCGATTGCCGCAGCGAAACATGGATGGGCTCCTCGTTGGGCGAAAAGGCTCGCAGAGGAACTGTCTGAGTTTCGTGAGAACGCGACATCTTCAGTTGGTATTGAGGCATGTAAATCCTTGAATAGGGGTCCTGCGAAGGTTTAGCGACAGGTCTTGGAACCGCGAGAGGGCTTCGACTCTTTTTGGCTACACGAAAAAACGCGTCCGTTTGACCAAGCGGACGGGTTTCGGCGCATCGAACCGCGCCTCGTCAACCCAATTCGTGGAGTCCGAATGACCAAACAAAAAATCTCACTGCAGGCGTTTGCGCTGACTGCCCTGGTCGCCGCCCTGCCCTTTTCCGCCGTGGCCCAAGGAAAGCCGGCACCGCAACGAGTCATCGTGCAGCTGCAAAGCATCTTGCCGCAGGTCGCTGTCGACCGCGCTGACGCGCGCATGAACAGCCCCCAGCAGTTTGGTCGCATGCGCGCCGAGGTTGTGGGCCATGTGCAGCGCCTGGAGCGTGCGCACGGGTTTCAGAGCCGCCGCGGCTTCGGTCACGCTGTCAACGGTTTCGCCGCCGAGCTGACCCCGGACCAGATTGCCAAGCTCAAGCAAGACCCTGCGGTGAAGCTTGTCGAGCCGGACGTCGTCGTCAAGGCCATTGCGCAAACCCTGCCCTACGGCATCCAGACTGCGGGCGCGACGACCTCCCCGGCCGCCCGCGCCGGTGACGGCCTGGACAACGCAACGGGGCTGTCGAATGTGCGCGTCTTCGTCATCGACACCGGCGTCTCAGCCCATCCGGACCTGAACGTGGTCGAGCGCCTGAACTATGTGGGCGACGGCATTGAAGGGGACTGCAACGGCCACGGCACCCACGTCGCCGGTACCATTGGCGCCAAGGACGACACGAACTACGTGGTCGGCATGGCCCCGGGCGTTGGCATCTCCGCCTTGAAGGTGCTGGACTGCGCCGGCTCGGGCTATGCCAGCTCCCTGATTGCCGCCTTCGACTACGCGGCGTCCCAGGCTGCAGCCAATCCCTCGGTCAAGTACGTGGCCAACGCCAGCGTCGGGTTCCCGACCGGCACCCAGATTTCCACGCTCGACACCTCGGTCAAGAACGCGGTGGCGGCCGGCGTCGTGGTCGCGGTGGCAGCCGGCAACTCGGGCGACAACACCTGCTCTACCACGATGGTCCAGTTGTCTTCGGCCACCGAAGGCCGTGGCGTGATGGCTGTGAGTGCCGTGGACAGCGCCGGACGCGAGGCATCGTTCTCCAGCTTCGGACCCTGCGTGGCCTCCTGGGCCCCCGGTGTTTCGGTCACCTCCACTTCCAACGCGGGCGCCCTGGCCAGCATGAGCGGCACGTCCATGGCGGCCCCTCATGTCGCCGGTGCTGCGGCAGTGGTTCGTGCCGTGAACCCAACTTACACGCCGGCACAAGTCGACACTGAGCTCAAGACACTCGCCAAGCCCCTGACCACGGTCAGCAAGGACGGCCGCTCCATCAAGCATCTCGACATCTCCAAGGTGGGCGCCACCGTCGTTGCACCTGAGCCGGTGCTGACCTCGGTCGTCCGCGTCGACACTCCCGCACTGGACTTCGGCACGGTGAAGACTCGCTCCTCGGTTGTGCGGCGCCAGGCGTGGTTCACCAACATCGGTACGGCCAACATGACGCTGACCGGCATGAGCGGCCTGCCGACAGGGCTCGCCGTCATCACCTCCACCTGCAACCGCGTTGCGCCGGGCGCTTCGTGTGCCGTGACGCTGGAGATGGCGACGACCAAGCGCAACAGCTTCAGCACCACGGTGACCACGGTCGGCGCCAACACCAACGGCAAGTTCACCGTGAAGGGCACCGTGCAATAACCCAGGGAACCGGTCCGAACGGACCAGAAAAAAGCGCCTGACGGATGACTCCGCAGGCGCTTTTGCAATCACAGGGGCTCAGGCCTGCGCGCATGCCTCTTGACCGCGCTGCTCCTCGAGCAGGTCGGCCGCAACGACGTCGGACCACTTCTCCACCTTGATGCCCGTGAAGCGCTCGGGAAAGCGCTGCATGGACTCCAGGATGTAGCGGGCGTCATCTTCGTCGTAGCACCACTCCAGCACACCGGAGCCGCCGCGCACATCCGAACCGCTCACACACCACAGCTTGTCGTCGGTGACGATGCTGCAGGGCAGATTGCGGTAGATGTACTCAGGGCACTCTGCCAGCGCGACGCGGTTGGCGTTGCCGACAAACTCGTGCATGCCGTCCGAAAGGACGACCACGAGTTCCACCATCTTGCGCAGTTGCGCCACGGTGGCCGTGGGCACGTCCTGCTGAAGGCGGTAGTGGTTCGCAACAAGACCGAAGGCGTCGTCGCGAATGGCACCCTGGTAGGTGGCCACGTCGGCAGGCAACCAGGCTTCGGCTTCTCGGGCGATGTACTGGGCGTACACCTCGAGGGCCTGCAGCTGGCGCACCGTGTGACCCTCGCCGAAGGCGAAGGACTGGATGACGAGACCGTTGGCGCTCACGCGCTCGAGGAATCGCCGCAGCTTGCGCCCGACGGCCGCGGCCTGCAGATTCAGCAGACGATAGCCCTCGCGGGAGATTTCGAACACGTTTTCACGGGTGAGCATGGATGAAGACTCCACGTAGTTGACCTAGAACGTGTAGGCAGCGGCGCCTGGCGTGGCTACACGCAGAAGGTCAATTGAACGAATCGAGGACTTCCATGAACCTTCTGTACATCGCCCTGGCGCTCCTGCTGATACTGGTACTGGCCATCCCCGCGCTGGTGCTCCTGCTGCAGGTGCGACGCTTCGCCAGCCCCAACCGGGGCGAACATGTCGTCGAGGTCTGGCTGGAGTGGCCCTTGTGCCGCGGCTCCACGCTCTACCGGCAACGGTTCCGCAGCCGCTGGCTTGCCTATGCGTCCATGCGCATCCACGCGATGATGCTGGACATGGAGCTGCCCACCCACTGGCGCAGCACCGATTGGCACGGCAAGCCTTGCCTGGAGCGCTACGACTACGGCATTCACTATGGCATGCGCAAGCCGACTTCGAGTGAGCGCGAGCTGGGAGTGCACACCCTGTGGTCACCCGTGCTGCCTGGGCACCAAGGCCACGCCGGCGAACACCGCGAAGCGCACCCCTTGTGGGCCGACAACGCGAGCTCTGCTGAAGAACTGGGCTACAAGCTCTGATTGAAACCACGCCTCGTCCTTCCCGGACGAGGCGTTTTCATTCAGCCGGGCCTTTGGCTACACCTTCGTAGAAACCACTTCCGCTACAAAGGACACCATGAACGACAAGAACCCTGCTTACCTGCAAGCAGCCGCCGACTACCACCCGGCGTTCGCCACGGTGAACCCCCAGAAGATTGCTCAACTGCCCTGCCCCGATGACATCGGCGCGATGGGGGCCATCCTCAAGGGCACGCCGATGGCAGGTCGCCCGCTGCTGTTCACGGCCTTCCTCATCGCGATGGACGTGCTCAACTACCAGTTCTGGGATGTGACCGAGCAGGGCGAATTCATCCGCTACAGCCACAACGGCAAGGTCGGTGCGCTGGCCATGCAGTCGGGCTTCATCGAGTGCTGGAGCCGGCACATTCCGGCCGAAGGCCGAGACGACCTGGCTGTCGTCAGCGCGGTCAATGGCATGAAGCGCGAGCTCCAGGAAGGCGGTCTGCAGTCCCTGTTCGGTGACATGCCGGCGCCTCAGTCGCGCATCATGCTGCTGGACGAAGTCCTCAACGCAGAGCGCCTGCTCAGCGCCGCTACCTATCTGGTGGCCCGCGTGCAGAACGAAGACCAGCTGGGCTGGGGTGATGCCCAGCTGCTGGCCTATCTGTTTCCCAAGGGTTACGAGGACCAATACCTGAAGAAGGCACAGCTGACGCTGATGTTCATCGCCGCCGAATGGCGCGAGATGAACTGCGGTCGTCAGGTCGCCCTGGATGTGTCGGCCGCTGCTGACTACCAACTGCCCAAGGTGCTGCGCGCACTCGGCGTCATCGAGTACTCCTCGTACGTCGAGCAACTGGTCGACGGTGGCCGGCTGCTCGAGCCGGACAGCGATGTCGAGCGGGCCATCCGGGCAGCCACCATCCACGCCTGCGACGCGTTGGCCCAGCACTTCAAGGTCAGCATCGAAGCGGTGGACTTCTGGCTCTGGCTGCAGCGCAACGTGGCCCGTGACGCGAAGTTCCACCTGACGCGGACCACCAACTACTGATTGCACCCTGGCGCCTCCTTTACCGGAGGCGCCTTTTTCTTTGTGGTTCATGCAAGGACGGCTCGGCCGCGCCCCTAAAGACGCAAAGGAGACGAATCTTCATGACAGCCGCTCAAGTGGAACTGCTCGCCCGGCTCATCGCCGCAGAACGCAGCTACCTTCGCCAGGAGGCACGGGGAGAGCGGCCCGACCCGGCTTGGCGCGGCATCGAAGTGGGGCGCATCAACGGCGTGTGCCCCCGAACAGCCAGGTCCTTGGCCGAGTGCGGTCTCGTGGAGCTGTCCGATTCCCCGAACAACCGAAGCCTTTGGGCGTTTCTGGCCGGAGAGCTGCCCGCGGACTAAACACTCCTCCTACATTGAGAATCATTCTCAATGAGGGCCGTGATGGTCATCTGCATCTGCAATCACGTGGCCGAGCGAGCCATCAAGGCAGCCGTCCGAGCCGGTGCGACGTCTGTCGCAGACGTCGTCATGGCCACCGGCGCCTGCACGCAATGTCGCCAGTGCGAGACTTGCATCGAACAGATGCTGACAGACCGGGCTCTCCCGAGCCCTTGCTCAGAGACGACTCAAGAGCTCGAGGTCGGCAACTGAACTCGGCAACGCACGCAATGGATTCACCCGGTCCGCTTCCGTGCCAAAGTAGGTCGTCGGCCGTGGCTCGATAGGCAGGTCCACGAGCGCGAGCAGTTCGGACACCTTGCGCTCCGTCTCATCAGGCAGCACCACCGCCACGCTCGCGCGTGCTTTGCGGACATCGCGTTCGACACCGGACTTCACGTAGTGCAGTGCCGTGTAGAGGTGCCGCAGGGCATTGAGCATCGTCACCGTCTTGCGCCGGTGGAATGCCGCGACAGCCTCCAGCTCTTCCTCGCTCAGGCCAGAGGGCACCGCGTCAAGCTCCGACGGCACGTGTGCATCCAATGCTTTCAGCTCGCTCAACGCACACCCGCGCAGGTAGCTCAGCCCCAGCGCGTGCAGGTTGTCGCAACCGTCGCCGAAGAACGGCCTCAGCACGAAGTGCTCGCCGCCAGCGTGGCTCACCCGTTCGGTCCACCGAGTGTCGAGGTCTTCTTTCAGCGCCTCGGCGAATTCCTCGACACACTCGTACCGCTCATAAGCGTCGTAGCGGCTGTTGAAGTAGATGGCGTCCGCCATCTTGGCCACTGTCGTCTCGACGGGCAGGAGCATCACGGTGCTGTTCAGTGCCATCACCCGAGCCCACACCTCGGCGGCACGCCGGGCCACGCCACGGTGGACGCAACGCAGGACGTTCAGCTCGCAAGGGTACGCAGGGGTATTCATAGGTCACCTAAAAAGGCGCTCATTATAGCATTTTAGATAGTCCTGTGGGGCGGTTTTAGGAGCACTGGCTACACAGGGCACCTCCATACAGAAAGGACGTCATGCCCTCCAAAATTGCTTCGCTTTTCCTCGCCCTCTCCTTGGGCGCATCGTTCTCGGCCCACGCCCATGGCCAGAACCCCTCTGAAGCGTCAGCCATGTCGGCTGCCGGCAGCGTGATGGCCAGCGCGGCCGTGGTTGCGGTGCCCCTGTCGCTCGTCGTTGCAGGCTCCCAGGTCGTCGGATTGAGCATGAAGCACATCCACGAGTCGTTGACCCAGCAGACGCAGTGGACGGTTCGCGGCATCACCGAGCAGGAAAACCGCACGGTGCTGGCACTGCAGAGCGCAGACCAGCGCACCACCTTGACGGTCGCCGTGCCTACTCAGCAAGCCCGCCGCACGCGCATTGCGCTCAACGACACCGTGACCGCGGAACGGCTGGGCCAGCACAGCTTCGCGCTGAAGCATCAGTCCACCACCCTGGGCGTGCTGTCGAACCCTGAGGCAGGCCTGTCCCACTCGCGCGAGAAGCGCTAATCGGCATGCAGCGCGCCGCGACCCTCTTGGCCTGGTGCCGACCTCTTGCTCTCGCCCTGGCCCTGGCCGCGGCGGCTCCGGCCGCCCTGGCGGGTCGTTCCTGCGACGAAGGAACTCCGGATGCAGCCCAGGCTGCGCAGTCCCTGTCGCTCGCGGAGAACACCCTGGCCGTGCTCGCACCTTTGCAGGATGAGGTTGTGCTGCTTGCTCGGGTAGGGCAAGACTTGAGCAAGTACAAGCAGCACTACTCGCACATGGCCTTCGCGGTGCGGCAAGGCGAGCGTTGGTCGGTTGTCCACAAGCTCAACACCTGCGGAACCGATGAGTCCAAGCTCTACGAGCAGGGCCTGATGGAGTTCTTCGCAGACAGCTTGTTCAAGTACGAAGCGGGCATCTGGCGGCTGGAGCCTGCGGTACAGGAGCGTCTCAAGAAGGCCTTGCTTGGCAAGAAGAGTGTGGACTACCACGAGCCCCGCTACAGCATGCTGGCCTATCCCTTCAGCACCAAGTACCAGAACTCCAACGGTTGGGTGCTGGAGGTGCTGGCATGGGGGCTGGCGCCGGAAGACGAGGCGAACACCCGCAAGAGCGCACAGGCCTGGCTGCAGGCTACCGGCTACCGCCCGACGCAGCTCGAGCTCGGCACGATGACAAGACTGGGCGCACGCGTCACTCGCGCCAACGTCGCCTTTGATGACCACCCGGACAACTTGCGCTGGTCGGGGCACATCCAGACCGTGACGGTCGACTCCGTCATCGGCTTCCTCCGGACATTGCCCAACGGGTGCCTGGAGAAGGGTTGTCCGACGCGGACTGCCAAGCTACTCGCGCCGTAAAGCACAGGGGCACATCGCCCCTGTCAAAGATACATGGGCTCGCACAACCGCTCCCGCAGGGTCAACGGTCGAGGCGGGCCTTGTTCTTCCGCGGTGGTCGCCATTGCTCGGCCTTCGGCGTCAACTGTACGGGCCATCAGGGATTTCAGCTCCACCGGGCCGTCCAGGCCTTCCTCGCGCTTCCAGTTCGCGCGTCGCATGAGCTTGTCCAGCGTGGACTGGTGTCGGCTGAACGTGGACAGCACCCGCAGTTCGGCGTAGTAGAAAAAGGCACGCGCCGAGTTGTAGCGCGGCCCATCGTGATATTCCCGAAGGACTCGCTCGGCTTCCCACGCGAGAAACATCTGGGCCCCTTCAGGGTCCACCGCAAAGAGCTCGGACGATTCCATGGCCAGGACCTTGCGGCCGTCCGCCAGGGTGCGATGTCCGTCCTGGTCGCCATCCCACGCTGCAAGTTCAAGTTGCACGTCACGCATGCCGCTGTAGCGGCGGGGAAGTCCTTGGTCCCAGTCCTTGCCCACGAAAAGGTAGCGCGCCGGCGGGAACGCCTGCGGAGGGTAGCTCTCCCCTTGGGGCGGGTAGTAGCGCTTGCCCTGTAGAACGACCTCTCGCCAGATGGCAATGGCCGCAAACGGACGCTCGGCCACAGCGTGCAAGGACCACTGCGCGTCGATGGCCACCAACGCCTCTGGGGGCACCAGCTGGAATCGCGGCTCAGGCAGGTTGGCTGCTCGGGCCGACTCGCGCTCCTCCTCGTCGATGGTGAGGGCGTAGCGCAGCAGCTCGGCCAGCATCGCTGGCGAGTAGGTGTCTGGAAGCACTCGCAGAAAGCCGTCGTCCTCCAACGTGCGTCCAAGCCAGTTGCGGCGAGAGAAGTCGTACTGGGTATCCACCAGGAAGCGCTGCAGGTTGTTCAGCGGCCGCAGCCAGGCATAGCCCGGGTCGGCCTCGAGCAGGTTTTCCAGCGACTTGTCGCGACCGACCGCGGTGCACAGGGAGCAGCCAAAACGCGCGCCGCAGGCTCGGGCCTTCTTGGTCGACTCCGTGGCCATGTCCGCCACCACCGCGCAGCTGCTGCCGCCAGCCTGGGCGTACATGTCGAACACGTCCTGCCCGTCCGTGAAGGCCTCCAGCTCCCCTGCACGCAGGCGCGCCATGTAGGACCAAACGTCATCGCTCGTCCAGTCGGCAATAGGCGAGAGGAACAGCGCGCCGTCCTTCTCCCAAGGCTCCAGCGCGCCTTCCCCGCGCTCGCGCATCCGGGCCGCGCGGCCGGAGGACTCTTCGAACCGCGTTCCGATGAGCGTCACGGGTCGCTGCTCGCCCAGCCGCGGGCCCGCAGCCAGCAGCAGCTTGCGGAGCCGAAGCATCGGATTGATTTTCCAGTTGAGTGTGCAATCCCTCGACGAGCTGTTGGTGAAGGTGGGCAATCGACGCCCGGAGAGCACGGCTACCGACCAGGTCTCGTTCAGTGAGGGACGCGCCACTTCGGCAACCACCTCGAAGCCATGC
>JACCDQ010656205.1_pt1 | contig 14088 bp, 12 predicted proteins | sample 7446031 | NCBI WGS metagenome assembly JACCDQ01 (sample SAMN15323442, study PRJNA562643) | freshwater metagenome | isolation source: river surface water | place: USA:Blue River Watershed | collected 2017-08-17 | reverse complement strand
CAACGCGGTTTGCGTTTAACTGAAGAAGATCAGCAAGCTATCAATATTCTGAAGCATGCTCAGCATACTTTCTTTGAGTTTATCAAATTGAAGGAAGAATATATTCAAGTGAAAGATTTATTCACTGGTAAAAAAATGGATGTTTATCTTTCTAATCTTATTTTTGGATTTGAACAGAAAGAATATTTTCAGGCTCGCTTTGTTGAGATGGATAAGAAATTTTATTTCTTAAAAAGTTTCTGTTTTCACCCTGAATCTGCTCAAAAATTTATTCTTGAGCAAATCAAGCTTCACCAAAAAGATCCAGATTTAAATCGTGAAGAGCTTTTACTTCGACTTAATAAAATGCGCTACAAATTTGAACAATATAAACACGTTAAGCCAGAACTGATTTACACCAACGAAAACAAGTTAGGACTTTAACATGCCAAAAATGGTGGATTTGAAAAAAATCTTGATCATCGGAAGCGGCCCGATCCAAATCGGGCAGGCTTGCGAATTTGACTACTCGGGAACTCAAGCTTGTAAAGCTTTGATGAGTGAAGGTTACCAAGTGGTTTTGGTGAACTCGAATCCTGCCACAATCATGACTGATCCTGAAATTGCGACACGCACTTACATCGAACCTTTAAAATTCGACTACTTGAAAAAAATTATTGAAGCCGAAAGACCTGATGCTGTGATTCCTACTTTGGGTGGGCAGACGGCCTTAAATCTGGCTCTAGAATTAGACCGCAAAGGCGTTCTAAAAGAAAATAACGTAAAAATGTTAGGGGCGACTCCTACGGTGATCGAAGCCGCCGAAGATCGTGAAAAATTTCGCGGAATATTAGACGAACTTGGCGCCAAATATCCTCAAAGTGAAATGGTAAAAACATACGAACAAGGTATGAAGGCTGCCGATATTCTTGGATACCCATTAATACTTCGTCCCAATTACACATTGGGTGGCGGTGGGGGCGGTATTGCTTATACACCTGAAGAATACCAAAGAATGCTTGGTCAAGCTTTGCATGAAAGCCCTACAAGCGAAGTGCTAGTTGAAGCCAGTATTTTAGGTTGGAAAGAATTCGAACTTGAGGTGATGCGTGATTCGGCGGGAACATTTGTTGTCGTTTGCTCAATCGAAAATTTTGACCCCTGCGGTGTTCACACGGGCGATAGTATAACGGTAGCGCCTCAGCAAACTTTAACTGATGCTCAATATCAAGAGATGCGCGACGAAGCTTGTAAAATTATTAACCGTGTGGGCGTACAAACCGGTGGAGCGAATATTCAGTTTGCGGTGCATCCGCAGACAGGCGAACGGGTCGTCATTGAAATGAATCCGCGCGTGTCTCGCTCTTCAGCATTAGCTAGTAAGGCAACCGGTTTTCCGATTGCGAAAATTGCGGCTTTGTTGGCTGTCGGCTATCAACTAGACGAATTGAAGAATGATATTACTCAAGTTACTCCAACTTGTTACGAGCCTGCTTTAGATTACGTTGTTACTAAAATTCCAAGATTTGCATTTGAAAAGTTTCAAGGTTCAAAAGATTTATTGACGACACAAATGAAAAGCGTTGGCGAAGTGATGTCTATGGGACGAACTTTTCAAGAGTCCTTAATGAAGGCCTTAGCAGCTCTAGAGACCAATGCTGAAGCCGTACCGGATGTTTATTTTAGCTTAGAAAAAATTTCTTATCCGAACAGTCAAAGAATATGGCATATTTTTCAAGCTTTTCGCCACGGTCTTTCGATACAACAAATCAATGAGCTTACACGAATTCACCCTTGGTTTTTAGAGCAAATTTATGATCTTGTTCAATTTGAAAATAAATTAAAGAAGATAGACCTCGACGAAAAAATTATTTTGCAAGCAAAACGAAAAGGTTTTACTGATGCGCGATTAGCTCGGTTGAAGAATAAAAAAACTGAAGATGTAAGAAAACTTCGTTATTCGCTGAATATTCATCCGGCTTACTTGCAAGTCGACACATGCGCCGCAGAATTTTTATCTTCAACTCCGTATTTCTATTCAACTTACTGGAGCTCTACAGAGCAAGATATTCGCTCAATGAAAGCGAATTCTGAATCTGTGATTGCCGTGATAGGAAGTGGGCCAAATCGAATCGGACAGGGTATTGAGTTCGATTACAGTTGTGTTCGTGGGGTTAAAGCTTTGCAAAAGCTGGGGCATCGCGTGGTGATGATCAATTCAAATCCAGAAACGGTGTCGACCGATTACGACACATCAGATTTTCTTTTTTTTGAGCCTTTGACTGAAGAAAGCGTACTTGAAATTTTCCGACAGATGAAACCTCAAGGTTTTATATCTCAATTGGGCGGTCAAACTCCGATCAATATGGCGAATAGTTTAGTTAATGCGGGCTACAAATTGTTGGGTTCATCAATTCAAGCTTTAGATCAGGCCGAAGATCGGAAGCAGTTCGCAAAAATTTGTCGTGATTTGAATTTCAAAATTCCGGTTTCGGAAATGGCTGGTTCAATTGAAGAAGCTCTTCAGTATGAAAAAGTAATTGGTTACCCTATGATCTGTCGTCCAAGTTATGTCCTAGGTGGCCGGCGTATGGAGGTCATCGAAAATCAATTTGAATTGCTATCTTACTTTCAACGACATCATGATTTTATCAGTTTGCAAAACCCATGTTTAATGGATCAATTTTTATCAGGAGCCCTAGAGGTTGATGTCGATCTTGTGCGTGGCCCTAGTTGGATCGTTATTGGTGGAATTGTCGAACACATTGAGGCTGCAGGCATACACTCAGGTGATAGTATGGGAGTCGTTCCTCCGCAGCGTTTAAAAGATGAAACTTTGGATCGTATCGAAAAAATGAGCCAAGAGTTGGCTCATAAAATGAATATTCTGGGACACTTGAACCTTCAATTGGCCATTAAGAACGATGAAGTTTTCGTACTTGAAGCTAATCCACGTAGCTCTCGATCTCTGCCGTTTTTAGCCAAAGCGACTTCGATTCCATTAACTGATTTAGGAATTAAAGCTCAAATGGAAGCTTCATTAACCGAAGCTGAAATTCAAAAATACCGTTGGAAAGATCTTTCGCAGATTTGTGTAAAGGGCGTAGTGTTTCCATTTAAGAAGTTTGCAGAAAGTGATTCGGTGTTGGGGCCTGAGATGAAATCAACGGGTGAAACAATGGGACGTGCGACCACGTACTCTGAAGCGTTGGTCAAAGCCTTCGTTTCTGCAAATTTAAGTTTACCGGCTCAGGGAGAAGTGTTTTTGTCACTTCGCGATAAAGATAAAGAGCCAATGCTTCCTTTGTTCAAAACTTTGCAAAATATGGGATACCAATTCTCAGGAACGCGTGGAACATCTGAGTATTTAAATAGTCATGGTGTCGAATGTTTAGCTCTTAATAAAGTTCATGAAGGCCGACCAAATTGCGTTGATCGTATTCGTTCGGGTCAGGTGAATTTCGTCATTAATACCACGATGGGAAGGCAGTCGTTAGAAGCTAGCTTCGATATTCGTCGCGCTTGCACAGACTACAGTATCCCTTGCTTAACAGAGAGTGATGCGGCAGAAGCTTTTGTTTTAGCTTTAGAGAAATCTAAGACTGGACGAATCGAGGTCTCTCACATAAGCTAATTCTATCAGCTATGTTGAGACAACTTGTAATTGTTTTGGTCATCCTATGTTCTTTATCTACTTTTGCAGATGAATCTGCTGGTTCTGTAACTATTGGCTTATTGGTTGGTGGAAAGCCTGAAGACTCACAAAAGCAGGCCATAGTTTTTGCTGAAAAGCTGCAAGAAAAGATAAAAAAACCCGTCAAAGTTTTTGTTTCTAAAGATTACAGTGGTTTGATTGAAGCATTAAAAAATAAAAATGTGGATTTTGCAATTTTCACAGCATTGACTTATGTGATTGCTGAAAAGCAAATTCCTGTAAAGGTGCTTCTTAAAAAAACCTGGGAAGGCCCCTATTATTATTCGTCTTTGGTCGTATCAAAAAAATCAAAAATAAAAACGATCAAAGATTTGAAGAAGAAAAATATTGTTTTTGTCGATAAAAATTCAACGTCTGGTTATCTGTATCCTCAAGTTTATTTAAGAAAAAACAATTTACTTGAAAAAGATTTTAAATCTATTTCGTTTTCTGGAAACCACTCGGCTTCGATTGAATCTTTAGAGTCTGGTCATTCGGATGTCGCTGCTGTGTTTGCTGACGAAGAAAATGGTTTGATAGGAGCTTGGAACCGCTTTTCTAAAAAACCTGGTGCCTTTAAAGTCATTTGGGTTAGCGAGCCAATACCAAACGATCCAGTTGTTGTTCGGCAAGAATTTTACGATGAGAATCCAAAACTAACATTAGAAATAATGTACGACTTTATTGAGGTGCAAAACGAAGCCAAAGGGGCTTTGTTTGAAATTTTGGGCAAAGGGAGCATGATGCCTGCGACCGCGAAACAATATGATCCTGTTCGTGAAATGTATTCGGTTTTCGAGAAAGAACTTAAATTATGAAAGTACTTGAAGTTAAAAATGTAACCAAGAAATTTCGAGCTGATTTCTATAAAAAACCTCAGCAGATTTTAAAAGGTATTAATTTATCTGTTGATCGAGGTCAGTTCGTTGGTTTTATTGGCCCAAATGGTGCGGGCAAAACAACAACATTAAAATGCGTAATGGAATTTATTTTTCCAGATAGTGGTCAGATTTTTTTCTTCGGAGAAAAATTCAAATTAGAGCACCGAGCGAAGATTGGTTTTTTACCAGAACGTCCATTCTTTCAAGAATTTTTAACAGGAACAGAATTTCTCAAATTGCACTGGAGTTTAAGCGGAAAACCTGCTTCAGGCTTTGAAAAGCGGGCTGTTGAAGTGTTCGAGCAAGTAAAGTTGACTCATGCAAAAGATAAAAAGCTAAAAGAATATTCTAAAGGAATGCTTCAAAGAATTGGAATTGCTCAGGCTTTGATTGCTGAACCTGAGTTTCTGATTTTTGACGAACCTATGTCTGGTTTAGATCCGGATGGTCGTATTTTGATTAAGGAAGTTTTGAAATCACTAAAAGAAAAAAAAATGACTATTTTAATGAGCAGTCACGTTTTAGAAGATGTCGAAGAACTTTGTGATCAATTGATTATAGTGCACTCGGGTTTGGTTGAGTATTGTGGCCCAACGGCTGAATTCAGTAAAGATTCTGAAAATCTTGAGAAAGCGTACACTGTTTTTAAAAATAAACTTTCGAAAAACCCAACTGAGAATTTAAACGCATGAAAACTTTAAAGCCGATTTTTATTTTATCTATATTGGGCGCGAAAGAGTGGATTCGACTCAAGTTTTTCCATTTAGTGATTTTTGTAGCACTTCTTTTCATCGTATTCAGTCACCTATTGAGTTCATTGACCTTTTCAGTTCAGGAACGCCTGCTGTTTGATTTTGGTTTGGCTGGTCTTGAGATTGGTTTAGTTTTTATTTCAAGTTTAATCGGTTCGCACGCAATACATCGTGAAATTGAAAGAAAAACTTTGTTTGTTTTGCTAGCAAGGCCAATTCCTCGGTGGAATATTGTTTTGGGATCATGGGGTGCGCTCATAATCCTAAATTTGATCTTCGCTATTGGTTTTAGTTTTAGTTTTATGACAACAGCTGGTTTTTGGACCTTATTTCAAGGCTTTCTGATTTCTGCGGCAAGTTCTGTTTTAAAAGCGTTGGTCATTTCAAGTTTCGCATTGGCGATGGGATTATTGGTTCGGCCCATTTTGGCTCTAGGAACGGGTGTCTGTTATTGGGTGCTATGTTATTCGTTACCAGATGTGCAATTTTTTGTGGGAAAATTGCAGAATGAAGGACTAAGTAACTTTGTTTCTCTTCTTGATAAAATCATTCCGCAGTTTTATCGCTTCAATTGGAAGTCTTATTACTACGTTATGAACTCACCTTCGAGTTCAGATATTCTTTGGATGATCACACATTGCTTAGCCTGGACATTTGTCTGGTTATTCTTTGGTTCTCTATTTTTTCAAAGGAAAGAAATTGCTTGATTTGACCCCTATTTACATTTTTTTAGCTTTTCTTTTCGGGGCCTGCTTCGGAAGTTTTGCGAACGTTGTGATCTATCGAATGCCTCAAGACGAAAGTCTTTTGGGGCGCAGCCGGTGTTCTAATTGTCGCAAAGAAATTAAGTGGTACCACAACATTCCATTGATTTCTTATTTTTTTCTACGTGGAAAGTGTGCGAATTGCGGCCAAAAATTTTCATTGAGATATCCAATGGTCGAATTGCTGACGTCAGCGTTATTTGCTTTGGTGATCTATTTTTACGGCCTAACCTGGACGAGTCTTGAATACATTGTCCTTTGCTTCGGACTTGTGGTTGGTAGTTTTATTGATTTGGATCATATGATTCTTCCTGATGAAATCACGTTGGGGGGACTTGTTTTGGGTTTACTAGGGGCTTGGCTAAACCCTGAGCGTGAATTTGTAGATGCTTTACTTGGCTTTGCTTTCGGTGGCGGAATTTTATGGCTTGTGGCCTACATATACTTTGTTTTTACCGGCAGAGAAGGTCTGGGTGGCGGAGATATTAAGTTACTAGCTTGGTTGGGTGCCCTCTTAGGTTGGAAGGCTATTCCATTCATAATATTAAGTGCTTCTGTTTTTGGAAGTGTAGTCGGAATTACGCTATCTCGAAGAAGCGAAGAAGGTTTAAAAACGATGATTCCTTTTGGTCCGTTTTTGGCGGTTGGAGCTCTTTTGTATTTGTTTGGACTTAAGTCGGTTGGCGTTTGGTATGTTGATCTTTTCTTCCCAGCCTTCAGTCAATAGACCATTTCAAGTCTAGATTTTCTCGACCTCAGCCCCCATTTTTTGACAGACCTAAGACTGACATTGATAATTGAAGTGGGGGAGTTGAGTTCTCATCATGTTTTTATCATCAAATAAAGTAATCGGACTCGATATCGGGTCTAGCTCAATTAAAATAGCAGAAATGACGGTCAATAAAAATGGGGCCGTGCTAGATAATTTTGCTCTCATTCAAACTCCTTCTCAAGCTATGAATAACGGCGAGATCACTGACAGTATCTTGATTTCTGAAGCGATTAAAACTGTTTTTAAAGAGCATGGCTTTCGCAATAAAAAGACGTGCGTCGGTCTTTCAGGTACCGCTGTTATTGTTAAAAAAATTAGTATTCCAAAGGTTGATGCAAAAAATATTCGTGAACAGGTGCAGTACGAGGCCGCTCAATATCTTCCATTTGACATCAGTCAGGTGACTTTAGATTTTCACCAGTTATCTTTTTCTCAAAACGCAGGAAATTCTGATATTCTTGTCGTAGCTGCGCAAAACGAATTTATTTTAAGTTATCTTGAAACTGTTAATCGGGCTGGTCTTAAGGGGCAAATATTAGATGTAGGTAGTTTAGCTCTTTCGAATATTTTCGAAATGAATTACGGCAAAACGAATGAACCTGTAGCCATTTTTAACTTTGGATCAAATATTACTAACTTCCTAGTTTTACTGCACGGAGAAGTCATTTTCTCTCGTGATATCCCTGTCGGAGGATTCCATTTTACGAATGAGATTAGTAAAAATATGGGTGTCACTTTTGAAGAAGCTGAAGCGTTAAAAATATCCCAAGGCACTAAGCAAGAGGTACCAGAAGACACCAGAACTTTCATGAATATTGCTTTAGATCACGTTACAGAAGAAATTAGAAACAGTATTGATTTTTATACTGCTACGGCGAATGGGCTTCTGATTAGTCGAGCTTATTTTACGGGTGGGGCAAGTCTTACCGTCGGGCTGATTGATCATTTGATCGAAACAATCAAGCTTCCTTTCGAAGTTTTAAATCCTTATTTCAAAATTAAATCTGGCAACAAAAAATTAAGCGCTGGCTATTTACAGCAAATTTCTCCTTTCGTTGGCGTCGCATTCGGTCTTGGTCTTCGTAAGAATGGTGACTCATGATTAGAATTAACCTGCTAAAATCTTTTGTTGGTGGGGGAACTGCCGAAAGTTATGCGGCAATGGTTAATGCTAGCGATCGAGAAGCGGCTCTTATTCAAGCAGCAAAAAGAATTGTATTAATTATTTTGGGTCCTATCGTACTATACTTATACGAAATGCAGGCTCTTCCGGCCCTTGAACAAAAAGAAAAAACGATCATGGCTGAAGTCTCTGAAACATCGGCGTTCAATCAAAGCAAAAGTGGTTTAGCTTCTGAAATTAAAAAATATGAAGATGAACTTAACAAGATAAATGCGCAAATGGCATTCGTGAATAAAATCGCTCGTGATAAAATTAATGAGCTTAAGCTTTTCCAGCATCTACAATACACGACTCCTGAAAACGTTTGGGTTAATAAAGTCGAGTTTAAAGACAATGTATTAACGATGACCATTGAAAGCGATGTTCCCGCTGAGCTTGATAAGTTTTCTGAACTTTTAACCAATTCGGGATTTTTGTCTAACGTAACTCCAATAGGTCAGTCGATCCAAATGGATCCTTTCAGTGTCGGTGTAAACACCGTGAAACAAGATTTAAAGGCGCAATTTATGGAAATGGGTGAACAGTGAGACTGTTAAAGCTTTTCGGCGCCCTTTCAATGGCTCGTATGGCGATCGTCGCAATTTTCGTGACGGGCGGTTATTACTTTATGTACTACGATAATGGTCACGCTATCGAAGAAAGAATAGCTAGCGTTCAAGCTCAGCTTGATGCAGAGAAAACCAAGCGTGCTGATATTGAAAGAAAGATGAAAAAAGAAGAAGAGATGCGCGGGAACGTTATGCAACTGGCTGCAAATCTTGAACTGGTTAAAACCAAAATCCCGAATGAATTTAACCAAATCGAGATTTTGACGATCGTTAACCGTCTTTCAGAAATCTCTGGGGTCAAGGTCGCCGTCTTGAAGCCAACGGGCCCCAAAGTTTCAGTACAAAAATTAGCTACCGGAGCAGAGCTCATCGAGGAAGTTAATTTCGACATTACGATGACTGGCCCATTTTCAAGTGTGGTCGCATTCGTTGAGGCTTTATCTAAAGAAACTAAGATTATCAAAATTCGCAATTTCGTAATTGAAAAACAGCCAAATATTGATTTGACCAAAGAAGTTATTATTCAATTCATTGGTGAGATTGTTGGCTTCAAGCAAACCTCGACGGCTAAAGCACCTCCGGCGCCCGCGCAGCCAGGGGGGGCTGGAAAATGATCCGAATCATGGGGCTGATTTTTTTAGGTATGTCTTCCGCTGCTTTTGCTCAGCCGGGGCAAAATTCTGCGATGCCGCCTCAATCGGCCCAGCAAAACTCTATAGATCCTCAACGGGCTATACCTCCAGAAAGCGATCCAACAGCCCTCGTAGAAAATCCTATGCAAATGGCGCCCGGAGTTCCTGGTGAAAATCAAGGTAATATGCCTCCTCCTGCTCCTCCAGACGAGATCATGGCAAAACCCGCTGAAGGATTGTCGGCCAGAGACCCATTTCGATTGCCAGAAGAGTTGATCATTAAACTGCGGCAAAAATTTGCCACTACTATTAATACTTCGAATGGAGGAAGCGGTATCGACCAAACAGTCGATGCCATTCGTCGTTATTCGCTGACGAGCTATCAGCTCGTAGGAATTATTTGGGATGTTAAAAAGCCTAAGGCGTTATTCAAGGACGTCGAAGGAAGAATTCATGTGACGCTGATAAATGATTTTATTGGCAATGCTAAAGGGGTGATTACATCCATCCAAAGTGGAGCAGTGACCGTTTTAGAAGGAAAGATTCCTCAAATTATTAAGCTGAAGAAGTAATTTGAGCACCAATCAAGGAGGATTGATGAAGAGAATAAAAATCTATCTGATCGCAGCTATATATTGTTTGGCTGTTTCATGTTCAACATCAAAGACTATTGAACAGGATGATGATTTTGCTACTGATGCAACAGATAATGCAGCGGTGTCTACGGAACCCTCTGGTTCTACAGCCGATATTTCTGAATTTGATTTAGATGAAAAAGCGGCGACTCCTGATGTTAATTCTGCTCAGACAGAAACGCAAGCGACCGCTGAAAAAGATGAGTTTGCCGATTTTGATAATGCTGGAGCTACACCTCCGGTAGATGCCGCAACAGCCGCTCCAGTTTCATCTGAAAAAGACGAGTTCGCAGAGTTTGATGCGCCTGCATCAGTCGAGCAGCCAGTTGCGCCTGTAGAGCAAGCTCCTCCTCCAGTTGTGGCCGAACAAGTAGCTCCCGTAGAAATCCAGCAGCCAGTAGTTGATGCGCCAGTAACTCCAGAGCCAATCGCCCCTATTGAGCAAACGCCTCCGCCTGTTGTAGCTGAAGTGCCTAAGGCAGAAGAGCCGATGGCTCAAATTGGTCAAATTTCGTATAAAGCAAATCGAAATGGAGGAGCTGTTACAATTTCAGCCGATCGACCTCTACAATTCACAACACGTCTCAATTCAGCCACAAATCAGCTTGTGGTTGAAGTACAAAATTCTGTGGTTCCATCAAAGCTGAAGCGTACTTTAAACACCAAAGATATGGCTTCTTCGATCGGATCTGTTGATATTTATCAAAAGGCTAATTCTAATATATCACGTTTTGTGGTTCAGCTCAGACCTGGGGCTGCAGAGCCCTTAGTTCAACCAGAGGGAAATTCGCTTTTAATTATTGGTGCCGCAAATGAAGCTTTTGTTGCCAAACAAAAAGAAGAAGCCGCTCGATCAGCTTCTGCTAAGAACTTGCAAGCGAACAACGAATTTGTTGATCTGAACTCTGATGGAATTATGAGTTCAGAATCTATGGAGAAATTTTTGACTGGTAATCAAAAGTTTTACGGAAAAAAAATCTCAATTGAAACAAATAACTTAGCGGTAACAGAAGCCATAAAGTTCATCGCAGAGGAAAGTGGCGCGAATTTATTAATGGATGAAGGAATTGCTGGGAATATTTCTTTGAAGCTTCGACAAGTTCCTTGGGATCAAGCATTGATCTTAATTCTGAAAGCTAAAAAACTGGGTTACGTCCGCCAGGGTTCCGTCCTCAGAATTGCAAATATAGCTGACTTAGAAAAAGAAGAAGAAGAAGCTGTTAAAAGATTAGAGGCTCGAAGAGGAAATGAGCCAATGATCGTTAAGCGCTTTTTCATTAGCTATGCAGGACTTGGTGATATTCAGTCGAAAATTCATAGTTTCATGGAGGCTACGCGAACGATTAGGCCGCAAAAATCTGACGGAAAAAGCGATAGCAGCCAAACCTTGGGCGTAAGTGGTCAAAGCTCGGGGCCAAATCCTCCGGTTCTGGGTGCTACCAGCGGCGCCGCTAATATGGGTACGTCAAGTGTCGACAATTCAGGTTCAAGCAATATTTCAGTTAATCTAGGAAGAGTTATCGCAGACGACAGAACAGGTTCGTTGATTGTAACAGATACAGTCGAGAACATGGAAAAAATTGAAAAACTAATTGCTGCACTAGATACGCAACCGCGACAAATTTCCCTTGAGACTCGTATCATCAACGCAACCGACACTTTTTCCAAAAGTTTAGGTTTTAATTGGTCTTCTCAGGGCTCTACGACTTCTCAAAATTCGGCGGGCCTTGGAATTACGACTCAAGGAAAGGCTTTCCCTTCGACGATAGTTGCCAGTAAATTTACTTGGAAAAATATAGATATAATCGGAAATTTAGACGCCATCATTCAATTAGGTGAGATTCAAGAAAAAGTGAAGGTATTAAATACTCAGCGCGTAACAGTTACTTCGGGGCAGATTGTTACTATCGGATCTGAAAGTGTCTTCAATCTTCCAGTAACAACGACGATAGTCAGTGGGAATGGGCCTCCAGTTCAAGGTACAGAGCCGCGACCTATTAAATACGGGTTAGCAGGTAAAATTCTACCGCAGGCATCAAATGAAAATACGGTCTCTGCTGACGTTAATCTTACACAAACAGCTCTGACTAGCACCGAGCGTGGCGATACAACCACAAATCAACTTGGAGGGCGTGTAGTGGCTCAAAGTGGTCAGACTGTGGCGGTAAACGCTAGCTTTCAATCAAGAAATGCTAGTAGTGAATCGGGTGTACCAGGTTTACGAGATGTTCCAGTTCTTGGCTTCTTATTCAAGGGGAAAACCGAAGACTTATCGAAATCTGAAACTTTAGTATTTATTACGATGAATATTCTCGAGCCTGTGACTGGGGTATTTAAAAAAGCCGCCGGCGAAATCGTGCCCGAACAAAAAACGCAAAGCGAATAGAAGTTACTTTAAGCTCTCGGTTGAAATTCAGAAAATTAAACAATGGGAAGTGAATGTAACACTTCCCATTGTTTTTGTTTGAATGCTTTGTATCAAAGGCAAGATTTATCGAGACGTTGGGTTTAACTGAAACATCTCGAAAATTTAAACAAGAAGGCTAGTTTAGGAATACTGTATGAAATAAGTCTACTTAGAGTTTAAAGAGCTTTGGCGCTCAGAAAGTAACAAGATTCTTCTTTCATATTACTATAAGAATAAACCGTATTAGATGGAATTTCGAGTTTATCACCCGTTCTTAAGATAAACTGTGTACCCGATAAATTAAAAATCAATTCACCTTGAATAAGTTGAATAATTTCTTTCATATTTGTGCGCAAATTCGAAAGCTTCGAGCCGCTCAAAACTTCAACCTCGGTATAATCAAGGCCTTCAGCTTGGATCAACTGCAGAATAACTTCTTTTTTTGGACCAATTTGAGCTGTCCATCGCGTAATTTTCATTTATTTTCCCCGAATCTTAATTTGAGACAAAAATATTTTAAAGTGAAACCACTGAATCGTCGATAAAAAAATTACGCGGAGGATGCCTTGAAGAAATCGAGCTCAGATCTAACATCACACATCAATGAAGTCGTTAATTTTTTAGAAACCCGCTCTCAATTTACCTATACATTCTCTGAAGAGACTCTTGAGCTTACGCAAAAAGAAGATTCTAAAAAGATGTTAATCGATTTTTCTCGAGTAGAGAAGGTTCTCGACAGGCAAGATGTTGATGGTTCGCGATTTATTCAAATTAATTTTTCTCAAGGGGCGAAAATTCTGATTACCAACTCTCTAGTTGGATTTAAACCCACTGAATTGGTCGGGTTCGATCTTTCAAGAATTCCTCGAGTTGTAACAACGATCGATCTAAAAAGTGTCTCTAAAGCTATCGAAGACCTGTTTGATTCCGAAGAAACCGCTGAAATGAAGACAGAAATTGAAGTTTTGAAAAAAGTTTATCAGAGTATTTTGCTGGGTGCTGAAAATATAGGGTTCAAGATGCAGGCAGAAAAGCTTTGGTTCAGTAGCATTTTGCTAAATCATCAAGCAGCAGTTGCCTAAAAATATACACTATTCCGATCGTTTGAGTGAATTTTAAGCCAAATCAATTAAAATAAAAATAATCATTGACGGGAAATCTAAAAAAATAGATAAACCTCCCACAACTGTTTCGGGGGCATAGCTCAGCTGGGAGAGCATCTGATTTGCATTCAGAAGGTCGCAGGTTCGATCCCTGTTGCCTCCACCAAAGTTTGGTTAAAAACTTTTTTTAAAAATAATTAAAAAAAGTTGTTGACGAAGAAATTTGGCTCGATTAAAACAGTCTCTCTTTGTTAATGTGGTTCTTTGAAAACTAAATAGTTATAAAGATTTTGGGCTAATATAGTCTAAACAATCTTCGGATTGTCGACTCTAAAATTTTTTTCGAAGCTTTTTTAAAAAGTTTCAATAATAAGCAATTATTAAATTTTACAGTTTTTAACTGGAGAGTTTGATTCTGGCTCAGAACAAACGCTGGCGGCGTGCCTAATACATGCAAGTCGAACGAGTAGCAATACTAGTGGCGCACGGGTGAGGAATACATGGGTAATCTGCCCTCAAGTTTGGGATAACCAGTCGAAAGATTGGCTAATACCGGATAAGACCACAACATCTGCGGATGAAGGGGTTAAAGGTTTTTCGCTTGAGGATGAGCCCATGTGGGATTAGCTAGTTGGTAGGGTAATGGCCTACCAAGGCGACGATCGGTAGCTGATTTGAGAGAATGATCAGCCACACTGGAACTGACACACGGTCCAGACTCCTACGGGAGGCAGCAGT
>JACCDQ010234109.1_pt1 | contig 14089 bp, 12 predicted proteins | sample 7446031 | NCBI WGS metagenome assembly JACCDQ01 (sample SAMN15323442, study PRJNA562643) | freshwater metagenome | isolation source: river surface water | place: USA:Blue River Watershed | collected 2017-08-17 | reverse complement strand
GTGCCGCAGCACTTCTCGGTTTCACCCACGCAGCGTTGCTTGATGAAGTGGTTGACGCATTTGCGGCCCACGATTCAGCATCGGTGTTTGCCAGCGTTGACAAAGTAATTCAGACAGGTCAGGACCCGCGCCGCTTTGTTGAAGACCTGCTCGAGCACCTTCGCGACCTAATTGTGGTGCTGTCAGTCGGAGACGGCGCAAAGGCAGTTTTGCGCGGAATTGCAGACGACGAACTAGACAAAATGGGCACCCAAGCAGCGCGCTTTGGTTTGGCTGAGCTAACGCACGCAGCCGAAACCGTGAACCACGCCCTTACCGAGATGTCCGGCGCAACCTCGCCGAAGCTGCACCTTGAACTTATGTGCGCCAAGGTTTTGGTGCCTTCAAGTGACCAAACTGAGATTGGCTCACTGGCCCGAATCGAACGTCTTGAACGCCGAATCGGTGTTGGTGGGGCAGCGACGCCGGCACTAGCGACGCCGGCACCAGCGGCTGGCGCTCCAGTTGCGACGGCAGCACCTTCTGCTCCGGTTGCAGAGTCACCTGCAGCACCAGTTGCAACGCCACCAGTTGTGCCAGCTGGGCCTGTCCTTGGCGCTATCAGCACTCAGCAATTCCGTGACTCTTGGCCAAACATCCTGACCAAAGTCAATAAGGCCTCTAAGGCTGCCTGGATGGTCGCCTTCTCACTGAGCGTTGTTGATTTCAGCGACGAGGTTTTGACTTTGAAGTTCTTGAGCCAAAAAGATCTTGAGTCATTCAAGAATTCAAACGGCGCAAGTGACATTCTGCGAACCGCGATTCTTGATGTTCTAGGTGTACAGGTCAAATTCCGGGCCCAGATCGATGAGGCAAGTAAGCAGGCAGTTCAAGTCGCTCCAGTTCAAGCGCCGGCACCGGTTCGGGCCCCTGCCGCTGCCCCTGCTCCAGCCTCGGCACCAATCGCTGAAGAAGTTCCACCTCCGCTAGATGAGCCTGAACCTGAGGAGCAGTTTGAAGCTGCACCGATGAAATCTCGCAACTCAAGCATGGTCGACGAGTCCGCACGATACGGCGAGTCACTCCTCCGCGAAATGCTGGGCGCAGAGCCGATCGTCGATAAAAACGGTGGCAAGTAATGTACGAGGGCGTAGTTCAAGAACTCATTGACGAGCTGGGCAGGCTGCCTGGTGTTGGGCCAAAGTCGGCTCAGCGAATTGCCTTCTATCTGCTTCAGGCCGAAGACGAGCAGGCTCAAACCCTTGCCCGCGTGCTTACAGAGGTAAAAGAGCGGGTCCGATTTTGCGAGATTTGCGGCAACGTAACTGAAGAGACTCGTTGCAACATTTGCCGCGATGCTCGACGCAACCGCACGGCAATTTGTGTGGTCGAAGAATCTAAAGACGTTCAGGCCATCGAGCGCACCCGCGAGTTCCGCGGCCTGTATCACGTGCTCGGAGGCGCCATTAGCCCGATCGAAGGCGTTGGCCCAGACCAGCTCAGAATCAAAGAGCTAATGAGCCGACTAAGTGACCCAGAAATTCAAGAGGTCATCATTGCTACGGACCCAAACCTTGAGGGTGAGGCAACGGCAACTTACCTGACCAGAATGCTCAGCCCGCTGGGTATCACAGTCTCAAGATTGGCATCGGGTCTTCCGGTGGGTGGAGACCTCGAGTACGCCGATGAAGTTACTCTTGGTCGCGCTTTTGAAGGTCGCCGAACAGTCAGTTAATTCATGGCAGTAATCCAGGTTTAGGCCTTTTGACCGGTCCTGGAGTCCGCTAGAATTGTGAGTTCTGGCGTTATCCGCCTGCAATCACCCCGAAATCTGAGGAGACCTACCTTGGCCCTTATCGTGCAGAAGTTTGGCGGTTCATCCGTTGGCGATGCCGACAAGATTAAGCACGTTGCTCGTCGCGTAATCGAAACCCAAAAAGCCGGCAACCAGGTTGTTGTCGTTGTCTCAGCCATGGGTGACACCACCGATGAACTTCTGGACCTTGCCAATTCGGTAGCTGACGATCCAAACGATAGCCCGCGTGAGCTAGACATGCTGCTTACCTCGGGTGAGCGCATCTCGATGTCATTGCTGGCCATCGCCATCAATGCCCAGGGTGGCAAGTCACAGTCTTTCACCGGTTCACAGGCCGGTATCGTCACCGACAGCGTCCACGGAAATGCCCGTATCGCCGAGGTCACCCCAGAGCGCATCCGCGAGTCAGTTGACGCTGGCAACATTGCAATCGTGGCCGGTTTCCAGGGCTTCAACCGAGAGACTCGTGACATCACAACCCTTGGTCGCGGTGGTTCTGACACCACTGCAGTTGCACTAGCGGCCGGCCTAAAGGCTGATCTTTGTGAGATTTACTCAGACGTTGACGGTGTTTACACCTCAGACCCACGAGTTATCAAGGGCGCTAAGAAGCTTGAGTCCATCGATGTTGAATCAATGCTCGAGCTTGCAGCAGCCGGCGCAAAGATTCTGCACATTCGCGCGGTTGAGTTTGCTCGCCGCCACAACGTAGACCTACGCGTTCGTTCAACTTTTAGCACCGACCCAGGAACCATCGTTTATTCAGGAAAAGCAGGAGCAGGCATGGAAGAGTCAGTCGTATCTGGTGTAGCAATCGACAAGGGCCAGACCAAGATTATGGTCATCGGTATTCCAGATGTTCCTGGCAAGGCTGCTGAGCTATTCACCTTGGTTGCTGACGCAGGCGCCAACATCGACATGATTGTTCAGAACACTCCAACCGGTTCTGACGTAACCGATGCCGTTAGCGACATCGGCTTCACCTGCCCAAAGGCTGAATCAAAGAAGGTCGCTGCAGCGCTAGAGGCAGCCAAGGCAACTCTTGGTTTCCGCACCGTTGAAATCGACGATGAAATTGGCAAGCTTTCTGTAGTCGGTGCCGGTATGCGCACCCACTCAGGTGTTTCTGCAACCATGTTCCGCGCTCTTGCCGAGGCGGGCATCAACATTGAGATGATCTCAACCTCAGAGATCCGCATCTCAGTTATCACCAGCGATGACCAGGTGGATGCAGCCGCTCGCGCTGTTCACACCGCATTCGGCCTAGACAGCGACATCGAAGCTGTTGTTTACGCCGGTACCGGTCGCTAACTTTTCAATTTTCAATCTCTAGAAACCAGGGGAAATCATGTCAAAGCCATCACTAGCTCTTGTCGGTGCAACCGGTGCTGTAGGTACCGTAATGATCGGCATCATCAACAGCCGTCCAAACATCTGGGGCGAGATTCGCCTGATTGCCAGCCCACGTTCTGCAGGCAAAAAGATCACTGTGCATGGTGAAGAGCTAACCGTGGTTGCGCTTTCACCTGAGGCTTTCGACGGCATCGACATTGCGATGTTTGACGTGCCTGACGAGGTTTCAGAGGTTTGGGCTCCGATCGCCGCCGAGCGCGGTGCCGTTGCGGTCGACAACTCGGGCGCTTTCCGCATGGATGCCGATGTTCCACTGGTCGTTCCTGAGGTAAACCCAGAGCAGGCCAAGAACCGCCCTCGCGGAATCATCTCTAACCCAAACTGCACCACCCTGACCATGATGGCCGCAATGGGTGCGCTGCACGATAAGTGGAAGCTGACCGAGCTAGTTGTTTCTAGCTACCAGGCAGTATCTGGTGCCGGCGCTGCCGGTATCGATGAGCTTGCATCCGAGCTTGCCGTTGTTGGCCAGGATGCCTCTCTGGGCACCGCAACTGAAGACGTTCGCGCTGCACTCGCTGCCGCTGGTAACGACCTGAGCAACTCACCATGGGCTCACCCAATCGCTCTAAACGTGATTCCTTTTGCTGGTTCACTAAAGGCAGGCGGTCACACCTCAGAAGAGCTGAAGGTTCGCGATGAGTCTCGCAAGATTCTCGGAATTTCTGACCTCAAGGTCGCCGCAAGCTGCGTGCGTGTTCCGGTTCAGGTCGCTCACTCACTAACCGTTCACGCAACTTTTGCTAACCCACTTACTGCCGATGAAGTTCGCGAAGTCTTGGGCCAGCAGCCAACCATCCGTGTTGTTGACGAACCAGAAAACCACCTGTACCCAACCCCAGCAATGGTCGTTGGCCAGGACCCAACTTTTGTTGGCCGCATTCGTCAGTCACTAGACTTCCCGAACTCAATCGAGTTGTTCGTCGTTGGCGACAACCTTCGCAAGGGCGCTGCGCTTAACACCTACGAAATCGCCGAGCTTGTTGCTCGCGAGTTCTAGTCACTGTAAATCTGCATCGTTGAGTTCCACCGTTTCTGGCAAGCCGCAGAGTAGCCTGTGATTATGTCGCGCGTTTTGGCCGTTTCTGTATTGCTGGGGTTGTCACTCACCCTCGGCGCATGTGCTGCTACTCCGGTTGATGACCCAACCAACGGTGGCAACACACAGTCACGCCCAACACCTACCCCTGACCAGGCACTTGTTCCTACCGAGATGCCTTCGGCAGTGGTGGCAATTGACCCAGAAGAGTTCAACAACGGTTTTGATGAGTACGTCTTCAAGGTCGGCGAAGGGCCAACCTGGTGCACCATCAGCCCGGTAAGTCAGTTCACGCTCTGCGAGCAAAATGAGGCTGCCGCGGTTTACGCGCCAATTCCTGCTCCAGATTCTTGTGTTTACAGTTACGGCTACCAGGTTCGCCTCTGGTCAGCCAAGCCTGAGTCCGGCGAGACCGCAGAATTTGCTTGCTCCGGCGGTTTTTACTCAGATGCCAGCCAGGCCAAGACCCTGCTAACCGGTCAGAGTGTTACCGCTGCTGGCTTTACTTGTTTTGTCGAGAACGTCACGGCTCGCTGTGATAACGCCTCAGGTCAGTGGATTGCCCTTGGCCCTCAGGTTTGGTCGCTAAACAACTAACCCTTGGCCACGAGGGTAATTAGTCGAACCTCTGGTCGGCAAGCAAAACGCACTGGCGCAAAAATTGAATGGCCCAGTCCGGCAACAACATTCAAAATCAGATCCCGATCACCAAACTTCCAAGCACTCAAACCCTTGGCATTTTTTGCTGGCAAATCGCAGTTGGTAACCAGTGCACCGAAGCCCGGCACACAAACCTGACCGCCGTGGGTGTGCCCGGCAAACAGCATGTCAGCACCCGCGTTGGACATCGATTCCAAAACACGCATGTATGGCGCGTGGCTCACGCCCAAAATCACATCGCAGTTCTTCAATGCGTTTGCCTGGCCGGCCAGGCTGGCAATGTCGTCAAGATCATCGTGGGCATCATCAACACCGATAAACCCCAGCTGCACCCCGCGAATCGAAAGTTGGCCACCACGATTATTTAGGTTTAGCCAACCTGCAGACTGGAATCCGTTGAGGAGTCGGGCAGTGTCCAATTTTTGCCCGCTGCTTCGCTCGGATGGTTTGGCAAGGTAGCCAAGCGGGTTGCGTAAAACCGGTGCGTAATAGTCGTTAGATCCATTTACAAATACGCCAGGTCGTTCGGTTAGCGGAGCAAGTGCCGTCAAAACTGGGCCAATTGCTTGGGGGTGGCCTAGGTTATCGCCGGTGTTGATTACCAAATCTGGCTTTAGCTGGCCAAGCGAATGAACCCAGCGCGCCTTGCGCTTTTGCCATGGGGCTAGGTGGATGTCACCAATGTGCAGCACGGTAATTGCCGGTGCACCAGCAGGCAAAACTGCCACGGTCTCGCGCCGGATTACGAAAAGGTGCCGCTCAACAGCAATGCCCCAGATGGCCGCGACTACGCCAAGGCCGACCAGGGCTGCCAAATATTCCAACTACGGACCCGTACTCAGTATCAGCAGAATGGCCCCGGTTGCCGTCGCACTCGTTCCAGCCGCTGGGCTGGTGCCAACCACAAATCCGGCGGGGATAGTCTCCGACGGAACAAAGAACTGAGTTTGGGAAGGCTGAGGCTCACTCACCGCGGCAAATCCGGCTGCCAACAGGGTTGACTTGGCGTCGACAACTGACATTCCTGCAACATCCGGCACCTTGAGGGTGCCGCCCTTGCTGATGTAGATCAAGATCTGGCTGCCGCGTGGCACGCTGCGGCCTGCACCCGGCACAGTTCGAGCAACAGTGCCCTCAGGCTGGTTCGACACTATTGTGCGGGTCTGAATCTTGGCATTCAGATCAGAAGCATTGATTAGCTCCTCGGCCGCAGCAGGGTCTTGCCCACCGGTTGCCGGAACAGTAATCATGGTCGCAGCAACCATTGAGGCCGGTGGGGCGTCGAATGCCGACCCAGGGTACAACTTGTTGATTGCCTTCATGGTGGTTCGCCAAATGTCGTGACGCACGGTGTTGGCCGCTTTGTTGTTTAGTCGATAGGCGCCCAAAGACTTGTTTCCGACCACGTTTCCAACCCAGGTAGCGGTTCCGACTGCAGAAGAGAATCCGGTCATCCAGGTGTGAACACCAGAGTCAGTTGTACCGGTCTTACCGGCTAGGGGAGTGCCGTCTCCGGTTGATGAAGCGCCACCGGTACCGCCAGAGATTACGCGCTGCATGGCGTAGGTCATTCCGGCAGCTACCTCAGGGGTTACCGCTGCTGAACAATCGCTGGTTGGTACCTTAAGTTCGGCCTGAGTCTCGCGAATCACAATTCGGTCAATCGCAACCGGCGAGCAGTACACGCCCTTGTTGGCAATACCGGCCATGGCTGCTGCCATAGTCAGCGGCGCAATTTCGTTTACACCAATCACTGATGAAGGCACGTAGCTAAGCTCGGCGCCATCGGCTCGGTGCACACCAAAGCGTGCCGCGGTGTCACGAATATCACACAGGTCAAGCTGGCTGGCCATGTCAACGTATGCGGTGTTAACCGACATGGTGGTGGCCTGGACAACGGTTAGGTCTTCAGGTTCCTTGACGATGTTGTTGGGCTTCCAGGTTCCGCCCACGCCACCACAGCGTGCTGAGAAGTCTCCCGGACCCCATTCTTTGACTCGGCCGTCAACGTGGTCGTTGAGGTGGAACCCGGCGGTAAGCCATTGTGCCAGGGTGAACACCTTGTAGGTAGATCCGGTTTGGAAGCCCGATGAGCCACCGTATTCGCGGTCGGTCGCGTAGTTGACCGAGGTGTGGCCAAGCTCATCGCTTTGGGTCTGGTCAAAAACTCGGTTTTCGGCCATTGCCAAAATTCGACCGGTACCGGCCTGAACCGAAACCGTTGCCGAACCAATCTGGCTCGGGTCGTCGTAAGGCGCCCAGGTCATGGTTGCCTCATGTGCGGCAGTCTGTGCATCGAGGTCTAGGGTGCTGTAAATCTGCAGGCCACCGCGGCGAAGCAGGTTCTCGCGGTCCTCTGGGGTGGCGCCAAATTCGACATTGTTTCGAATGGTCCAGACAGTGAAGTCACAGAAGAAGGCGGTGGTCTGGTTGGCTTCACAACCGCTTGGGGTGTGGGTCAGGTTGACCTCAATCGGAGTGGCCTTTGCAGCGTCAGCCTCGGCGCCGGTGATGTATCCCTCGGCGGCCATGTTGTCGATAACGTAGTCGCGGCGGCCCTTGGCGCGCTCGAGGTTGCCTTCTTCGTCAGGCTTGTAGTCGTTCGGTGACTTCAACATACCCGCCAGAAGTGCTGCCTGAGGAATGTTAAGTTCGCTGGCCTTGACGCCGAAGTAATAATTTGATGCGGCTTCAATACCGTTGATCTGGTTGCCAAAGAATGACAGATTCAAATAACCAGCCAGGATGTCCTGCTTGGTCGAAACACCCTCTAGCGCAATCGCCATCCGGATTTCTTTGAACTTTCGGGCAATACCTTCGATGCCGCTGGCGGTGGTTGCCGCCGCGATGGCCTCTTTGTCGCCAGCCAAGTTGGCTGCCTCGACAAGAGAGTTTTTGACGTACTGCATGGTGATGGTCGAACCACCAGGGCCGTTTCCGGCTGAGATTGCGTTGGTTGCAGTCGCGCGAGCTAGTGAAAGCCAGTCAACGCCGCCGTGTTCAAAGAATCGAGGGTCTTCGGTGGCCACAACCGCATTACGGATGTTGTTTGACATGTCGTTGTACGAGATCGAGATTCGGTTCTCGTGGTAGAAATTTGCCACAACGACTTTTTCATCGCCGTCGTTGGCATAAAGGGTAGACGCCTGCGAGCCAGTGACTGGCTTTAGGTAGGTTGGCAGGTTCTCAAAGAGGTTGAGGCCAGTTGTGGCAGCTGAGCCACCAACTAGGCCAATTGGAGCCAAAAGAAGGACTCCAAGTACGCCAACTAGGGCTGACAAACCGGTAAATTTTAGGATGCCGCTCGTTTTAGATTCGGACTTGTTCTGTGAACCAGACATAAACTCTAGGTTACCGGACATCACCTGAGAGGACTCTGTAAATGTTGAAGTGGGAGTACATAACCACCCCTTTGTTGCTACACAAAGAAACTGCGATTTTGAACACCTGGGGTTCTGAAGGCTGGGAGTTGGTTCAGATTGTTGCCAACAACATGGGCGGCAACATCGCGTTTTTCAAGCGCCCAATCGCCGAGGAGTCTAAGTAATGTCACGTATTGAAGCCCGACTAATTGAACTTGGCTACCCGCTACCTGCCGTTGCGCTGCCGGTGGCAGCCTATGTGCCGTCTGTTGTGACCGGAAATCTCTGCTTCACTTCAGGACAATTGCCTTTTGTTGATGGCAAATTGCCTGCCGCCGGAAAGGTTGGTGAAACCGAGGGGTTGGTTGATCCAGCTGCCGCTAAGGACCTTGCCCGTTTGTGTGCCCTGAACGCACTTGCTGCGCTCAAGTTGGCTATCGGTGACCTTGACCGTGTAACTCGAATCGTTAAGGTCGTTGGATTTGTGGCATCAGTGCCTGAATTCACCGGACAGCCTGGAGTAATTAATGGCGCTAGCGAGTTTTTGGGCGAGGTCTTCGGCGACGCTGGAGTGCACGCTCGATCAGCCGTTGGTGTGCCGGTATTACCGCTTGATTCAGCTGTTGAAGTAGAACTCATCGCTGAATTTAAGTAGTGCAAGCCCTCAAAACCATAGCCCGATTGCTGCGGCTTTCGGTCAAGATGGAGCTCGACGGTTGGCGTAGCCTCTACTTGCTTGCAAGAAGACGAACAGCTGCGCCGGCCGGGGCTCGGGTTTTTTCTTACTACCTCGAAATGCGAACCATTTTGTTCGTGTTCATCGGGCTGTCAGCGGTTGAAATTCCGATTTTTGATGTGGTTCTCAGTCGTTGGCCTGCCTTTCGCTGGCCGATCCTGATTTTAGGTATCTGGGGTTTCTTATTCATGGTCGGCGTTTATGCCGGTCTCAAAGCGCACCCTCATTTTGTCACCGATGATCACCTCGTAATTTACGGTGGCCCGAACTTCAAACTGAGCATTCCAAAGAGCCAGATTTACGCAGCTTTTGTCGACGAACGCACCTTTGAGACTTCAAAAGGTTTTCAAATCGATGAAGTTGAAGGCCAGTCTCGAGTGAACTTGGTGACTATGAGTCAGACCAATATTTCTCTCGAGTTGAAGTCACCCGTTGTTGTCACCAAAGGCTCAAAAGCCTACGAGGTGAGCAGACTCGACTTCTTTGCCGATGATCCGCGGGGGCTAGTCGACGCACTTTAGGACCGACCTTAAAACAAAGCGAATCCCCCAGCACAGAGAGAGTGAGCTGGGGGCTTCGACATTTATTGTAGCGACTTGCTAGTCGTTCGCGCCTCCGGCGATTTTACCGCTGATGATGTCCATCACGCTTGTGTCTGCCAGCGTAGTAACGTCACCGATTGGGCGGTCTTCAGCCACATCGCGAAGCAATCTGCGCATGATCTTTCCGGACCTCGTCTTTGGCAGTTCGGCCACCACCATGATGGTTCGAGGGCGGGCGATTGGGCCAATTTCGTGGGTCACGTGGTCGCGCAAGATTTTGCTCACATCGGCATCTGTGCCTGCGTTGGCCAATTGGTTTTGGCGCAAAATCACAAAGGCAACAACGGCCTGGCCAGTTGTCTCATCCTTAGCGCCAACCACAGCTGCCTCAGCCACAAACGGGTGCGAGACCAAGGCTGATTCAATTTCGGCAGTCGACAGGCGGTGGCCAGAGACGTTCATCACGTCGTCGACTCGGCCAAGCAACCAGAGGTCACCCTCGTCATCAAACTTCGCGCCGTCTCCGGCAAAGTAGATGTTCCTGAACTTTGACCAATAGGTTTCTTTGTAGCGGTCAGGGTCGCCCCAAATTCCGCGCAGCATTGATGGCCACGGTTCGGTGATGGTGAGCAGGCCGGCGTGGCCGTTTCCGAGTTCGTTGCCGTCGTCATCCAAAATCGCGATGCTCACGCCCGGCAGAGCGCGCTGGGCTGAACCCGGTTTTAGGGTTGTAATGCCCGGTAGCGGAGAGATCATGATCGCACCGGTTTCGGTTTGCCACCAGGTGTCAACAATCGGGGCACTGCCGCCACCGATCACGTTGCGGTACCACATCCATGCCTCAGGGTTGATTGGTTCACCAACTGAGCCCAGAACCCTGATGGTGCTGAGGTCATACTGCTTCGGAATTTGGCTACCCAACTTCATGAAGCTGCGGATTGCGGTCGGGGCGGTGTAGAGAATTGAGACCCTGTATTTTTCTACGATGCTCCACCAGCGGCCCCAATCTGGGCTCTCAGGGGTGCCTTCGTAAATTACCTGGGTTGCGCCGTTGGCCAGCGGGCCGTAGGTCACATAGCTGTGGCCAGTAATCCAGCCGATGTCTGCCGTGCACCAGTAGACATCGGTGTCAGCATGCAGGTCAAAGACGTTCTTGTGGGTGTACGCGGCTTGAGTTAGGTAGCCACCGGTGGTGTGCAAAATACCTTTTGGCTTGCCGGTGGTGCCAGAGGTGTAAAGAATAAAGAGCGGGTGCTCGGCCTCAAACCCCTGAGCTTCATGCTCTGGCTCGGCCTTGCCAAGTGACTCAGCCCAGTCGAGGTCGCGGCCCTCTACCCAGCCAACTTCTTGGCCGGTGCGCTTGACCACCAAAACATTTTTCACCGATGGGCACTTGCCCCCGCCGAGAGCCTCGTCAACCGCCGGCTTCAGCGCGCTGGCGCGGCCCTTGCGGTACCCACCGTCCGCGGTGATAACAAGTTTGGCCTGGGCGTCTTCGATGCGCGTGTGAAGAGATTCTGCAGAGAATCCGCCGAAAATTACTGAGTGAACGGCACCAATGCGGGCAACGGCCTGCATTGCGATGATTGCCTCAGGGATCATCGGCATGTAGATAGCAACGCGGTCGCCCGGTTTGATGCCCAAACCGATAAGGACGTTTGCGGCCCTCTTGACCTCGTCAGCTAGTTGGGTGTAGGTGAATTCCTTGGTGTCGCCTGGTTCGCCTTCAAAGTAGAGGGCAACGCGGTCGCCGTTTCCGGCTAGAACGTGGCGATCAAGGCAGTTATAAGAGATGTTTATCTTGCCGTCGTGAAACCAACGTGCAAATGGAGGGTTTGACCAGTCCAAAACCTGAGTAAATGGTTCGTGCCAGTGCAGGTTGTTGGCTTGCTCGGCCCAGAAACCTAGGCGGTCGGCCTTAGCTTGGTCATACAGTTCGGGCTGGGCGTTGGCCTGCTTCTGAAACTCAGGGGATGGCGCAAAATGGCGAGTTTCGCTGAGTAGGTTGTCGATTTCTTGAGACATCTTTGTCCTTTATTTTGAATACCTTGTCGTTATCCTGCCATAAAAATAAAATTTTCTGTTTCGATGGGAATGAAACAAGAGGGAAACCGATTATTATTTATTCGTTAGGTCTTGAACCTAACCTGCGATACCGATTCCCCCAATCAGGTATCGCCTGGCCCCAGGAACTTCCCCCAAGATCCTGGGGCCCCCTAATTTAACGGTCATTCCGGCAGCCCCCGTGTTTCTTTTGAGCTGTGCCATGGTTATGCACAGATTTGCCGCCACCACCCAATAAACCAGGTTGGCAAATCAGGCTGGTGCCATGACCTTTCAAAGCCTTGGGCCCCAACTTGATTCGCTGCTGACTATGCCTGGGGTCACCGACATTTTGGTCAACGGTTATCAACAGGTCTGGGTTCAGCGGTCATCGCGGTCTCTTGAATCAGTGGTCAGCCCCTTTCAATCTGAAGGCCAGCTGGCGGCCCTAGCTCAGCAAATTATTGGTCTCGGCGGGCGCCACGTAGACCAAGCCAACCCCTTTGCCGACGTCGTCATAGACGGCATTCGCGTGCACGCTGCAATCGGATCGGTTTGCAATCCCAAAACGCACCTATCAATTCGTATTCATCGCGAGCGCTTATTTGGCCTCGATCAGCTAGCCGACTTTGGCATGTTCGGCTTACGTGAACTCGGATTTTTTCGGCAAATGCTGGCGGCCAGGCAAAATTTTCTGATCGCCGGGCCAACCGGTAGCGGCAAAACCACCCTGCTACGTGCCCTTTTGGCCGAATGCGTCGCCGAGCGCGTGATTGCGCTCGAAGACGTCGCCGAGATTGGCCTGCCCACCCCAAACTTTGTCTCGCTTCAAACTCGGCAGGCCAATATTGAGGGCAAGGGTGAGGTCAACCTAGATCGATTAGTTCGTGAAGCGCTGCGCATGCGCCCAGATCGGCTGGCCATTGGTGAGGTGCGTGGCATTGAACTGCTGACTCTGCTTCAGGCCATGAACACTGGCCACAGTGGCGCCGGCGCTACCATCCACGCAAATTCAATCGCAGATGTACCTTCTCGCCTGCAGTCCATTGTTTCGGCTGGTGGTTTGGCGGGCGGTGCTGCAAGCACGCTTGACCGCGAAGGCTTTGTTCAGTCGGTGCAATCGGCATTTTCGTGGGTAATTCAGGTCAATTCCAGGGTTGTGTCGTCCATTGGCGCTTTTTCCATCGATGCTGGCCGGTCCCTCCAGGTGGTACCTCGTGATTTCTAAACTCTTGGGAAAGCCAATCCCGCCGGCAGCTGGGGCTCTCGAGCACCAGCCTGATCGCACAACTGAGGTCATTCGAAAGTTGGCCAGCCTGTTGGCGGCGGGTGTTCCGGCGCGTCAAGCGCGTGGGCATCTTGAGCAAGACATCGCCAAATTCCACCCCGATGTGGCCGAGCGTTTTGAACTTACCTGGGAGTTGGCCAATCGCCTCGGAGGGTCACCCACGCCAACCCTGCTGCGGCTGGCCGAGGTGATTGAGTCTCAACAGGCCCAGGCGGCAAGCATTCAATTGGCCTATGCGGCGCCCAGAGCAACCGCCAAACTGATTATGGGTTTGCCTTTTGTGGCTTTGGTAATTGGTCAGTTAATTGGACTGAATCCAATTGGCTCAATCACCGGATCAATTCTTGGGTTTCTCTCCTTTCTGGTCGGAATCGCCCTTTTGATAGTTGGGCAAATGTGGGTGCAAAACCTTCTCGAAAAGGCTCGCCCTCAATTCAGCGATCCGGGGGCTTTTCTCGATGCCGTTGCCATCGGGCTGAGCGCCGGGCTTAGCCCAGAAAGAGCTGAATCCGAGGCTCGGTCACTAAAGGGAATCGGAGCCCCCGAACCAGAGGCCGAGGCTTCGCTCGAGGAATGCCGGGCACTTTCCCATCAGACCGGAAGTTCAATTAGGGGCCTGCTGCTTGATGCAGCGCAAGCAATTCGGGCAGCTTACCGAAACCATCAGGCGCAAGCCATCAGCAAATTACAAATTCGCCTGATGTTGCCCCTTGGTTTGCTTACGCTGCCGGCATTTGTCTTACTGGCCGTTGCTCCAATGGCAATCGGCATGCTCACCCACACATAAATAAAGGAGAAGAGATGAAAGCACTAATTCGGGCCCTCAAGGACGAAACCGGAGCCGCAACCGCTGAGTACGCAATCGCTACCATGGCGGCGGTAGGGTTTGCCGGAATGCTGGTGGTAATCATGCGGAGTGAAGAGGTGAAAACCATCCTCTTTGATTTGGTCAGAAGCGCACTAACCTTCACCAATCCAAATGGTCAGCCAGCCGAATGATCGAGGCTCGGTTACCGCGGAGTTTGCACTGGCTTTGCCGGCACTTGCACTGGTGATGTCGGTCACCATCGGTGGCTTAGGGCTCCAAATGGAGCGCATAAATTTGGTTTCACTGGCCGCCACGGCATCCAGGGCCTTGGCGCGCGGAGAAGATCCAGCGCAGCTCATCGAAGCCTTTGATCAAAGCGGTGTCCGCATCGAGCCGAGCGAGG
>JACCDQ010051674.1_pt1 | contig 14093 bp, 13 predicted proteins | sample 7446031 | NCBI WGS metagenome assembly JACCDQ01 (sample SAMN15323442, study PRJNA562643) | freshwater metagenome | isolation source: river surface water | place: USA:Blue River Watershed | collected 2017-08-17 | reverse complement strand
CAGCATCAGCGGGGAAACCACCTCGGGTGGACGCTCGCGGCTGCCCACCCTGCTGCGCCAACACCAGCCAACCCACGTGGTCATCGAACTCGGCGGCAACGACGCGCTGCGTGGCCTGTCGCTGACCATGACACGCGACAACCTGCGCTTTCTGGCCCAAGCGGCCAAGGATGCCGGTGCCAAGGTGTTGCTGCTGGGCATGCAAATGCCCCCCAATTACGGCGCGGACATCACCCGCCAGTTTGCGGCCCTCTACCCGGCCACGGCCAAAACCACCGGGGCAGCGCTGGTGCCGTTTTTCCTGAAAGGCGTGGGTGACGACCCCGACCCCTCCCGCTGGTTTCAGGCCGATCGCATCCACCCCAATGAAGCCGCCCAGCCGCGCCTGCTGGCCAACGTCTGGCCAGAACTGAAGAAACAACTGACATGAGTGTTCACCTGATTTCGGCCGATGAGGCCATGGCCCGTTATGGGCAATTCGACGCGGTGATTGACGCTCGCTCCGAGGGCGAATACGCCGAAGACCACCTGCCGACGGCCCTGAACTGGCCTTCACTGAACAACGAAGAACGCATCCAGGTAGGCACGCTCTACAAGCAGGTCAGCCCCTTCGAAGCACAGAAGATCGGTGCGGCGCTGGTCGCGGCCAACATTTCGCGCCACATCCAGACCCATGTGCTCGACAAGACCAAGAGCTGGCAACCGCTGATTTACTGCTGGCGCGGCGGCAAGCGCAGCAATTCGCTGGCGCTGATCCTCGGTCAGATCGGTTTCAAGGTGCACCTGATCGAGGGCGGCTACAAGGCCTTTCGCAAGGCCGTCATCGAAGACACACCGCGCCGGGTGCAACCGCTGCAGTTTCGAGTGCTGTGTGGCCCCACCGGCTCGGGCAAAACAAGGCTGCTGCAGGCGCTGGCCGCACAAGGCGCGCAGGTGCTGGATCTGGAAGCGATTGCCAGCCACCGCGCTTCGGTGCTGGGCGTGATTCCAGGCCGGCCCCAGCCCACACAAAAAGCGTTTGAAACCCTGCTGTGGGACGCCTTGCGTCACCTCGATCCGACCCGCCCCGTCTTTGTGGAAGCCGAGAGCAAAAAGGTTGGCAACGTCACCATCCCCGACAGTGTGATCGACGCCATGCGCGCCAGTCCCTGCATTCGGCTGGAACTGACACTGCAGGGCCGCGTGCAGCTGCTGATGGAGGACTACGACTATTTCGTGAAGGACGCTTCTTTGTTTTGCGAGCGCTTGGACAAACTCACCGACCTCAAGGGCCGTGCCCTCATTGAAGACTGGAAAGCCCGGGTCCATGCAGGCCAGACCGCCGAGGTGGTCGCCGAGCTGCTGGAAAAACACTACGACCCAGGCTACGAGACCTCGACTTCGCGCAACTTCAGGCAATACGCACAGGCACACCCATTGACCCTTGAGGGGCCCAGCAATTTGGCCATGGGCCAGGCTGCGCTGACACTGCTGCCGGGTTAAGCCTGTCGGTGTTTCACGGATTCACCTTTTCTTCCCAGTCCACCGCCCCTCGATACGCGTGCCAGCTGGCGTGTCCCAGCCAGGGTCCGGCCACAACCAGGCCCAGCATCCAAAAGGACATGAAGGACAGCACCACCAACACGCTGAGGATCAGGCCCCACAACAGCATGACCGCCAGTTCTCCAAAGAACACCCGCACACTGGTGATGCCGGCGCTGATGGCGTCGGTGTCGCGGTCCAGGATCATCGGGATGGAGACCGCCGAAATGGCGTACACCAGCGTGGCGAAGATACCCCCTACAAACAGATAGACCGCCACGAAATCGAGGTTCTCAGGGTTGAAGATGGCTTCAAGCACCCCTGTGGTGGACGGCATGCCAGTGTTGAAGAACACGGCAAACACCACCAGCGATGCCCGACCCCAGAGCAGTTCGAGCACCATCAGCACCAGCACCAGCATGGACATGCTTTTGATGTGTCCGTCCCAGCAGGTCAGCGATGCAGACAGTTCCGGCGTTTGCCCCTGCTCGCGACGGCGGCTGACTTCGTACAGGCCCATGGCCAGGAACGGTCCAATCAGCAAACAGCCCGAGACCATGGACAGGGTGTATTCGGGGCTGCGACGGAAAACCATGGCCAGCACCTGGGCCATGCACCAGAAAGCGGTGCCGTAAAAGAGTGCGATGCCCGGACTGGCCCGCAGATCCTGGAAACCCAGGGCCAACCAGCGCCAAGGGGCGGAAAGCGGCAGTTGTGTGAGCCTGGCTTTGGGCCCCTCCTGTGCGGGCGGCACGTAGGGCTCGTCCATGACGGGGAGTTCAGGCTCCTGTGGATTTTGGTGTTCAGGCATGGGGCATCCGGTACTGCAACAACGCCTTCAGACTAAACCGCCGCGCCGTGTTTGCCCACTGCGGAAAACCCCATCGGTAAGATGGTTACCCGCTTTCGAAGTCAGAGCGGCAAATGCCGTTGCAGTGAGGTCTGCAAATCCTCTACCAGGGCCTCGGCCGATTCCAGTCCCATGGAGAATCGGACCAGGTGTCCGTCCAGGAGGTGCGTTTGCGCTCGACTGCGCATGCCAGCCAGGTCATAAGGCACCACCAGGCTCACCGGGCCACCCCAGCTGTAGCCGATGCGAAACAGCCGAAGGCCATCGCAGAACGCATCAACCTGGGATGGGCTGTAACGGGCGTCGATCATCACGCTGAACAAGCCAGCTGCGAGCCCTGCCCTGCCCTTCGCACCACAAACAGTTTGCCAATGGGCATGGCCAGGTGCCCCTTCGAAGGCCGGGTGCAACAACTGCAGGCATTGGGGCTGTTGTTGCCACCACTGGGCCAGCGCCCTGGCCGTTCGGTCCTGGGCGGCATAGCGCAGGCCGATGCTCGGCAAGGAGCGCAGCACCGCCTCGGCGTCATTGGCCCCCACGCCCAAGCCCAGCCGCATGTGGCACATCTTGAGTTTCAGGTGCAAGGCTTCGTCGCGCGTGATGATGCTGCCCATCAGCACATCGCCCCCGCCACTGGGGTATTTGGTCAGGGCATGCACACTGATGTCGACCCCCAGAGCACCGTCTCCGAGCAAGTCAAATGGGGCAAATGCCAAGCCTGCCCCCCAGGTGTTGTCCAGCGCACAGGTCACGCCCGCTTGGCGACAGATACGCACCAATTCGGGCAGGTCTGGGAATTCCATGGTCACCGAACCAGGAGCTTCCAACCAAACCAAGCGCGTGCGCTCGGTGATCCTTGCCGCCAGGTCGGCAGGGTTCATCGGGTCGTAATAGCCATGGGCGATGCCCCAGTCGCGCAATTCCCCCTCGACCAGGGCTTTGTTGGGGCCATAGGCGTTGTCCGGCACCAACACCTCGTCGCCGGTCTTGAGCAAGGCCAGGGCGGTGGTGGCAATGGCCGCCAGACCACTGGGCACCAGGACGCATTGCAAGCCACCTTCCAGCGCGCACAAGCGCTCTTCGAGCAGGTAGGTGGTGGGGGTACCGTGCAGGCCGTAGGTGTAGCCCTTCTTGTTTTTCCATTCGCGCGAACGCATGGCCGCCACACTCGGAAAATAGACAGTGGAGGCCTTAAACACACCCGACTGCGGCGCTTCGAAATCGGCTGGTGGGGTGTAGGGGTGATGGATCAGGTGCGTGGTGTCTGTGGGGTCTTGTGCCATGCCGACATGCTAGCCCGAAACGCAGGGCGGGCCTCCCCCCGTTCGCAGACAAAAAAACCCGGCACACAGGCCGGGCTTTTGCGGGAGGGTCGACGCTCAGATCTTCCACTTCTCCATCAGTTTCTCGGGCCGCATGTTGTCGTAGGGCTCGAAGGGCTGATGGATCCAAGGGTTGGTCGGCAGGTAGTCGACCGAGTAGTCCGGCTGGAAGGTGGACACACCTTTCGTCCAGATGACGGCCGTCTTGAGCTCAGTGATCGGCGCATAGTTGTTGCGAAGCTGGTCGACCACGGCCTTGAGCGTGTGACCGGTGTCGGCCAGGTCGTCCACCAGTAAGACCTTGCCGGCGATCTCGCCCTTGGGGGTGGTGATGTAGCGGGCGATGTCCAGATGGCCCTGCACGGTACCAGCTTCGGCGCGGTAGGAGCTGGTGGACATGATGGCCAGGGGCTTGTCAAAGATGCGCGACAGGATGTCGCCGGGGCGCATGCCACCGCGGGCCAGACACAAGATGGTGTCGAACTGCCAGCCGGACTGGTGGATCTTGAGCGCGAGCTTTTCGATGAGGTTGTGGTACTCGTCGTAGCTCACGTACAGGTGCTTGCCGTCTTCGGTCAACATGGGGTGGATTCTCCGGTAAACAGTTTGGGGGAAAAGATCAGACCTGAAATCAGGCGAGGAAGGGGTGGTGCATCAGGATCGTGTGGTCACGGTCCGGGCTGGTGGACACCATGTGGATCGGCACGCCGGTGACCTGCTCGATGCGCTGCAGGTACAGGCGGGCGTTGGTCGGCAGCTTGTCGAACTGGGTCACGCCCACGGTCGAGTCGCTCCAGCCTTCGATGACTTCGTAAATGGGTTCGCAACGGGCGATCTCGTCGGCGCCCATGGGCAGGATGTCGATGGTTTCGCCATCGAGTTTGTAGCCGGTGCACAGCAGCAGCTCTTTGAGGCCATCGAGCACGTCCAGCTTGGTGATGCACAGGCCCGTGAGGCCATTGACCTGGGCACTGCGCTTGAGCAGCGCGGCGTCAAACCAGCCACAGCGGCGGGCACGGCCGGTGGTGGTGCCCTTCTCGGCGCCCACGGTGGCCATGTGCCAGCCGGGTGTGCCTTCTTTTTCCCAGTCCAGCTCGGTCGGGAACGGGCCTCCGCCCACGCGGGTGCAATAGGCCTTGGTGATGCCCAGCACGTAGTGCAGCATGCCCGGGCCGACGCCAGAACCAGCGGCGGCGTTGCCCGCCACACAGTTGCTGGATGTGACGAAGGGGTAGGTGCCGTGGTCCACGTCCAGCAGAGTGCCCTGGGCACCTTCGAACAGCAGGTTGGCACCGGCCTTGTGGACTTCGTTGAGTTCACGCGACACGTCGGCCACCATCGGGGCCAGCTCCTTGGCGTAGGCCATGGCTTCGTTGTAGACAGTGTCAAAGTCCACGGGCGCAGCGTGCAGGTGGTTGACCAGCACGTCGTTGTGCAGCGCCAGGTTCTCGCGCAGCTTGGTCGCAAAGCGTTCGGGGTATTTCAGGTCCTGCACGCGCAGAGCGCGGCGGGCCACCTTGTCTTCGTAGGTGGGGCCAATGCCACGGCCGGTGGTGCCGATCTTGGCGTTGCCGGCTTTCTCTTTGGCGGCTTCACGGGCCACATCGAGGGCCACGTGGTAAGGCAGGATCAGCGGACAGGCTTCGGACACGCGCAGGCGCGAACGCACCTCCACGCCAGCTTTTTCCAGGCCTGCGATTTCTTCGAGCAGCTTGGGCACCGACAGCACCACACCGTTGCCGATGTAGCACTTGACGCCCGGGCGCATGATGCCGCTGGGGATCAGGTGCAATGCGGTTTTGACACCGTTGATGACCAGGGTGTGACCGGCGTTGTGGCCGCCCTGAAAACGCACCACACCTTGGGCGGATTCGGTCAGCCAGTCGACCAATTTGCCTTTGCCTTCGTCGCCCCATTGGGTGCCGACGACGACCACGTTGCGGCCTTGAGTTGTGTTCATGCTTGGAGTTCTCGGATCAGATGGCTTGGATCACCCACTGGCCAGCGGCTTCGATCAGCTCGCGGTCGCAGTGGAATTCGTCGATTTCGTCTTCGTGGCCGGGCAGCACGCAAACCACGGTTTCGCCGCGTGCGCGCAAGCTGGCAATCGCCGCGCGCAAGGCCGGTGCATCGCCCCAGGGGGCACGGATGGCCGTGCGGAGCGGCAAAGCCGGCACTGCGGCCACCAGCTCTTTGAGGTCCAGCGAAAAGCCCACGGCCGGACGGTCGCGGTCGATGCGGTGGCCAAAAACGGCGCCCACACCGTCATAGCGCCCCCCGCGCACCAGGGCATCGGCGGCGCCTTTGGCATAGATGGCAAAGCGGATACCGCTGTAGTAGGCGTAGCCACGGGAGTCGCCCAGGTCAAAGCTGACACTCACGCCTTGCACCTGCCCAGCCAGCCAACGCAGCTGAGCCAGGGCCTGTTCGATCGCGGGCAACTTGGGCAGTATCTGCGCAGCCAGGTCGAGCACCGATGCATCGCCGTACAGCGTGACCAGGGCCAGCAGGCCTTCACGGCGATCGGCGGGCAGTTTCGCCGTCAGGCGGGTCAGGCTGGGGGCGTCCTTCACAGCCAGCGCCGCATGGATCTCGTGGCGCACGTCGTCGCTCAGGTTTTGACCTGCCAGCAAGCTGGCCACGATGCGGGCATCGGCCAGGTCCAAGTGCAGGCCGGTCACCTTGGCGGCACCCAGGCTGTCAATGGCCAACTGCAAAATTTCAAGGTCCGCCTCAGGGCCGGCATGGCCATAAATCTCAGCACCGAACTGCAGAGGTTCGCGCGTGGCGTGTGGGCGCGCCGCACGGGTGTGCAGCACCGGACCGCAGTAACACAGGCGTGTCAGGCCACTGCGACCGAGCAGGTGGGCGTCGATGCGGGCCACCTGAGGCGTGGTGTCCGCGCGCAGGCCCAGGGTGCGGCCAGAAAGCTGGTCGACCAGCTTGAAGGTCTGCAGGTCCAGGGCTTCACCGGTGCCGGTCAGCAGCGATTCCAGGTGTTCGAGCAAAGGCGGCATGACCAGCTCGTAGCCATAGCCACGGGCGGTGTCGAGCAGTTCGCGTCGGAGTTCTTCGATGTGGCGGGCCTCAGAAGGCAGCACATCGGCGATGTGATCCGGGAGGACCCAAGCAGACATGGAGGAATAGGTAGACGGTTAAAAAACAGATTTTACCGGTTCGCCACCGGGTTTTTCCGCCAGCCGCATGGCCGATTCACGTCTTTAACCCACCCACCAGACCACTGCCAGCCCAATCAGCACCATGAACAGGCCGAAAAACCGGATTTGGCCGTCCTGCAATTGCAGCAACTGCTCAAACAAGCGGCGCCAACGGCTGGGCGACAGCATCGGCATCAGGCCCTCCAGGACCAGCATCAGGCCCAGGGCCAGCAGCCAAAGGTCTTGCAAGGCTTATTTCCGTGCAGGGGCCGCACCACCCCCCGAACCACGCATGGCCTTGAAAAATTCAGAGCTGCCGGGGTCGAGCACCATGATGTCGCTCTTTTTGGCAAAGCTGGCCTTGTAGGCTTCGAGGCTGCGGTAGAACTGGGCAAACTGCGGGTCACGGCCAAAGGCCTCGCCATAGATGCGGGCGGCCTGGGCATCGCCCTCACCCTTGATCTTCTGGGCGTCACGGTAAGCATTGGCCACCGTCACTTCACGCTGGCGGTCGGCATCGGCGCGGATCTTTTCACCCTCGGCACCGCCGGTGGAGCGCAGTTCGTTGGCCACGCGTTTGCGCTCGGCCTCCATGCGGCGGTACACCGACTCGGTGATGGTGTCGACATAGTCGGCGCGCGTGATGCGGACATCCACAATGTCCACGCCCCAGGGCTTGGCGCCACCGGTCACCACTTCGAGCACCTCACGCTTGACATCGGTCATCAGCGCATCGCGCTTGAGCGAAAGCAATTCCTTGACCGTGCGCTTGTTGATCTCTTCCTGGAATGCGTTGCGCACCACACGGTTGAGCTGGTTGGCACCGGCCTTCTCGTCCAGACCCACGTTGCGGATATAGGCCTGCGGATCGGTGATGCGCCAGCGCACGTACCAATCGATCACCACTCGCTGCTTCTCGGCGGTGAGCATCGGCTCGGTGTCCGGGCTGTCGAGCGTGAGCAGACGCTTGTCGATGTAGTTGACGTTTTGCAGCGGAGGCGGCAGTTTGAAATGCAGACCCGGCTCGGTCACGACTTCCTTGATCTGGCCCAGGGCATAAACCACGCCGAACTGGCGCTGGTCCACCACAAACAGGGTGGAGCTCAAAAGCACCAGCAACAGCGCCAGACTGCTCACCCACATTCCCATACGGTTCATTTTCGGCAATCCTTATCGAGTGTCGCGGTCGCGGGAACGCAGGTTGTCGCGGGAACGCCCATCGGGAGGTGCAACCACATTGCCCCCCTGAGCGGCGTTGGCGGTGTCGGCGCCAGCCATCGGCGCCGTGGCACTGGCTGCCCCGCTGACTTGCTGCAGAATCTTGTCCAACGGCAGGTAAAGCAGGTTGGAACCTTGCTTGCTGTCCACCAGCACTTTGGTCACATTGCTGTAGACCTGCTGGAAAGTCTCGGTGTAGAGGCGGTCGCGGGTGACCTGCGGGGCCTTCTGGTACTCGGGCAGGATGGCCTTGAAACGCTGGGCATCGCCTTCGGCCTGCGCCACGATGCGCTCACGGTAGGCGTTGGCTTCTTCTTTCAGGCGCGAAGCGGCGCCCACGGCACGGGGCACCACATCGTTGGCATAGGCCTGGGCCTCGTTCTTGGCACGCTCGCGTTCCTGGCCCGCCTTGAGCACATCGTCAAACGCGGCCTGCACCTGTTCAGGCGGACGCACCCCGCCCTGCTGCAAGTTGATGCCTACCACCTCGATGCCCACTTTGTAGCGGTCCAGGATGGTCTGCATCAGCTGACGAACGCGCGGCGCGATCTGGTCGCGCTCTTCGGCCAAGGCCGAGTCCATTTTCATTTTGCCGACCACCTCGCGCACGGCCGTCTCAGCGGCCTGCACCACGGCTTCGGTCGGGTTCTTGCTCTCAAACAGGTACGCACGGGCATCGTTGAGGCGGTACTGCACCGCAAACTTGATCTCAACGATGTTTTCGTCTTCGGTCAGCATCGCCGACTCGCGCAGGCCTGTGGCCTTGATGATGTTGTCGCGGCCGATGTCCACAGAACGGATTTGCGAGACATACACCAGTTCATGGCGCTGCAGCGGCCATGGCATGCGCCAATTGAAGCCGGCCCCCACGGTGGCCTTGTACTTGCCAAACTGGGTGATGACAGCCTGCTGGCCCTCTTGCACGATGAAAAAACCGGTTCCAAGCCAGACCAGCAATGCGGCGCCCAGCACCACACCCATGCCCAGATTGCCGAAGGGATTGGGCAAACCAGCCCCACCTTTGCCGCCACTCGGGGGCCGGGCACCTCCACCGCTTTTGCCACCAAACAGCTGGCCGAGCTTCTGGTTGAAATCTCGCCAGAGTTCGTCCAAGTCCGGCGGACCACCCGCAGCGCCTTTGGGGGGCGACTCAGGCTCTCTGGAGGGACCTGTGGGGGCAGCAGGATCCTTGTCTGCGGGCTTGTCGTCTCCACGACCCCAGCGGGGGTCATTGAGGTTGAACATGCCGCGGATGCGTGCTGGCAGTGCAGACCATCGGATGGCAGGCAGGTGCAGATTCATGGTGTTTTCAGTTTTTATCAGACTCACATTGTGCCGAAATCTTCCGGGGCCTCCGGCCCATCCTCGCCGTATTTCCGGCCCAGACCACGGGCATCGTGTTCGGGCAAGGCAGGATCGGGCAACCGTTCGCGCACAGTACGGGCCAGGGCCTGGCGCAGTCGGTCCAGTCCCAGCCCCGTGCGGGCACTGACGAAGATCCGAGGCACCGGCAGCCCATCCACCTCGTAAGTGTCTTCAGGCGCCAGAGGCTGGCGTTCAGGCGGCAACGCATCGGCCTTGTTGAACACCAACAGCTGCGGCAGGTCCTGGGCACCGATTTCTGTCAGAACCTTTTGGACTTCGGCCATCTGCTCCGGAAAATCCGGGTTGGACGCGTCCACCACATGCAGCAACAGGTCGGCCTCGGTGGCCTCCTGCAGGGTCGCCTGAAAAGCCTCGACCAAACCGTGTGGCAGGTCACGGATGAAACCCACGGTATCGGACAGCGAGACGGAGCGCCCCGCCTCCCCCAGGTAAAGCTGTCGGGTGGTGGTGTCCAGCGTGGCAAACAACTGGTCGGCCGCATAGGCACGGGCCTTGACCAAAGCATTGAACAGCGTGGATTTGCCGGCATTGGTGTAACCCACCAGCGAAATCTTGAAGGTCTGGTTGCGTTCACGCTGGCGGCGCTGGGTGTTGCGCTGCTTCTTGACCTTGGTCAGGCGCTCCTTGGTTCGCTTGATGGCTTCGCCAATCATGCGGCGGTCCAGTTCGATCTGGGTTTCACCCGGGCCACCGCGCAGGCCGATACCACCGGTCTGACGCTCCAGGTGGGTCCATCGGCGCACCAGTCGGGTGCTCAGGTACTGCAGGCGGGCCAGCTCGACCTGCAACTTGCCTTCATGGCTGCGCGCACGCTGGGCAAAGATTTCCAAGATCAACAAAGTGCGGTCATTGACCGGCAGGCCGATGTGTCGCTCCAAATTGCGCTGCTGCGCCGGGCTGAGCGACTGGTCAAACAAGATTTCTTTGGCGCCGTGCATCGTCGCCAGTTCTTTGATTTCGTCGGCTTTCCCACTGCCCACAAACAGCGCTGGGTCGGGCGCCTTGCGCTTGCAGGTCAGGCGGGCCACCGGATGCAGCCCACCCGACTCGGCCAGCAGACCGAGTTCCACCAGGCCATCGTCAAAATGGGGTAACCCAAAGTCAACGCCGACCAGAAGGGTCGGCGCTGCGGGGGGAGAAAAGGCGTCTGTCAAGCCGGGATCAGCTGGCGGCTTCGTCCGATTCCTGGGCCAAGTTCACAGCGCGGCCGGGAACGATGGTGGAGATGGCGTGCTTGTAGACCATTTGCGTGACGGTGTTGCGCAACAGCACCACATACTGGTCAAACGATTCGATCTGGCCCTGCAGCTTGATGCCGTTGACGAGGTAAATGGACACCGGCACGTGCTCGCGACGCAGCGCGTTCAGGAAAGGGTCCTGCAGAAGTTGGCCTTTGTTGCTCACGATATTCTCCGTGTTCAGTGGTTATGAAGCTTCAACCTTACCACAGCGGCCTGTGTGCCCTGACGCACCACCGCCATGCCCTTGCCGGTCAGGAGGGCTCTTTGTCCGCGTAGGGGTTGTGCGAGGTTTTCATCTCAATGCGCAAGGGCGTGCCCACCAGACTGAAGGCCTTGCGGAAACGTCCTTCCAGGAAACGTTTGTAGGCCTCGGTCACATGCTCCAGCGAGTTGCCGTGGATCACGATCACCGGCGGATTCATGCCGCCCTGGTGTGCATAACGCAGTTTGGGACGGAACATGCCGGTCTTCTTGGGCGTCTGGAACTGCACCGACTCCAGCAGGATACGGGTCAGCACCGGGGTGCTCATCTTGCAGGTTGCGGCCTTGTGCGCCTGGGCAATCGAAGTCCACAGCGGACCCAAGCCTTGGCGTTTTTTGGCTGAAATCAAGTGCAGGTTGGCGAATTTGAGAAAAGCCAAACGGGTCTCGATCGAGCGCTGCACCAGCTGGCGCTGGTACTCGTCGACCGCATCCCATTTGTTGACCGCCAAGACCACAGCACGGCCACTGTCGAGCACGAAGCCGGCGATGTGGGCGTCCTGGTCGGTCACGCCCTGCTCTGCGTCAATCAACAGCAAGACCACGTTCGCGTTTTCAATGGCTTGCAGGGTCTTGACCACCGAGAACTTCTCGATGGCCTCAAACACCTTGCCCTTGCGGCGCAGACCCGCCGTGTCGATCAGCTCGAACTTCTGGCCATTGCGCTCGAAAGGCACGCTGATCGCATCGCGGGTGGTGCCCGGCATGTCAAAAGCCACCAGACGCTCCTCACCCAACCAGGTGTTGATCAGGGTGGACTTGCCGACATTGGGGCGGCCGGCAACGGCCAGCTTGATCACCGAGGGATCTTCCTCGGTCTCTTCTTCGTCTTCGGGCAGGTTCAGTGCATCCAACGCTTCTTCGAGCATGTCGCGCACACCCTGGCCGTGGGCCGCCGAGACCGGCAGCACCTCGCCCAGCCCCAGTTCGTAGAACTCGGCCAGCTGGGTGCCTTCGCGCATGCCTTCGGCTTTGTTGGCCACCAACAAGCAGGGTTTACCAATGCGCCGCAGGTAATTGGCAATGTCATGGTCCTGTGCCGACAAGCCACCACGGGCGTCCACCACAAAAATCACCACATCGGCCTCGGCCACAGCCTGTTGCGTCTGCTTGGCCATCTCTTTGTAGATGCCACTGCTGGCATCGGGCTCGAAACCCCCGGTGTCAATGACAATGAATTCACGCTTGCCCAAGCGACCCTGGCCATAGTGGCGGTCTCGGGTCAGTCCAGCAAAGTCGGCCACGATCGCATCCCGGCTCTTGGTGAGTCGGTTGAACATCGTGGATTTGCCCACGTTGGGGCGGCCCACCAGGGCCAATACAGGTTTCACTTGAACGGCTTTCGATCTCAGTTCAGACGCCAACCGGTCACCAAGCCACTGCGGTTGACGGTGACCAGCGTGCGCCCAGCCACCACCGGTGGCATGGCCACGGCCGTACCGTCTGTGCTCAGCCGCTGCAAGGTCTCACCCTGCTCCCGACTCAGCAGGTGCACCTGGCCTTGTGCATCACCCAGTGCGATGGCACTGCCCCAAACGCGCGGTGCGGTGAGCCCTCTGAATCGGTACTGGTCTTGTGACCAAACAGGTTGACCGTCCTGACGGCTCCAGGCGCGCAACTTGCTGTCAGATTCGACACCAAACACACGCGTTTCATCGCCGTCCAGGCCCTGGTGGCCTTGGGATGGGCGTGTCCACAATGTTTGGCCTCGTGCAGTGTCCACGCAGCCCACAGCGGTCTGGAAAGACCGCACACACAGCACCTGGCCCTGACGGCTTGCACCGGTGACCAGATCGACCAGGCGTTCCACCTCGTTGGTGCCCCGCGAGCTGCCAATCACCAGGTCCCATCGGACCTGTCCATTGAGCGGCTGGATCGCACTCAGTCGTCCACCGTTGCCGGCCAGCAGGGTATCGCCCACGGCCATCAGCACACCGGCCTGGCGCACGACCAGTGGGTCAGCATTGCGCTGCAAGCTCCACAGACGTTGGCCACTGGCCCCGTCGTAGGCCGACACACTGCGGTCAGCCGTTTGAACAAAAACACGGCCGCCAGCCACCAAGGGCGCCGTGAAGGTTTGCGCAGCCAGTTTCTGGCGCCAAAGCTCACGGCCGTCCTGCAGAACCAGCAAGTCGTTTTCAGAGGTGATCACCGCATGGCGCTGACCATCGCTGCCAACCCCGGCGATGACCTTGACCTGCAGCGACTGACGCCCAAGTTCACGGCCACTGTCGGCATCCAGCTCCACGAGCTGGCCGTCAGAAGAAGCCAGCAGCACACGCGTGCCGATGACCACGGCCTGCAATGGGGTCGTGACCTCGCCCAGCCGAACATTCCAGGCTTTGCCAACCGCCAGGGTGCCCGAGACTGCGGGCAAGGCCGAGGGTTGGGGTTTGGAAGGGCTGCTGGAGCAGCCAGCCAGCACCAACGCCAAGCCGAGAGCGAGGCCTGCGGCACTCCGGCTCAGCCATGCACGGCGGGTCACTGGCTCACCTCCACACCGAGTGCACCCAGCTTCGCCTGCACCACGCGCCGGTATTCACTGCCTTCGGGAAAACCTTTGAACGCTTGCTGGTAAGCCGCGACTGCTTCGGCAGCTTGCCCCTTGGAGAGCAACACATCGCCCTTGAGGTCGGCAGCCAACGGCCCCATCTCGTCAGAGAAACTTGCCTGCAAGGTCTTGAGCGCTTCTTCGGCCGATTGCGTGTCCCACTGAAGTGCTGCCAGGCGCACACGGGCGAGGTCGCGAAGCGCGGGCGCGGGCGCATCGGCCGCCACCCAAGCCAGCAAAGCACGGGCCTGATCGGTCTTGCCTTTTTCCATGAGGCTGCGGGCCGCCAGCAGGCCAGCCTGGTGGGCGTATTGCGTGCCACCGAACTTGTCTTTCATGTCGGCCACACTGCGTTCGATGCGGGACACGTCCTGCGACAGCACGGCCTTTTCGACCTCGTCGTACAAAGCCGAAGCTTTGGCGGCCTGGTTGCGCTCCCAGTATTGCCAGCCATTCCAGGCGGCGTAGCTGCCCAGCACGATGATCAGCAACCAGGAAATCAGGTTGCCATAGGTTTTCCAGAAATGCTTGAGCTCGGCAAGCTGTTCCTGTTCTTCGAGATCGAGATGCGATGCCATGGGTTGT
>JACCDQ011190088.1_pt1 | contig 14094 bp, 9 predicted proteins | sample 7446031 | NCBI WGS metagenome assembly JACCDQ01 (sample SAMN15323442, study PRJNA562643) | freshwater metagenome | isolation source: river surface water | place: USA:Blue River Watershed | collected 2017-08-17 | reverse complement strand
TTACCAAAAGCAGGGTAACGGCGTTCTAAGTAATAATCTCTTTCATCTTCAGGAATTTCTGAAGCTTTACGGTTATCATCTTTCTTTTTAGGCACCCAAATACGACCATCGTTACGCAATGATTCAGACATCAACGTCAATTTCGATTGGTGGTCGCCAGAAACTGGGATACAAGTTGGGTGAATTTGTGTATAGCAAGGGTTGCCGAAGAACGCCCCTTTTTTATGTGCTTTCCAAGCCGCCGTAACGTTTGAACCCATTGCATTGGTTGACAAGTAAAATACGTTTCCGTATCCACCTGTACACAACAACACAGCGTGACCAAAGTGACGTTCTAATTTACCAGAAATCAAATCACGAGCAATAATACCACGGGCTTTGCCGTCAATCATTACAACGTCCATCATTTCGTGGCGCGTAAACATTTCTACGTTACCCAAACCTACTTGGCGTTGTAAAGCAGAATAAGCACCTAATAATAATTGTTGACCCGTTTGGCCTGCCGCATAGAAAGTACGTTGTACTTGCGTACCACCGAACGAACGGTTCGACAACAAACCGCCATATTCACGAGCAAAAGGTACACCTTGAGCCACACATTGGTCGATGATGTTACCAGAAACTTCAGCCAAACGGTGAACGTTTGCCTCTCTTGCACGGTAGTCGCCACCTTTGATAGTATCGTAGAATAAACGATACACAGAGTCACCATCGTTTTGGTAGTTTTTAGCAGCATTCACCCCTCCTTGTGCAGCAATCGAGTGTGCACGACGAGGAGAATCTTGGAAGCAGAAAGCCTTAACTTTATAGCCCATTTCTGCCAAAGAAGCTGCCGCAGAAGCACCAGCCAAGCCGGTTCCTACAACAATGATTTCGATATTCCGCTTGTTGGCGGGGTTTACTAATGGTACTGTCGAACGGTATTTTGTCCATTTGTCAGCCAGTTGACCACCAGGGATTTTAGCATCTAATTTTGGTGAAGTTGCCATAACTTATGAATTATGTAATGATGAATATTTTTAGCGATATTGCTGTTGTTGAGCAACAAACAACTACTGAATAAATCCTAAATAGATTGCTACTGGCATGGCTGCGAAAACCAATGGCACGATAATAGCAAATCCTGCACCAAACGATTTTACGAACGGAGTGTATTTAGGGTGATTCCATCCAAGCGACTGAAATGCACTTTGAAATCCATGTAATAAATGGTAAGACAAAGAGATACAACCCACTACATACACAATCACAACCCAAAGGTATTGGAATGTCTCCTTCATTTCTTGGAACAACGTTTCTTCGCCACTGGTAATGTGGTCGGTAAAACGGCTTACAACCCAAAAGTGTTTTAAGTGTAATACCAAGAAAATCAACAATAATGTACCCAACAAGCCCATTGAGCGAGAATACCATGTACTGTTAGTTTTTGAAATAACAGCGTACTTCACAGGACGCTTTTTGCTATTGGCCGACCATAGTATTAATCCATCAATGATGTGCAGTAATAATCCTGCAAAAAGACCAAACTCAGCCGCACGAATAAAAAAGTTTTTCGCCATAAACTCTGCCGCCGCATTGAAAGTTTCGCCACCGTCATTTACAAAAATGCAAGCATTGATTCCACAATGGACAACAAGGAAGGCTACCAACGATAAGCCTGTTACCGCCATGATGAGCTTTCGGCCCAACGAACTTGATAAATTTTTTGTTACCCAAGACATTTTTTTATAAGTTATTGGTTGTTAATTACTTAATAATTAATAGTTTTTTTATCGCTTTTACAAACTTTTTTTTTGTATTGGCAGATTCCTATTAACTATTAATTAGTTTAAAAAAATTGAACTCAAAACTACAATCGAAACGCCTGTCAATCAAATAATATATAAGATTTTAGCAATTATTTACAATAATTCTACGTTTTTGTACTGTTTTAAGTGTATTTGTTGGGGTTTTCTTAAAATCCAATACTTTTCGTAAAAAAAACAAACATTTTGTTGCAATTTCGACTCTTTCCTTTAAGCTCAATACTTTTACAGTTGTTATAATTTCTATCGCTATTTTTGGGTAATTCTAACAATTGCTTACAACTGATAATCCAACTTTGTGTTTGAATTTTTTGTTTTGTTAGTTACAAAAAAAATATTCTAGTAAATTGTCCGAACTAAAGTGTGTTTGACTTATCGAAACCCTTGTTAGGTGCTTTGTAACATTGGTCATTCCCAACTTTTCTTACTATAAAACATGATGAAATCGACGCATTACTTATACCTTTTTTTGGTAGGTTTCTTTTTAAGCTTATGGGCTGCTCCAAAGTCTATGGCAACACACATGAAAGGTGGCGAAATTACAGTTAGACGTATTTCTAGTACCGCCCTAACTTACGAATTTACGCTTACCATTTATTGCGAAAACAACCAAGCATGGCTACAACAGCGTGATGTTTTGTTCTGCTTTGGCGATGGTATCGGCTCGGCGGTCGCTACTCGCTCAAACGGTGGCGGCAATGGCGAAGACCTCGGCAATGGTACTTGGAAGGGTGTCTATAAAGCTACTTATACCTACTCTGCTCCCAATACCTATCGGGTCAACGTGGCAATCCAAAACCGAAATGCCAACGTTCGGAATATTCCGAACTCCGACCAAATTGGCTTTTACGTAGAAACAATTTTCAGGATAGATGCAGGGTTAGGACTCAACTCAACGCCCTTGCTACTAAACCCTGCCGTTGACTTAACGGCCGTAGTGGGTCAAAAATTTATCCACAACCCCAATGCCGTTGATTTACAAGGCGATAGCTTGGCATATCGACTAATTTCTTGTCGCCAAGGTTTACAATCAAGCTGTACTGGACGTGGTACAGCCATTTCGGGCTTTACTCAACCCGACCAAGTAGCGGCTACGCCTTCTAGTTTTACGATCAATGCTATCACTGGCGATTTGATTTGGAACACGCCTCAAGAAGTAGGGCTTTACAACTGTGCTTTTGTAATTGAAGAATGGAGAAATGGCGTAAAAATTTCGGAAACGGTGCGCGATATGCAAATAGAGGTGAAAGATGCCGACAACAGTTCCCCCGTCATCAAAGCCCCCGATGATATTTGCGTAGAAGCAGGCACACTGATTCAAGCTACTGTTACTGCCACTGACACGCCTTCTAAAAGCGGTCGCCGAGATGCCATGAATCTTACTTCTTCGGGCTTGGTATATGGGCCTATTGGCAACAATGGTGTGACATTCGCTACACCTTACGCCACCTTTACAGCTCCGCCTGCCCAAACGCCTACGGCTACAGGCAATTTCCGCTGGCAAACCAGTTGCGGACATATTCGTCAACAAGCCTACGATGTATTTTTTAGGGTAGAAGATTTGCCACCAGGCTACAACCGAACGCCTCCGCTCTTTCCTCAATTGGTTGATAGTAAGGTCTGGAAAATTAAAATTGTTGCTCCTCGTGTCAAAAACCTCAAAGCAGTCGGCGATGCTGGTGCTCGTTCGATTACCCTCACGTGGGATGCCTACAGTTGTCAAAATGCTGGTTCAGAATTGATTATTTACCGAAAAAATGGTTGCGATAGCTTTGTACCAACGGCCTGTCAAACGGGTATTCCAGCAGGTTTGGGCTATACCGAAATTGCAAGAGTGCCTATTTCGGCAACTTCTTATGTAGATAAAAGCTTAACCTTGAACCAAAATTACAGTTATCGCATTGTGGCAAGTTTTGCACAACCTACAGGAGGTTTGAGCGTTGCTTCCGACCAAGTATGTACACGCCTCGAATCGGCAATGCCACTTATCACGAATGTTACGGTTGATAAAACTTCTAGTACCGACGGAGAAATCACAGTAAAATGGACACGCCCCATTGGCTTGAATACAAGCCAATTTAAAGGGCCTTATCAATATCGTTTGTTAAGAGCTACGGGGCTTGCTGGAGCTACAGGTTTTGCACAGGTCGGAAGCAACGTTACGACTGATTTGTCAGGTACTACCGCCGATACGGTGTTTGTTGATACCAAGCTCAATACGCAAGACAATGCCTATCGCTACAAGCTTCTTTTCTATTATACACAAGCAGGAACGCTTACGTTGCTCGATAGTACTGAAATCTCAAGCAGTGTTCGCCTGAGTACTACAGCCGATAGGCGTAGGGTTGTACTCACGTGGCAAGCCAACGTAGCTTGGTCGAACGAAAATCAAACGCATCGTATCTATCGAGAAACCAAACCCGGCTCTGGCATCTTCACTCGTATTGCCGATGTACCTGTACAAGGAGCTGCAACGTTCACTTACACCGACGACGGACAAGATAAATTTGCGGCTGATGGAAATTTCCCGGTTACGATGTCGCCCGATTCGTCGTATTGCTACAAGGTTGAAACGGTAGGTTCTTATAATTCAGATAAGATAAAAGATTTATTATACAATTTCTCCCAAATCAATTGTGCCACGCCTAAAAGCGACATCATACCGTGTCCGCCAGTATTAAGCATTGACGCACTCGACTGTGATACTTACATCAAAAATGAGGCAAACTGCAATATTACGACTTTTAATAATATCTTAAATTGGACCATTCCTAACCAAGTGAATGGTAGCCCTTGTGATAAAGATGTTGTCAAATATACGCTTTATTATGGCAGTAGTGCCGATGCCACCTTTAACAAATTGGCTGATATTACAGGAAGTTTGCCCGTACCAACAACTTATACCGATGCCCGCACCGATTCGTACATAGGATGCTACTATGTGACAGCAACCAACAAGTACGGAGATGTGAGCGATAAGAGTAATGTTGTTTGTAAAGACAACTGTCCAAGTTTGGCTTTGCCCAATATTTTTACGCCTAATGGCGACGGCAAAAACGACACATTCCAACCACTCAAATGCCCTCGCTTCATTAAATCGCTAACGATAAGCATTTATAACCGAGACGGACAAAAAGTGCATGAATATACTGGAAACGACCTCAATTGGGATGGTAAAGATGCCAGTGGCAAGGAAGTCCCTAGCGGCTCTTATTTCTACCATTGTAGTGCTACTTTCCTTACCTTAGACCCCGCTAAGGCTTCGGTTAAGCTGAAAGGCTTTGTTGAAATTGTAAAATAAACAAAAATATAAATTACTGAAAATCAAAAAATTAATTCGCCAATTCACAATTTTGCATTAGTATTTAACAAACTAGGTTAGACGAAAAGCATCGTCTAACCTAGTTTATCCCACATAATGCTACAACAGTCATCTACTTCCGTACAACCGTCGTATCTGGTATTATTTGACGGCGTATGCAATTTATGCAACCACAGTGTGCAGTTTATTATTCGCCACGACCCAGCAGAAAAATTCACTTTTGCTTCTCTGCAATCTTCTTTTGCCCAAGCAATACTCGCCCGTCATTCGATGACGCATCAGCCTTTCGATAGCGTAGTTTTATGTAAAAACGAGCAACTCTATACCAAATCTGAGGCTGCCTTATTCATTGCTGCCGAGCTAACAGGCGGTTGGAAATATATGCGGTTTTTACGTTTCGTTCCGCTCAAATGGCGAGATTGGATTTATGACCAAATCGCCCGAAGGCGTTACCGTTTTTTCGGAAAAAAAGACAGTTGTATGCTCCCTAGCCCCGAATTAAAACGGCGGTTTTTGGGATAGAAGCCTGTGAATATGTATTTTTGTGCCTTCTTATACAAGAGGCAACCAAACTGTATTTATCAATATATATTCATTTATAAGCATGAAAGCATACGTTTTTCCAGGGCAAGGCTCACAATTTATCGGTATGGGCAAAGACCTCTACGAAAAGTCTGAATCAGCCAAGGCTCTTTTTGAAAAAGCCAACGAAATACTAGGTTTTCGCATTACCGACATCATGTTTAGCGGTACCGACGAAGAACTCAAACAAACCAAGGTAACACAACCAGCCATTTTTTTACACTCGGTTATTCTTGCCAAAGAAACCCCAGACTTTCAGCCCGACATGGTAGCAGGGCACTCTTTGGGCGAATTTTCGGCCTTGGTAGCCGCAGGAGCTTTGAGCTTTGAAGATGGCCTGGTGCTAGTATCGAAAAGAGCTTTAGCCATGCAAAAAGCTTGCGAAGCTAATCCTTCGACGATGGCGGCGGTATTGAACTTAGCCGATAATGTAATTGAAGAAATTTGTGCTTCGGTTGATGCCGTAGTAGTGGCAGCCAACTACAACTGCCCAGGGCAAGTAGTGATTTCGGGTAGCAACGAAGGGGTAGCGTTGGCTGGCGAAAAACTCAAAGCAGCCGGTGCCAAGCGTGTGCTTCCTTTGCCTGTAGGGGGTGCATTTCACTCGCCTTTGATGGAGCCAGCCCGTGAAGAATTAGCCGCAGCCATCGAAGCTACGCATTTCAGTACGCCTGTGTGTGCCATTTACCAGAACGTCAATGCCCAACCTGCTACAGATGTCGCTACTATCAAAGCTAACTTGATTGCCCAACTGACAGGTGCCGTAAAATGGACGCAATCGGTACAAAATATGGTTACTGACGGAGCAACTATCTTTGTCGAATGCGGCCCAGGCAAAGTATTACAAGGTTTGGTGAAAAAAATCGCTCCTAGCCTCGAAACAGCAGGTATAACCTTGGCATAAGGATATTTTTTTCAAAACATAAGATACAAACAGTCAATAACTTAGATTAGGGTGATTCTTTTTTTGAGATTTTTTTTCTAAAAAAACTTGACAGCTAAAAAAAATCGCCCTAATTTTGCACCACAAATCAGCTAAACGACGGCAACACAAGTTTAGCAGAAGCGTAAAATTGACCCATGGTGTAAGGGTAGCACATCAGATTTTGGTTCTGCTAGTCTAGGTTCGAATCCTAGTGGGTTAACAAAATAAGCCTCTCAAATGTACGTTTGGGAGGCTTATTTTCTTTAGTATTTTACATACTTACGTGAGTTTTTCTTTTAATTTCTTAGATAAAACTCCTATTTTGATTGTTTTATATCTCATTTTTGATAGAAAAAAGCTAATTTTGTACCTAATTGAATACTATTTAACCTGCCAGCGAGAACGTGACATTAATCAAATCTATATCAGGAATCAGAGGAACTATTGGAGGAAAAGCAGGAAATGCCCTAACGCCTTTAGATGTAGTTAAATTTACGGCTGCTTATGGCACTTGGCTCAAACGCCAAAAACCTAACAACCCTACTATTATTGTTGGGCGTGATGCACGCTTATCGGGCGATATGGTATCACGATTGGTAGCCTCGACTTTGCAAGGATTGGGATTAAATGTGATAGACTTAGGGCTTTCGACAACCCCCACCGTAGAAGTTGCCGTACCTGCCGAAAATGCAGCAGGTGGTATTATCCTCACGGCAAGCCATAACCCTATTCAATGGAATGCCCTCAAGCTACTCAACGCCCAAGGCGAATTTATTTCTGCTACCGATGGCGAAGCACTGCTCGCTATTGCCGAAGCCGAAGACTTTGATTTTGTCGAAGTAAAAAAACTAGGCTCTTATCAACAAGACAATACATGGCTTCAAAAACATATTGATATGATTTTGGCGTTGCCCTTGGTTGACAAAGATGCCATTGCTGCCAAAAACTTCAAAGTAATTATTGATGCTGTCAACTCTACAGGGGGTATAGCTGTACCTATGCTTTTAGAAGCGTTGGGCGTTACCCAAATCACAAAATTGCACTGCGAACCAACGGGCAATTTTGCCCACAATCCTGAGCCACTTCCTGAAAACCTTACCGATATTATCAAAGCTATTGAAAAAACTAAGTATGATGTAGGTATTGTAGTGGACCCCGATGTTGACCGTCTGTGCTTTATTAGTGAAGATGCCTCGCCTTTTGGAGAAGAATATACGTTAGTGGCAGTTGCCGACTATATCTTACAGAACAAAACTGGCAATACCGTATCAAATTTGTCTTCGACACGTGCTTTGCGAGATGTCACCGAAAAACATGGCGGTAAATATTACGCTTCGGCTGTGGGCGAAGTCAACGTCGTAACGCTCATGAAATCGGCTCACGCCGTGATTGGTGGCGAGGGTAACGGAGGTATTATTTATCCAGAACTACACTACGGCAGAGATGCCTTAGTAGGTATAGCCTTGTTCTTAACGCATTTGGCAAAATCGGGCAAGAAAATGTCTGTCTTACGCAAAAGTTATCCAGAATACTATATTTCTAAAAATAAAATAGAACTTACAACCGAAATCAATGTAGATGAGGTGTTGGAGGGTATCAAGAAGAAATATGCTAAAAACCCTATCAATGCCATCGACGGTGTAAAAATTGATTTTGATAAAGAATGGGTACACTTACGTAAATCCAATACCGAGCCTATCATTCGTATTTACTCAGAATCAGATTCTGTTACCAAAGCTGAAAACCTCGCTAAAAAATTGATTAGCGACATCAAAGAAATTATTGCTAACGGATAAGCTTTGGTATTGAGTGAGTTAGTGATTGTGTTGATTCTGAACTAAATCTCTTATTTTCAATAATTTATACTTTATTTTTAATTAAAACAAATGGTAAATTACTGAAAAACAAAACATTTATTCACAATTGATAACACTCAATTTTGTCTAATTATTTCATCCTTCTTACAGGATTAATCCGATATACACTACGATGGCGACTCTCGATGGGTCGCCATCGTCATTATAAAGAATACCCAAGTAAACCGATAGCCTAAAGCTATCTTTTGATTGTTAATCTTCAAACTAACCAACATAAAACCATGCAAACAAGAGTTTATCTGGATAATGCCGCTACTACACCGCTCGACAAAGCTGTGATAGAAGCCATGTTACCAATGATGGAACGCAACTTTGGCAATCCTTCTTCTATCCATTCACATGGACGAGAAGTACGTAATGCCATCGAGAAGGCGAGAAAAACGATTGCAGGCTTATTGAATACCTCGCCTGCCGAAATATTTTTTACTTCTGGTGGTACAGAAGCCGACAATACAGCGATTGTTTCGGCTATTGAAACGTATCAAATTACCCATGCCGTAACGTCTGCTTTAGAACACCACGCCGTATTACATACCCTCGAACATTTAGCCAAGATTGGCAAAATCAAGCTAAGTTTGGTACAGCTTACCGAGAAAGGACACATAGATTTAAACCACCTCGAAACGCTTTTACAGCAACATCCCAACACGCTAGTTTCGTTGATGCACGGCAACAATGAAATCGGGAATTTGCTCGATTTGGAGGCTGTTGGACAACTATGCGTACAATACGGAGCTACCTTTCATTCAGACACCGTACAAACGATGGGGCATTATAAACATGATTTACAAAAAACGCCTATTGATTTTATTGTAGGTGCTGGACACAAATTCCATGGGCCCAAAGGAGCAGGTTTTTTATATATCAATGCCGCCAAAAAGATTCATCCTTTCATTCATGGAGGTTCGCAAGAACGAAATATGCGTGGCGGTACCGAAAATGTGTATGGTATTGTTGGCTTGGCAAAAGCCCTCGAAATTGCCTACAGTGGCATGGACGAGCACCGCAAGCACATCGAGCAACTCAAAAGCTACATGATTACGCAACTCAAAACACGTGTTGAAGGCATCAGTTTCAATGGCGATTGTGAGAATTTAAGCACAAGTCTTTATACCGTTTTGAATGTAGGCTTCCCTCCTTCTGAGGAATCAGATATGTTTTTATTTAATTTAGATATTAATAAAATCTCGGCATCGGGCGGTAGTGCTTGCACCAGTGGGTCTAATATCGGCTCGCATGTACTAACCGCTTTGGGCACAGACCCCAACCGTCCTTCGGTACGTTTCTCTTTCTCGAAGTACAATACCATCGAAGAAATAGATTATGTATTGGCAAAACTAGGACAGATTCTTCGGGTTGAAGTATAGCCTTTGAGCCATATTGGTTATTTAGTGAATTATGTTTAACTTGATGCTAGTAATCAAGCAAACTATTCACTAAATAACCTTTGCGGTTTATCGCTTATGAATGAAGCACCTGCTCCACGCCCTCAACTCAAACGTGTCATTTCAGCAATACAACTTTGGAGTATTGCCGTTGGGCTTGTCATTTCTGGCGAATATTTTGGCTGGAATTACGGTTGGCAAACCTCTGGCACTATTGGTTTTCTTTATGCTACGTTGTTGGTTACGGTCATGTACGTAACCTTTATTTTTTCTTATACCGAACTCACCTCGGCGATTCCTCATGCCGGTGGTCCTTTTGCTTATGCTTATCGGGCTTTAGGCCCTATTGGAGGTTTTTTGGCTGGTTATGCCACGTTGGTCGATTTCTTACTTGCTCCTCCTGCCATCGCTTATGCCTTGGGAAGTTACGCCCATTTTCTCAACGATGTCATTCCTGTAGTGCCAGCAGCCGTGGGTATGTACGTCATTTTTATTACCATTAATTTATTAGGCATCAAAGAATCGGCTCGTTTTTCGTTGGTTGTGACGGTGCTTTCTGTTCTCGAATTAGTCATTTTTTTACTTGTTATTTTTCCGTATTTCAAAACCGAAAATGTTCTGGCACACAATCCGCCACAGGTGTCGGTATCGGGCATTTTTGCAGGGATTCCCTTTGCAATATGGTTTTTTGTAGCCATCGAAGGCGTGGCAATGGTTGCCGAAGAAGTAAAAGACCCTCAAAAAAACATTCCCAAAGGCTATATTTCTAGTATCATTACCTTGGTTATTTTGGCTTTAGGAGTAATGATTCTCAGTGCAGGCGTTGGCGATTGGCGAACCCTCATGCACCTCGACCACCCCATTCCGGCGGTGTTGGCTATGGCTTTAGGGCAAGACAGTCAGCTTTCCAAAATTTTTGCAAGCTTGGGTTTGTTTGGCTTAATCGCTTCTTTTCATTGCAATACCATAAGTTATTCAAGACAAATTTATGCCTTAGCACGTGAAGGCTATTTACCTAGCGTACTCGGTAAATTGCACAAACGATTCCATACGCCACACTGGGCTTTGATTGCAGGCGGCGTGGTTGGTGCAATCGCTATTTTTACAGGAACAACCGACAAAATCATCATTTTGTCGGCATTAGGGGCTGTAGCCATGTATGCCATAGCAATGATAAGCTTATTGGTTTTAAGAAAGAAAGAACCCCTCCTCGACCGCCCTTTTCAATCGCCTTTTTATCCGTGGTTTCCTTTGATTGCCTGTGGCTTATCGCTTTTGTGCATGGGTGCGATTATGTACGAAAATCCGTTGTTAAGCTATATTTTTATTGGATTATTGGCACTGAGCTTTCTTTATTTTTGGTTTACTCGTAAAAGTACCAAACCTCCTGTATCCTGAGTAAAAGACCGATTGATTTTGCCACTCTTCAAGTTTTTATTGGTTCTATTGCAAAATTTCACCAAATTCGTTTTTACGAACGACAGGATAAGCTTTTGCTTTATTTATGCGTTATCTCGTAACAAGCACAGACGATACGTTAACCAAGTTCCATTTATTTATGGCATTATTAGATAAAATACAATATATTTTTCGAGGAAAAAAAACAGACACCCCCGCCGAACCGCAAGTCGAAGAGCCTGTTTTGAATACTGAACTTAGTTCGGTTGAGCCAAGTGCCTCATTTTATGCCCCTGATGCTATCAGTCATCCTAATCAACCCGACTGGCTTATCAACGAAGATATACTCAGAGATGAAGGCGTTATTTTTGGGCTATCTGCCTCTAATCCAGACGATAAGATTGCGATTATTCGTAGTTATTTCTTACAACAAACCGCAGAAGTAGAAAAACTCATCGAATACCGAGAAGAACGCATTGGCGAACTAAACTATTGGACTAACGAAAAACAAGATGCCATCAAAGAAATTGAACGCAAAATAGAAGACCTCAAAAACCGAGAATTTACCGAACAACACCATTTGTTGCGTACCACAGTGGGTATCTCACTCGCCATTGGGATTTCTGTTGGCAATTATTTTCTGATTGAAGAATCACTTGCTGGGCATTTTGTCCAACACAAACTCATTGCTTTGGGCGTATTTTTGGCTGGGATGTTCAATTTGTTTGGACGCATTTCCTTTCTTCATGACGATAGCCGACAAAGCACTTGGCGTAAATTACTCGAAGAAATAGGGATGCCTTTGGCTGCTTCTTTTTTTGTTTTTGCCCAACTTTATCCTAAAAGTACAGCCTTAGAAGCGTGGTCGGCCTTGGGTTTTATCTTCTTTTTGTTCATGTTTGCCGGAAAATTATTATTAGGAAACTTAACCGTTTTGAAAGATGATTTAAGCATTTTTCAAAAACGAAATCAATTACAAAAAGATAAGATAAAAAAAGTAGCCGATTGGGAACGTGAAATAACCCAACACAAACAAGAAATCGACAAACACCGAGTTGAAAAGCAACAAATTTTAGAAGAATTGAGCAAATACATCGCCGAAAAAACACGCTTCCAAGCCCAAAGAGATATGCTTATCAAGGTTTTTGAAAGCGAATACGCCCTTGCAGCACAGTATCGGCACAGACTTACGCAAAAAGATTTGCGTAGTATCATCGACAACAATTCTCTCGAATAATCAACGACTTATCCACATTTTGCCAACAAGAGCATGGAAGAGCAAAAATCTTTTACCGAAAATCCCGACTTTCAACACGGCTACAGCAATGGGCTTGAAGATGTTGACAAACAAACCTACGAAGGGTATCTTTCGAGCCAAGTACACGTTGAATGGTTGCAGCAACAATTACAGCAAAAAAAACAAGAACTCCATACAACCGACGAACGCATCGAGCAGCGCAAAACACGTTATAAGCAAGCGTTTGATAGTTTACAAGACAAGCTTTTAAAAATTAGTTTGGCAAGTAAACAAAAAGAGCGTTTAGAAGCCGAGCTATTCGACTTAGACGAAAGCCAACATTCTTTACAGAAAAAACGCCTTAATTCTGCCCATACCTATTCGTTGTTTGCAGGAATCGTGTATTTTGTTGCTGGAGTAGCCTTCGTGATTGGCGACCTGATTATTTCGCACGAGATTGTAGCGTATGCCCTCAACATCCATAACACCAACGAAGCTTGGGCTTTTGCCGTTGGTCTAGCCATGATTTCGGTCTTGCTAAAACCTGCCTACGAACGCCTCATCGAATCGCCCTACAGCGAGCAACGCCAAACGGGTACACCCAAATCGTATATTTGGTTCAAAGGCATTACGGTCGCTTTTGCCTTAGCTACGTTGTTTGTATTAGGCTGGTTTCGATACGAAGCCTACAAAGCCGACAAAGCCAAAGAACACATCAACCGCACCATCAAGTCGCTGAATAACCAAGTATTCGACCCACTCAACCCAACAGCACCGCCTCCGCCTGCGATTCAGGCACAGATTGAGCAAAAAATGCGTGAGTTCGACAGCATCAATCAGCAACTTATCAACAGCGGTTGGGCATTGGCTTCGTTTGTGTTATCGGGCTTACTTTTTGCCTTGGCAGGTGCGATTTGTTTAGGCATTGCCTTTCCTGTTTTGCAATGTTATTGGTATCGCTGGTTACAAATTGACCCACAATTGAGACGCTTGCATAAAAAACGTCAAAAACTCATGCCCTTGATACAAGCAGAAGAAACAACGCTTTCGGAAAATATTGTACAAAAGAACATCCTCGAACATGAACTGCAACTTGACAATGACCAAAGTGAACTGGTAAGTCAACAAAAAGACATCATCGAAGACATCAAGTATTTGCAAGAACAGCTACGCTTGGCACAAACCGATGCCCGGATTGCTTCTTACAACGACGGTTTTGGCAAAGGCTCGATGGTGAGAGATGCCATCAACCAAGACGAATTACAGCAATTTGTGCGAGAAAACTACTTCAATATCAGCAACTTGGCAACCAAAGCCAAAAATACCTCTCCCGAAAAAGCACTTTATAGCCGAAGAAGCAGTTTGCGTCCATATCAGCAATTACGAAAACTTATTTCGGACGATTTTTCATCGGAAGGAGAGATTTGAGGATGTGGAGATTTGAAGATTTGAAAATTTGGGGATTTGAAAATTTGGAGATTTGAGGATTTGAGGATTTGGAGATTTGAAGATTTGAGAATTTGAAGATTTGGAAATTTGGAGATTTGAGGATTTGGAGATTTG
>JACCDQ010952525.1_pt1 | contig 14095 bp, 26 predicted proteins | sample 7446031 | NCBI WGS metagenome assembly JACCDQ01 (sample SAMN15323442, study PRJNA562643) | freshwater metagenome | isolation source: river surface water | place: USA:Blue River Watershed | collected 2017-08-17 | reverse complement strand
GGCAAGACATAAGAACACACCTAGCGGATGGACTAAATTCAACGCGGTGTGCTGTCACCATAATGGAACTAGCGCAGACACACGTCAACGTGGCGGTATAATTAGAAACGGCGACGGTGTTAGTTACCATTGCTTCAACTGTGGATTCAAAACAAGTTATCAACCTGGTAGACACTTAACACGCAAAATGCGACAACTGTTAGGTTGGATGGGCGCACCAGACGATGTTGTTACTAAACTAAGTTTGGAAGCATTAAAGATTGAATCCGACGAAAAGGCTTTAGAAGCCGTAACACTTCCAACATTCGAAGATAAACCTTTGCCAGAAGGTGCTATGCCCATCGACGAATGGATTCAAATATCTAATAAGTTACCCGACGACTTACGGGCGAATCTTGAAGAAGTAGTTGAATATGTTGTTGGACGTAGATTCTTTTTAATACCCGGTATGTTTTACTGGAGTCCATTAAATGGATTTGCAGATAGAGTAATAATTCCATTTAAGTATCAGGGACGTATTGTAGGCAATACTGCTCGTAAGGTCACGGCAGGTAAACCCAAGTACATCAGTGAACAAACACCTGGATATGTGTTTAACTTAGACAACCAGACACTGGATAGAGAATTCGTGATTGTCTGCGAAGGCCCATTTGATGCGCTAAGTATTGATGGTGTTGCTATCCTGGGTGCAGAGATTATGGACAAGCAAGCCCTGTTACTAAACAGACTCAATCGCAGAGTTATTGTTGTTCCAGACAAAGACGCAGACGGTGCCCGCACAGTTGAACAGGCTGTGGCAAATGGTTACTCAGTAAGTATGCCAGACTGGCCCGATGGTGTTAAAGATGTTAATGATGCAGTATTAAAGTTAGGTAGACTAATGGCATTGTATCTTATTGTTACACAAGCAGAAGACAACGAATTAAAAATTAGATTAAAGGCTAAAAAATGGTTCGCAAGTTAATACAAAGTATTCAAAATTATTTTAAGGAGAGGGCACGACGCCGTCGTGATCCGTTTATCTACAAATGATTGAGTGGGGCATTAACGCATTAAATCATGGTAGTAGTCTTGCTGTATTCAAAGACGGTAAGTTAAAGTTTTGGAACAACAGCACAGAGGATCGACTACCTAGTTCGTTTATACACACGGCACTAGGACATGGCAGTCCTGATAAGATTTATTGGTATGAACAACCTTGGGTTAAGAAAGCAAGACAAATATACGCCGGGCAATACTCTACAGCATTTGACCTTAAAAACTTACCCTGCCACTATCTTAAACAAGCAGGCCTAAGTTACAGTCCTGTAGTATATACTCCACACCACGCTAGTCATGCCGCGGCAGGTTATTACACAAGTCCGTTCAATGACTGTGCTGTCGTAGTATTAGATGCTATTGGAGAATTTGAATCTGCAACAATATGGCATGCCGGCCATGGCGAACTAAAGAAAGTTTGGAGTCGCAGTTATCCTAATAGCCTTGGATTATTTTATAGTGCCTTTACTAAGTTAGTAGGACTTGAGCCCATTCGTCAAGAAGCAATCTTTGAAAAGATGGCTGAACAAGGCAATCCTAAACGTTTCTATGACGAAGTTAAAGATTATATGGACACGCTAGTTCGTAACACACGTAATCTACATAGAGGTGTCCAGGACTGGCCCTATGAAATAGATAACTTGCAAACACAATGCGACATAGCCGCGGCAGTACAACAAGTGTTTCAAGACCAAGTTTATGGTGTGTTTAGTTTGGCAAAGGATCTAACTGACAGCGACTGTGTAGTTTACATGGGCGGCTGTGCATTTAATAAAACAGCCAATAAACAAATAAAAGACAAATTCAAATACGTATGGAGCCTACCTAATCCTGGAGATGCTAGTAGTAGTTTAGGTGCAGTATTATATCATCAACGATACAGGGTTTGGGATTGGCAATTAGAAACTTGCAAACACATAGATATAAAAGTATAATAGTACAATGACAAGACAGAATACAGACTACGGTTTCGATATACAAAAACTATATTTGGAAATGATGCTCAGTGACGCAGGCACATTTGTGCGTTGCCAAAGCATTTTTGATCCAACATTATTTGACCGTCGCTTACAGGATGCGGCAGAGTTCTTAAATGGTTATGTTACAGAGCATAACGCATTGCCCACGTATGATATGGTACGTGCGGCCACTAAGACAGAACTTAATGAGCCAGGCATACTCAAAGACGAACACTATGATTGGCTCATGGCAGAGTTTGAAACATTTACTCGCCACAAAGGACTTGAACGTGCCATTCTTAAGTCAGCAGACTTGTTGGAAGAAGGCAACTATGGTCCAGTAGAAGATATGATTAAAGCGGCTGTGCAGATTGGCTTGCAAAAAGACATGGGCACAGACTACTGGGCAGATCCTAAAGGACGCTTACTAGGACTTAAAGATAAAAACGGACAAGTTAAGACTGGTTGGGACACAGTTGATAAACGCTTATTTGGAGGCATGAACCGTGGAGAACTTAACATTTTTGCCGGTGGATCAGGTGCAGGTAAATCCCTCTTTCTTGCTAACCTTGGCGTAAACTGGGCACTACAAGGTTTGAATGTTTGTTACTTAACACTGGAACTTAGTGAAGCATTGGTTAGTATGCGTGTAGACTCAATGACCACAGGCATTAGTACTAAAGAGATTTTCAAGGATCTTGACAATGTTGAAATGAAAGTTAAGATGATTGGCAAGAAGTCGGGTGCATTCCAAGTTAAGTATATGCCGTCAGGTAAAACAACCAACGACATTCGTGCTTACTTAAAAGAGTACGAAATTAAAATGGGCCGTAAGGTAGACGTGCTGTTAGTTGACTATATGGACTTGTTGTTGCCAATTAGCAAGAAGATTTCAGCGGAAAACTTGTTCGTTAAAGACAAGTATGTAGCAGAAGAGTTGCGTAACCTGGCTATGGAAAAACAATGTGTGTTTGTTACTGCGGCACAGTTGAACCGTGGTGCTGTTGAAGAAGTTGAATTTGATCACAGTCACATTTCAGGTGGACTATCTAAGATTCAAACTGCTGACAACGTCTTTGGTATCTTTACTAGCCGTGCTATGCGTGAACGTGGCAAGTATCAAATACAGTTAATGAAAACTCGTAGTTCAAGCGGCGTGGGTATGAAGATTGACTTGGACTTTGATATTGATACACTACGCATTACAGATCCAGGACTTGAAGGTGACAGCGAGTACAAGCCAAAGTCTAGTGCTATTCTAGATACTTTAAAACGCACATCATCTACTGCTCCTACAGTAGATCCAGAAACTGGTGAAGTGGATCCGCAAGCAGGTGCTCCTATGCCCAAGATTCGTGCGCAAACAGACTCAACTAAACTACGTCAGTTCTTGAATAATATGAATTCGGATCCTACTGACAGTCCGTTTTAACTAGAGCCTGTACAAACTCCCTGAGTCTTAGCCAATCTCTACCCTGGTGAAAATGCCCCCGCATCCAACTAGGGTAGTCATACCACGATAGTTCACTTTCAGGATGACAACCTATTAGGCCTATGCGATTCTGCTGTATGGCCATGTCATCACCATTGGCATAGGTAGCCCAAGTAGTTCTACTACCCGAACCAAATATACTACAGCCATCATAGAAGTACATGGCGGTGGATTCGCCCTGCCAAGTAATCTGTATGTTTTTAGCATGTGGGCGACGAGTATCCGCCCCGGGCCTAGTTATATACTGCTGACAGTCTAAGTTATCTAAGATATCCAAGTATTCGGGTCCTGCCCAATAAGCACCCATGCAGATGCCTAGATAACTACCGCCCTTATGAACATACTGTCTTATGGGCTCTTTGTGATAACGCATAAGCCTATGGAACTGTTCTGAGTCTCCCTGTCCTCCAGGTACAACAATCAAGTCCTTGCTGTCAAAGAATCCCGATTCCACTTCCCTGGGTCCAAACACACTAATACGAAAGTCCTCACCCAATACGTTTATTATGGCATTGGCACACTGAACAGAGCAGTATGGGTCAGCAATGAATATTGAACAGGACTTCATTACAGATATTTACCCAGGGCGAGAGTCTCGAAGCGGCGAAGCCGCAGAGCGGTAAAAAGCCAAAAATTTAGGGTCAATTATCTGCGTAGATAACGACCCTTTTCTTACACGCTTACTTGTTCATTACGTACATAGTAACTTCAAAGCCAAAGCGCATTTCAGTAGCACTAGGTTTAGTCCACATAGTAGTGTCTCCTTAGTTAGTTAATAAACATACTCGAGTTGTACAAGTATGTATCAGTATATTAACAGTAAATCACCCTAAAACACATACTGAAAACCATTAAATGAGCCTAGTGAATTGTATGCTCGTCCCAAGGCACTTCTATGGCTGTTTCTAGTATAAGTTCATACTGTTCACGGTCATTTAAGTCTGCCATACGTTGTGTAAACAAACTAAACAATATACCCGTTATGGCATCAGGATCTACGCCTGACTCTTCTAACTTAGTAGACAATGCTTCAAACGTTACTAACAACAGTTCTTCAACTTGGTCTTCTGTTAACTTACTATAGTCCTCGTTGGGAACTAACTCTTCTACCTTTGGCTGCTTCTGACTACGTTTTGCCATTGACGCTCCTTAAAATGGGTCTTGCCGAGTTTTAAAAATTTCTGCGTAAAAAATTTTGAGTGGGTACTTATAGTGGTGCCCAGGTTGTTTTTGGCTGTGTGTACTGTACTTATCACTATACATAACGGTCGACAAATAAACCCTTAGTATAACGGTTTCTACGATAGTACTGATGGCCGTAAGTAATATATCTGTGCATAGCTCGCTCCTATACACGTATATAGCGATTTAACTGTTTCCGGATCGAGCCCGAAATGGGTCCACAGGGGTTACAAAATCTGCGCCGCGAAAAATTAAAAGATAGGGTATTTTTCCCTCGACCTGGTGATTTTGTACCTATATGGTTGAAAAAAGCAGGTGTTAGCAAGTGTTGTTTTTTTACAACAAATTTATTTGTATAGCCTCTCGGACTTTTTTTTTCGAAAAAATATTTCTATACCTCTCGAGATTTTTTTCCAAAAAAAAATCCTCTGACCACCGGGAGCGATTCGGAATTATGTCAGAGGATCTAAACGGCTAGGAGAGAGCCTAGCCACTCGAGCGAACTACTATAGCCTATGCATTACTTCATAAGGCTTACCTGTGCTACACGCTTCCACTTATCGTTAGGGAAACTACGCATAAGGTCCGCCATCTTTAGTACTGTACGCAAGCTCAGCTCACGTAAGCGTTTCTTGTTAGCATCAATGAACTCAATGAGCTCTGCTTGTTGCTCTGCGGTAAATGAATACTCCTCTAGCATAATGCCATCCTGAACAATCTGACGGATGCGCAACATCTTCTCACGCTCAGTATGGATAGTCAAGTCAATGTAATGGCAACGCGACTCTAATGCCATCAAGTGATCCTGCAACTTCTTGCTCTTAATATTAGCAAAGTTGATATTGGTAATAAAGATACAGCCACCCTTGAACTCAAACGAGTTGGGCACACCTTCTTGGCGTAACAGACGGCTATCAGTATTCCAATGGATAGTTCTACGCTTACTAGTATCTAGAGCGGCTTTGAGAATGTTAAGGCTCAAGTCGTCTAGCAAGACACTATCACAGTCATCGAATACAAGGATGTTCTTTTCGTCCTTGAACTCGTGGAGTTTGCTGTACAAGCCAATGGCTGACATAGCGCCTTTGACTACTTCGTACTTCTTGAACTTCTTATCGTTAGCAACATCAGCAAGGAGGTCATGCTTGCTGAGAACCTTTTCAACACCAAAGCTCTTGCCCACGCCCGGAGCACCACTGACAATCATAGCACGGACTTTGCCTGCTTTACATGCGCGAGTCATGTCATCCAGGATATCAAAACGTTCACGCAAACGCTCAATGATCTCTGCGTCTGTTTCGTTGCTTTGGGCAGGGGTTTCCTGCTCTAGACTGATAACACGATAGCCCTTGGGTGCTTGCTCAAAATCCTTGCTCATTATTAATCCTTTGCTCGAGTTCGTTAAAATGTTATTATACTACAGCCCTTGGGCTGTGTCAACGTTAGTCCAAACGTGATCCTGCGTAGGCTTGGAAGCCATATTTCTGTAGGACTTTGGCGCAGGCTTCTGCTCCTACTTCCTTGCAGTCTACGTTCTGTACGGGCAAGCCACTTGGGTTCCACAATTGGAATGCCTTTGTATAGTCCTGGCGAATGCCCGCCGCTTTCATTGCGCGACCCAATTTGGTGTTGCCTTTGATGCCATGGATGTTAACCCAGGCAAAGCCACATGCATATTGGTCCTGTCCGTTGAGTTTAGTTTGGAAGTACAGGGTTGCCGCTTCGGTAGCCGCTTGGGTTGCTTCTGCTACGATGTTCTTGATTTGCTCTACTGTGTATTGCATGGTTCGCTCCTTGCTTTGTTAACTTAGCCTATAGTATAGCGCAGGTCCGCCACAATGTCAAGCAAAGATTTCTTTGCTAAGGATCTCGTCCTCTACGAGCTTATTGCAAGCATTGAGCGTGAACATGAACAGCATTTGGGCATTGGCTTGCTCCTTGCTGGGCATAGTGCTAATGAACTTCTGAATCTCCTCCAGGGTAGGAGTAGTAAACAGATTGGACTTAGGGATTGGGTTTGTTGCTACATTGTACATCGCTCGCTCCTTTTGTTTAACTTAGCCTATAGTATAGCGCCAATTGAATAACCTGTCAACCTCTAGGGCTATTAGCCCTCCACGCATTCATAGTCCTTGTCCCACGCACCAATGCTCAAGTGAGTGTAGAACGCTGTGTCGAAATAGTCAGTCATCGCGTCGCTGTTATCGTAGAACTTCTTACCACCAGCACGGCCCGGAGCATGGTGCATGATCTCATTGATCTTCTTGAGCGCCATTGCTTCTTCAGCATCAGTCCAGTGGCTGTCGATCCAGTATTGGTTCACTTGGCAATGACGCTTGCCCTTGAACGAATCTTTGAAGCCGTCTTCGAACGAGCAAGTACCACGCAGGATCGTTACGTCAACGCTCAGGCTACCACTGCCCTTACGGACGGAGAACTTCCACTTAGGGAAGGCTGTTTTGAGTTCTTCACGGATTGCTTTGACGTCTTGTGCTGAAATGTAAGCCATTTGGTTCGCTCCTGTTTGTTTAACTTAGCCTATAGTATAGCGCCATCTTGCCAATCTGTCAACCAATTAATCCCACTCTTTTTTACCGCCAAACTGCTCATTGTATTCATAGCCCGCATCGTAGGCTTCAAGCTCTGCAGGAGTCATGTCCTTGGCATCGACACGCTGGCCTTTGTAAGTGCCTTCTGGGTACCAGTGTGGGTTCTTTGGGCGTGAATACCAACTATCTGCGCTACCACGGTCAAATGGGTTGCCGTGTTGCTGTTCGTATGTTTTGCCCTTGAATTCGTATTTGGTAACTTGATCTACTACAACCATTTTTCGCTCCTGTTTGTTTAGTGTTATTAGTATAAGCTCATCTAACCAAAATGTCAAGCCCCGAAGTAAACGGGCTCTTCTTCTAGTGTCAGCACCTTTGCTGGGTAGGTAATGCGGCCTTCGTATTCTAACTGGCTACGCTCGAAGTCAGTAAGGTAGTCATTGGCAACGATATTCCAACCCACAATGTGCTCACGGACATAGTCGTTGCTGACTTCAATGTCCTTGCGAACAGCCATGATAGCCATTGTGGCTTCGGCTTCACCGCCTTTAAAGTTCTCAATGACGTAGTCACTACCGCCCTTGAACTTCCAGTATTGTGGGCACTGGCCTTCACCGTCCCAATCATGGGCACCGTAGTTTTCTTGGTATTGAGTGCTGATTAAGAGTTTTGCCATTTGTTCGCTCCTGTTTGTTTACGCTATGTCATTAGTATAGCGCCAGTCAGCCAAAATGTCAACCTTTTGGGTGTTGTATTTTTACAACAGAAGTGGCCTGCCCGGAGGGAATCGAACCCCCAACCTACGGCTTAGAAGGCCGTTGCTCTATCCGGTTGAGCTACGGGCAGATCCTGGTGGGCCCCCCGAGAGTCGAACTCGGCACCAATGGATTATGAGTCCACTGCTCTAACCAACATGAGCTAGAGGCCCGAAGATGGTGCGACTGACCAGAATCGAACTGGTATGGCTTTCGCCGAGGGATTTTAAGTCCCTTGTGTCTACCTATTTCACCACAGTCGCAGAACTCGTTTTACTTAGCGGCCTCTCTGGAAACTTCTTGGACTTTCTGGACACCATTGTCAAACATCTTGAAGATGCCTGATAGACCAACGGTGCAGATGACGATGCCTGTTACAACGCCTAGGATATATGCTTTCATTGTCGCTCCTTATTTGATTAATGGTGCTGAACCAAAGCGGATGTCAATCTTGTTACCACGGGCAATAACTGCTTCGCAGTCACGACGTCGCTCTGTTCCTGCGTGGAGGGATGGAGAAACTGCCGCTCTGATAAGGAAGTCTGTTCGAGACTGAATGTTCTCGATTGCTGGATAACTGACGAACACCACACGGATATCTTTACCTGTTTTGCTGTCTACTTCGATTGCGAAAAGTGCTGGACTCATTTGCGTTCTCCTTAATGGAATGTGCTTGTTGATGAACTACTATACCTAAAGTATAGCACCATTAGGGCCTGTTGTCAAGCCCTAATGATACCGCCCTTAGAACGGTGCGTCTTCTGCGTCTGCAGGAACAGCAACCTTAGGAGCCTTGACTGCCTTTGCGGGCTTAGAAGCAACTGCCTTCTTCACAGCCTTCTTGACTTCAACCTTGGCCTTAGGAGCCTTGTCGTGCTTAGTCAGGAACTCCGCGATGGCTGTTTGCGCATCAGCGTCAGCAAACTCAGGGAGAGTTGCGATGAACTTTGCCGCAGGAATCTTGTTCATAGACTCTGCAAGTTCCACGAGGCGAATGTCCTCATGACCGCTTTTCGCGAGATTCTTGACTCGCATTACATCATTGGCGAAGCGGATCTTGTAGTCGCCATTGAGTTTAGAAACACCTGCTACGGTGAAAGTTTTGTCTGTAGCCATTTTAAATTTGCCTTTCGTTAAGTTTGCCTAGATAGTGAAACCTATCACTATGCCTAAAGTATAGCACCAAATTCAGTTGTTGTCAACCGTTTCTAATGCCTTTGGTTGCCCAAAACATCATTGCCAGTCCAATTAGGGCGATTGTGGTTTGGACAGCGATACTGGCAGTTGGGTCCACATCCAGTGTACCAACAGCGCCGTATGTCATAAAGAAGCCTAGGCCTCCTGCTACGCCTTCGAAAGTCATTGTTCTACCTCCGCAGTAATTTCTGGGTTGTTTTGCTGTATGTAATCCAAAATGTCGTCAGCCGCGCACTCAATTGCATTGTGTATGCAATACAGTTCCTCGCCTTCTTCCTTACCCCAACCCTTTTGCATTAATGCGTCTGCTTCGTGTAGCAGATCCACAGCCTTAAGCAATAGCTCGTTCTGTTCCTTAGTTAGTTGCATTTTTACTCCTGTTCTGCTTCTAAACAATAAACAATTTCCAACACCTGGTTGCCCAAAAATGTCCTACCCTCTGCAAACAATTTGTCTGCAAGTGCTTCTAACATTTCAATTTCTTTTTCCATTTTCGCTCCTATTTGTTTAGTGTTATTAGTATAGCACCGGTTGTCCAAAGTGTCAACCAAAATTTTTACTTTTGCGGAACAATTTTAATTAGCATAAAAGTATTAAGACTGTTCAGCTCTGAATGGAATGAGGCTACGGCTTGCTTGCGTGTGCAAGGCTTTGTGACTGAAGTGTGTACGCGGTTTTTGTAGTAATAATGTATAACGTATGGTCGCATGTTCGCTCCTATTTGTGTAGTGTTATTAGTATAGCACAGGTTAACCAAAATGTCAACCTGTGCTAATAACCCTACAATTTAGTCAACTATTTGCACATTTGCACAACGCAAGTCCTGCATACCTTTTTTAATTGCTTGCTCAATATATAATTGGGCATTTGGGTTTTTAATATCGCAAATATCTCCAGTTTGTAATACTGCATTTTTAACTGTTATTTTATTATATTTGTCGAAACTAAAAACTACGCGAAACATTTGCAGTTTTTTATTAACTGTGACTTTTGCTACGACTGTGCAGTTTGTTTGCATTTTGAACGCTCCTTATTAACTTAGCCTATAGTATAGCAGAGCCCGTCCAAAATGTCAAGCCAAAAGAGAATACCCCGCCAAGATGGAAGGGTATTCCGGGAGGGTTTTGTGAGGTGTCACCCGGGTCCACCAGCCTTTTTCAGAGGGTCTTTATATAGCGAACATCCTATGGATGACCCTCAAGGAACGCACTTGTCCCTCTCCGCTTCCTGCTTAACCTTTGTGAGGTTCTAAGCCCTTGGACTCAACGCCTTCCTCATACCACTGCGTCACTTCGTCCTTGTTCTCGTCTTCATACTCTGCCATGGACTCTGAGATGCCATACTCATCATCCAAGTCCTCGCCAATGACATCACGAACAGTTGCCGAAGTTTCGCCACTGAACTCAATGCAGTCATCACAGCCGTTATCCCAACGACCCACGAATGCCATGCCGGGTTCATAGTAGGTAGCCTCTACCTCATAGCCCATCTCAACCAACTTGTCGTAGATGCCTACAGGAGGTGCCCATGCACTATCAAAGCCGAACTCCAGGATACCATACTCGTTGACCTTCACATCTGCAGGATCGTATGGATCAACATCCCACTTGGTGCCCCAGTAGTTGACGCAGAAGTCATACCAGTTTGCCACACCATACTTCTCTAGGTTTGCCTTCTCCCGGCGTTCTAGTTCAATCTGCTCCGGGTTCGTGTCATCCCCTACTCGCCCTGCAACAATCTGCAGGTCCTCTGGTATGGGCACAATGCTCTTGCAGAAGTTGCCGGCTTTGATATCCTCTACGAGGGCCTCGACCTTGCTACGGTCTTCGTGATAAATTGAAACTCGGTTGTTGCACCAATTAGGCATAGTCGCTCCTTAGATTAATATTCAAAAACGCCATAGTCTTCATCAGTGCCAAAGCCGGCGCTGGCTAGGGCATCTGCGTCTGCATCCATGTCGTCCCACTCGTAAGGATCAACATCTGCAGACTCAAGGTCAGCCACACAGGCTTCCACTTGTTCTACACTCAGGTTCAACGCCTTTGCAATCTCTGCAACGCTCGCACCTTCGAACAACATTTCTTCTACATCAATAGCCAACTCGCTCATCATTCCCATTATTCGCTCCTATTAGAAAAAATACAGTAGGGTTTCAGTATTGTCGCCTAGGCTTACATTCGCCTACTCCCCTACTGTTTTTAAATTATAGCGTCACTCCAACCAACAGTCAACCGCTCTTTCCACTGTTTGGGTTTGACCCCCAATGTAGTCCCCTTGGAACCCACGCAGGTTCTCTAGCACCAACTCGGTGGCCCCAAACAAATTCTTGCGGATTTTTACAATCTGCCCAGTCTGCTCTATATCACTCTTGAAGCAGACATAGTCACCAATCCCAACACCTTGACCATCAACATACGCAATCAAACTCATCTTCGCTCCTTATTAACTTAGCCTATAGTATAGCAAACCCTTGCCAATCTGTCAACCGAAGTGTTTCAATAACCCTACAACACAAAGGGTCATTGCCACGATATTAATAACCATCTGGGGCTTGTTCTTGACGCGGATAGTCCAGATGAAATAGCATACAGAGCCCGCCAAGCCCATTACCAAGTTCCAGGGCGCAAGCTCAGGGAACAAGTTCATCAGCGCATACATCGCCAGGACAAACCCTGTCCCAACCCATTGAATTATTTCATTTGCTTTGTTCATGTTCTTAGTATAGCAAACCTTGCCAAACTTGTCAACCGGTAGTGACCGGTATCCTTTCAGTTTGGACGGGTACTAAAGGTGAACCCCTCCGTGCATCAAAACAGGGAGGGGTTCGGTGGCTTACCCGGGAGCGAATCGGTTGGGCCGATGCCTGGGGGAGCGAATCCCAGGACTTCGTAACGCCGTCGCGGCGTACTTATTCTTTAGAGCGTAATGCCCATTGACTTAGCCTTGTAGCCAAGCGCAACGATTTCACGACTTGGATTACCCATTTCGTACTCTGTAACTGTAACGCCATTACCTGCTGTGCGGGTGTTGGCATAAACAGCGTAACCATTTGCGCGGATGCGGCTTGCTTCTGCGGCAATGTTCTTGATACCAAAACGCTTCTCTGCTTGGGCGGCAGTAACCTTGTCGCCGTTGTAAAGTGCGTTGAATAACTTGAATGTCTTAGTCTCTGGATTTAAACGTTTCATTTATGTATTTCCTCTATAATAGTTTGCTGGCGTTCTGCACAGCGTATCACTATTATAGCAAATTATTTTACTTTGTCTATAACTTGTTTAGCCAAACTCAAGTCCTCGATGTCCATATTTTGGTCCAAAGACTCTATGATCATCAAATGATACAACCCAACGGCGTCTGCTTTGTCTGCTTTGGGGAGGCTAGCAATGAACGCAATCACTTGGTCCTTGCTGTCCAAAGTCCAAAGGATATCACAGATAGCCTGCTGTTTCTTGGTTAGGTTTTCAATTGTAATCATAGTCTTTGCGCACACGTAGCAGCGGGGCCTTCACGAATTTACAGTTTCAAAAGGGCTGAGCTCTTCCACCATGCGATCAAACACTCGTTTGCCCTGCTCTTCATCGTAGTCTTCATCCACGAGCACACCGTCTTCGTCGTACATAGGATCTTCATTTACTTGCCAGAACTTGCTCATTTCATCTCCTTCATTTGTTGACGTTCACGGATCTCTGCATCCAATTCCGCGTCAGTGAAATTCATATACCCTTTGAAGCCCAAGGACAAGTAGTCCCTGAGCAGTTCCAAGCCGCTGTCCGACTGCATGATGTAGTCAAAGTCGTCATCGGCAAGGAACTCAATTTTCTCGTCGCGTGTCATTCTTGCTCCTGCATGGCTTGGTGAACAAACGCCTCAGTCAGCAAGCCGTCAAAGTCGCCGTAGAACTCCACGTACCACTTGCCGTCACGGCGCAGGATGTAGTTGTATTCCTCGCTTTGGGCGTTCTTGCGATAGTCAGCGTAGTCCTTGAAGCGACGAGCACCGGTACCAGTCTCACCGCGGTCACGTCCGTAGAACGTAGTAACTTCGCGCTTGTCTTCTTGCCAAGCGTTGTATTCAGGAGTTCCGTATTTGTGTGGGCAGTCAAAGTCGTGCTTGTCGCCGATGTTAGGACCCAGAGAGCTTACATCGCCCAAGTCCATAAGGCGTTGCACTTTGAAAGGGTCCTGATAGTTGTCTTGCAGGAGTTTGCCGTTGTTGTCGAGGTAGCCGTCCCAGTGGCAGTAAATCTGATCCACAGTACCGTCTGCGTATTCCAGGGCAATAGTTGAACGTGTAGCCATTTTGTTTCGCTCCAAATGTTGTTACAGTTTCATTAGTATAAGCTCAGTTCAATGCTTTGTCAACCACATTGAACCAACTTTTCAGGAATTTTTCCTCTACGTCCAGCGACACATAGTTGTCGCCCTGCATACCTTGCTCAGAGTAGTCTATGTCTGTTGCGTCAAAGCCACACTCTGCGAGCTTTTCGCGCAACATCACAAGGAACAGGCTGTCCGTGTAAATGAGCCCGTCTTTGCGAACGTCCCATTGCTTGTCGAAGTAGACACGCAGTTCGCCAAAGTCTTCTTCGTCGCTGACGTAAGTGACGTTGATGCCAGTAACGTTCACGCTCTTTGCAACATCACTCCAGTAGCCATCACCTGCTGTTTCCAGTACAGTATTGAATTTGATCATCGCTCGCTCCTTTGTTTCAGTGTTTGTATTATGCACTCGTTTGGCTAACTTGTCAACCGAGCAAGACTACTTGTTGTCCTTCTACAACAGGTTCGCCCTCGTCATCGTAGTCAAAGTCCTCTTCGTCTACGACTTTGTGCATACGGTGGTAGTCGCTGTACTTGACATTGCCAACTTCGACGCTGTCCACTGAAGGAGCAACTTGGGTGCGCCAGTGGTCGCCGTAATTGT
>JACCDQ011283239.1_pt1 | contig 14096 bp, 24 predicted proteins | sample 7446031 | NCBI WGS metagenome assembly JACCDQ01 (sample SAMN15323442, study PRJNA562643) | freshwater metagenome | isolation source: river surface water | place: USA:Blue River Watershed | collected 2017-08-17 | reverse complement strand
TGCGGAAGTGTAACGGTGGCAGCAGGGCGGCCTAACTTTGACGGGCCGCGCAAACCACGCGCGCGGGCTCCGAACTTCTCGCGCGAACAAACCTTTAAGGCGGATTGGCGCGACCACGAGAAGACGGTTGGACAGCGATCGAACGGAAGATTACAACCAGGTTCGGGAAACCAACCTGGTTGTCCGGGCGACGTAGTCGACGAGCAGTTCATTCGTGAGTGCAAGGCGACTAAGAAGTCCGGGATAACAATTAACCCGGAGTGGTTGCGCAAGTTGTGCGAAGCGGCGATCTCTAGGAATAAGACGCCGCTACTTGAGATCCGACTCGAAGGTATAAGTCTCCCAGTTCCGACCGATTGGGTAATGCTCCCCGCAAAAGAATTTGAGGCATTGATTGAGCCTAAATGATTTGATTGGTGACGAGGTTGCGCTTAGCGCAGACCAGTCTGTTGCAAGCGACTTCCTGTGCAAGTTCACCAACTGGTTGAGCGAAGACTACGAGAAGTGGAAGGAGCACCGTGAGCCAGGACTCCATGCGTCTTCTTTGTGGAAGACGTGTGTCCGGCAGCGCCTCCTCACCAAGATTCACAATCCCAAGCCGCTTCCAATGGCGGCTGGAAACTATCTGACGTTCGACGTTGGGCATGCGCTCCACCACTGGTGGCAGAACAAGTATCTTGGCCCAATGGGAATTCTCCTTGGCGAGTGGTTCTGTCGTCGGTGCAACAAGATTGTGAATGACGGGACGAAGCCGGAGGCTTGTTACGAGTGCAAGTCGCGCTCGTCGATTGAATACAAGGAATACCGGGTTGTGAACAAGGAAGTCGGCTACGTTGGCTCGTGCGACGGCGTGCTGCAAATGGACAACAAGAAGTATGTCTTCGAGTTCAAGACTGCAAGCGCAAGTGACTTTCCCGGAATCACGAAGCCGAAGTCGGAACACGTAGTCCAAGCGCACGCGTACATGTGCGGCTTGAAGATTGACGAGGCGCTGATCGTTTATCAGAACAAGGGCAAGCAGTGCGACTGGACGAAGCGGAACGGGCAGTTCGTTCCTGGCAAGCCGCAAATTAAGGCGTTTCACGTTACGTTCGACAAGGACCGATGGGCGTCTTTCGTTGCGCGCGCGAACGACTGGCATTCGGTTGACGCACTGATTAACGATCCGCCCGAGAAGTTGGCGGGCTACGTTGCGCAGTTTGAACGGCTGTGCACGTCGAAGACTTGCGCGCTTGCCGAGTCTTGTTTGGTGGTTGACCAGTGTTTCGCGGCGCCCGCCAAACAATCCTCAAAGTAGGCGGCGCAACCGTGGCCACCACAATCAAGATCGTCGGGGTTGACCCTGGCTTCAGGAGTGTTGGTGTTGCACTCTTGGAGCGGAAGGACGCGCTTCTCATTCCCAAGACTACGTTCGTAATTGAAACCAAGCCGTCTAACAAGAAGGAGCGGCTTGCAGTTACGGACGACGAGTCTCAACGGCTAACGGAGATTGAGACTGCGCTGCTTGCGTATCTCAAGGAAACACAACCCCACGTGTTGGCAATCGAAGATCCGCCGTGGGGACGGAACGCAAAGGCGGTGCGCGTGTGCGCACTGATGTGGGGCGCAGTGCACGCGCTTGCATTCTCACTAGGGATTCCAGTTCTCAACCTCGGAGCACAACAAGTGAAGAAACATGTTGCCGGGAAGAACACTGCGTCTAAGGACGACATGTATGACGCGCTGCGTCTAAAGTTTCCGAAGTTCAACACGTATCCAACCAGCAAGCAACGGGAGCACGCGGTTGACGCACTTGGAATTGCAGTTACTGCGTCTGAACATGAACTCGTTCGTTCACTGGTCAAGTTGAGCGCTAACACATGATTCACTACGACTCGAATAGTGGAGACGACAAGCTGGGCAACGTTGCCGACGATCAGCAGACAACAATGTTGGAGTTGTCAACGCCACCAGAGCCGCAGCAACTGAATCAGATCATTGCGACGGACGACTCGCCAGATTCACTTAGGGTACGTATCCCGGCGGTGAAAGACCATGCGGAGCGTTGCTATTTGCAACTCGCGCGCGACCTTTGGATGGTGAACACCCGTCAACATTACAAGTCGTGGGGGTTTGAAAGCTTCGACGACTACGTAACCGATCTCGGAATTCCACCAGACCGCGCGCGGCGGCTCCGCCAACTTTGGAGCCGGTTGATTAGCACTGGTGTGCGCCCGTCGTCACTTAGCGGTGTGTCGTTCTCGAATGCGCGACTGCTAGTCAACGTGATTAACAAGGACAACGCCGAAACGTGGATTGAAAAATCGAAGACGCTCTCCTACCGTGAATTGCAACATGAAGTAGAGGCGGCGCTTCCTCCACCTCCTCCGATTCCTCCACCGGCGGACGGTTCACAACCGGTGCTTCTTCAACCAGGGCAAATCCAATCGCAGAAGACGGTAAAGCGCGTTTACTATCTCATGCCCGATCAGGCAACTGTAGTCGACGAAGCAATCACGGAGGCGGCGACAATCTCCTCAAACCCGTCAGAGTCTGCGAACCTTGCCAACGTTGCGACTGCCTTCCTCGCGCAACGAGTAGTCGGGGAGAACAAGTCTGACGCGGAGAACCGTCTGACCTTCCTACTCAGACATTTGGAGCGCGTGTTCGGCGGCAAGCTCCTTTGGGTAAAGAGGGCAGAAGCATTCGACGCACTTCAAACCGCAATCGACGCGCACCCAGAGCTTTTCAAGACAGGTAACAGTCAACCGCACCACACGTCTCAACCAACAACCGCAACCACAATCGAAACCAACCAAGGACAAACCAATGAGCGAAGCAGCGACTGCAACTCCAACGAAGCGGACCCGTCGTCAAGTCAAGCCCCGCCAGCAGCGGAATCTGGTGCTGGTGGAAGTGACAGCGGACAACAACGGTAACCAGTGTTTGCGTGTTCTCCCGTTCCCTGCTGGCACACCAGAAGTGCCAACAACAACTGCCGAAGTGATTTCGTCGTGCCAGTATTCCGTTTATCACGACTTCATGCCGGATTACGGAAACAAGAAGCTGGCGGTCATTGAGATCAAGCAGCACTTTGAGGTTCCGTTCGAGCAGCGCCAGGCGCTTGTTCGCCCACAGGCCCAACCTTGAGGCGCAACTCCGAACTGGACACGTTGCTCACACTACTTGACGACTACATTGATGCGCGCGTAGCGGCGCTTCATTACACCGGTGACGGAATCTCGGAAACGGTGCGCCGTGACCTACTCCGTGACCAGTTACGGACAGCGCTCGCGGCGGCCATGACGCACATACTTAGTCGGCAAAACGCTACGTCCTACCTCGACGTAGACGCGTAGTCGTAGTAACCATCAACCAACAATACGAAACGGCGTCAAGATGTTAGACAGCAATGCGTCAGTGTGTCAACCAACAACTGGAACAAATGCGCCGATCGCCTTGTTCAGATTCGACGTTAACTTAGGCAGTTACGCGATCGGCGCGCAATCAGTAACAATCTCTCCTGTTGGCCATTACGCAGGAAAGGGTCGTGTATCGTTGCGACTTGCCATGTCAACACGATTGGCTTCAATACTGCGGATTCAAGCCCGCGTTGCTATTAAGGTTGGAGTTTACAGTAGTGACGGATCAACCCATGTAATGGATATTGCAATGAGTGACGTGCGCTTGTCTGACGCCGTTCTTAACGACTTCACTCTCGACGCAACAGATAGTGGCTGCCTACTAGTAACCATTTCGTTCGACTACGAATCTTTGAGCCTTGTAACAGCGGATCACCAGTGCAATGCTGCTATTAACCGCGTAGCGTAACGTCACAGCCAAATCTAAATCGCAACACACCAAGTTAAACGAATGAACGTTTACGAAGAAGCGGGAGTTCCGTCTCCACTACAAGCGTTCGAGCGCGAGATTGCCAACTGCCATGCGTGTCCACTTCGGGGCGACGCGCCGGTTGTAGTTGGCAATCACGCAACCAACGCCAGAATTATGTTGGTGTTGGACATTCCAACCGCGAAGGACGTTGAGACGCGCGACCCAATCGCAACTGAAAGTGCGAATACGCTTTTCAAGAACTTGCTGGTGGCGTCCTCTCTTCGCGCCAACCAAGTGTACGTAACCCACTTGGTTAAGTGCAACACGACGAAGAAAGATCCACGACTGCCAAGCTGCATGTCGACTTGTTTCAAAACGAATCTGCAACAGCAAATCAATCTGCTCAAGCCACATGTGGTTTTCCTAACGACGAAGCAAGTGATCGAAACGGTTCTGTATGCGGGCACTCCTTATCGGGTTGACTCGCTCAAAACGTTCCTGTTCAAAACATTCCGTCGACGGGGCAAGTATGGCGAAACGCGCTTCACGGTTATTCCCGGAATGCGCGCGCTAGTGAATGAACCAGACGAAGGTTCAATCGAGTCGACGGTTGCGCAACTCACCTTCGCCAAGCTCTATGCGGAAGCGTGCGACGCCAACGAACCGCCGCCCGCTTGGACACTGACCGACGTTCGCGAACCACAACCAATCATGCGTCAAACACGTAACCTGTTTAGAGAAGAGAACTTCGAGGAGCCGATTCATGGGTAGTAAGCAGAATCAACAACAAGCCAACCGTCCACCCGCCACCGACGACCTTTCGCTCGCACGGGCGGAGTGGGCGAAGAACGCACTTGGCTACATGCGAGTGATCCAAGCCATGGACCACACAGCAACGGACAAGGAGCGACTCGAACTTCACTCAGCAGTTCTTTCGCAAATCCTTATGGGCCTTGCGATTGTGATTGACACTCAGCAGGCGCAAGCGACCAAGGGACCTGGACTCGTCCTGCCCTAGCGACAACTTTCCGACGGGCGCGACACGTTGCCGATTGACAAGTGCGGCTGCAAGCGGTAACCTTGCAGTCAGCACCGGGCGCCACTGCGGCGCTCACCCTTGAGTCAACCGTCAATTGAGAACGCGCCCATGTTCAACGATCAGCATTTGCTTACGCGCCAGCTTCGTAAACAGTGCGCGCGGGCGACGTTCGGCGCACCCCCAACCACTCCACAAGAGCAGTTGCGACTTTACCGCTGGTTGGTGTATTCCAACAAGGCTGTTGGAGGAACGTTCCCTACACCGGAGAGTTTCGAATCCGCGCTCGCGCTGCAACTCGCGCAAGTCAGGCAACTGTATCGCAAAGCCGCAACGACACTTGCGCCGTCCATTCACAAGGCACTTGAGGACAACCTAGAGGTGCTCAAGCGCATGGCAGACGACGCGGCTCTGTCTGTTTCGATCCGGCGCGCCAACCATCTGCGAGAAATGTTCAGCGACTTCATGCTGAACACTGAAATTGAGATCGGCGGCAAGCGTTCCAGCTACCGGTTCGATTTGCTCCGTCGCCGCTATGACCGCCAACTTCAGTGGGCAGCGCACCGCGCGTCCCGTCTTGCGGGCTCTTACGACGAAGCCTATCAGCTTGCGCTTGAAGGGTTGTGGCACGCGTCGAAGACTTGGGTGTATGAGAATCCGAAGTGTGCCAAGTTCATTACGTACGCCGTTTGGTGGTTGCGCCGCCACACGCAGATTCGCAAGTCGGCAGACGCAGCGCCAGGCTTCTGGATTCAGAAGTCTGTCGCACAAGTAACCGTCAGCCCAAACGTTGCTGCACCGGACGGAACCGAGCGGTCAATCTTCGACACAATGCAGACTGGTTACACGCCGCCCTCGGCGGAAACGCAGTCCAGCATGGATTTGGCAACCATGTTGCAGAAGCTTTCTCAGGCTGAGAAGGAAGCGATCAAGCTGACTTACATTGACAAACTCACTCAGCAGGAAGCGGCAGAACAAATGGGACTCTCCATGCAAGCGTTCAAAGTTCTTGTGCGCTCTGCGCGCGCAACGTTGAAGAACGATCCGGTCGTGCGCAACTACGCCAAGGACTCCGGCTACGCGGTCGAGGCGTAACCAAGTGCGCAAACAACGAAAGCGTAACAAGAGCCGTAAGAAGACGAAGGGCACTGCTGGTCAAAGCTACCTTCGCGGACTACGCGAAGTCGACCTTACCAAAGAACCACACATGTTCGGATTGCCACCACACGACAAGACGTGTGGAATCGGTAGTCGACTTGTTCTCGTTCAACTCGTGGTGCGCCCGTGTTGAGATTTCGTAGGAGCGTTGGCGCGACCGCTGTCGAGCATTCGTGCCTGGTTGAGCTATATCACCTGTCGCAGCGTTCTGGCAGTGGACGGTCACGCTATGGAAGTGGACGACTTGTAACCTGCACGAGACGCGCATGATTACTACTCGTTGGCAAGTCGGCATTTCGCCGTCGAGCTTTGCGCGGCTGCTGCCACGTCTTCGCCGTCTCAAGACAACCAGTGTTAACAGCGCACTCGTTGTGTCCGTTCGCATGGCGATCAAAGCGTCAGACAACCGTGGTGCTGGCAGTCTCGTAAGGACGCGCTGATGACTAATCGCTGGACTGCCGGGCTGCATCACAAGTTGAGCTTCGGTCACTTCACCTGCGCACGGAACGAACGCAGTGTCCTTGTTGGCTGGCGACCAACACGCGGCGTTAACTCGCAGGGCGGCGGGCGTCTTGTCTGCGCAATCCGGCAACGTAGCCTGTGGCCTAACTTGGATTACAAGGTTCGGTTAACTCCACCTGGCGTCTAATCCAACTGACCGGCGCACTCATGCAAGCTTCGCGCGAGTGCGCAGGCTTCGACTCATGAAAGAACGCAACGCGCACGTCTTCCTGTGCGCGTTGTTCGTTTAGACACCATTCGTGTGTTTCTTCGAACGTGCGCACACGGTCAAACAAGTCACCGTTCGTTGCGCGGAACTGTTCAAACGCGCGGAGGGCGGCACGTGTGGCTACGTAGTCCGGTGCTGGCATGCGTCTAATTTAGCAGACGGAACGGGAAGCGCAAGCCGACCGCCTGGCACCAGACGTGCAAACCACCTATGGTGCTTTAGCGCTTCGAAGCACCGGTGCCCAGTAATGCAACCAAGAAGCAATTGCCGTCGCCACTGAGGGTCACGCAATTCAAGTGAGCGTAGTTGTTGCAGCGGGCTCACAAGCTTTTGATCACCAGACACGTTCTGCCGCCGTAACTTCTATCCTTGCGCGGAACTGAGAGTGGTGGCCATACGATTAAGTTACCGGCGGCGTCATCAATTACCCACGACTGTCCGACGATCTTACGTTGTCGCACTGGCACCAATAACATTCTGTCGCGTAGCCTCATGACACGGAGCGCCATTCGTGAACCTCCCGCAGTGAAAACTTCTTGGTTGTGTTTGTTTCCTGGTCGACAGCCTCCAGTAACCACTGCGGTTCTGGCTGCCACTCGGTTGCTTCAAACGAAATCGCGACTGGCAAAACTGTCCGCCAGCGGCGGACACCTTGCCAGTTCGTGTAGTCAATCCTAACTAGTTGTGCAAGCATTAGTCGACCAACCCACGCGCCTTTAGTAGTGGAAGCACCGTATCGGTTACTAGCGGGTCGAGCGGATCGAACGTTGGCTCCGTCGTAGTGTTCACCCAGGCCAACCCACCTACAGTAGGTGCCGGATAGAACCACAGCACACTCGTAATCAAGTAGAGCTTGACCTGGTTGTCGCCTACGGTTTGTGCGCCGATGTGTTCCGACGTGACGTCGACAACACTCAGCGCGTTGGTTAACGTTTCCAGCAAGCACTCGGCGTCAGACTGACCTGGCAACTGTGGTCCGATCGGCACGGTGTAGTGCAACGCACCGCGCATGCGCACAACCAACAGAGCGCGCCGCTCCGGTGAAACAATCAGCACCGCAACTTGGTCAGACATTTCGTTCCTCAACCGGTTGGGTTACGTTGCCAATTGTTTCTGTTACAGGTGCGCTTGTTGCAGCGGGCTCACAAGCTTCCGCCCACCGCACACGCGCTGCGTCACAGTGTTGCTGGTTCAATTCAAAACCAAACGCGTTCATTCCCAGCAACTTTGCGGCGACTGCGGTCGTGCCGCCGCCCATGAACGGGTCGAACACTGTTTGGCTGGGTTTCATTCCTGCAACCAGTAGGCAACGTGTTGCCAACTCCAGCGGGAATCCGTGCCGGTGGCACTTCTTCTTGGTTTGTCCGGTAGTCCTGTACGGAACGAACCAAGTGTCGCCGGCGCAGTGCATGTCGCCGTTCTTGCCGCGTGTTCCGCGCTTCAAGTTGCTCTTGCTGGCGAACGGCACTCCAATCGCCAACCTGTCCAGTGGAGTGCAATCACCGCCATGCGCAAACATGAACACGTATTCGTGACAGTAGTTGAGCACGTTCGCAGAGTTGATCGGTTTGTAGTGCGCTCGCTGCTTTCCGTCAATCGCAATGGACTTCACCCAAACGATCGTTTGCACCAACCAAAGTCGTTCGTGCGACCCTGCAATCAACTCTTGCACTGCGCGAAACGGTCGGAGCGGTTCCTCCCGGCTCTGCCCAAAGACCATGAAGGCGCGCCCGCCGTCACCGATCGCGTCAGCGACTGCCCGTCCGGTCGCACGCATCAACTCGTCTGAATAACCGTCCCGGGAAAAATACGGAGGGCTGAAAACCGATACGTCCGCAGCGTTTACAAACTCAGACGGCAAACCTTCTTGCACGTCTTGGCAACGGAGATCGAGCTTAGTCATGCGTCGTTCACCTTTCTTCCGCAAGGAAACCCGGCTCTTTAGGGCCGGGAGGAATGGCGGTTCTCCCATTTAGAGACGCACAGTTAATGCGTAAAATAAATGGGAGAACCACCATATAAAAGGCAAAACTATCCCGTTAGGGATAAAGCACTGCCGCAAGCGGCAGTGTCGTGTTCTCTTCGACCAGTTGGAAAGGCTTTTGGCAGTAATAGCACAGTCCACAACCCTCTTAGGACGTTTAACTATTACCAACAGTTGCCAGGAACTAGAGAAGTATTCCTGGGTGTTTTGACCAATCCAACGTTTACTGATTACTCTCGTAATCAGTGGTCTAATCAACTAGTGACTTGGCGCTACCGCTTCAAGCCACGGCCTTTAGGCCGGGGTAGTTGACTCTGTTTGCAGAAAGTTCTGTTTGCCGAAAGTAGCGTGCGGCGCTACTTTCGGCGAACGTAATACCAGCAGCGCACCGAGTTCTTCCCGGGCTCCCAAGGCTCCCGAGGTTCTAATGCGTAATCCGTAACTTAGTTTTGGCATCTCACGAATGGACTGGCCGTGGTTGGTGCCACGGACGCTACGGAGTGGCATCGTTACACTTCCGGTGGTGTTACTTCAGACACGGACAACGTATACGTGTCGTCCTTCTTCGGAACGCGCGCCCACAACTCGTCCGCTTGTTTCGCGCCGAGCAACTCAGTCAGCAGCTTCTTGGTGATAACTGACTTCGACCCAGCAGTCTTTTTCACCGTGACAGTCCCTCGCCCGTCCAGCGTAAGGGACTGCACACCCGCAGCCTTCAAGGCGTCCAGCACAACGGACTGCTGACTTGCCAGCGCGTCTGCGCCCGCGTCAATCCGTCGTAGCAACTCCGCGTTTTCCTCCGCGAACTTCTCCTTCAACCGACGCAACTCTGCCTGGTCGTCCGCAAGCCGGTCGTAGTCTGCTACGAACCCGCGCACGAGCTGGTCAAGCGCCTCGTCACGCTTCGTCTCCTCAACTGCCCGATCCGACCACAAGTCTGAGAGATTCATTCCATTCCCTTTCTCGTTACTGACATGTTCCGTCAGTGACAATCTTCGTCACTTCTCTATCGGCTTGAACACTCGCCAGTCGGAAGGTGCCGACTGCCAACAGATAACTCAAGTCGCGCAATTGCAAGGTTTTTCGCCTTCGCTTCAACGTCAATATCAATAGCGCCGTCGTTGTGCGACCGTAGCTGATACTCAGGAACTGTTCGAATGTAGTCTGAGTGCTGACGCAACTTGGAACGAAGGTTCGATCCAACATACTCGTCAGCAGTGTTGGACACGTGTGTGTTGGGTTTGATCGGTCCCCAAGTAGCAATCGCCTGTGCGAGTGCGTCCGCGCCTGGCGTTGCGTCTCCACTTACCGCGTGGTGATGACTGTCGAAACAAATAGGGACACCAGTTTCGCGCGACACTGGCAGCAAGTCCGCCACGGAATACGCGAACTCGCAGTTCTCCAATGTTAGGCGCTTTCTACTGGCGTCGTCGAGCAACGCAATGCTGCTAATAAGCGTGGACGTCCGTCCACGCTTGCCACCGTGAATGTTGATTGAGTAGTAAGGGCTGCGGTCGAATCCGCAAACGTCGAACACCCACCCGTGGAAGTTCAACTCCACGATTGCGCTGTCAATGACTGCGCGTCTGTCGCTGGACAGCACTACGAACTGTCCTGGGTGGGTTGTAACACGTACACCGTTCGCACGCGCCATTGCGCCGAACGCCCGAAGGTTCTCGACAATCTTCGGACTCGTGTAAACGTGCTCGCCAACTTTGTCGAAAAGCGGAAACAGCGAACTGCTGAGTCGAAACGACTTAATGCCGTCTCGGACTACGTGCTCAAACCCGCGCAGCAACGTTGCCGTGTTGTGTTCGTAAACGCCTCTTACGTCTTCGTCTGTGTATCCACCGGCATTGAACTTGCCAAGTTGCAACACTTTCGATGACAGCAGGTTCTCCTGTTTGCCGTTGCGCTCAACCAAATAGTGACAACACAGTCCAAATGCCATGAACCACCTTGTGCCGTGTTCCGTCAGTGACGCTCTTCGTCACTTCTCTATCGGCTGTCAATCGCTGCCGTCGGACGACACGGCTTCGGGCCGGTCCTTCAATGTGTAGTAATCACGGGTTTCAACGCCCGGTTGCACCGGCAGTCTCTCTTGACGCAGATTCTGGAGCGCTGCGCCGTATTTTCCGACGCACACTTTTCCGCAGAATGGTCCGGCCTTGCCGAGCTTCGAGTTGTGCGCTAGGTTATTTGCTCGTTTCTTTGCGGTCTTACCGCATAGCACGCACGTAATGGTTACTAACTCAACTCTGATTGCGTCCTGCTGCAAGTGGTCGTGCAGGCTAATGACCCGCAGGTTGCTTAACTCATTGTTGGTGAAGTCGCGGTCGATGTGGTCAACCGTTTCCAGCACTGGGTCCAACTCTCGCCCAAGGTGCTGCTCCATTAACCACTTCGGATAGGAAACTGTGCGCTTCTTACCCGACTTGTAATGCACGATTACGTGCTGCCTGCCGTCCTTCCGGTAGTAGGGTCCATAAACCTTTCCAACTGCTTCCATAATGAACCCGACCGGATTTGCACCGGTAAGCCTTTTGGGCGACGCATTTTAAGTGCGTTTCGTTTGCTTGTTTCGACACGGGTCCGATAAGAAATGGCTCGCCGGAGACTTGCGCTCCGCTCGATCGGTTAAAAGCCGATTGCTTCGCTTTCTAAGCTTGCGAACCAAGAATAAGCCCGGTCGGAGTCGCACCGACGACTTTTTCCGTGTAAAAGAAACGTTCTGCTGCTGAACTACGGGCCTGCGGAAGGGCATGGACACGTCGGGATTTGCACCCGAATCTCGCGGTTGCTTCTTAACACCGCAAGTGTTAAGCCCGCCACTTTGCTAATTTAAGCTACGTGCCCATACGTTGTTATGTCTGAGTCATCGAGCATCCTACAGTTGCAACCAGAACGATTAGCGTTGGATCTTCCTGATTGCCGCGTCAACCAGCGCCGGTGGAAGGCAAAGACCAGTCAACTCACCTTCTGGTGTGCGGCTTCCTGGCCCAAGCATGTCACGCAGTGCCGCTGTGCTGTTGCTGCTATTCATAACGATACGTATTATTCGGTCGCGGTCTTCTGCGCTGCAACCAGCGTCGAGGAGGCACTCATATAGCCTGGTAAGCAACATCAGTGTTACCGTCCTTTCTACGACTTGAAAGCCAGTTACGTTGATTCCTACATTTGCGAACCAGTGTTGCTATGCTCGACCTTGTCTACGTAGCATGGCGTCAGCTTCGGCACGAAATAACGTCTGTCCCTTTTCTGTTGCCTTCCTGCTGTCCAAGTCGAAGATACCAGTGTCTGCAACTGCTTGCAATTTACCGGGCCTTCTACTAGCAGCGGCGAACAATTCGTCCGATACGCGCTCACCATTACCCAAAGCGATAAAGAACTGCGCCATTTGAGCTTGCGTCAACTCCATATCGAGTAGAGAGCGCATCATCTCGACCGTTATTCCGTTGACGTGTCCGTCGCGTCTGAGCGCGTCGATAACTGGTCGAAACTTCGGTGTTACAGGATAAGAACCGTCTGGTGCCCGGGACACGACGCCTGCCTTGACGGCACGCGCTATTTGTTTCTTAGTTGCCACGTTGCCCACTATTCCTTTCCAACTCGGTTGTGTTACTAGTTGCGCGTTGCAACGCTTCAAAGCGCACGCGCTCTTCGGACAGTTCTGTGAACGAACCGTCCGGTTCCATTACGAAACGCCGGAGCGGCGTGCGGTCGTTGTCCACTTTCCGCGGCTCCGGCTTACTGATGGTTACGGTCAAGCGGGAAGAATCAGGTGTTGGGGCGGCGCTTCGATTCCGTAGTCACGGAACGTGTCACATGCGCGAACCTGCTTGTAGTCCTTGGGGATCTCAAACTTGTCTTCCGGTTCCGCAATCCAAACCCACACGTTGCCAACCGGGTCCATGATTCCGTAAATAGAGTTGCCGTTCGGGTAACTACCGACCGGAGTTGTACGGCCAGGCCCGGTGTCCGCGCAGTTGAGCAGCTTGTCCGCACGAGTGGGAACGTGGTCACCCCACGGGTAAGGCCACGACTCGTTGTCGCCAACAACTGCTTGCAGCCAATGGTCGAGAAGTGGAATCTGCAACCCAGCCCATCCCGCATAGGCGGACAGGTCGTCGAACGAAATGTTGACGACCGGGTGGTCGAGCATTGCGCCGGTTGCGACCTCCGTCTCTGTGAAGAAGTCGGGGATCTGCGGCGTTGGGTAACCCGTTTCGTCGCAGAACCGGAACCACTGCCGCCAAGTAACCTGCGTTTCGCAAGCGTAAAGCGGGTTGCCGTTCTTGTCGTTGCCGCACGGCAGCAGCATTGACCCGTCGTACCACTGGATTGGTTCGCCTCGCTTCGAGTTCGCGTGGGGGTTAATCCACCCGCCCTCGTCCACCAGTCTCGTTTCCAGTTCCTTCATCGCCGTCTCAGTTGCACTCATGCCTTCTCCTTTTGTTTCTTCGACTTGATCTTCTTACCCGATTTGCTCTTGGTGCAGCGGGCTCTCCATATGAATCGTGGACCAGTTGGTGCGATCAGTTGAATCGTGATCGACGCCACGGCCTCAGTTGCGCGGTCGAGAATAAATTCGCGCAATCCTTCTCTACTAGCAGCTGCCTTATTTAAGTCGGTCGAAATGTGTTCGTCGGCCATAAAGGACAATGTTGTTGTCTCGCCAGAAACCTCAACATCGTCCATTGACTCAAATCCAAGCGCGCCAATGAAGCGCTCAACATCGTAATCGGTTATTCGATTCGCCAGTTGCACCCTTATCCAATAACGTCTCACTTTACCTCCCGCCTCTTGGCAGGCTTGATCTTCCTCTTGATGAGTGACGACACAGGCTGTGTCGTGCCGTCCTGGTTAAGCACGATCTGCTTCGGCGGGCGACCTCGCCCCTTCTTGAAGTAGGAGAAAAGAATGTCCGCAGCAGCACGGCTTTCGCCGTCCCTTGCAATGTTGCGCGCTGCCTCTTCCGCAATCCTGCGTGGCACACCAACTGCCAGCAGACTGTTAGTAAGCGTTTCGACGTTGATTCGGTTAATCATTGTTTGTTTCCAGGTGTTTGGTTGTGGGTTGGCTGTCGCCTACTGCTGTTGCCAGTGCGAATGGGTTACAGTTTCAGCCGGACAGGTTACGTAACCGACGACAACGGACTACGTAACCCAACCGTGTGGAATTACACGCTGCGCCTGCGTAGCTTTTCGTGGCGAGCGTCAAGCGCCGCTTCGACGCTCGGATGCGTATCTCCCCATTGGTCAATCCAATCACCACCCTCGGTGACGAATCGTTGATACGGCTGGACGTAATATAACCGACCTGCTGGTGCCTTACTCGGTTCGTGACACCAGCAATCTACGTCACAATACTCAGCT
>JACCDQ010666628.1_pt1 | contig 14096 bp, 9 predicted proteins | sample 7446031 | NCBI WGS metagenome assembly JACCDQ01 (sample SAMN15323442, study PRJNA562643) | freshwater metagenome | isolation source: river surface water | place: USA:Blue River Watershed | collected 2017-08-17 | reverse complement strand
GTAGGTGGATTCACTGCCATGCGTGCTATGTCTGAACGTAATGACGATCCCAAAACGGCATCACGCCCTTATGATGCAGAACGTGATGGCTTTGTCGTAGGTGAAGGTGCAGGTGCATTAATTTTGGAAGACTACGACCATGCAGTGGCTCGTGGAGCGAAAATCTATGCAGAAATGATTGGTGGTGGCTTCTCGTCAGATGCTTATCATATTACAGCACCACATCCAGAAGGTTATGGAGCATTACTTTCGATGCAAGATGCTCTTGACGATGCTCAAATTAAACCAGAAGAAGTTGATTATATTAATACTCACGGTACATCTACTCCATTAGGAGATCCACAAGAGTTAAAAGCAATTGTAAGCTTGTTCGGTGAGCATGCCTACAATTTGAATATTAGCTCTACAAAGTCAATGACTGGTCACTTATTAGGTGGTGCAGGAGCTGTTGAAGCGGTTGCTTCTATCTTGGCAATTCAACACCAAGTAGTTCCGCCTACAATTAACCATGTGAATGAAGATCCAGCCGTTGATAATCGCCTTAACTTAACGTTAAACAAAGCTCAAGCTCGTGAAATTAACGTAGCAATGAGTAACGGTTTCGGTTTTGGTGGCCATAATGCGACAGTAATTTTCAAAAAAATATAGTCTTTGATTTAAGCAATAAGCAATAGCTGCGTAAGAGATGTTTTGTTCTTTAAGTACTCACTTTCACCTACTCATCTAAGGCTTATTGCCTTTTCAGATTGCTTATTGCTACATTAACTATGCTTTCACCCATTATTGATTTTTTTTCAAGCGACCCTAAGGATAAAAAACTAAGGAACGCTGTTGAACATATTATTGGCGACAAACCTTCCAATTTAACTTTATACCGCCTGGCATTTATGCACTCTTCGGTATCTAAGGAAAGTACGATTAAAGGAGGTTACAAGGAGTCGAATGAACGATTAGAATTTTTGGGTGATTCGGTATTAGGAATGATTACGGCCGAATATTTATTTAAAAAATTCCCATTCAAAGACGAAGGTTTCTTAACTGAAATCCGTTCGAGAATGGTAAGCCGTGAATCACTTAATGTAGTTGCTCGTAAGATTGGACTCGACAAGCTCGTAGAATATGACGGGAATAGAAAAACTGTCCTTGCTCGAACTTCAATGTATGGCGATGCCCTCGAAGCACTTATCGGTGCAATTTATATGGACAAAGGGTTTCGCTTTACTAAGAAGTTTGTTGTCAAATCTATCTTAACACAACATTTTGATATTGACACAGTCGTTTCAAACAATCCAAACTTTAAATCTATTGTGATTGAATGGGCTCAACGTGAAGGAAAACAGATTCGTTTTGACATCACTGAGGAAGGAAGCAAACACAATAAAGAATTTACAGCTGTCATCTATGTTGACGAAGAGTCTTTCTCGATGGGACAAGGATATTCTAAAAAGAAAGCCGAGCAAACAGCATCTATGAAAGCTTGTGAAAAGCTAGATTTAAATTAAAGAAAAAATCCTAAAAGGGGAGTTGTGCTGCACTAACACAACTCCCCTTTTTTTATTCTATCATTGCCACTAGTCACTGACTAAAGTGGATAAGTATTTATAATCAACTCCCTATCTATTCCCTTAAAAGACGCTCTGTCATAATCCATTACATCTAGCATTTAGTAGTATTTAACTCGTCATAATTAGCATACTAAAAAAATATTTTCATTATATATAAAAATGTAAAAAAAATAAAAAAAGGATAATTACAGCCCTAAAAATCATTTTTTTACATTTTTTTTAGATAAATCATATCTAAAATCATCATTTTTTATACTAAAAATAGTACAAATAGATATATTAAGATTATTTCTAAATCTTACAAAAATAAAAATAGTACAAAAAAAATTTAAAATTATTAAAAAAAAATATTTGTAAAATAAGGCTATGATTTTCTTCAAAATGACAAAAAAAATGCAAAAACAACAAAATAGCGATTACAAATAATATCCTTGTATAAAAATATAACTAAAAATACTCAAAAACACCTTTTTAGAGCACTGAGAGCCACTAAGATGCTAGTTGTTAAGCACTTGATTTTTAGTAACTTTTATGTGACATTTGTAAAGAACAAAGTCAAAAAGACAGAAAAACTAGGTCAGGAAAAATATAAAAAGTACTAAAATGGAAAGTGTATTAAGTTCAATATTATTAATATCAGGTCGTCCCACAGAAGCATTCAACGGACTACCTCACAGTGTGATGTACGCATTTTTTGTAATTGCAATTGGTTTATTTGTAGTAGGAATCGTTACTTCACAAAGAAGAAAATATTGGTTTCAACAGTCTCAATTAACGCAAGGACGCATTGTTGAAATCACAAAGCGATACGAGAGAAGTGACAAAAGAGGACAATCTCCTATCTTCTTTCCAATTGTTTCATTCAATGTAAATGGTCGCCAATTTAAAATCGAATCAGATAAGGGAATGGATAAGTTAGCAGAAGGCGATGTGATGCCTGTTCGTTATAATCCAGAAAATCCATACGAATCAGCATTAGGCGACAATAACATTCCAGGAACAAAGCCAAATTTATTTTTTGTATTAGGAATTCTATTATTTGCAGTAAGTATTTTCTTAACATTACATACACAAGTATTAATTGCTTCAAAATAAAAAAGGTGTGAGACATTTGATTGTCTCACACCTTTTTTATTTTGCTCCTTCCTTACCTATTAATATAATTTCACTCCTTTATTTGCAAATTCTTCTAGTACAGGATGTTCGGCAGAGAGACTTGTAATAATCCCATCTACCTCTTTTATATCACAGACTTTATAATGCTCCACACTGTTGATTTTCTCTTCAATTAAACACGTAACCGTTTTAGCAGAGACACTCATCATCTTTTGTTTTAAAACAGACTCTTCAAACTGGCGAATAGATAAACCTTTGTCAGGATGACCGCCATTCACTCCCATAAAGTATATATCTGCATGAATTTGCGATAAATCTTGTAAGGTTTTACTACCCATTGTAATCTGGTAGCGTTTATAGAAAGTACCTCCCAACAAGATAACATCTACTTTGGGATGTTCTGCTAAGACCACCGCCAAATGAGGATTATTCGTAACGATTGTTATTTCTAAATTTTTAGGTAATTGAGCTGCAATATGATAATTGGTAGTTCCTCCGTCCATTAAGATAATACGATGATTCTCAATTAAACGTAGGGCTTTCTTAGTAATGATATTAAACTCTGTGTTGGCTAACCCTCCTTTTCCTTGATCAGCATTCATAGTCAGATAGGAATTAGCAATTGCTCCTCCATGCACTTTCTTGAGAAGGCCTCTATCTTCTAGTTCAATAATATCTCTACGAATACTATCGTAAGACACCGACAAGAGTTGCCCTAATTGCACTAATGTAACTTTTTTATCCGTATTTAATTTCTCTAAAATTAATTGCTGACGCTCTTCCTTTAACATACTTCTACGATGTGGTAAATACAGAGTTTTTTCTCTGACTGTTAATAATTCAATATTATTTGCAGCATTTTATATGGGTAATCAAAAATAATATATTTTTTAAACAATTAAAGAAAAAATTGAATAAATAAATGCAATATTTTTCAATAAAAGCTTGCATATAAAAAAAACATTGCACATATTTGCATCAACATTAACCATTTTTATAGAATAAACTAATTGGATAAGCAAAGGAGACTTTGTACAACTTATTTGAAAGGATGAAAGCTTCTAGCTTCCATCCTTTTTGTTTTTTAGACTATACTTGATAGTAAATTCGCTTCACTCGTTCGCTGACTCCTGTAATAATCTCATAGGGAATTGTTCCTATAAGAGAAGCTAATTCAGCAATCGTCAATCCTTCTCCAAAGACAATAACATCGTCACCTTCTTTTGCATTAGGCACATCTGTGATATCAATCATTGTCATGTCCATGCATACATTCCCTACTGTTTTACAGCGTTTACCTCCGACTAGAACCTCTCCCACTCCTCGTCCTAAACCACGATCGTAACCATCAGCATAACCAATGGCAATCGTAGCGGTCACAGTATCTCTTTTCAAAACTCCTCTTCTACTATACCCCACAGTATCAGCTTGTTTAATATGCTTTATCTGAGAAATAACCGTTTTTAATGTCCCCACAGTCATGAGGTTTACTTGGTCTTCTGGCGTAGCAGCAACCCCATATAATCCAATGCCTAAACGAACCATATCAAAACGAGCCTCTGGGAAACGAGCAATCCCTGCAGAATTGGCCAAATGGCGAATACACGACTGATGGAGTCCATTCATTATCTGTTGAGACATCTGGTCATAATCGGCTATCTGGTGCTTTGTAAAGTCATCAAATTGGGCTTCGTCCGCCCCAACAAGATGACTAAAAATAGTGGCGACATGTAACATCGGATGTTGATTAAGAATCGCCAATAATGTAGGGATATCATTCGACTCAAAGCCCAAACGGTGCATTCCTGTATCTAACTTTATATGGATTTTTGAGCCTATATTATGCCCTTTGCAATAATTTGCAAACTCTTGCAACATTCTTAAGCTATAAATCTCAGGTTCTAGTTGATAGTTAATTAATTTCTCAAAGTCATTGGGAGAAGCATTCATGACCATAATAGGGAGAAAGATTCCATTTTGTCTCAAAACAACTCCTTCGTCAGTGTAAGCTACAGCGAGGTAATCAACCCCATGAAATTGTAACAGGTTGGCTACCTCTGCACTTCCAGAACCATAGGCAAAAGCCTTAACCATCACCATAATTTTGGTTTGACGGCCTATTTTATCTCTAAAGTAATTGAGGTTATGGGTAATTGCATCTAAATTGGTCTCTAAGACCGTTCCATGCGTTTTTTGGACAAGCATCTTTACAATCTGCTCAAAGCCAAATAAACGAGCTCCCTTGACCAAAATAACGCTATCTTCTATCGTTTTTATCAAGGTACTGTGTACGAAATCTTCAGTCGTCTTGAAAAAGTAAAACTGATGCCTTCCTGTATCTCCTTTCAGAGCCTGCATGAATACTTCATAGTGCCTTGTTATCGTTTCTCCAATACCTACAAAAACCGCAATATCCTTTTCTTTGACAATGTGGGCAATATGATGGTACAATTCGTGCTCAACCATACCCGATTCTAAGACATCGCTCAGAATAACCACTTTGGTTGAGCGTTGTTGCTGCTGTGCCAAAAAATTCAGTGCAATCGTTAATCCTGCTAAATCATTGTTATAAGTATCATCAATTAAATAATTTCCTTTTACACCTTGCTTCAGTTCTAAACGCATAGAGACAGGACGTAAAATTTGTAAACGAACCTGTATTTCTTCTGGACTATAGCCTGTGTGCAATAAAACCAAAATACAGTAGATACAATTTTCAATAGAAGCTTCATCCGTAAAAGGGAGGTCAAAAATCATTTCCTTTTCCTTATAAACCATCGTTAAGGAGGTGTTATTGGTAGCTACTTGCCAATCGACTCTCACCCCTCCAGATAATACCCTCGACCATGAGATTAACTCACAAGCTGGATTTTCATGAACAAATTGACTCCGAACAGTTTCGTCGATTTCTACATAATCAGCACAATAAATAAGTGTTTTAGTATGCCGAAACAACTTTAATTTTTCTTGTATTTTTTGTTTATTATTTTCAAAAAACTCACTGTGAGCAGTTCCAATATTCGTAAAAATTCCAATAGATGGCTGAATTATTTTCTCTAAAGCATCCATTTCGTTGGGAAGTGAAATACCTGCCTCAAAAATTGCCAACGAGTGACTATCATTCATTTGCCATACAGACAAGGGCACTCCAATTTGTGAATTATAACTTTTAGGACTTTTCACTATTTTGAAGCGATTAATCAGCAGTTGATAAAGCCATTCCTTCACAATGGTTTTCCCATTACTTCCTGTAATACCAATTACGGGAATAGAAAAGGTTTCTCGACGTTGTCTGGCAACATCCTGCATGGCTAAAACACTGTTAGCCACTTGCCATACTTTGGCTTCGGGCATTGCCTCTAACTCTTCCAAGAAAGCGGGAGTACAAGCTGCACTTTCCACGACAAACTCTCGAACTCCTCGTCTATATAAATCCCAGACATAACGATGTCCATCGTGATGAAGTCCTTTTATCGCAAAAAAAATAGAATTAATCGGAGAAGATACTTGACGACTATCATTGAGCAGATAATGAGCAGTCGTAGCGATAGGTTCTTGTTGAAAGTACATAAAATATGCTATTTAAAAAGATTGGCCTTGGTTATTGTAGTGCTCCTACAAAGGTATTAACAAAAAAAGCGAGACAAAAATTGCCTCGCTTCTTTGTTATATCGCTTTTAAAAAACATTAGTCTTCTAAAGCAGCAACCCCTGGAAGAGTTTTACCTTCCATGTATTCTAATAAGGCACCACCACCTGTTGATACGTATGATACACGGTCGCCATAGCCAGCGTTGTTTACCGCTGAGGCAGAATCTCCACCACCAATTAGTGAGAAGGCATCGTTTTCTTCAGTTGCTTTCACGACAGCATCTGCAATAGCATTTGTACCGATTGCAAAGTTAGGGAACTCAAATACACCCATTGGACCATTCCAAAGAACCGTTTTCGACGTAGCAATAATTTCGCTAAATAACGCTACTGATTTAGGGCCAATGTCAAGACCTTCCCAACCATCTGGAATTTCGCCACGATCAACGATTTGACGTTCTGCATCGTTAGAGAATTTATCTGCACATGTATTATCTAATGGCATATAAATTTTAACACCTTTAGCTACAGCCTTTTCTAATAACGATTTTGCTAAATCTACTTTATCTGGTTCAGAAATAGACTTGCCAATTTTACCACCTTCTGCTAATGAGAACGTATAAGTCATACCTCCACCAATGATTAAGTTATCTACTTTATCAAGAAGGCGTTCGATAATCATGATTTTATCAGAAACTTTAGAACCTCCCATAATCGCTGTAAACGGACGTTCTGGAGCATCTAATACTTTCTTTGCATTTTCTAATTCAGCCAACATTACATAACCACAAACACGGTCTGCAAAGAATTGACCAATCACAGCAGTTGAAGCATGAGCACGGTGAGCCGTTCCGAAGGCATCGTTTACCCATACATCACCTAATTTCGATAATTTCTCAGCAAACTCAACGTTTCCTTTTTCTTCTTCTTTGTAGAAACGAAGGTTTTCTAATAATAAAATTTCACCTGGTTGTAAAGCAGCTGCTTGCTCGCTAGCCGAAGCACCAATACAATCGTCAGCGAATTTCACAGGACGACCAAATACTACAGAAAGAGGCGTAACCAAGTGTTTTAATGAATATTTTTCTGTTGGGCCATCTTTCGGTCTTCCTAGGTGAGACATTAAGATAACAGAACCACCGTCGTTAAGGATTTTAGTGATTGTTGGAATAGTAGCTTTGATACGAGTATCATCCGTAATTTCGTAACGCTCATTTAAAGGTACGTTGAAATCTACACGAACTAAAGCACGCTTGCCTGCAAAGTTGTAGGAATTGACGGTTTTCATTGTTTTTTGGAATTATGTTATAGGGAAATTGAATATAATTTATTGATTATTATGCAAAAATGTACTTTTGCCAAATTTTATTAGGCCAAAAAAGACTTTATTAGTATATCTTAGTGCACATTTTTTAACATAACAAATATACATTTTTCAAAAATAATTCACGAAAAAAGGCTAATATTTGAGTATTTATTATCAAAAAATCAATAAAAAATACTACTTTTTAACTCTATCTTTCTATCCTTTTATCTTTTACCAACTTATTGATAATCTTCTCCTGCCCCAGAGCCGCCAAAGTCACCTCCTCGAAAGCCTTCCTCTCCTTTCGTAGGTTGTTTTGGAAGTACATCTTGCACTAAATGGCTCAGAGCAATTTCGGTTAAGCCTTGCGTTAGACTACCATGTTGTTCTTTGTCAATAAAGCCTCCTCGTTCTATTTTCAAATAACGGATAAAAAATAATGCTATCGCTATCAAGGCGACACCACCTAATGTTAATGCCCATTCAATTGGCATTATCGCAAAGTAATAACGATAGGTAAAAATAGAAAAAGCGAGTGTCAATCCACCTACTCCTAATATCAATCGATTTTGCTTTTTTAGTCCAAAAAATAGATAGGCTAAAGGAATACTCAAAGTGAAAAAATAAAATAGTGGAGCGTTGGCAATTTGTGGAGATGGTTTACTGTAGATATCATGTAATAATGCATTACCTTCTCGCACAATTAAGTAGTTACCTCCTGAATAAAATAACAACAAGCTCATTACTTCTAAAAAATCGTAGCAAGTTTCGTAATAGAAAGCATCTTCTCGCTTTTGACAATACAACACTAGCCAATAAACAGCTGCAGCAAAGCCCATTGTAATAAATGGCATTAAGGTTTTTCCTAATTCATATCTATCTAAAAATGAAATTAGTGTACAAGTAAAAAGAAATAGGGTAGCTCCTCCAACCAACGAATCTCCGTAACGAATCGTAGCCAAAAGGGCGATTAGAGCCATACCTAGAAGAATCGTTGTCGAACTCAAGTAAGCTCCTAGCAGCATGTTCACCCCATAGAAAATCGTTATTAAACAAGCATAGAGCAAGGCATTATCTATCCCTACACTGACAAAATGCTTCACTCGAATGACGTATTCTAAGGCAATCGCAAAACTAATACTTAAGACTGTACTCAAAAAAAGGGTTTCCTGTTCAAAGGAATTCGTAAAAGCAGGAGCAAAAATTAAAAACATTAAACTTGTAAAAAAGCTACAGGCTAAGCCCGTAAATAAAAAAAGTCCAATCTTAATAAATACATTGGGCTGATACAAATCATTAGAATAGTGAGCTAACAGTTCGCCGACCTGCGTAGCAGAAAGCTTTTTGTCTTCCTGCCAAGTACGTACTTTACGAATGATTGCTAGTTGCTCAACGAATGCGGAAGGGTAGCCTTTCATAGACTTTTATTGTTTAAAAAAGAAGAACGTAGGCATAAGCTTAATTCTTCAAAATACGTTTAATATTTAATAAAAAAGCGATAACAGCAATACCTGAAAAAATAAAATATAAGACAATTAACCAAGCATCTAAGTCTGTCGGGAGAGGTATAAAAGACAAGCAATAAGTAAATGCGATATATCCATAAATGACTGCCATAAGTAAAAACTGATAAGCTTGTGTTCGACGGGCATATCCTACTGCAAACAAGGCTAAAATAGCTACAACTACCGCATAAGTTACATGGTAACTATATTGAAACAACCCCACTAACGCAGCTACTGTGGCAAGATTCAATCCAAAAAGTAAGTAGGTAAACGTAAAATGTTTTTTGCGCTGATAGATTTCCGAAAGGATTCCGACTGTTGCTAATGCGATTCCCAAAAGTATAGCGGTGTTAATTAAGGAGAAAGACGAGAAATTAGCAGTCCACCAAAGTGATACGGGAGCTATTTTAATTCCCAACCAAGAAGCCAAAGCAGTAATTGCCATTGCCAATACGCCTCGGTGATCAAAAATGTAAGCACAGGGAAAAAAAACGAGGGCAGGCAAGAAAGTGGCAAGCTCATAGCGTTCTCCGAAAAGGCGATATTGATATTGCACATATCCTTCTAAAATAAGAAATAACAAAGCGGAAGCCAGCAAGGAAAAGTCCTCCAATTTACTCGCATGAACTTCATCCCAAGAAAAAGCTTTTCGATGAAAATACGCATAAGCGAACGTACCAAACATTGCCAAGGAAATAAAGCCTACAATAGCCTGATGTCCAAGTGAATCCAAGTGCTGATACACCAATGTTCCAAGACCCGCACAGAGTAGGACTATCCCTAAATAAAGTAAGAGTCTTAATTCATAAAAAAGCGAAAAGGGACGAGCCTTTTCTTCCTGCGTCAATCGACGAGCTTCCTCTTCTGATAAAAGCCCTTTGGCGTGTAATGATTCAATAACTTGCTTAGCAGTCATAATATAAAAGATGATTGTCCTACAAGTTAAGAAAAAAAATCCCCTTTTATTTTCATTCAGCCAAAAAAGTAGGACTTTTGAATAAATACTGAAATCACTCGTTCCAATGCCTGAAAAAATAGAGCTTGAACCCAAATATTACTTGGGCTATTTTCATTACTTACTCAGTTTTGTTGAAAAAAAATATGCTCATATTCTCAATGAGTCTGAAAATGCTTTTTTGTCGAATTTTGCTCAACTTTCAGAGGATGAGCAATGCCTTTATGTTCGTTTTTCTAATCGGAGGGCTTCATTTTTCAGAACGGATAAATTAAAATATGCTGAAATAGCGAATATTCCCTCGGTGATTCGCTCCTTGATTAAGAAGGGATTTATAGAGGAAGTTGCTGCTAAACACCTTGTTTTAGCGGGAGAATTACTCGATATTTTTAATAAATCAGAGTTGTTGGAAATGGCAAAAATGCTACAACTGGAAACCAAAGGGAAGGCTTCGCTTAAAAAGGATGAGGTGTTAGATTGGATGATGACAGTCGCCAATTTTGAAGAAATAATTACACTCTTACAAGTCAACGAACAAGCTATTCCAACGGTCATTAAAGTAGCTTATGAAACGGAAGTTCAACTGATTAAGTTCTTATTTTTTGGCACTCGTCATGGAGATATGACAGAGTTTGTCGTGCGTGATTTGGGTTTTCAAACCTATCAGCATTTTGATGAAGAAAACCTTGTTCCTCATTTTGAAACTCGTCAGGAAGCCGAAGATAAACTAAAGGTCTCATTGGCTCGAGAAGATTTTTATTTGATGCAATCTGCTAAAATAGAAGCAGATGAAATTTATCATTGGTTTATGGATTGGGCAGACCAGCATCAAAAAAGCTTAGCCGATATTGCCGTACCCACTTTTGAACGATTTGCGTTGAAAGTAGGTATGTATCTCGAAAAACAAAAGGCTTTTGATGAAGCCTTAACCATCTTTAGGCTAACAAGTGAACACCCTTCTCGGGAACGACAAGTACGTATTTTGCACAAAACTAAAAATTTGGAAGAAGCAAAAGCCTTGTGTGAACAGATGTTAGCAGAACCTCAGAATGCAGATGAACAGTTTTTTGCGATTGACTTTTTTAATAAATTAGATGCTCAATTACAGAAAAAGCGTGTCAAAAAAAGCGTTACACAGGAACTACACAATGCCGAAAGCATCAGCCTTGAACTTGACTGGAAACGACAGGTAGAATTAGGGGTTATTCATTACTACGAAGAACGACATCAGAAGGCAACTTTTACCGAAAATTACCTTTGGCGTAGCTTGTTTGGCTTGCTGTTTTGGGATATTATTTTTGATACAGAATCCATGGCAATGCACCACCCACTTCAACGCTCGCCCTCTGATTTGTACAAACCTATCTTCTTTGAAAAGCGAAAAGCCAAAATGGAAGAACGCTTACTGCTTTTGGAAGACGAAGAAGCAATTCGAGCGTATTTGTATGATACCTTCTTTGCAAAATATGGACTCACCAATCCATTAGTAGAATGGTATGGGGGACTCTTTCCACTATTGATTACTTTGGTAGAAAAAGTCTCAGCAGAACAACTAAGTAAAGTCCTTCTTGAAATTGCCCGAGACTTGCGAGAAAACCTCCGTGGTTTCCCTGACTTATTGGTTTGGGACGACGGTGACTATTGTTTCGTAGAAGTGAAATCGCCTACCGATAATTTATCCAATCAGCAGTTATATTGGCTTCGTTTTTTTGCTACCCATGGAATCAAATCAAAAGTCTTACGAGTTGAGTGGAAGAAGCCTTTGTTATTTGAAGAAAATGACAATTCATCAGACTCGACAAAGGCGGAACGCTTTAAGTAAATCTATGGATATGGGTAGTTTAATCCCTTTTTAAAAGGCTAAATAGCCTGATAACCGAAATGGGATAGACGATAATTTGTACTGTTCTATTATTTTTTCAGTCACTATATAGGGAGAAACCATTAATTTAATTTTTCAAAGAATCTTCATTTTTCATTTGGAATTAACAAAAATTTCACCTAAATTTAATATAGAAAGTCGCCCATAAAAGCTCCAATCATCGAAAGAGATGAGATGAGTAATGCATATAAAATTTAGAGAACAAGAACTTCTTGGCAAAAGAAAAATTGCATCGTTCTTTTACTTGTTCTCTAAATTTGGGCATCCAATTTCTGCTTATGGCCAATCCATTCAGAAAGACTTCGTTAAATCTTTTTAACCTTAAACAAAGAGTGCGTATGAAATTACAGGTGCATTCAGTTCACTTCGACGCAGACAAGAAGCTGTTGGAGTTTATCCAGTCAAAATTAAATAAATTGGATACATTTTTTGACCGAATTACTGGTGGTGAGGTTTTCCTCAAATTAGACAAAGGAGAAAGTACAAAGATTAGGTCTAAAATGCTCGAAGTGAAGATTAAATTACCCGGGGTAACCCTTTTTGTAAGAGAGATGGCATCCACATTTGAAGAAGCAATGGATATTGCCATCGAAGCATTAAAAGTTCAACTTAAACGTTTTAAAGAAAAAACTCAAATCAAGCCAAATGATGCCAAAGCGATGCTACTAAATTTATCGATGGCAAATGAAAGTTAAGCAAGAAATACTAATTCAGAATATATAAAAGGAGGGCTTCGGGAGAAGCCCTTTTTCTTTTACAAACAGTGAATAAATTCACCCGCCAAAGAGAATACGCTACTTGAAACTACTTATTCGCAATCCTCTAAACGACATCCTAGTCAACATCAGTACTATCAGTGGTTTCTGCTAAGCCCTCTTTGGATTTACCTAGTTTTATTTTAGGCTTGTCGGATGTTCCTGTAATGTTCATCGGAATACCGATAATACCTAGTGGAGGAAGCCCCAAACGGAAGTTTAAATTTAGCTGATTATCAAAACTCGTCTGTCCTTCAAAACGAAAACGGAAGCCTGCCATTTTTACTTTAGTACGGTCAATCTTGATGATATTGTTAGCAATACTTGTTTTAATTTTCACTTTTGACACATCCGCATCTTGGGCAACATCCTCTTTGCCAGTTGCTTTCGCTACGGCATTCAATAGTTTAAAACCCTTCATTTTCACTTGGTCGATAGTCAAGACACCTTCACCTTTCAAGGATGGGAAAATAGGATCCATATTAGCATTCAATTTACCCGACAATTGGTAATCTAAGCCCACTTTTCCTTCGACACCCGCTGCGGCAGTCGCCATTTTTCGGAATAGAGGAATCTCATTGTAAGCTCGTTTAATATCAAATTCTTTTGCCGAAACATGGTAATCAAACGTTGCTTTCTTGGCACTCAGGTTCTTATAGCTTGCTTCCATCGTTACGGGAGCATTAATAATTTCAAAACCTGTGCCTTCCATTCGTACCACTCCGTTTTGAATACAGACATCTCCCATAAAATTATTCAGTAATAAGCCGTCATAATTAACTTTTTCTGCTTGACCTCGTAATTGAACATTGAGATTTTTGGGAATCATCACCACGCCTGTACTGCCTTTACTTGCCTGAGGAGTTCCCGAATAGGCCATTAATTCGTCTACGATAAGGTGCTTACTTTTTAAATCAAAATTGCCTGTTAAGGAGGCATTAGGCTTGGTGGCATAATTGATGATATTATCCAAATTTCCATTGAGTTCAATATCAGACTTACCATATTGCCCCTTAAATACATCAAAACGTAGCTTATCTTGATTGAAAGAAAACACACCAGCATGAATTAAAAAAGGCTTAGGAAAGAGTAAGGTACTTACCCGTAAATTAGAGACTTTAATACTCCCCACATTTTTCAATTTTTCATACTGCCCTGCCAACGCATCTTTTTGTGTTCCTCGCAAGGATACATTGGTTTGAATCACTCCTTTTACATCATAGTCTTTCATTCCAAAAACCTGATAGAGTTTTCCCACATCAATAGCCCCCCTCGAAACTAGGTGATATTGCAAGTTATCAAAATTTTGCAAATTAGCCTTTAGCATAAAAGGTTGTCCTACCAATTCAAAAGAAATAGGCTTAATGTTCACCTTCAATTGCTTCAGATTAATTCCTTTATTGAGAATATCTGCACTAATTT
>JACCDQ010104636.1_pt1 | contig 14102 bp, 10 predicted proteins | sample 7446031 | NCBI WGS metagenome assembly JACCDQ01 (sample SAMN15323442, study PRJNA562643) | freshwater metagenome | isolation source: river surface water | place: USA:Blue River Watershed | collected 2017-08-17 | reverse complement strand
TACCCTTGCCTGTAACCGGCGACCTCACTCCAAACTCGCCAATATTTTCACCTCTGAACACCAGCAGTACTCAAGATTCGCCTGTTCGATTGTCCCCGGACAGCAATAGCAATTCAGATGTGGGCTCGGCGCCTTCATCTGGTTTGCCTGGCGCGTCATCCGATGGCGAGAAGGGGGCCTCGGTACCGAAAGGCTAACGCTTCTTGTCCTGCCATACGCGAGCGTCGGGCCGCCGATTCCGAATGGGGCCCGACGGCGTAGTGGCTGCATTGCGTCAAGGGGCGCTTGCCCCGCCGGATCACGCAGTGTGCCGCGCAGAATGATGCATCCTCGACGCACTCTCATCACTCCGCGCATTCGTGCCCCGGCATGAACTGGGCCCGCGCGTCGCGGACCGGCAGCCTCGCGCATCGCGCCGCTATAATCCCGCGATGCAGAACCTCCTCGCCAACCTCAATCCCGAACAACTCGCCGCCGTCACGCTGCCGCCGCAGCCGGCGCTGATCCTCGCCGGCGCCGGTTCCGGCAAGACCCGCGTGCTGACCACCCGCATCGCGTGGCTGATCCAGACTGGCCAAGTGTCGCCCGCCGGCATTCTGGCGGTGACCTTCACCAACAAGGCCGCGAAGGAAATGCTGGCGCGGCTGTCGACGATGTTGCCGATCAATACACGCGGCATGTGGATAGGCACCTTCCACGGCCTCTGTAACCGGCTGCTGCGCGCGCATCACCGCGACGCCGCGCTGCCGCAGACCTTCCAGATCCTCGATACCGCCGACCAGCTGTCGGCAATCAAGCGACTGCTGAAGCGGCTGAACGTCGACGATGAGAAGTACCCGCCGAAGCAGCTGATGTACTTCATCAACAGCGCGAAGGATCAGGGCCTGCGTGCCGATGCGGTCGAGGCGACCGACGATTTCACCCGCAAATTCGTCGAGCTGTACGCCGCCTATGACGATCAATGCCAGCGCGAAGGCGTGGTTGATTTTGCCGAGCTGCTGCTGCGCAGCTACGAGCTGCTGTCGCGCCACCAGCCGCTGCGCGAGCACTACCAGGCGCGGTTCAGGCACATCCTCGTTGACGAGTTCCAGGATACGAACGACCTGCAGTACCGCTGGCTGAAACTAATCGCGGGACAGCATGGCGCCGTGTTTGCGGTCGGCGACGACGACCAGAGCATTTACGCATTCCGCGGCGCAAACGTGGGCAACATGGCTGCGTTCGAGCGCGAATTCGAAGTGCAGAACCTGATCAAGCTCGAACAGAACTATCGCTCGCACGGCCATATCCTCGACAGCGCGAACGTGCTCATCTCTCACAACACGCGCCGCCTCGGCAAGAACCTGCGCACCGACGCCGGACATGGCGAGCCGGTGCGCGTCTATGAAGCCTCGAGCGACCTGCAGGAAGCGCAATGGATGATCGAGGAAACCAAGAGCCTTTTGGCCGAAGGCTGGCTGCGCAGCGAGATCGCGATCCTGTATCGCTCGAACGCGCAATCGCGCGTGATTGAGCATGCGCTGTTCGGCGCCGGACTGCCGTACCGCGTGTATGGCGGCCAGCGCTTCTTCGAGCGCGCAGAGATCAAGAGCGCAATCGCCTACCTGCAGCTGATCGACAATCCGCACAATGACTCTGCCTTCCTGCGCGTGGTGAACTTCCCCACGCGCGGCATCGGCGCTCGCTCGATTGAACAACTGCAGGACGCGGCGCGCCAGTACGGCCTGTCGCTATACGCAGCCGTGCCCTACGTGGCCGGCAAGGCGGGCAGTTCGCTCGGCGCATTCGTGAAGCTGGTCGAGGGCCTGCGCTTCGAGACCCAGCAGCTTCCGCTGCCGGAGATGGTGCAGGTGATGATCGAGAAGAGCGGACTGATCCTGCACTACCAGTCGGAGAAGGAAGGTGCGGACCGGATCGAGAACCTCGAGCAGCTGGTCGCGGCCGCGACCGTGTTCGTATCGGAAGAAGGCTACGGGCTGGATTCACCGGCTTTGCTCGGCCCGCAGGCGCAGCCGTCGGCCGGCGCGCTGGTCGTAGCCGACGATGGCGTGGAAGTGCTCGATGCCGACGCGCCGCTGCCCACCGTAATGTCGCCCCTGTCGGCCTTCCTGTCGCATGCGTCGCTCGAGGCCGGCGACAACCAGGCGCAGGCCGGTCAGGATGCAATTCAGCTGATGACGGTGCATTCGGCCAAGGGCCTCGAGTTTGATGCGGTGTTCATCACCGGCCTCGAGGAGGGTCTGTTCCCGCACGAGAACAGCGAAGAAGCCGATGACGGCGTCGAGGAAGAGCGGCGGCTGATGTATGTGGCGATCACGCGCGCGAGGAAGCGGCTGTACATGAGCTTCTCGCAGACACGGATGCTGCACGGCCAGACGCGCTACAACATGAAGTCACGCTTCTTTGACGAACTGCCGGAGGAAAGCCTGAAGTGGCTGTCACCAAAAGTGCAGGCGCGGTGGTTCGGACAGCCGCAGCCAAAGGCCGCATGGATAGATTCACCGGAGGTCGGCAGCAACCAGATCGCGCAGAAGATGAATCGCGATGTCGGCTGGCGCATCGGCGAGAACGTGCGCCATGCGAAATTCGGCGACGGCGTGATCGTGAACATCGAAGGCAGCGGCACGCAGGCGCGTGCGCACATCAACTTCGGACGGAACGGGATGAAGCTGCTCGACCTCGGGATTGCGAAGCTGGAGCGGGTGGGGTGACAGCGCGATCGATGAAGTCCGGCGGATAGGCAAACTGCCGGCACGCTCATCGGCTGCGGCGCTTATTCCCATTCATCCGAGTTGCCTTCCGTACCCGCATCGCTGTCTATATCCGAGCGGCGGTTTTGCATGGCTTTCGCGAGTATTGCGCCCAAGTCGTTCGGATTTTCAGGCGGCGGTGCGGGCTTCTTCTTGTCGTCCTCGCCAACTTTCCTGAGAGTCCTGCCTTCTTTTATCTGGTCCATGAGGCTGCTGCCTGATGGCGGATTCCGCTCGTTCCCTTGAATGCCGCTCGCGGCGATTGCCGGAGCGGGCGGCGGAGGCGCAGGCGGTGCTGATGCCGAGGAGGTCGGAGACTCAGGTAGCGGCGGAGGCGCCGGTGGCTCCGGGGCCAGCGAGGGCGGGAACGGCGGAGGTGTCGGGATGCGGTCGGACGAGGCCGGAGAGTCCACCGTGGCGGTCGCCGTATCTGCAGGCAATTGGGCGCTCCATTGCGGAGCTGCCGGTGGTTGTGATGAGGGAGGTGCTTCGGCCCTCGCTTGCCCTTTTAAATCCTTCGGGGCCGAAGCTATCGTTTGCGTCGATGATTGTGCCTGCGTGATCGTGTCCGGGACGATGGGTAATGCTGGTGTCGACGCGACTGTTGGCAGTGGGGGCGGCAGGTCGCCTGGCGGTGGCGGCCCTTGCATGACTGCGGTTGTATTTTTTCCCTCGGCCGAGGCAGTGGGCGATGGCAGTTTGATGGTGCTCTGCAGAGCCGCGAATTCTTCAATGCTTTGCCACAAGGATGCGCTCATATTCAAGCGCTTGACCGGATCATGGTCGGCCGCATCGGCCTGCCGGATGTTTTTGGCACTGTTCAGCAGATTAGTGAGCTCTTTTTTTGCCCATCCCGCATCGGCGGCATGCAACCCGTTCTCTTGCTCCATTTCTGAAAGCGTTTCACTGAGCTGCTTGAGCTGCCTGATGACGCTGTCCATTTCGCGGCGCTGCGAGTTTCCTTTGATTTGCGCCGGAATGGCGGCTTCACCGGTCGCGTACTTCAAGAAGGTTTTCATCGCCGCCATTCCGTCTTTTTTGCCCTTCATGTCCAGCTGAAGCTGCATATCCTTTTTGAGGCGAGACGGATTGTGCTTGTTGGCGGGCGCGCTGTTTGGTGATTCTGCCGAAGGGAATTCAATCTCTGCCCGTAAACCTGAACCGGCAGCCCGCTGCGTGGTCACTTTATGGCCCATGACCATGATGTGCGTGGGCACATTATTCGGCGTCCTGTCGCACAGGATCCCGCGGGCTTTCTCTTCGCCTGTCGCAAGGTCGGTGAAGAAGCGTCCTATGCGATGCAACAAGCCTTCGGCCACGTTTCGCTGGTAGCGAACGATCGTCCCGTCCGCGCCCTTCCTTTCGATCTCTTCGATTTTTTTATTCGTATCGACCTGACGCTGCTCGATGCGCAGCGAGATGGGGCCATGTCCTATCGAGCTCGGCATTGCTGGTCTCCAGTGTTTTTCGCCGCTGCACGCCGCGCGTACGCCAAACGATCCGAGCGTCAGGCGAACTGCAGTCGAGGCAGGCAAGAACGGCAAAGCAGCCGTTCGGGATCGCAGGGTTTGCGCAAAATTTTTGAAAAGAAAGCTTTGATGCCGCAGTTATGTGGCGATAAACGAACAAAAGTTCGAAATTTCGCCGAAGGCACCAACTTCAGAGGCGGTTCTCGAAAGCCCGGAGGAGGCGGAGGCAGGAACAAGTGGAGGGGTAGTGCGGACGTGTCCGCCCGGAAAGATTTATTCCGGCCGCTCGAACACGGCCAGATAGGTCGGATAGAACGAGCAGTACATCACCAGCGTCAGGATCACCGACAGTGGCGTCAGCAGCATCGCGGTGACCAAGGTCTTCCCGAGCAGCAGGCTGAGCACTGCGCTGACCACCGCCGGCAGCGCGATGCCGACCATGATCCAGCCGAGCGCATACGCAAGAAAGGCGCGGCCGCAGCGTTTGACGGCGAAGAAGCTGTAGAAGATCGCCTTGAACAAGCCCATCCGCTGCCACATCGCCAGCGGCGCCGCGTGCCAGAAAGCCATCGCGAACGGCAGGTAGAACAGCGCGGAAAACAGCATCGCCAGCGGCAGCTCGTTGAGCGCGAGCGATTCATCGTCGGGCTTCAGCTGCCCGGACATCAGCTTCCAGAAGCCGCCACCATCAACCAGCGACGACAGCGCAACCGCTGCCACTGCTGCCAACAGGTACAGCGCGCCCAGGCGCAGCAACGTACCGAGCGCCGGCGAGCGAAATGCCACCAGCAGCAATGAAGGCCGCACCTTGCGCCCGGCTTCGATATCGACGCAGGCCTGCATGAAGGCCATCGAGAATGCCGGCACCAGCAGCAGCGGCAGCAGCTGCCCGAACAAGGGCACCAGTGACAGCGTGAACATCAGCAGCATGTACACCAGGAACAGCAGCGACAGCTCGGCCGGCTGCTTCCTGAACAGCGCGAAGCCCTGCCGTATCCAGACTATGCCGGTGCTGGCAGCGATCTGATCCATCAGCCCAAAGCCTCAACTGCGTGCGCGATCCGGTGTCGCAGGATGCGCTCGAAATGCGAAGGATCATGCGGCGTCAGCATCTCCGCCTCGCGCGGCAGGTAGAAGTCGTACAGCCGCGACAGCCAGAAGCGCAGCGCAGCCGCGCGCAGCATCGCCGGCCATGCGTGCTGCTCTTCCTCGGTGAACGGACGCACCTCGCGGTAGGCATCGAGCATCGCGCGCACGCGCGCCGGGTCGGTTTCACCGGTGTCGAGATCGATGCACCAGTCATTGACGGTGACGGCGACGTCGAACAGCCAGGTGTCGCAGCCAGCAAAGTAGAAGTCGAAGAAGCCCGACAGCTGTTCGCCGTCGAACATCACGTTATTGCGGAACAGGTCCGCATGGACAGGTCCGGACGGCAGCGCATGGTAGAGCGCTGATGCGGCGAACGCTTCCTGGAAATGCATCTCCGCGCGCAGCAGCTGCTGGTTCGCCTCGGATAGGTAGGGCAGCACGACAGGGGTGGTCTCGCGCCACCAGTCCAGCCCGCGCAGGTTGGGCTGGTACAGCGGATAGTCCTGCGCTGCGACGTGCATCTTGGCGAGCATGGCGCCGACTTCGCGGCAATGAACAGGCTGCGGCGCCGGCACCCAGTCGCCGTTCAGGCGGGTGACCAGTGACGCCGGCTTGCCGTGCAGCGTGTGCAGGATCTCGCCGCTGTCGCAGGCAATCGGCGCCGGCACGCGCACGCCGCGTTCGGCGAGGTGGCGCATCAGGTTCAGGTAGAACGGCAGCTGCTCGAAGCTCAGCTTCTCGAAGATAGTCAGCACGAATTCGCCGCGCTCGGCGCTGACGAAGAAATTGCTGTTCTCGATGCCTGAGGAAATGCCCTTGATCGAGCAGACGGCGCCGATCGGGAATTTGGCCGCCCACGGAATAAGGTCTTCCAGGCTGACCGGAGTAAAAACTGCCATAAATAATCGAAGAAGCTCGGCGGTGCCGGGTCGTTTGGGTTGGAATTCAGCGGTTCGGGGGCGGCATCGCGCCCCGGTCCGGCGCCGGCTTCGACCGGAACTGGAAGACCTCCCAAGTCGCGGCACGGCCGCCTTCCTGGTAGGGCGGAATCTGTTCGGGCGGCGTCACATGATAGACGTTCGTGCCGCGCTGCACGCGAACCGAAGTGACGGCATTCTGCTCGCGTACCTGGGTGATTTTCGTGGTGCCGTCCGGCACGCGGGTCGATGCGACCGGATCGTCCGGCAGCGGTTCGGCCAGCGCAAGCGCATGGGCGAAAGCCAGCAGGGCGGCGGCGGGGCGCAGGCAGGGCAGGGGCTGTCTCATCAGGGTCGGGCAGTGGGCGCCTTCGGGCGGGCGCAACGGGTCTCATTCTAGCAAACCGCGCCCGTTGCCGACCCGCCCGGGAACGCACGCAAACTCTGAGATAATCGCCGGCATCGGTCCGGCCCCGCGCAGCAGGCGCCGCGACTCCACCTCTGCTGATTCCCCGATGAATAAAACCCTGTTGCTGGTCGATGGTTCCAGCTACCTGTACCGCGCGTTCCATGCGATGCCCGACCTGCGCAATGCGGATGGCGCGCCCACCGGCGCCATCTACGGCATGATCAACATGCTGCGCCGCCTGCGGCAGGACTACGCCGCCGCCTACATCGCCTGCGTGTTCGACGCCAAAGGCAAGACTTTCCGCGACGACCTGTATGCCGAGTACAAGGCGCACCGCCCGTCGATGCCGGAAGACCTGGCAAGGCAGATCGAGCCCATCCACGAAGTCGTGCGCGCGATGGGCTGGCCCATCCTGATGGTCGAGGGCATCGAAGCCGATGACGTGATCGGCACATTGGCCTGCGAGGCGGCCGATCGCGGGCTGAAGACCATCGTGTCGACCGGCGACAAGGATCTTGCGCAGCTGGTCAACGATCAGGTCACACTGGTCAATACCATGAGCAACGAGACGCTCGACCGCGACGGCGTGATTGCCAAGTTCGGCGTGCCGCCGGAGCGCATCATCGATTACCTGACGCTGGTCGGCGACACCGTCGACAACGTGCCCGGTGTCGAGAAGGTCGGGCCGAAGACGGCCGTCAAATGGCTGACGCAGTACGGCACGCTCGACGGCGTGATCGAGCATGCGGCCGACATCGGCGGCGTCGTTGGCGACAACTTGCGCAAGGCGCTGGAATGGCTGCCGCTGTCGCGCGAGCTGGTGACCGTGAAATGCGACTGCGACCTCTCGGGGCACCACGAGTCCATCCTCGAATCGCTGCAGCAGCAGCCGGAGGACAAGCTGGCGCTGAAGGCCTTCTTCGAGAAGATGGGCTTCCGCAGCTGGCTGCGCGAGCTGAATGCCGAGCTGGCCGCCGGCAGCGAGACGGCTCCCGCAAACGGCGACGATCCGCAGGGCGCGCTGTTCGCCGCCGAGCCGCCGGCCGAGACGCATTACGAGACCGTGCTGACCGACGCGCAGCTTGACGCATGGATCGCGACCATCAATGCCGCCGCGCTGACGGCGGTCGATACCGAAACCACCTCGCTCGACGCGATGCGTGCCGAACTGGTCGGCATTTCGCTGTGCTGCGAGCCGGGCAAGGCCGCCTATATTCCGGTCGGCCATCGCTATCCGGGTGCGCCGGACCAGCTGTCGCGCGAGCAGGTGCTGGCGAAGCTGAAGCCGTGGCTGGAAGACGCAACCAAACCCAAGCTCGGCCAGCACCTGAAATACGACTGTCATGTGCTGGAGAACTACGGCATACGCGTGCAGGGCATAGTGCACGATACGCTGCTCGAGTCCTACGTGTTCGAGTCGCACAAGAGCCATGACATGGACAGCCTCGCGCTGCGCTGGCTGGATCGCAAGACCATCACCTATCAGGAAGTCTGCGGCAAGGGCGCATCGCAGATCGGCTTCGACGAAGTCGGCATCGAGCGAGCCACCGAATATGCGGCCGAGGACGCCGACGTCACGCTGCAGCTGCATCATGCGATCTGGCCTCGCGTGGAAAAGCATGACGGGCTGCGCTTTGTCTACCAGCAGATTGAACTGCCGACGGCGCGCGTGCTGCAGCGTATGGAGCGCAACGGCGTGCTGATCGACGTCGACCGGCTGAACGCGCAGTCGCACGAGCTCGGCACGAAGTTGCTGCAGCTCGAGAGCGATGCGCATGCGCTGGCCGGGCAGCCGTTCAACCTGAATTCTCCCAAGCAGATCGGCGAGATTTTCTTCGACAAGCTGAAGCTGCCGGTGGTGAAGAAGACCGCCAGCGGCGCGCCGTCGACCGACGAGGAAGTGCTGCAGAAGCTGGCCGAGGACTATCCGCTGCCGAAGCTGCTGCTCGACTACCGCGGCCTCGCGAAGCTGAAGTCGACCTATACCGACAAGCTGCCGAAGATGGTGAACCCGTCCACCGGCCGCGTGCACACGAACTACGGGCAGGCGATCGCGGTGACGGGCCGGCTGTCGTCGAACGAACCGAACCTGCAGAACATCCCGGTGCGCACCGCCGAGGGCCGCCGCATCCGCGAAGCCTTCGTGCCGTCGCCAGGCAATGTGATTGTATCGGCCGACTATTCGCAGATCGAGCTGCGCATCATGGCGCACCTGTCGGAAGACCCGGCGATGCTGCGGGCGTTCGCGTCCGGCGAGGACATTCACCGCGCGACTGCGGCCGAAATTTTCGGCGTGCCGCTGGCCGAAGTGCAGTCCGAGCAGCGGCGCGCGGCGAAGGTGATCAATTTCGGACTGATCTACGGGATGAGCGTATTCGGACTTGCCGGCAACCTCGGCGTCGAGCGCTCGGCCGCGCAGATGTACATGGACAAATATTTCACCCGCTTCGCCGGCGTGAAGCGCTTCATGGACGACATCCGCCAGCAGGCGAAGTCGCACGGTTTTGTCGAGACGGTGTTTGGCCGTCGCCTCTGGCTGCCGGAGATCAACTCGCCGAACGGCCCGCGCCGGCAAGCTGCAGAGCGCGCCGTGATCAATGCGCCGATGCAGGGCACGGCCGCGGACCTGATCAAGCTGGCGATGGTTGCGGTGCAGGACTGGCTGGAGCGCGAGCAGCTCGGCTCGCTGATGGTGATGCAGGTGCACGATGAACTCGTGCTCGACGTGCCGCAGGCGGAGCTGGCGCTGGTGAAGGAAATGCTGCCGAAGCTGATGGCGGGGGTCGCCGAGTTGAAGGTGCCGCTGGTGGCCGAGGTGGGGGCGGGGGCTAATTGGGAGGAGGCGCATTAATTTCTGCGTCTTCCATCGATCAATTAAGAAGCTTCAACGGAGAACAGTAATGAAAAGTCCTGCCCCAGACCTCGACTCCCTACTGTCCAACCCCCACGCCACCCCCAACCCCACTCGACGCGACTTCATGACAACTGCCCTCGGTACCGGCTTCGCTGCCGCAGTCCTGCCAAGCCTGTCGAGCGCCGCCATCGTCACCGACACCGACGGCCTCGACGCCGGCACGGTAACGGTGATGGTCGGCGACCATCCGATGCCGGTCTATCGCGCACAGCCGGCCGGGAAAAAACAGCTGCCGGTGGTCTTGGTCGTGTCCGAAATCTTCGGCGTGCACCAGCACATTGCCGACATCGCGCGCCGCTTTGCGAAGCTCGGCTACCTCGCGCTCGCGCCCGACCTCTTTGGCCGGCAGGGCGACCCGACCCAATACACGTCGATCGGCGACCTGCTGAAGAACGTGGTCGCGAAAGTGCCCGATGCGCAGGTGATCGGCGATCTCGACGCCTGCGTCGCCTGGGCTTACCGCAACGGCGGCAATACGCAGCGCATCGGCATCACCGGCTTCTGCTGGGGCGGCCGCATCACCTGGCTGTATGCGGCGCACAATCCGCAGCTGAAGGCCGGCGTCGCGTGGTACGGCCGGCTGGCCGGCGACAAGAACAATCTGCAGCCGGCGTATCCGGTCGACATCGCGACTTCGCTGAAGGTGCCTGTGCTCGGGCTGTATGGCGGCAAGGACGACGGCATTCCGCTGTCCTCCGTCGATGCGATGCGCGCCGCGCTGGCCAAGGGCGGCAGCGGCTCGGAGATCGTCGTCTATCCGGAGGCCGGGCACGCGTTCAATGCGGACTACCGCCCGAGCTATGTCGAGTCCGCCGCGCGCGACGGCTGGAAGCGCTGCATCGCCTGGTTCGAAAAGCACGGGGTATGAATGAAAGCTACGTCGTTCGCCGGATTGGCCTGGCGGCGAACGGCGTGATCTAATCCCGATGCACGTAAAATGTCGGCCTTTGCGAGCGCGGGCCGCCGCCCGCGCCGCCATTCCGGGAAAAACAAATTAACTCCACGCTGTCATCCATCCTGCTGGCCACCACTTTGGCCGGCGTGATCAGTATCTCCGCCGCCGCCTTCCTGTCGTACGGCCTGCTGTCACGCATGGTCGAACGGCTCGTCAGCCTGTCGGTCGGCGTGCTGCTGTCGACCTCGCTATTGCACGCGTTGCCGGAAGCCTTCGAGTCCGACGCCAGCCCGAAAGCGCTGTTCGCGACCTTGCTGGCCGGACTGCTCGGCTTCTTCCTGCTCGAGAAGCTCGCGATCCTGCGCCACTCGCATCATTACGAAGGCGACGGCCATGGCCATGAGCACGGGCATGATGCGCACGAGGCCGGCAAGTCCGGCTGGATGATTTTGGTTGGCGACAGCCTGCACAACTTCACCGACGGCATCCTGGTGGCCGCTGCCTTCCTCGCCGATTCCAAGCTTGGCGTGATCACCGCGCTGGCGATCACGGCGCATGAGATCCCGCAGGAAATCGGCGATTTCATCGTGCTTCTGAACGCCGGTTTCACGAAGTCGCGCGCCTATCTGTACAACCTGGTCTGCAGCCTGATGGCCGTGGTCGGCGGGCTGGTTGGCTATTTCGCGCTGGGCAATGGCATGGACCTGATTCCGTACGTGCTGGTGCTGGCGTCGTCAGGCTTCATCTATATCGCGGTCAGCGACCTGATGCCGCAGATGCAGCGGCGCGCGACCTGGCGCGACACCGTGCCGCAGGTGATCCTGATCGCGGTCGGCGTCGCCATCGTACTGCTGCTGACGCAGCGTTTCCATGTGAGATAAGCGGCGGGCGGCCGCAGTGCCGCCCGTCTGCCGCAAGGATCAGGCGTCGCCTGTGGCCACCGGCCGCGCCGGATCCGAGCTCCATTCGCTCCATGAGCCCGGGTACAAGGCGGCGCCCGACAGCCCTGCGACTTCCATTGCCAGCAGGTTGTGGCAGGCCGAGATACCGGAGCCGCATTGCGCGATCGTGTTCTCCGGGCTGTCGATCAGGCCGCCGAATTCCGCGCGCAGCTGGTCGGCCGGCTTGAAGCGTCCGTCGGCCTGCAGGTTGTCCTTGAAGAAGCGGTTCTTCGCTCCGGGGATGTGGCCCGCGACCGGGTCGATCGTCTCGTTCTCGCCGCGGAAGCGATCCGCCGCGCGTGCGTCAATCACCAGCTTCGCGCGCGCCGACAAGTTGGCCAGCACGTCGTCGGCGCTGACCATGGTTGCCAGCGACGGCTGCAGCGTAATCGAGCCGCGCGGCCGGCTGACCACCTCGGTCGTCAGCGCGCCGCCGGCGGCCTGCCAGGCCGGGAGTCCGCCGTCGAGCACGGCAACGCCATGATGGCCGACCCAGCGCAGCATCCACCACAGCCGCGACGCGAACATGCCGCCGTGCGCGTCATAGGCAATCACCTGCGAATTCGGATACACGCCCCAGCCGCGCAGCGTCTCGATGAACGCCTCCGGCGACGGCAGCGGATGGCGCCCGCGGAACTCGCCATGCGGCCCGCGCGACTTGTCCGACAGGTCGCGGTCCGAATCCGCAAATTGCGCGCCCGGTATATGGCCGGCGGCGAATGCGGCAGCGCCGGCGTTCGGGTCGGTCAGCTCTGAGCGGCAGTCGAGGATGACGAAAGAAGGGTTGTCGAGGTGCTGCTTCAATTCTGCAGCGGTGATGAGGGTCGTGAACGGCATCAGCAGGTCTCCTAATTGTTTTTTGAAGTCGTACTGCTACTGCTGCGGGCATTATAGAAGGTCGCTGCGACGCCGCTGGCAAGGATGATGGCAATGCCCAGCCAGCCATACAAGTCGAGGCGGTCGCCCCAGATCAGGATGCCCCAGATGCTGGAAAACACGATGCCGGTGTATTGCAGGTTCGCGGTGACCAGCATCGCGCCGAGCCGGTACGCGCGGGTCATCGCGATCTGCGCGATGGTGGCGGTCACGCCGATGGCCAGCAGCAGCAGCGCATCGGTAGCCGACAGCGCGTGCAGGATGCGCAGTTCGCCGCTGCGCAGCCAAGTATCGGTAAGTCCGGCGAGCAGGCCCGCGATCACGCCGCTGGCGGAGAAATAGAACACGACGCGGAACTCGGGTTCGCCGAGCTGGCCGAGCTTCTTCACCTGAATATAGGCGAGCGCGGACAGGAAGCCGGACACCAGCGCCGTCAGCCCGCCCAGCCATTGCTCCGCATGCAGCGTCGGCTTCAGCAGCAGCGCGACGCCGACGAAGCTGGTGGCGATCGCTGCCGCCAGTCCCCATTCGAAGCGGCGCGTGCCATGCCACCAGCCGAGCGTGAACACGATGGTGGCGATCCAGATCGGCGCCATGTAGTTCAGCGTCATTGCGGTGGCCAGCGGCAGCCGGCCGATTGCGAAGAACCATAGCCAGAGCGCGGTGACGCCGACGAAGCCGCGCCAAGCGTGATGCCATGGATAGAGGGTGCGCAGGGTCAGGCCGCGCGCGCGCGCCAGCGCGAACAGCACCAGCATGCCGACGGTGCCGCGCGCGAGCACGATTTCGGAGGTCGACGAGGTGGCCGACGCCAGCTTCACGCAGACGCCCATGATGGCGAAGACGAAGCTGGCGACCAGCATCCACAACGATTGCACGCCGGCCCCGGTTCAGGCGCAGCGCATTACAGCGCGATCTTGCTGCGGTACCACTCGTGGAAGTGCTGCATGCCGTCTTCCATCGGCGACTGGTAGGGGCCGACCTCGTTCACGCCGCGGTCGAGCAGGATCTTGCGGCCCGCGTCCATCCGCAGCGCGATCTCGTCGTCCTCGACGCAGGTCTCCAGGTAGGCGGCGCGCTCGGCATCGACGAAGCCGCGCTCGAACAGCGCGATCTCTTCCGGGTAGTAAAACTCGACCACGTTGGTGGTCTTCTGCGGGCCTTTCGGCCACAGCGTCGACACCACCAGCACGTTCGGATACCACTCGACCATGATGTTCGGGTACAGCGTCAGCCAGATCGCGCCATACGGCGGCAACTGGCCGCCGTTGAAGCGCAGCACCTCGTCATGCCAGCGCTGGTAGACCGGCGAACCGGATTTCTTCAGCGCAGAGTTCACGCCCACCGTCTGCACGCTGTAGCCTTCGCCGAGTTCCCAGCGCAGGTCGTTGCAGGAGACGAAATTGCCGAGGCCCGGATGGAAGGGCTCGACGTGATAGTCCTCGAGGTAGACCTCGATGAAGGTCTTCCAGTTGTAGTCGCACTCGTGCACTTCGACGTGGTCGAGCTGGTAGCCGTCGAAGCACAGGTCCTTCGTGACCGACAGCCGCTTCATGATCGCGGCCACGTCGACGCCGTTGTCCTCGAACAGCAGCCCGTTCCAGGATTTCAGGCCGAAGCGCGACAGGTTCATGCACGGCGTTTCGCCGAAATGCGGTGCGCCGATCAGTTCGCCTTTCAGGTCGTAAGTCCAGCGATGCAGCGGGCAGACAATGTTGTTCGAGTTGCCGCGGCCGCTCAGCATTTTTGCCTGCCGGTGGCGGCAGACATTGGAAATCAGTTCGATGCCTTGCGGATTGCGAACCAGAACCCGGCCATCGTTTTCCCACGGCAGCGTCGCAT
>JACCDQ010482559.1_pt1 | contig 14103 bp, 15 predicted proteins | sample 7446031 | NCBI WGS metagenome assembly JACCDQ01 (sample SAMN15323442, study PRJNA562643) | freshwater metagenome | isolation source: river surface water | place: USA:Blue River Watershed | collected 2017-08-17 | reverse complement strand
CACCGCCACCAACATGGTCGCCACCGACTGGCGCCAGATGGCGCATTCGCTGGCGCTGCAGAGCGTGGACATCCCGCTGGCCGACCCGCACTTCTGGACCATGGCCGGCTCGGTCCGCGTGGCGCAGACCTGCCGCGACTGGGGCCTGACCTGGGGTTCGCACTCCAACAACCACTTCGACATTTCCCTGGCCATGTTCACCCACGTGGGCGCGGCCGCGCCGGGCAAGGTGACGGCCATCGACACGCACTGGATCTGGCAGGACGGCCAGCGCCTGACGAAAGACCCGCTGAAGATCGAAGGTGGCTACGTGCAGGTGCCGAAGAAGCCGGGCTTGGGCATCGAGATCGACCTGGTCGAGGTGGAGAAAGCCCACCAGTTGTACCTGCAGCACGGCCTGGGCGCGCGCGACGAAGCCATCGCCATGCAGTACCTGATCCCGGGCTGGAAGTTCGACAACAAGCGGCCCTGCTTGGTGCGCTGACCCCTGGTGGTTGAACGGGGTGGGCGCGACTTTTGCTATGGTGTAGGCCCTGCCACTTTGCCACCGCCATGGAACTGCCCGCCCACCAACTCAGCATGACCGTGCTGATGACCCCCGACACCGCCAACTTTTCCGGCAAGGTGCACGGGGGCGTCATCCTCAAACTCCTGGACCAGGTGGCCTACGCCTGCGCCAGCCGCTACTCGGGCAACTACGTCGTCACCCTCAGCGTCGACCAGGTGATGTTCCGCCAGCCCATCCACGTCGGCGAACTGGTCACGTTCCTCGCCTCGGTCAACCACACCGGGTCGTCGTCGATGGAGATCGGCATCAAGGTGATTGCCGAAAACATCCGCACCCAGGACAAACGCCACGTCAACAGCTGCTTTTTCACCATGGTCGCGGTGGACGAAACCGGCAAACCCACCGCGGTGCCGCCGTTGCGCCCCTTCACCCCCGACGAGCGCCGCCGCCACACGGCCGCCGAGTTGCGCAAAACCATGCGCCGCGAGATGGAGCAGAAGTTCCTGGCCGTCAAGACCGAGGGGGCTTGAGGCGGCCCTGAATGTGCGTGGGGCGGCCTGATCAGCCCTTCTGGGGCCGCTTCAGCGCCGCGTGCGTGCAGGCCTGCTGAAGGTCCAGGTCTGCGTTGTAAACCCGCGTTTGCACCCCCGCCCAGCCGAGCACCGTGTGGAACAGGTGGTCGTGCGAAAGCGGTTGGGCCGCCGCTGAGGTCATGCACGGCAGGGTGGGGCCGTGGCGGTCCTGCCAGGCGCGCGAGAACCACATCACCATCGGCACATGGGTTTGTTCCTGGGGGGCCATGCTGTAGGGCATGCCGTGCAGGTACAGGCCTTTTTCGCCCAGCGATTCGCCGTGGTCCGACACGTAGTACAGCGCGGTGGGGCGTTGTTGTGCGCGCAGCCAGGCGATGGTTTCGGCCAGGAAGTGGTCGGTGTAGCGGATGGTGTTGTCGTAGGCGTCCACGATCTGCTGCGGAGGACATTCTTGCAGGGTGGCGCTGGCGCATTCGGGCCCGAAAGGCTTGAAGTTGGCTGGGGTGCGCTTGTAGTAGGCCGGGCCGTGGCTGCCCATCTGGTGCAGCACCACCACGGTGCCACGCGCACGCCGCGCGGGGTCCAGCTTGTCGAGCTGGCCGGGCAGTTCGCGCAGCATCACTTCGTCAAAGCACTCACCGTCTTCACACAAGCCGGGCACGTTGAGCGTGCGCGTGTCAACGTGGGGCACGCGGTCGCACACGCCTTTGCAGCCCGACTGGTTGTCCAGCCACAGCACGGCCAGGCCGGCGCGTTGCAGCACGTCGAGCAGGCTTTCCTGGCGGGTGTCGGCGTCGTAGCCGGCGCGGCCCCGGCCCGAGAACATGCAGGGCACCGAGGTCTGGGTGTTGGTGCCGCAGGAGCTGACGTGGGTGAAATAGGCCAGTTGCCCTTCGTCGCGCAAGCGGGCCAGGCGGGGGGTGGTGTCGCGCGCATAGCCGCCCAGGCCGAAGTTGGCGGCGCGGGCGGTTTCACCCACCACCAGCACGATCAGGGGCGCGTTGTCGGCGGTGTCTGCGGCGGCGGCAGACAGCGTGGCGTCTTCACCCAGGGGCTGCAAGGGCTGCTGCGCGTGCGCCGCGCGGCCCACGGCGTTGCGCGCAACGGCATACACCGTGTTGAAGGGGTTGATCATGTAGCGCAAGGGTTTGTGGTTGCGCATGAGGGAGGCGAGATCCTGAAAGGACAGCCACAGCAGCACGAGGGTGGCCAGCAAGGCCAGCACGCCCACCCCCAGTTGGCGCGGCAGCAGGCGGCGCAGTGGCACCGCGCGCACCGGCTGGCGCCACCACCACCAGCCCGGCAGCACCACCCCCGTCAACAGGGCCACGGCCATGCTGCCGCTGAGCAGGTCGCGCACCTCGCGGGCGTCGGTGTTCGCCGCATTGGCCAGCATGGTGGGGTCGATCACCACGCCGTAGCTGCGCATGAAGTGGCTGGCACCCGCTGCGGTGAGCAGCAACACCAGCCCCGCGGGCTTGAGCCAGCGCGGCCACACCCACAGCGACAAGAACGTTAGTGTGACCCCCAGCAGCACCAGGGCCCAGGCCGACAGGGTGAGCGCGGCATGCCCGCCGTGGTTTTCGGGCAAGGCCCACAGGGCCTGCCACAACGGCAGGTTGCCGACGGTGGCCAGCCACAAGGCAAGCACGCCCAGCAAGGCGGTGGGGTGCCACGGGTTGCGGGCGGCGGCTGGCGCGGGGGAAGCAAAGGGCATGTGTGAAGCAGTGGCAGCGAACTGCCGCCATTCTTCTGGGCCCGCCTTATCGCAGGATTAACGGGGCGCCGGGTTGGCCGGCCAGACCAGGGCGTAGCGGGTGGTGAAGGGGTGGGCGCCCGGGCCCTGGCGCAACTGGATGCCGTGTGCGTCGGCAATGCGCTGCACCAGCGTCAGACCCACGCCCATGCCAGGGCGTGCGCTGCTCTGCGGGCCGTGGCGGGCACCGTCGTCGCTGACGGACAGCTCCACCGCACCGCCTTCGCCCCGCGCCACGCGCACTTCCACCTGCGTGCCCGCAGGGGTGTGGCGCAAGGCGTTGTCCACCAGGTTGCGCAAAGCCAGCTCCAGCATGGCGGCCCGGCCGGGCACGGTCAAAGCCAGCTCTGGGGCTTCCAGCCACAGCTCCTGCCCCAGTTCGTGCGCCTGGGGCACGTGCTCGCCGGTCACCTGGCGCGCCAGCGCGCACAGGTCCACGGCTTGTTCGGCCCCAGCGTCCAGACCTTGCACCCGGGCCAGGTCCAGCAGTTGCGACAGAATGCGGCCCGCGCGCATGGCGTCTTGCTCGATCTGGCGCAGGGCGGCCGCGCGCGCGTCCGGCGTTTCGCCTTCGCGGGCCAGGTGGGCCTGCAAGACCATGGCCGCCAAAGGCGTGCGCAGTTCGTGGGCCACGTCAGACGTGAAGCGCCGCTCGCGCTGCCACTGAGCCTGCAGGCGTTCCACCAGGGCATTGATGGCGCTGACCGTGCTGGCCAGTTCGCGGTAGGGCTGGCGTGCGGGCAACGTCTGGCCGGAATCGATGTCCAGCGTGGCGATGGCGCTGGACAGTTCGTTGAGCGGACGCAAGCCGCGCCGGATGGCCCAGGCCAGCAGCAGGGCCACCAGGGGCAGCAAGACGAGGGCGGGCCGCACGATGTGTTCGGCGATGTCGCGCCCCAAGGCTGCGTGCCGGTGGGTGTCCACCAACACCGCCACGCGACGCGGCACGTTGCCCGGACCCGCCGCATCGGCCACGAACAGGCGCCAAGTGTGCACCTCTCCCTTGAGGGTCAACACCAGCGTGTGGTGCCCGGCCACCAGGGTGGGGGGCAGGCTTTCGGCCATGCCGTGCGTGTCCCAGGCCAGGTTTCCGCCCTCCCAGGCCACCACGCGCAGTTCGGGTGAGTAACCGTCAGCAAAAGGATTGCGGCGTGACGGGCGCGCAGGCTGGTCGATCGGGTCGAGTTCACCCAGCCCGGCTTGGCGCAACAGCAATTCGGCGGTGGAGACGAGCTGGCCGTCGGTGATTTCCTCAGCCTCGTGCACGCCGGTGTAGTACGAGACCCCGGCCAGCGTGGCCCAGATGGTCAGCAAGGCCAGCAGCGTCCAGCCCCACAGGTAACGTCGCAGCAGGCGCGGGGCGCTGGCGGTGCGTGGGGCCGGCATCAGGCGCCCTCCGCGCCTGGCCGGGGCACGTAGTAGCCCACGCCGCGCACGGTCTTGACCAGGCCTTCACCCAGCTTGCGCCGCAGGTGGTGCATGTGCACCTCCAGCGCGTTGCTTTCCAGCGCTTCGTCAAAGCCATAAAGCGCCTCTTCCAGGCGCTGGCGCGTCACCACCTGGCCGCTGGCGCGCAGCAGCACCATCAGCAAGGCAAATTCCTTGGCGCGCAGGGTCACGGGCTGGCCGGCACGGCGCACGGTGCGACCCGCCGGGTCCACTTCCAGGTCGCCGTGGTGCAGCACGGGGGAGGCCCGCCCCTCGCTGCGGCGCAGCGCCACCCGCATGCGGGCCAGCAGTTCGTCGGGCTCAAAGGGTTTGACGATGTAATCGTCGGCCCCCTGGTCCAGCCCTGCCACGCGGTCCGGCAGCGCGTCACGAGCCGTCATGATGAGCACGGGCATGGGCTGGCCGCCCGCGCGCAGTCGGCGCAGCCAGTCGATGCCATCGCCATCGGGCAGGTTGAGGTCCAGCAGCACCAGGTCGAACGTTTCGACCTGTAACGCAGCGCTGGCCTGGCCCAGCGTGCCGCACACGTCCACGGCGTAGCCGGCGGCCTTGAGCGTGGCCGCCAGTCCGCTGGCAATGCCCGTGTCGTCTTCCACAATCAATACCCGCATGGTGGGGGTGTCCTCCTGGCCCGTTTGGCGCGGGCGCTCTGGTTGGGGTGCGCTTCGCGGCATTGTCTCAGTTCACCCGCCCCCAGCCGCAGGGCGGTGTTTCATTAAGGCTGGGTTAACCCGGTGTGCGTCCAATCGCCGGCATGACGAGTTTGGCTTTGCCCCACCCACCGCCCCTGTTGCTCCGGCTGTGGCTGGCCTGGTTCGCGCTGCTGGGCGCCACGTTGGTGTGGGACGCCAGCGGCCTGGACCGCACGGTGATGCAAGGACTGGCCGATGGCAGCGGTTTCGCCCTGCGCCACCATTGGTGGCTGGAACAGGTGCTGCACGACGCCGCGCGGCAAATTGCCACGCTGGTGGTGGTGGCGTTGGTGGCCATGGCGGTGTGGCCTGTGGGGCCGCTTCGGCAGTGGAACCGATGGCAGCGGGCCGAAGTGGTCACGGGCACCGTGCTCGCGCTGGTGGTGGTCAACGCTGTCAAGCGCCACAGCCTCACGAGCTGCCCCTGGGACTTGCAAGAGTTTGGTGGTGCCGCGACCTACGTGTCGCACTGGGCCTGGGGTGTGGTGGACGGTGGGCCGGGCCACTGTTTTCCTGGCGGCCACGCCTCGGCCGCGCTGGCGTTTTTGGCCCTGCCCTTGCCCTGGCTGGCCAGCGCCGATCGCCTGCAGCGTCAGCGAGGTTGGCGTGTGTTGCAGGTGGTGCTGGGCCTGGGGCTGTTGCTGGGCTTGACGCAAACGCTGCGCGGGGCCCACTACCCCAGCCACACCGCGTGGACCGCGTTGATCTGTGGTGGGGTGGCCCTGCTGCACCATCAGGTGTGGGCGTTCAGCGCCAGGGCCTGGACGAATTCCCAGCCCCAGTAGCCCAGTACCGCCGCCATCAGCACAACGGCCAGCCAGGTGCGGTTGTGTGGCACCAGGTCGGGGCCGCGGCCGGGCAGCCGTCCGGTCCACATGGGCCGGGCCTGGTTCTTGCGCCGCAGCACGCTGAGCAACAACAGCAATCCCAGGTGGGCCAGTACCAGCACCAGCATGAATTCACCGACCGCTTCGTGCACCTCTTCCAGCCACTCGCCGCCCCAGTCGTTGTAGGTGGCGTAGCCGCTCAGCGTCAAAGGCAGCACCGCCAGCAGCACCGCGACGATGGCGGCCCCCATCGCCAGGTTTTCGGTTTGCCGCTGCAATGGCGTCCAGGCCGGCGCGCCGGGTTGGCGTGTCGCAAACGCCCGCACCGATCGCCACCACGACGGCGCCTGGGCCACCTTGCCCCACAGCGCGGCTAAGCCCACCGATCGAGGCCCTAACAGCCCGTAGAGCAGGCGAAACGCCAGCAGGCCAGCCAGCGTGTAGCCCAGCGTCACGTGCACCAGCCGCAGCCGTTCGCCATCGGCCGTGAGGTAGGCGCCGGCAAAGCACAGCGCAAACAGCCAATGGAACAGGCGCGTGGGCGCGTCCGTCACGCGCCGTGTGGGAGGCGCACTGGCCGGGGCAGCGGCGTCGGGGCCGCCGTTCGTGGGGAGGGTGTGCGAGGTGGTCATGGTGTGCAGGCTCGGGCGTGTGGCGGCTCAGTCCTGAAACGCGCGGCGGTAACGCGCGTCCAGGCCGGTGGGGAAGCGCAGTTCGTCGTCGTCGAAGCGGCCTCGGTCGGCTTGGGTGTGGCAGGCTGCGCAGTTGGCCGCGCTTTTCACGCTGGCGTGCCGCCACACCGCGTCGTCGAGCTGGCGGTGCTTGCGTTCAAACCAGGCGGAGTGGGTGATGCGGTCCTGCGGCGGCGCTTCGGTTACGCGCTTGTAGGTGCCCGCGTGCTGCTGCAACCAACCGGCCAGTTGTTGCAAGGTGGCTGCATCCAGCGAGGCGTCGGTGCCGTAATGCCGCTCCAGCCCCGTCATGATGCGCTGCCACGAGCGCGCGGGCAGCAGCGCTGGCGGGTAGGCGGTGTGGCAGGCGGCGCATTCCTGGGTGTAAGTCGGGGGCACGGTTCGGGGCATCAGCGGACCGTCGGCCAACGCCGGCCAAGACACTGCGGTCAGGGCGAGCGTCAAGGTCAGGCCGCAGGCTGCGCGCCAGGTGGTGGTGGGGGTGCATGGGGTCATGGATGGCTCCGGTGTCGTCGGTTCAGGGTTGGAGGCGGATCAGGTACGCCATCACGTCGGCTTTTTCCTGGGCGCTGCATTCGCGGCTCAGCACGTCCTTGCAGTTGCGGCGAAACCATTTGTCGACCCGGGCGCTGTCGGTGAACGCCTTCGGGTTGAACGCCGGTGCCAGGGCAGCGATGGTTTTGCCGGTGCTGGCGTGTTTGCCCGCTGTGGTGGGCGGCGTGCCGTGGCACGAGGCGCAAGACCACTCACCGCCGTGGCGGGCTGAAAAAAAGACCCGGCCGCGTTCGGCCTGGGCCGGGGCACCTGCTTCGGCGGTCCAACGGGCCAGTTGGTCGGCGGCGCTGGTGTCGGCGGCGTGGCTGGCTGGCCACGCCAGCAGGGCGACCAGGCCGGCCGTGGCCAGGGTGTGTGTGCGGGGCAAGGTGAACATGAATCCTCCTGAGACAATGGGCGGGTGTGCAGCGGAAGGCGCTGAATTTCGATGACAGTGGCATGGTGCGCGCCGACCCCTGTACCCAGCCTGAACCCCGCGTTCATCGGGCGTTCAGGTGGAGCGGCCCAAAATGCCAAGGCCCTTTCAGGAGACTTGCCATGCGTACCCCTTTGATGTCCACCGGCGTGCTGGCGCTGATGCTGCTGACCGGCCTCCCGGCCCTGGCCGACAGCGACCACGACCGCGCCCGCGCCGCCCTGGTGGCGGGCGAAGTGCTGCCCCTGCCCACCCTGCTGGAGCGGGTCGGTCGCCAACACCCCGGCCATGTGCTGGAGGTGGAGCTGGAGCGCGAGAAGGACCGTTGGGTGTACGAACTCAAACTGCTGCAACCCGGCGGCGGCGTGCTCAAGCTCGACGTGGACGCCCGCGATGGCACCGTGTTGAAGCAGCGCGAAGAGCGCCAGCGGAGTGCACGCTGATGCGGGTGCTGCTGGTCGAAGACGAACCCACGCTGGCGGCCCAGTTGGGCCAGGTGCTGGCCGACGCTGGTTACGCGGTCGATCAAGCCAGCGACGGCCGCGAGGCCTGGTACCAGGGCGGCGTGCAAACCTACGATGCGATCGTGCTGGACCTGGGCCTGCCCGTGCTGGATGGCCTGAGCGTCCTCAAACGCTGGCGCAGCGAAGGCGTGGCCACGCCGGTGCTGGTGCTGACCGCGCGCGACCAATGGCACGAAAAGGTGGCCGGCATCGACGCCGGAGCCGACGATTACCTCACCAAACCCTTCCACACCGAGGAGTTGCTGGCGCGGGTGCGCGCGCTGCTGCGTCGGGCGCAGGGCCTGTCCTCGCCCTTGCTGCAATGCGGCCCGCTCGCGCTCGACACCCGTAGCGGCCGCGTGCTGCTTGACGGCCAGCCGGTGCCCGTGACCGCGCACGAGTACCGGCTGCTGGCCTACCTGATGCACCACCCGGGCGAGCTGGTGTCGCGCACCGACCTGACCGAGCACCTCTATGCGCAAGACGCCGAGCGCGATTCCAACACCATCGAGGTGTTCGTGGCCCGCCTGCGCAAGAAGCTGCCGGCCGGCCTGATTGAAACCGTGCGTGGCCTGGGCTACCGCCTGGTGGCGCCCACGGCCGGGGGTTGAGGTGTCGGCGCGGCACGCACCGTCCCTGCGCTGGCGCTTGCTCGCCGCCACCGCCGTGGCCGTGGCGCTGGCCTTGCTGGCCACCGGTTTCGTGTTGGCGGGGCTGTTCCGGCAGCACGCTTTGGCCCAGTTTGACGCTCAATTGCGCCACCAACTGGACCAGCTCACTGCCGCCATCGAGCTCGATGCCCAGGGCCGCCCCTGGCTCAAAACCCCCCTGAGCGATCCGCGCTGGCAAACCCCCTACGCCGGCCTGTACTGGCAGGTGGAGGCGGTTTCGGCCCCCGCGTCATCGGCCCCCGTGTTGCGCTCCCGCTCGCTGTGGGACACGGTGCTGCAACTGCCGCGCGACCCCCAGGCCGATGGCGAGGTGCACCGCCACCCCGGCATCGGCCCGGCCGGCCAGACGGTGCGGGTGCTGGAGCGCACCGTGCGCTTTGAAACGCCGGGCGTTGGCGCGGGGCCGAATGCGCCCGCATGGCGCCTGTTGGTGGCCGCTCAGACCGATGAGCTGGAGACGGCTGTGGACCACTTCACCCGCCAGTTGGCGCTGTACCTCGCGGTGCTGGGCGGTGCTTTGTGGCTGGCCGCGTGGGCCCAGGTGGGCCTGGGCTTGCGGCCTTTGCATCAATTGCAGGCGGCGGTCCAAGCGGTGCGTCGCGCCGAAGCGCCTCGGCTGGCCGGCACTTTTCCGGCCGAAGTGGCGCCGTTGGTGGACGACTTCAACCGCGTGCTGGACCAGAACCAGCAGGGCGTGCAGCGCGCGCGCCAGATGGCCGGCAACCTGGCCCATGCGATCAAGACGCCGCTGGCGGTGCTCGGCCAACTGGCGCACCAGCTGCCCGACGCGGCCACAGCCCGGCAAATGACCGAGCAGGTGGACACGGTGCGCCGGCAGGTCGATTGGCACCTCGGGCGCGCGCGTGCTGCCGGTGCGGGGGCCGCCGGGTTGCGCACCCCGGTCGCGCCCGTGCTGGACGGTTTGGTGCGCGTCATGCAAAAGGTCCACGCTGTGCGCGGGGACGCCCCGCCGTTGACGATCCAGGTGGATTGCACGCCCGACCTGGTGTTTGACGGCGAAACACAAGACCTGCAAGAGATGGTGGGCAACCTGCTGGACAACGCCTGCAAGTGGGGCCGGGACCAGGTGCTGGTGCGGGCCGGCCCCGACCAGGGCCGCCTGTGCCTGACCGTGTCGGACGACGGCCCTGGCTTGCCCGAAGCGCTTTGTGAGCAGGTGCTGGCCCGGGGCGTGCGCGCCGACGAGCAGGTGCCCGGCAGTGGCTTGGGGCTGGACATCGTGCGCGAAGTGGCCCGCCTGTACGGCGGCACGCTGGCGCTGGACCGGGCCGAGCTGGGCGGCTTGCGGGCCACCTTGTGCTTGCCCGGCCACGCCGAATCGGCGCCGGCTTCAACCCGTCAGTGAACCGCCTACGCCCAACAGCGCCAACACCCCCAGCACCGCGAACACTGCCGCCGCCAGGCCGTGCACCAGCTTCATCGGGATGCGGTGGGCCAGCTTGTCGCCCACGAACACGGCGGGCACGTCGGCGATCAGCATGCCCAGCGTGGTGCCGATCACCACCACCACCGGCATCGCGTAGTGGGCCGTCATGGCGACGGTGGCAATCTGGGTTTTGTCGCCCATTTCGGCCAGGAAGAAGGTCACCAGCGTGGCGCCAAACACCCCCAGGCGTTGCGCATAACGCGGTGTGCCTTCGTCTTCCATCTTGTCGGGGATCAGCGTCCACACCGCCATGCCCAGGAACGACAGGCCCAGCACCCAACGCAACACGTCGGCGCTCAGGGTGGCGATGATCCACGCCCCCACGGCACCGGCCAGCGAGTGGTTGGCCACCGTGGCCACGAGGATGCCCAGGATGATGGGCAGGGGTTTCTTGAAACGGGCCGCCAGCAGGAACGCCAGCAGTTGGGTTTTGTCGCCGATTTCGGCCAGGGCCACCACGCCGGTGGACACCAGAAGTGCTTCCATGAGAGCAATACCTCGGCCGGTGACAGACGAATGACCACCTCACAACCCCGGCTCGAACGGCGGTGCGGTGGTCAAAGGTCTTGCCAAGCGTTTCGGCCACGTGCGCCATGCCCGCAGGGCAAGTGTGTTGACGCACGTCACTTCGCGTTGAAGAGAGGCTACTCCCCAGTGACGGGGTGGATCATACCACCGGACTAAACTGCGACGCATGACGCCTCGCCCGATGACGCACTTTGCCTTGACCCTGCTGGCTGCCTCCGCACTTTCCGGCTGTGCCGTGAACATCATGCGCGAGGCGCCCGTGAGCCAGCTCTCTGACGAATCCCTCACCGTCGTCACGGGTCGCATGAACTACGTCATCGATGGCCATGTCATGACACCCTATGGCGCGTTCCGCCCGGCCTGGCCCGCACCCTTCATGAACGCGGTGAACCTGAGCACGGGCCAGGTGCACGCCTTCCCCGCAGTGGAGGCGCAGCAGGGGCGCTTTCGCTGGCAGGTGCCGCCCGGGGCCTACGTGGTCACGCGCATAGGCTTTGGCACGTACACCGACGACACCTATATCTCGTGGCCGCGCATTGCGCTGTGCGTGCCCAAGGCGCCCGGGCAGGCGGTGTACGCGGGCCACTTGCGCCTGGAAGGGCAGCGCTACGCCGAGCCCGTGACGTTGAGCACAGGCACCAGTTATGTTGCGCGCGGCGTCCGCTATACCGTCAAGGTGGAAGACGAGGGCAGCAGTGCCCCAGGTGCGGTCCGTCACCTCATGCGCCACGTGCCCGACATGCCGATTGGCGACCACCTGCAAGCGCAGTGGAAGGCCGACGCCGCCGCGCTGGCGCAACGTCTATGTCCGGGCCTGCAGCTTCAGGCCGCGCCCTGATCCAGCGGCGTCACCGGCTCGTCCCGGTCTATCTGCCCGTCCACCAGTTCCACCAGCCGGTCGCAGCGCGCGGCCAGGTGTGGGTCGTGCGTGACGATGACGAAGGTGGTGCCGCGTTCGGCATGCATGCGCCGCATGAGCGCGAACACCTCGGCAGACGATGCCTGGTCCAGGTTGCCGGTGGGTTCGTCGGCCAGCACCAGGGGCGGGTCCAGCGCCATGGCCCGGGCAATGGCCACGCGCTGCTGCATGCCGCCCGACAGCTCCGCCGGGCGTTTGTGTTCGGCATGCGCCAGGCCCACCTGGGCCAGCAAGTCGCGGCCGCGCTCGCGCTGGGCGGCGCTCACGTGGCCATCGCTCATCAGGGCGGGCAGGGTCACGTTCTCCAGCGCGGTGAAGGCGGGCAGCAGGTGGTGGAACTGGAACACGAAGCCCAGGGTGCTTCGCCGTCGCAGGGTCAGTCCCGCGTCGCTCTGGCCGCGCATCTCCTCGCCCATCAGGCGGTAGCTGCCGCTGGTCATGGGCTCCAGCAGGCCCAGTATGTTGAGCAGCGTGCTCTTGCCCGAGCCCGAGGGGCCCATCAGCGCCACGAACTCGCCACGCGCCACGCGCAGGTCTAGGCCGTGCAGCACCTCCTGCTCGCTGGGCAGGCCGGGGTTGTAGGTCTTGCGCAGGCCTTGCAGGGCGATCAGCGCTTCGGCTTCCGTGCGGGTGTTCATGGCGCGCGAAGTCACAACCGTATGGCCTGCGCCGGGTCCATGGCGGCGGCGCGCCGGGCCGGGGCAATGGCCGCCAGCACGCCGCACACGGTGGCAATGAGTGCCACGTTCAGCCCCGTGCGCCAGGGCAGGGTGATGTTGAACAGCGGCAGCCCGTCAGAGCCTTTGACGAAGTGGGTGAACGCCCAGATGAGCGCCACGGCCAGCGCCAGCCCCAGGGCCGAGCCGAGCGCGCCCACCACCGCGCCTTGCAGCAGGAAGACGCGCAGTATCTGCTGGCGCGTGGTACCCATGGCGCGCAAGATGCCGATCTCGCGGCTCTTTTGCACCACCGACACCACCAGCACGCTGGCGATGCCCAGCACCACCACCACAAGCACCACGCCCCGGATGATGGCGGTGCTGACGGACTGCGCGTTCAGCGCCGAGACGAGCTGGGCGTTGTTCTCCTGCCAGCTTTCCACCTTGTAGGGGTGGCGCTGTCGCAGTTCATTGGCCAGGGCCTGGGCGGTCCACACGTCGTGCACCTTCAGGTCGAGCTGGGTGGCGCCGCCGGGCAGGCCCAGCAGGCTTTGCGCGGCGCGCAGCGGCAAAATCACCGTGCGGCGGTTGAGGTCGCGCACGCCCAGGTCCACCAGAGCGGTCACGCGCACCACGTCGCTCACGCTGCCGGTCTGCAGGGTGAAGCGGTCGCCCGCGCGCACGCCCAGGTCGGCCGCCAGTTCGCGCCCCACAATGGCTTCGCCCGGGCCCAGGCGCGCCTGCCCGGCCACCACGCGGCTGCGCAGGTCCACGATGCGGTCGTAGCGGTCCAGGTCCACGCCCATCACGGCAATGGATTGCGTGGCCTCGCCGCGCAAGGCCAGCCCGGCACCGGACACCATGGGCGACACCTCCGCTATCTTAGGCTCAGCTTCCAGCACCGGCACCAGGGCCTGCCAGTTGATGACGGAGCGCAGGCGCTGGGCGCGCGGTTGTGTGTCGCTGAGCACCTGCGTGCCGCTGGCGGGCAGAGCTGCGGGCAGCACCACGTCGTCGGGCGAGCGCAGGTTGATGTGCGCCTGGGTGCCCAGGGTCTTGGCCAGGGTGCTGGCCTGCAGGCCGTTGATGAGTGCCGAGATGTAGGCCACCACGGCCACGCCTGCCGCCACGCCCACGATGATGAGCAGCGTCTGCATGCGGCCTTCGCGCAGGAAGCGCAAGGCCACACGCCATTCGAAGCCCAGCCAGGTCCAGGGGGCCATGGCGTCAACGCCCCATGGCGTTGGTGAGGGCGGAGGCCGCGCCGCCCGCTTGTGCGTTCCCCGCTGTGGCAGTGGCGGTGTTGGCGGGCACCAGACGGGCGCGAACGCGTTGGCCTGCCTGCACTTTGTTGCCCAGCAAGACGGTGTCGCCGTCGGCCAGGCCTTCCAGCACTTCAGCCGCCTCCAGCGTGCGCAGGCCCAGGCGCACGTCGCGGGGCTGGGCGCGGCCGTCCTGTGCCAGCAGAACGCTGCCGCGGTCCCCGGCGGGGGCGCCGCGCAGGGCGGCCAGGGGCAGGGTCAGGGCGCTGTCGCGGCGGGCGGTTTCCACTTCCACCGACAGGCTCATGTCCTCACGCAGGAAGGTGGGCGCTGGCCCGGTCAGGTCCAGCGTCACCTCGATGGCGCCGCGCTGCGCGTCCACCGCCGCGCCCAGTGCCGACACTTTGGCTGCAAAGGGCTGGCCAGGAAAAGCGTCGGCCACCACGGCGGCGGGTTGGCCGGTCTGCAACTGTTCCAGGAAGCGCTCGTCCACCTGGGCCTTGAGCTGCGTGGGCCCGGCCAGCGCCAGGGTCAGCAGCGCCTTGCCCGGCTGCACGATCTGACCAGGCTCCACCTGGCGCAGCAGCACGCGGGCGGGTGCAGGGGCGCGGATGTCTGTCTGACCCAGCCGGGCCTGCGCGGCCACGGTGGCGGCGCGCGCGGCGGTCAGTTGCGCGCTGGCAACGT